>Ga0163223_100280_pt1 | contig 17360 bp, 14 predicted proteins | sample MSEWel2016_02_17_2_FD_113147 | JGI IMG/M metagenome (GOLD analysis project Ga0163223, IMG submission 113147) | Subsurface microbial communities from deep shales in West Virginia, USA - MSEEL Well Study Marcellus 5H_2016_02_17 ...
ACGTTGGCCGCTGACCGCCAGAAGCATCTCCGCTGCCGGATTCATGTATTCCAGACGCAAGCGCGAGTCGAGCAGCAGGGTCGCGGTGGTCAGGTTCTCGATCAGCAGGCGCTGTATGGCTTCGTTGATCATGGCTGTCTGCATCCGTTAGGTCTTACAACAAATGCAAGAAGCAAACCAAGCAGCTGTGTGAGAACTGCTGCGCTCGGTTATGCCGCGTTAAAAACAGGCTCGGATGCGAGCCCAGTCGGAATGCTCATTACAGCTCGTAAACTCGAGTGCGAGCCCCGTCCGCTTCCTCGCCTGTTTTTGTGGGGACGCCTAGTTCTTGCCTGGGCGGCCCCGCCTAACCTTCGCTCGCTACGCTTCACGCGGGCTGCAAGGCGCCCTTTTTTCATGCGGGCGCCGTCTGCCCCGACGCTCCAAAAGCAGAGCATGGCAGCGAGGCGGTACAGCGAGTGAGGCTAATGCCGCCTGCGCACCATTTCAGTGCATAGAATGGTCACAGAAAGGGCACGAAGGGAATATCTTTCTTTTCCTTGGGTTTGTCCTTCAGCGGACATTCGGGCCGAACGCCGTATTCGGCCTTTTTGCAGGGGTTGACCATACGCCGCTGCGCAAGAGAGGTGCGCAATAGGTGAAAGGTGCGAGGTGGGCTGCTTTGCAGTGACTGCCCCTCGTCGTCGATCACTTCCACGATCAGCTGGTGGCTGCCGCGGTCGATGTTCCCCAGTGCGAAGGTGGGCTCGCTGGTGGCCGGCGCGACGGGGCTTCCATCGAGCAGCAGGCGGTAGTGGTGGCCGGGCTGCAAGGCGGGATCGCTGGTGACGCTGACGGACAGTTCGCCGGCATTGTTGCGCAGCGTGGTGTCGTGCTCAGGCTGGACGATTTCGAGCAGTCGATAGCTGAACTTGGCCTCGCGCGGCGTCTTGTCTGGTGTGGCCGGTGGTACCGTCGGCGGAGCGGGCATGCTATTGATTGGTCTGGAATCGACCGATTCGACCACGTGGCCACCGGGGCGGTCAGTGAATACCCGATTGCCCTGCTCGTCGACGTAGGTATACACGCCAGCAGCGGCCGGCATGGCTGCAGTCAAGAGCAGAACCGCCAGGAACTGCTGAACGTTCATCAAGATGCAGGCTTCGGTGGCTTCGGCGCTGGTGGCGGGCGCAGCGCCGGACTGGATGTATTGACCCGTTGCACGGTGAATTCTTCAGCGCTGCGCTGCACCACCTGACCGCCTGCCAGCACCTCGACTTGGAGTAGGTGGGTACCACGATCGACATTGCTCAGCTGTAGCGATGTATTGCTACTCGGTCCCGCCTGGGGGATGCCATCGAGCAGAAAGCGTATTCGGTGTTCCCGGCGCAGTGGAGGGTTGAGCTGGGCCGTGACGACGAAAGTGCCATTGTTGGCGCGCAGCGCCTGCTCATCGGGAATCCCGCCAATCGTCAGGCTTCGGTAAGGCTGCTGCTGTTCGCCCTGTTGGTCATCAGGCAGTGGCGGCGGTGGCTCGGGCGTCTTGATATTCACGGTATTGGCTGGAGGCAACTTCACCTCGTCCGCCGCAACGCCGTCCGGCGGCTGGTTGGTGAAGACGGTGTTGCCCTTGTCATCGGTGTATTTGTAGATCTGCGCCAGCGCCGGGACGCTGAGGATTAAAAGCAGGCCGAACAATGCAATGCGCATGGGAAGCTCCGCGAGGGTGTGGGCTGAAGCCTTGCACTGCTCGGGTTCTCAGGCAAGTTGGTTCGATGAGATTTGCGAACGCCGGCTTAAAGCGGCCGAAACGAACAAGGCCTCCCGAGGGAGGCCTTGTTGCGTGTGGCTTACGGCAACTGTCAGACGCTGTAGTACAGATCGTATTCCAGCGGATGCACGAAGGTGCGCACCTTGATTTCTTCCTCGCTCTTGAGTTCGAGGTAGGCATCGATGAAGTCGTCGCTGAACACGCCGCCCTTGGTCAGGAACGCGCGGCCCTTATCGAGCTCTTCCAGGGCTTCCTTCAGGCTGCCGCACACCTGCGGGATCAGCTTGCCTTCTTCCGGCGGCAGATCGTAGAGGTTCTTGTCGGCAGCATCGCCGGGGTGGATCTTATTCTGGATGCCGTCCAGGCCAGCCATCAGCAGTGCGGCGAAGCACAGGTAAGGGTTGGCGGCCGGATCCGGGAAGCGCGCTTCGATACGGCGGGCTTTCGGGCTCGACACGTACGGGATGCGGATCGAGGCGGAACGGTTGCGCGCCGAGTAGGCCAGCATCACTGGTGCTTCGAAGCCCGGAACCAGACGCTTGTAAGAGTTGGTCGACGGGTTGGTGAAGCCGTTCAGCGCCTTGCCGTGCTTGATAATGCCGCCGATGAAGTACAGAGCGGTCTCGGACAGGCCGGCATAGCCTTCGCCAGCGAAGGTGTTCTTGCCATCCTTGGAGATGGACATGTGCACGTGCATACCAGAGCCGTTGTCGCCGTACAGTGGCTTGGGCATGAAGGTGGCGGTCTTGCCGTAAGCATCGGCGACATTATGCACGCAGTACTTCAGGGTCTGAACTTCGTCAGCCTTGGCGACCAAGGTGTTGAATTTCACACCGATTTCGTTCTGACCAGCTGTGGCCACTTCGTGGTGGTGCACTTCAACGACCAGGCCCATTTCTTCCATGGCGTTGCACATGGCGGTACGGATTTCATGGTCGTGGTCGCACGGCGGAACCGGGAAGTAGCCACCTTTGACGGCTGGGCGGTGCCCCTTGTTGCCACCTTCGACGTCCTGGTCGGTCATCCAGGAGCCTTGCTCAGAGTAGATCTTGAACATGGAGCCAGAAATGTCGGACTTGAACTTCACTTCGTCGAAGATGAAGAACTCCGGCTCCGGGCCGACGAACACGGTGTCGCCGATGCCGGTGGACTTGAGGAATTCTTCGGCGCGCTTGGCGATGGAGCGCGGGTCGCGGTCGTAGCCCTGCATGGTGCTCGGCTCGACGATATCGCAGACCAGGATCAGGGTCGGCTCTTCGGTGAAAGGATCCAGCACGGCGGTTTCATCGACCGGCATCAGGATCATGTCGGAAGCTTCAATACCCTTCCAGCCATGGATGGAAGAGCCGTCGAACATCTTGCCATGTTCGAAGAAGTCTTCATCGTGAGCATCACGAGCCGGAATGGTGACGTGGTGCTGCTTGCCCTTGGTGTCAGTGAAGCGCAGATCAATCCACTTCACATCGTAATCTTTGATCAGTTGAAGCGACTTCGACATGGTGTTCTCCAAAAAGTGGAAGCGCTGACAGGGGATGCTTCCGAAGCAGGGTGAAGCCGGGCGGCGATGTTCCGCCAAGGCAACCTGCCTCACAAGAGAGCAAATTGCATGCCAGTGCTCCGTCTTGGGTCCGGACGCCTGTAATCGACGGGTCGCCGAACACTCAGGCCTCTCGGCAATGCGCGTCGTCCGCTTTGTGCACTTAATTGGTGCGCCGCTTTTAGCCTTTGTTCAATTTAAGTGCAGTCAGAGCGGGTAGATAAAGCTGACTAAAGCTTGATCAATTCCGCTATACTCCGCCCCCCTCTTTTTACGCCATACCGGCGCGCGCTGTTCATGAAGCTGATCGTCAAGGTTTTCCCCGAAATCACTATCAAGAGCCCACCGGTGCGCAAGGGCTTCATTCGCCAATTGGCGAAGAACATCCGCACCGTGCTGCGCGACCTCGATCCCGAACTGCGGGTGGAAGGCGTGTGGGACAACATCGAGGTGGAAACCGCACACAGCGAGCCAAAGCTGCTGCGTGAGATGATCGAGCGCCTGCGCTGCACGCCGGGCATCGCCCATTGTCTGGAAGTGCACGAATACCCGCTCGGCGATCTGGACGCTATCACCGAGAAGTGCAAAGCACACTTCGCCGATCGGCTGGCTGGCAAGATATTCGCCGTGCGCTGCAAGCGCGGCGGCAAGCATCCGTTCAGTTCGATGGATGTCGAGCGCCATGTCGGCAGCCGTCTGCGCGAAGAGTGCGGCGCTGCGGGCATTTCCCTGAAAGTGCCGGAAATCGAAGTGCGGATGGAAATTCGCGACCAGCGTCTGTTCGTCATCCATGCTCAGCATGACGGCATCGGTGGCTATCCGCTGGGTGCGCTGGAGCAGACCCTGGTCCTGATGTCCGGCGGTTTCGACTCCACCGTGGCGGCTTATCAGATGATGCGCCGCGGGCTGATGACCCATTTCTGTTTCTTCAACCTCGGCGGTCGTGCCCATGAGTTGGGGGTGATGGAAGTTGCCCACTATCTATGGAAGAAGTACGGCAGCTCTCACCGCGTGCTGTTCATCAGCGTGCCGTTCGAGGAAGTGGTCGGCGAGATTCTCGAAAAGGTCGATAACAGCCAGATGGGTGTGGTGCTCAAGCGCATGATGCTGCGTGCGTCCACGCAGATCGCCGAGCGCCTGCATATCGATGCGCTGGTCACTGGCGAGGCGATTTCCCAAGTCTCCAGCCAGACGCTGCCCAACCTGTCGGTGATCGACTCGGCAACTGACATGCTGGTACTGCGCCCGCTGATCGCCGCGCACAAGCAGGACATCATCGACACCGCGTTCGAGATCGGCACCGCCGAGTTCGCCAAGAACATGCCCGAGTATTGCGGCGTGATCTCCAAGAACCCGACCACCCGCGCCAAGCGCTACCGCGTCGAGCATGAAGAAAAACAGTTCGATATGCAGGTGCTCGAGCGCGCTCTGGAAAACACCCGTCAGGTCGCCATCGACCGCGTGATCGACGAGTTGGGTGAAGATATTCAGGTGGAGGAAGTAGTCGAGGCGACAGCCAGCCAGGTCATTCTCGACATCCGTCACCCCGATGCGGCCGAGGACGAACCTCTGCAACTTCCCGGCATCGAAGTGCAAACGCTGCCTTTCTACGCGCTGAACAACCGTTTCAAGGAACTGGATGCCAATCGCCAGTACCTGCTGTATTGCGACAAAGGTGTCATGAGTCGCCTGCATGCTCATCATCTGCTGAGCGAGGGGCATGTCAATGTGCGCGTTTATCGTCCGAGCTAAACAGCCCGGCCTGCTGGGCGGCAGTATCCGCCACCGCCCTCCCGACCCGCTTCGTGGCTGTATTGCCGCGACATGTCGTTAACGATCTGCACTTTACTTTCATCTGATTTTTCGCGTTGGCCGCTCGATGCATTGCTGAGCAGCCCGACCCAACTACGAGACCACTACTGTGATCGAGAATCTACGTAACATCGCTATCATCGCTCACGTTGACCATGGCAAAACCACCCTGGTCGATGCCCTGCTGCGTCAGTCCGGCACCCTGGAGCGCAACGAGCTCAACGACGAGCGCGTGATGGACAGCAATGACCAGGAAAAGGAACGCGGCATTACCATCCTGGCGAAAAACACTGCCATCAAGTGGAGCGGCTACAACATCAACATCGTCGACACCCCCGGCCACGCCGACTTCGGCGGTGAGGTCGAGCGCGTCATGTCGATGGTCGACTCGGTGCTGCTGGTGGTGGACGCTCAGGACGGCCCGATGCCGCAGACTCGTTTCGTGACCAAGAAGGCATTCGAAGCCGGCCTGCGTCCGATCGTGGTGATCAACAAGATCGACCGTCCGGGCGCGCGTCCGGATTGGGTCATGGACCAGATATTCGACCTGTTCGACAACCTGGGCGCCACCGACGAGCAACTGGACTTCCAGGTGGTGTATGCCAGCGCCCTGAACGGCATTGCCGGACTGGATCACAGCGACATGGCCGAGGACCTGACTCCGCTGTACCAGGCCATTGTCGACCACGTCCCGGCCCCGAACGTCGATGTCGACGGCCCGTTCCAGATGCAGATATCCGCGCTGGACTACAACAGCTTCCTCGGCATCATCGGCGTTGGCCGCATCGCCCGTGGTCGCATCAAGCCGAACACCCCGGTCACTGCCATCGACATGCAGGGCAAGAAGCGTAACGGCCGTATTCTCAAGCTGATGGGGCATCACGGTCTGCACCGCGTCGACGTCGACGAAGCCACCGCTGGCGATATCGTATGCATCAGCGGTATGGATGAGCTGTTCATCTCCGATACCCTGTGCGACCAGAACCACGTCGAAGCGATGAAGCCGCTGACCGTTGACGAGCCGACCGTTTCCATGACCTTCCAGGTCAACGATTCGCCGTTCTGCGGCAAGGAAGGCAAGTTCGTCACCAGCCGTAACATCAAGGAGCGTCTGGACAAGGAGCTGTTGTACAACGTGGCTCTGCGCGTCGAAGAAGGCGACTCGGCCGACAAGTTCAAAGTCTCCGGTCGTGGCGAGCTGCACCTGTCGGTACTGATCGAAACCATGCGTCGTGAGGGCTTCGAGATGGCCGTGGGCCGTCCAGAAGTGATCATTCGCGAAGTCAACGGCGCGAAGCACGAGCCGTTCGAGAACGTCACCATCGACATCCCTGAAGAAGCGCAGGGTAAGGTCATGGAAGAGATGGGCCTGCGTAAGGGCGACCTGAGCAACATGGTCCCAGATGGCAAGGGCCGTGTTCGCCTGGAATACAACATCCCCGCCCGTGGTCTGATCGGTTTCCGTAACCAGTTCCTAACCCTGACCAACGGCGCAGGCATCCTGACCTCGATCTTCGACCGTTACGACGTGATGAAGTCCGGCCACATGTCCGGTCGTCAGAACGGCGTACTGGTTTCGATCGATACCGGCAAGGCGCTGACCTACTCGCTGGAAACCCTGCAGGCGCGCGGCAAACTGTTCGTCGAGCACGGCCAGGAAATCTACAACGGTCAGATCGTTGGCCTGAACAGCCGTGATAACGACCTTGGCGTAAACCCCACCAAGGGCAAGAAGCTCGACAACATGCGCGCTTCGGGCAAGGACGAAACCATCGCCCTGGTCCCGCCGGTCCGCTTCACCCTTGAGCAGGCACTGGAGTTCATCCAGGACGACGAGCTCTGCGAAGTCACGCCGAAGTCGATCCGTCTTCGCAAGAAGATCCTCGACGAAGGCGAGCGTAGCCGCGCTGCGAAGAAAGCCAACAAGGCTTGATTCCCGCTTAGCTGCAACGAAAAGGCGCCTTAGGGCGCCTTTTTGTTGCCTGCAGTATTGCTCCGCCTTCAGTTCCGTATGCAGGAAATATAGACACCTGATGGTCGAAACCCTGGTCAATGCGCGCCCGTACGCGAATGTGAGGCCGCCATCAGCGCATCGGACGAGTCCGATTCAGCGCTTCTTCTGTGAGTAGACGCTCCAATCGCGCAGAGCAACGCCAGAACCGTCAGGCCAAGACCGACCCAGGGGGTCCAGCCCACGCCAGCAAGCGCTACGACCAGCCCGCCTACTGCCGCACCCAGCCCCACGCCCAGATGCATCGCCGAGGTATTCAGCGCGACACCGGCGCTGCCGCTGATGGGATCGCTGTGAAGCAGGAAGCTCTGCACGGCCGGGGAAATCATCCAGCTGATGGTGCTCCAGAGCATCACGCTTGGGATGAAGAAAACGCTGTGCAAGCTCAGGGGAATGGCCGCCAATGCCAGGCAGAAGGCCGCAGGAATGAGCACGAGGGCCAGGCGCGGACCGACGCGATCGGCCAGCCAGCCGCCCAGATAGCCGCCACCCAGCGCTGCCAGGCCGATCAGCAATAGCAATCCGCTAACCGCAGTGGCGTCGTTCATCTCAAGCATCGCCGCCAGGTACGGCGTGAAATAGGTGAACAAGGTGAAGTGCCCGCCGAGCAGCAGTATCGAGACGGCTTGCGCCAGCCAGAGCGGTCGATGGCTCAGTTGTCTCAAGTAGCCGGCGCGGCCCGGTAGGGCGCTGGAGCGGCTGTCGGGCAAATATCGCCACAGCAGCAGGCTCAGGGGCAATGAGTAGATCGCGATGGCGAAGAAGATCCAGCGCCAACCGAACCAGTCAGTGACCTGTACGCCCAGAGGCACACCGAATACCAGCGAGGCACTGATGCCCATGAAGATGATGCCGATGGCCCGGCCTTGTTGCCCCGCAGGCGCCATCTCCGATGCCAGCAGAGTCGACATCACGATCAGCAGCCCGCAGCAGGCGGCCATGCCGATGCGCGCCAGGAGCAAACTGGCATAGTTCGGGCTGATTGCGGCGCAAGCGTTGAACAGCGCGAAGATCAGCAGCGCCGCTACCAGCAGGCGGCGGCGTTCCCAGCGTCTGGTTAGCCAGGTCAGCAGCGGGACGGCCACAGCAAAGGCGATGGAGAAGAGGGTAGTCAGCTGACCGGCCAGGCTGACCGAAACCCGAAGATCACTGGCCAATGGCGGCAGAATGCCGATGAGAACGCTCTCCGCCACGCCGGCAGCGAAGGTGGTGAGCGCTAGCAGAAACAAGCGAAGATCCATGACGGCTCCGATTCCCGGTGAGGGGTTTCGGGCGTTGTGTGCCTTCGGTTATCCCAAATTGAGTGGCGAGTTGATGTCGTGCGATGACGCGAGGCATCAACCCATCCAGCCGGGGGAACGATAGTGACGGGCATTCCACCCGTCAACACCGGAGCCAGCCATGGGCGGTGGCCCCGCGGTCGGTTGACCGATGTGTTTGTTCGGTAGGACCGATCATTCCAGTGCATTGGGCGCAACATCGGCCCGTTGCGTTGGCCGTGCGAGCAGGCGCTTGAGGCGCATCGCCGGTCAGGCCAGCGCCGCGTTGACCTGCCTGGATGTGACTTGCGGTTTTACTGACGAATCCAGGTCTGGGTGCGGCCCAGTGCTTCGATGCCGAGGTAACCGCGTATTTCCAGCTTTTTGCCGCCTTCGAGCAAGGTCACCTTGGCGCGGTAAGTCTTGCCTTTCGCCGGATCAAGGATGGTGCCATCACTCCAGACGCGTTCCCCATCGGGCTTAAGCCCCCAGAGAATGGTCATGCCGGTGATCGGCTGGTCTTTGCGCTCGCCCTCGCAGGCGCTGCACAGCGGGTTGGGGCCTTGGTCCGACTGCAGAATCTGCGCCACCTTGCCGCTCACTGTGCCGTCGGCGGCTTCCTGAATCTCGACAATGGACCTGGGCTTGCCGGTTTCGTCATCGATGGTCTGCCAGCGGCCGGCTGGCGATTCGGCGGCAAAGGCCAGGGATGTGGCGGTTAATGGCAATGCCAGCAATAGGGCGGTGAGCAGTCGGCGCATGGTTTCTCCGGTGGCGTGATTGACGGCGGCGACTCTAGCATGGCGCCCAACCGTGGCGCTTTCCAACGCTGTATCGCTCGATTCCGTTCGCACTGCGCCGGCCGACGGCTCCCGATCATCCAGAGCATGGTGTCGCGAGACGGCCATCAGCGAATCGCAGCAACGGCCCCGGCGAGAAGCCCCCATTGCCACCTGCGCGCCGCCGTCTATCGGAGGGTTGCGGCAAATGTGGGTGGGCGTTCAAGTCTGCGCTTGCGAAGCCGAGAAAAAGGAGTGCTTGAATGCTCTTTGAATGATGCCAATATGATGGCCAGTTTGCGTGATACCTGCCTGATGTTCCTCGTCCCGGAGGTCGTTCGATGAATCGTCCGTCGTTTCGCCATCTGAGTCTGGCCCTGTCGCTGCTCGCATGGCTGTTCGGCAGCCATACGGCTTCCGCTGGCGCTGGTATTACCGTTGTCACCGAGGAGCTGCCGCCCTACAACATGACCGTCGACGGTAAGTTGACCGGCATGGGCACCGAGGTCGTACAGGCTCTGCTGGACGAGGTAGGGGAGCAAGCGCGCATCCAGTCGATGCCATGGGCACGCGCGTACGACATCGCGCTCAATTCTGAAAACGTGCTGATCTATTCGATCGCCCGGACTCCGCAGCGCGAAGCGCTGTTCAAGTGGGTCGGGGTTATCGCGCCGACACGCTGGCACCTGTTTTCGTTGCCGGGTAAACAGTTCCACCTCAAAAGTCTCGACGATGCGCGTCAGTACCAGATCGCTACGGTGAAGCAGGACGTCGGCGAGGAGTATCTGCTCGACAGGGGTTTTGTCATCGGCCAGAACCTGCAGTCGAGCAACAAATACGAACACAACTACAAAAAGCTAAAGGCCGGGCGAGTGGATCTTTGGATATCCAACGATCTCAATGCGCACTATCTGGTGCGGCAGGCCAGCGGTAATCCCGACGAGACGGCTGTGGCTCAGTTGAAGCTGGACGATCTGGGCGGGGCCGATGGCTTGTGCTTGGCCTTCAGCAGAAGCACGTCAGACGAAGTGGTCGAGCGCTTCCGCGAAGCCTTGGCCAAGGTGCGCGCCGATGGGCGCTATGACGCGATCGTAAAAAAATGGCTCTGACGACCACCACACCAACAGGCCCAGCGACTTCGTCACCCCCTCTGGCCGCAGTGGGCTCGCTCGGCCGCCGGCTGGTGCTGGCAACGCTGGGGTTCTGCCTGCTGTTTACCTTGGCCACGGTTGGCGTGCGCACCTGGTCGGCGTGGCAAACGAGCCTGGCCGCGATGAACGCCGAGCTGATCCTTATCGACCAGGTCTTCCAGAGCAATCTGGCCAAGGCGATCTGGGAGATGGACAGTGATGCCCTCGAAACCCAGCTCGACAGCGTGGCCAAGGTTGCGCTGGTCGGTCGTGTCGAACTGCAGATCATCCGCGCTGGTCGTGCGCCGGAGGTCCTGCGGCGCGAAAGGGCGGACGGTCCCGCCTCGCCCCGTATTCCCAAACTGCAGCGTAGCCTGACCTACGAGCCCTACGCCGGCGCGAGCGAAACAGTGGGCGAGCTGACTTTGGAGGGTAACGAACGGGTGCTCTGGGAACGTCTGCTGGACGAGGTCATCAGCATCGTCGTCACCCAGGTCATCCAGTCATTGCTGCTGGCCGGGCTGATCATGTGGATGTTCAACAGCACCGTCACGCTGCACGTGCGCAAAATCGCCCGTCACCTGACCGGGCTGACGCCGGAAAATCTGGATCGGACGTTGCGGCTCGATCGCTCAGCAAAGCGGCGGGACGAACTGAGCCTGCTCGAAGCCGGGGTCAATGGGCTACAGGCGAAGCTCTCCACCTACCTCGAACGTCAGCATCAGGATGAGCTGGCCCTGGCCGCGCATCGTGACCGGCTGGCCGAACTGGTCGAGGAGCGGACCGTTGAATTGCGTGCCGCCAACGTTCTGCTGGAGCAGCTGTCGCGTAGCGATCCGCTCACTGGCCTGGCTAATCGTCGCCATTTCGATGAAATCAAGGACGTTGAATTCCGCCGTGCCCTGCGCCTCGGCCAGCCCTTGACCGTGCTGATGTGCGACGTGGATTTTTTCAAACGCTACAACGATCACTATGGCCACGCGCAGGGCGACCATTGCCTGCGAACCGTCGCCGACACCCTCAAATCCGTGTTCGCTCGCGCCGGTGAGGCGGTGGCGCGGTTCGGCGGCGAGGAATTCGTGGTGCTGTTGCCAGGGGTTGATGCCGATGCGGCCTGCCGCGCCGCTCAGCGCCTGCAGCAGCGACTGGCCGAGCGCAAATTGCCGCATGAAGCCTCACCCGTGTCGCCGTATCTGACCATGAGCATCGGGCTGGCCAGCTTCGATGCCGATTCCATGGACCACTTCGATCAATTGCTGCGCCGTGCGGACGAGGCCCTTTACCGGGCCAAGACGCTAGGGCGCGACCGGATATCCGATTAAGCCCCGACGAGGACGAACACGATGCGCCTGACAGCCTGGATTGCCCTTTCGCTGGGACTGCTCGGCCCTGTGGTGCATGCCGATACCCTTCGTGTGGTGACCGAGGACACCGCTTACACCTATCTACACGATGGCAAGGTGGCCGGCCCCGCCACCGAAGTGGTCGAGGCGACACTACAGCGCGCAGGGTTGGCTGACTATCAGATCGGCCTGTATCCCTGGGCGCGCGCCTATGACATGGCTCTGCAGGAGCCGGGCGTGCTGGTTTATCTCATTGCGCGGACATCGGAGCGCGACGCGCTGTTTCGCTGGGTTGGCGAGATCATGCGCATCGAGTACCACTTCTACAAACTGAGGGCGAGGGAAGACATTCAGGTGCCCGATCTGGACGCGGCGAAAACCTATCGGATCGGTGTGATGCGCGAAGACGTGCGCCACCAGTACCTGCAAGCCAACGGTTTCAGCAAGATCGTGGTGACGGCCCACAACAGCGATAACTTCAAACGCTTGCTCAACGGCCAGGTCGACCTGGTGCCCATGCCGGAGCAAGACATGATCGCCCTATGCAACGAGGCCGGCCTGGACCCGGCCATGGTTGAGAAGGTCTTCACCACCAACGCGTCCACGCAGCTCTACATGGCCTACAGCCGGCGTACCGATGACGCTACCGTGCTGCGCACCCAGGCGGCTTTCGAGCAGTTGCGGGCCGAGGGAGCGATCGCCCGCATCATGGCGCGCCAGCGCTGATCGGTGTTCTGGCCATTGCGCGTTGCGGGCGGGTTCGGTCAAACCTGCAGATCGGCCAACATCGCGGTCGCCACCGCTTCGGCGACCTTGATGCCGTCGACGCCAGCGGAAAGGATGCCACCGGCGTAGCCGGCGCCTTCACCGGCCGGGTACAGGCCGCGGGTATTGATGCTTTGCAGCGACTCGTTGTCGCGCTTGATCCGCACCGGCGATGAGGTGCGGGTCTCGATGCCGGTAAGGATCGCGTCGGCGCGGTCGAAACCGCGAATCTGCTTGCCGAACGCGGGCAGGGCTTCGCGGATCGCCTCGATCACATAGTCGGGCAGCGATGGCGCCAGGTCGCCCAGACGCACGCCCGGCTTGTAGGACGGCTCGATTTCGCCGAACGCGCTCGAGGCTTTGCCGCGGATGAAATCGCCCACCAGCTGTCCCGGCGCGCAGTAGTCATTGCCGCCCAGTTCGAAGGCGCGCGATTCGAGCGCTTCCTGCAGTTCGACGCCGGCCAGCGGGCCGCCGGGGAAATCCTCTTCCGGGTTGATGCCGACGACGATTCCGGCATTGGCGTTGCGCTCGTTGCGCGAGTACTGGCTCATGCCGTTGGTGACCACGCGGTTTGGCTCGGAGGTAGCTGCCACTACGGTACCGCCCGGGCACATGCAGAAGCTGTAGACCGCCCGGCCATTTTTGGCGTGATAGACCAGTTTGTAGTCCGCCGCGCCCAGTTCGGGATGGCCGGCGTACTTGCCCAGGCGCGCGTTGTCGATCAGCGATTGCGGATGCTCGATGCGAAAGCCTACGGCGAAGGGTTTGGCCTCGATATACACGCCGCGCTCGTGCAGTACGCGGAAGGTATCGCGCGAACTGTGGCCGAGGGCGAGTACCACGTAACGGCTGCGAATCTCCTCGCCGCTGGCCATGCGCACGCCTTCGATGCGGCCGTCTTCGATGATGAAATCCACCACGCGGCTGTCGAAGCGGACTTCACCGCCCAGCGCCTTGATTTCCTCGCGCATGGTCGAGACCACGCCGGTCAGGCGGAAGGTGCCGATGTGCGGCTTGCTGACGAACATGATCTCGTCCGGCGCGCCGGCGCGGACGAACTCATGCATGACTTTACGACCGTAAAACTTCGGGTCCTTGATCTGGCTGTAGAGCTTGCCGTCGGAGAACAGCCCCGCGCCGCCCTCGCCGAATTGCACGTTGGATTCCGGGCTCAGCACCTTCTTGCGCCACAGCGCCCAGGTGTCCTTGGTGCGGCTGCGCACGTCGCGCCCACGTTCCAGCACGATCGGCCGGAAGCCCATCTGCGCCAGGGTCAGTGCGGCGAACAGTCCGCACGGGCCGAAGCCGATCACCAGCGGACGCTCGCTCAGTCCCTCGGGTGCCTGGCCGACCGGGTAGTAGCCGGTGTCCGGAGCCGGGCGGATGTTGCGGTCGTCGGACAGGCGCTGCAGCACCTGGTCCTCGTTCGCCACGTCGGCATCGATGATGTAGACGAAGGTGATTTCGCTGTTCTTCTTGCGTGCGTCGTAGCTGCGTTTGAAGACCTTGAAGTCGAGCAGCTCGGTATCGGCGATCTTCAGGCGCGCAACGATGGCCTGGCGCAGGGCGTCGGCGGGATGATCGAGCGGCAGTTGCAGTTCGTTGATGCGAATCATGAGGAGTCCTGGCCGGTGGCCCCGGCAGAGGTGGTGACGACAGATCGACCCTGCCTGCGCGAGGCAGGCGAATCGGCGTGATCAAGGGAAGGCGCGCAGTGTAGCCGCGCCGGTTGCGCCCTGTCATTCATGCGCAACCGAACGCTGGACTAACGCCGCAGCGCCCGTCGTGCCCGACCTGCTTGGCTTTGCGGCGGGTTATTGCAGTACGACCCGAGAATTGAGTGGTTGCAGTGGGCGGTTATTAGCTTGGCCTACCGCGTTTTTCAGCGCTTCGATCTGCTGTTTGGATGCGACGACGGGCTGTTTCAGTACCAGCCAACGCACGCCCTCGGTGCAAGGTGGAGTGGTGAGCGAGCCGCTGAACCTGTAGTAACTCAAGTCGGCCGGTAGCAGCTCGGTGACGTTCGTCATGGCGGTGATCGGCTGGGTCTCGCCCGCTTTCGGCGGTGTGTCCCACAGACGAGCCAGCGCAGCGTTCTGCTCACCTTCCTTGAACATCAGAGCTATCACGGCGAGATTGCCTTTCTCGTCGGTGTGCACCAGATGGCCCTCGAGTGGATAGGACTGGCCCTTGATATGGTTCTCGCTGGGCATGTGGAAGTGGAACTGCAGCAGTTCGTATTCGTTGCCGTCGAGTGCCAGCTGGCTCCCGCGCGCGTAGTTCACCTGCACGGTATACCCGGTATTGACCACCTCGCTCGTGCCAGCCTTGTAGTTCAGCCGCAGCGGTGCGAGGTCCGCCTCGACGAGGCCGTCGATATCGATTGGTGTCTGGTTCTTGCCCGAACAGGCGCCGAATTCCGGCGTTAATTTGGCCCAGTTCTCCGGCCCCGCCTCACCGGAATAATCCCAATGAATACCCGGCGTAACGGCGCCTGCGTGGGCGCACGCAAGCAATACTCCAAGACTCAATGCGGCTCTTTTCATACAACTCTCCAACTTCATCTATAGACATGCGAGCCCCGAACGGTCGTGGGCGCTCCCGCTCTCTGACAAGGCCAAGCCCAGGTTGCTCGGCTGGCATGCGCAAGTTGGTCGATGCGGCTCGTCGGGAGGCGTGTCAGCCAGGCGAACACGTGGTGGTTCTGGCAAAGGTCCCGTTTGGCGCTACGCTGTGACAGAGTCTCGTTTTTCGTATTCCAGAGTTGGTTGTAAGGCTATCGCTGCGGCCTGGGAGGCGCTGAGCACAACAACAATATCGATCGTCCGCCGAGACGACCCTCGAAGAGGTTGGCCCGATGAAACCTGCATCTTTTACCCTGAGTGCCTTGCTGGTTTGCCTATCTGGAATAGCGCTGGCCGCTCCGACCAGTGACGAAGCGCTGGAACGCATGCGTTCGATGAAGACCACCGGCCAGTCTCTCGATATGAAAACCGTGCCGCAGGACGGCGAGATCGCCGATGCGATTCGGGACAACCTCAAGCGAATCAAGCTGCCGGACGGCTTCAAGATAGACCTCTACGCGGTGGTACCGGATGCGCGGCACATGGCGGTTGGGCCGTCCAGCGGCGTGGTGTTCGTCGGCACCCGCAAGACCGATCTATGGGCCGTGACCGACCGAACCAAAAATCGCACCGCAGATGAAGTCAAACGCTTCGCGCCGGCTATCTCATTTACTCAGCCAGGCCCGTGCTTCAGTCCTGATGGCTTCCTGTTCGTCGCCGAGCACAACCGCGTGCTGGTGTTTCCCGCTGCCGAGTTCTTTTACGAAGGCCCGGATGTGGCGGCAGACATCGTCGTGCCGACGGGCGAGCTGATTCCGACCGATGAGGAGAGTTACAACCACGGCGCCAGGGTTTGCGCCGTGGGGCCTGATAACAAGCTGACCGTTTCCCTGGGCCAGCCACATAACGTGCCGCCTAAGGACAAGCTCGACCTCTATACCAAGCACGGCATCGGCGGCATCGTGCGCATGGAGCGCGACGGCAGCAAACGCGAGGTTTACGCAACTGGCGTGCGCAACTCGGTGGGCATCACCTATAACCCGACGACCAAGGAGCTGTGGTTTACCGACAATCAGGTAGACGGCATGGGTGACGACACCCCGCCTGGCGAGATCAACCACGCGCCGAAGGCCGGCATGCAATTCGGCATGCCCTGGTATGGCGGCGGTCAGGTGCGTACTAATGAATACGCCGATGAGACGCCACCGGAGGGCCTGACCTTTCCAGTGGTGGAAACCGTGGCCCACGCCGCGGATATGGGGCTGACGTTCTATACCGGCAAGATGTTTCCCGAGAAGTATCGCGGTGGTCTGTTCAGTGCGCAGCGCGGCAGCTGGAACCGCACCGTGCCGGCAGGCGCGCGAGTGATGTTCACACCGTTCGCCGCTGACGGCAGTGCGCCGTCCGGCGATACGGTGCCTTTCGCCGAAGGCTGGCTAAACGAGGAGACCGGCGAATACTTCGGTCGTATCGTCGACGTGGCGCAGCTGAAGGATGGCTCCCTGCTGGTTAGCGATGACACCGCTGGCGCCATCTACCGCATCTCCTATGACGGCGGCGAGAACTGAGCTGCCGATCTGGCTGGGCTGACCGCGTCGCGCTGTTTGGCGGAGCGGTCAGCCACACGCATCAAGGAAAATTCATGGCATCAGGTAATCGCAACGGATGGCTGATTCACCGGCTCGTCCTTCTCGCGGTGCTGTGCGCGACGACAATGGCGGCGCAGGCAGCAGGCGACATTGCAGCCGGCAAAACCAAGGCGAAGATGTGTGCGGCCTGCCATGGCCTCGATGGGCTGAGCAAAGCGGCGGACGCGCCCAATCTGGCCGGCAACGGCGAACTCTATCTGGCTGGGCAGTTGAAAGCGTTCCGCAGCGGTGCGCGCAAACATCCACAGATGAGCGTGATTGCCGCAAGTTTGAGCGAGGCCGATATTGCCGATCTGACGGCCTGGTATTCGGCGATCAAGGTCAGCGTGGAATTGCCGCAGTAGCGGCGGTACGGATGGGCAGTCGGCTTATGCCATTCGAGCGGCGCTTTCCTGAAAATTTGCGCTATCCCCTATACTCCGCGCCCATCCGAGTCGCCGCTGTTATTGCCTGGCATTGCCTGGATCACAGGATTCAGCGCAATCACCCATCGCCGCGCTCGCTCATACAACGAAGTAAGGAATATCCATGGTCAACAACGATGTGCTGCGCAGCCTGCGCTACATCCTCAACGTCGATGACGCGAAAATCGCCGAGATCACCCGGCTCACCGGATGTGAGATTCCCGATGCCGAGGCGCAGGCCTATCTAAAGAAGGACGACGAAGAAGGCTACAAGCCCTGCAGCGACCGGATCATGGCGTATTTTCTCGACGGTCTGGTGATCTACAAGCGCGGCAAGGACGAGAGCCGCCCGAC
>Ga0163223_100282_pt1 | contig 17323 bp, 14 predicted proteins | sample MSEWel2016_02_17_2_FD_113147 | JGI IMG/M metagenome (GOLD analysis project Ga0163223, IMG submission 113147) | Subsurface microbial communities from deep shales in West Virginia, USA - MSEEL Well Study Marcellus 5H_2016_02_17 ...
CATTAACGAAGAGTTTGGCAATAAAGATGCTTTTTAGGGTTTGTGATGAAATAAATTGACAGATTTAACGAAGTTATTTTGTTCTTTACCGATTTGAAAATACTGCGAATAGCGAGCTATTTAGGGTGTGTAATAGAATAAACTACCTGAAAATATTTTATAATTCGCTGAATAACTGAGATTTATTTTTTAAGCTAACCTTAATTCATTACACACCCTTAATGGATTTTCAAGGAAGTTAAAGGGCAAAAGAACAAGTCTAAAGCGGCAAGTTATTTCGTAACAATCCCTTAGACTGAGCTCTTGGATCAAAAACAAAAAGAAAACAAAGTTAGAAACATCGTTTATGCAATGTCTAAACATCACCATTAGGTCCGGTTTTTTTCAATTAAACACTTCATTTCTCCCTTTCAGCACGAATATTTTCCCTTTCCACTTAAAATAAACGATCTCCCCTTTCTCAGTTTCTATTTTTGCATAAACAAATGAAGAACAACATCTAAATCAAAAAGGAAATTAGAACATTACTATTATCCCTGACCATTGTTGGTCTCACCTTTCTGAGTGTCGGATATTCGGACAATACGGGAGAACAAAAAAAGGAAATCCATTATGTGAAAGTAGCTAAGGTGAGAAGCTTCCGAAATATTATCGGAGGTGGAAAACAGTTACAATGCCGGGTTGAATACTATTACCGACTTGCTAAACGCCAGGGGAGCCCACCAGCGTTCTGAAGCAACCATAATAAAAGCCCGCCCGGGCCAGGAGGTTATAGAAGCAACATGGCTAAAAGCTACCGGACAACTCACTTACAGCAGATGATATTTTGGGAAATAGGTAAAATTCTATAAAAAATAAATCAATATTGTACTGATCCAAAAAAACTTCCTCATAAAATAGGATTTCTAAAAAGACTTATAGCAGAGATTATTGCATCTCTGCTTTTCATCTTTACAATAACATTAGTGGTTAAAGATGACTCATTGCATGCACTTCCATTTAAAGGAGTTATTTTTGCAGTGATTGTATTTGTTTTTCTGAGTGAAGGCATTTTTGTTTTTGATTCACTACTGGGCAGAAAATATCCATGGCATGAAGCACTCATTAAAAGAGTAATATCCCTCCTTTTAATTGCTTTTTCCTGGTTGATAATAATAGGAATTATCGCAAGTTTTGTACGCCCTTTTTTCATTCCGAATGAATGCCTGAAAGACCAGGATTCCTTTGCGCTGGGGGGCACCATTCTGGTTCTGTTTGTCACTATCTATGTGGCTGCACTGGTAGCCAACAACTACCACAATTCGCTCAAGTTTTTTATTTTGGAAAATGAAAAACTGAGACAGGAGAAGCTAAGATTGGATTATTTTGCTCTGCAGGATCAGTTGAACCCGCATTTTTTGTTTAATAACCTGAGTACCCTGATGGCCATCATTCCTGAAGATACAAACAAAGCCCTCACCTTCACCGAAAAATTTACGGATGTTTATCGCTATGTACTGAAGAGTTCAAACTCCCGCCTGATCCCGCTGGAAGAAGAATTGGAGTTTATCCGCGCTTATATAACCCTCCATAAGGAACGCCTGGCCGAAGGTTTTAGGTGGAACATTGAAATAGAAAAGGATCAACTGAATAAACTTTTACCCCCTCTGAGCTTACAGTACCTGGTAGAAAATGCCATCAAACACAATCTGGCTACCGAAACCCGGCCTTTAAAACTGGATATCTACACCAAAAATGACCGGCTGATCGTCTCCAATAACTTTCAACCCCGGAATTCGACCTATTCGACCAATACCGGCTTATCGAACCTCAAGAGAAGATACCAGTATTTTGGACTAAAAGGCAGCGTGGAAGTCATCAACACCGGTGAAACATTCAGCGTCTCTATTCCTTTAATTTAAAACAATGATCATTATGAACTATAAAGCACTCATTGTAGAAGACGAACCCCTGTTGTCCAGGGCACTAAGGAAACAGATAGAAAACCTGCGTCCCGACATCACGATAGATGATGAATTAAGAACCGTGGAAGATACCGTAAAATGGCTAAAAAACAATCCGGATCCTGCACTCATCTTCATGGATATCCAGCTGGCCGACGGCATCTGTTTTTCCATTTTCGACCAGGCTGATGCCTCCAACAAGGCCATTATTTTCACCACTGCCTACAACGAATATGCCATCGAAGCGTTCGATATCAACAGCGTTGCTTATCTGCTGAAACCTATCAAGACAGAGGATCTGAAAAAAGTTTTTGCCAAGCTGGAAAAAGCTTCCATGGCCTTCGACCAGCAAATCGCATCAACTACGCTTATCGATTATTCCAGGCTGGCCGAAGAAGTCACCAGACAACAAAACAGATTCCGGAAACGCTTCCTGGTAGCCAAAGCCGATTCGTACAAGCAAATTCCGGCAGAAGACATTGCCTATTTTATGGTGGAAGACAAAATTACGATTGCTGCTACCTTCCAAAACCAGCAACACATTATCGACTGGACGCTTTCCGATTTGGAGGAGGAACTGAATCCCAATGATTTTATGCGCATGAACAGGCAGTTCATCATCAACCTGAATGCAATCGACAGGGTGGAAAATTACTTCAACAGCAAACTGGTCATAAAGCTCATTCCCGGTTTGGAACCATCGGAACGAATAGTGGTAAGCCGCGAGAAAGCTACAATGGTAAAAAACTGGCTGGATCGATAGACCTCCATCCAGCTAAACCACCGAAATTGAAGTTTCAATTTCTCATTTTGCAGGTTCATTTTTTTTTCACAGGCAGAAAACTTCATTATTCACTACCTTTGCGCTTTGGTTTATGGTTTTGTTGCTTGAGCTGCAATAACCTTTCTACCATAACCTGTATTATTCAAGAGTTTTCGTCATAAGATCATTTCTGAAACGAAGTTCGACAAAGATAATCATGAGTCTGCTCCGAAAAGAGGTATTTTTGTCAGGATCGAGGCGCAGGGGATTTTTAAACCGGAGTTAACTTTCTGTTAATGAAGATTTAAAAACTTCCTATAACGAAGATATTGGCAACAAAGAACCTTTTCGGAGTGAGCTCAATCATGCAGGTCAAATCAGGCAAAGAAGGAACGCTGTGAAGTTACAAAACTCAACATACCGCACAATACTGATTGCAGGGACAGGCATTTTAGCGAGCCTGTCCGTCTGGTTGTTACCCAGCCTGAATATTAATCCGTCATTCGACAGTTACATCCCCGAAAACATCAATAACAGGGCTTTTCTGAACAAGCTGGACAGTATCTTCGGGAGTAATGAAAAACTCCTTTTGATTCAATACAATGAAAAAGGCGTTTTCAACCCCGAAAGCTTTACCAGAACAAGGCAACTTGCAGAAAAGCTGCAGGAAATTGATGGCATAGAGCACACTTTCTCCTTAAATGATGTTATTGAATTTCGGGAAGAAGATGGTTTTACAGAGATTCACACACTCCTTGCACACATTCCGGATAAGCCTTCAGAACTGGACTCACTGAAACATAAGATTGCTGAAAACCCGTTAGCCGGGCATCTTATAAGTGATGATTTTACCACCTCTGCCATTGTTCTTACAAAATCAGACAAAACGGACGATCAGAGCATCATTGCTGAAATAAACCGCGTCATTAAGCAAACTCCCGGCAAAGATGAAATTCATATTGGCGGGCTGGCTTACATAAGAAGTTCTGTTAAAACCTACATCAAAAAAGACCTCATTACATTAATGCCGGCAGCTCTGCTGGTGATGGTTGTAATGCTCTTTCTTTTTTTCAGAGAGTGGAAGGGCGTCCTTTTACCTTTCCTGGTGGTACTGCTATCCATTATATTGTCATTTGGACTCATGGCTCTTTTCTCATGGGAAATCTCTCTGGTTTCGGTACTGCTGCCCATCATGCTGATTGCCATCGCCAACGATTATGGCATTCATCTCATCAATTTATACCAGGAAGAATCCCGTAAAAACAGACAAGAGCCCCCCTCTGCAATTGCACAAAAAATATTCCGGGAACTCAAACGCCCCATCACCATCACCGGCCTGACCACCATTGGAGGTATGCTCGGACTCCTGTCGCACCAAATGGCCCCGGCTGCTCAGTTGGGAGTCCTTGCTTCGGCAGGCATTGGCATTGCATTGATACTGAGTCTTTACCTCATCCCGGTTCTTCTCACATTCTATAATAAAGCCCCAAAAAGACCTGCCATTGAACGAAGTTCCGACAGGTTCTTAAACAAAACCCTTCATCTTTTCGCCCGGGGAGTCAATAAGCATCCAAAAACCATCGTCACCTCCTTTCTGATAATCTCTTTAATCAGCATCGGCGGACTATTTTTGCTGAAGGTGGACACCAATGTAGAAGGCTATTTTACCGGCGACTCAACAGTTCGCACCAGCATAGAATTAACCAATAAAAAACTGGGAGGCTCCCAATATATATCCCTGCTCTTTTCCGGAAATATCCTCGAACCCGATGTGCTTCGCCGCATGGAAAAATATACGGCCCAAATAGCACTATTGCCCCAGGCAGGTAACATCATTTCTCCTGTCACCCTTTTCAGAGAGCTGAGCAAAGGTTTATATTCTGCAGGTGAATCCGGATATGACAATCTACCTCAGTCCCGCCCGGAAGCGGCGCAATATCTTGAAATTGCATCAATGGCTGGTTTTGACAAACAGATTGCACAACTGATAGATCCGAATCGTGAAAATGCCAGAATCCTGGTCAGCCTTACCGATGGTAGTAACCAAACTGGTAAAGAACTCCTGAGTGCACTTAACAGTATAGCTGGAAAGGATCCCCTGATAAAAGGCATTGCCGGTCCTGGATTATCCAAAATTCAAATAGCCGACATGGTCATCCGGGGCCAGATCACCTCGCTCGTACTGGCATTTTTTATCATCATCATTCTTTTGTCAATCATATTCAAATCAATTGTAGCAGGAATAAAAGGAAGCTTACCACTTCTTTTCTCCACCGTCCTGCTGTTTGGACTAATGGGTTTCTCGGGGATACCACTGGATATTGTTACCGCCCTGCTCTCCTCCATTATGATTGGTGTTGGCATCGATTATACCATCCACTTCCTTTGGAGATACAAAGCTGAATATGCAGCACATGGCAGTATTGAAGCAGCCATTTCAACGACACTGACAACAACCGGAAGAGGCATCATATTCAATGCACTATCAGTCATCATCGGCTTTGCCGTATTGGCCTTATCGGGATTTGCGCCACTCCGTTTTTTCGGACTCCTCGTAGTCATTTCAATCTTTTCCTGTCTGATTTGCGCCCTGTTGCTTGTCCCTGCTATTATTACCTTAACCAGACCGAAATTTCTGGAACCCGACCAAAATATTTGACAAATTTGTAAAAACAGATATCCAATAAATATGAAGATAACCATACTCTTTCTTTGTCTGCAGGCAATCATCAGCCTTGCAAACGGAGCAGAAAAAGATACCGAAACACTCTTCCAAAACGCCGTGAAAAAACTGGCCATGAAGGACGTACAGGCTAAAATGACTCTGGAATCTACCGATGCTGACGGAAACAGCGTCTTACGCAAACTTAACGTCTCTTTTGCTCATTTTGAAAACTTTAAAAAGGTAATAATAGAAATTACCGCCCCGGAAGACTTGAACGGAACCCGCATTTTAACAACTGATTTCCTCGACAGCAGCAGGGAAAGTACCATTGAGGTTTTTCTTCCCTCCACAGGAAAAATCAGGAAGTTCAGGGCCAATAACCGCAGATTAAAAATTCCGGGTACCGATATTCCCATGAACTATTTCAGTTCTTCTGCTTTTAACGGTTATCTGATTACTGATGCAGGACAAACAAGCATCAATGAAATTGATTGCAAAAAAATTAAACTTAACTTACCTGATAATAATGAATATCTGATTGCTTACATAGATATTATTAATGAATTAATGTTCCGTATTGAATACTATGACAAAAAGGAAATTCTAACCGGTATTAACGAATTCAGTGAATATGGCAGCATTGATTCCTCTAATGCGGAAATTATTTTCCCCCGCAATATCAGCGTTAGCAACCCGGAAACCGGAAACATATCAAAACTCACCATCAATCATTTGGAAGCCTTAACCGAAATCCGGAAAACCGATTTTAATATAGTACCACAACCCAAACCGGCGGAATGATCTTTAACTCATCCATAGAATCGATATATTATATTCTGCCTCTCATCGGATTGATAGTTGGCCTGTTTGGCACTATTCTGGGTGGTGGTGGCGGCTTTTTCTTTCTGCCGGTATTGACACTGATTATTGGGGCACCTGCCCAGACAGCCGTAATTACCTCGCTGGTGGCTACATTACCAATATGTATCGTCGGCGCAACAATGCACTACAGAAAAGGAAATACGGATATTCGAACGGGTTCGATATTCGCTTTCACCGGTATTATGGGAGCTTTTGCCGGCGCGGCCATCGCCAACTTCATCTCCCCCGGAATGCTTAAAACAGTTTTTGGCATTTACGCTGTTACCATCGGTGGGTTAATGCTTTGGAATACAAAACAGAACAAGCCTCATAAGACCGACAGAACACATAACAAAAAGAGACATTCGGTAAACTCTTTCAAAAAACCTATCTTTGGCTTTTTTGCCGGCCTCATTACCGGAACCTTCGGAACCAGTGGATCGGCACCGGTACTGGCGGGCTTATTTGCTACCAATCTCACAGTAAAAAAGGTAATTGGAACCTCCTTATTTATATTGGTGGTAAACACATCTTTTGCTGTTGGAGCACATTTTTTATTGGGACAAATAGACCTCACCCTGGTGGCAATGCTCACTGCCGGTTCAATTCCGGGAGCGTTGCTGGGGCCCGCAATTTTATCCAATATAAAAACCAACAATTCTGAAAGTTCAATAAAGTATGTCTATGCAGCTATTATGGCATTCACAGGCATTTTAATGATAATCGCATGATAAAACTGATATACATTATTATTTTAAGTTATTTTCTGACAGGAGGTCTGGGCTTCTATTTCATCAACAGAAACAAACCGTCACAGGTGGCCCGGAAGAGTTACACCAAGTTTGGTGTCTATTTCATCATCATCAACATACTCTTTTTCTCCATAGTAATAAACCCTGTTTTTTTCAAATACATCGCTTTTGTTATCATTGGTGGTGGTATGATGGAACTCTTTTTTCTTCACCAGTCGGCAGGCTATAAATACAAGGGTGTATTTATCATCTCTTTGCTGATTTTTATTGCCTTGTCTTACGGTCTTTTTTCATTTAGCCGGCTCAACAAAGATTTGATTCTGTTTTCTTTCCTCACCCTCTCCATTTTCGATAGTTTCAGTCAGATCACCGGACAACTATGGGGACGGGAGAAAATTTTACCCAAAATCAGTCCACATAAAACATGGGGTGGACTTATTGGCGGGACTTTGGTAGCACTCTTCAGCGCCATTCTTTTGCGCAATCTTTTCCCTGGCTCTTTAACTGAATTACTGATAGTTGCAACCGGCATCATTGCATTTGCTTTTTCCGGTGATTTGGCAGCATCATGGTACAAAAGAAAATACCACGCCAAGGACTTCAGCAATCTTATTCCCGGACACGGAGGATTGTTGGACAGATTTGACAGTCTCCTGGCAGGGGGCGCATGGGTAGGACTTTGTGCATTGATCTTGAATATCTGAAAAATAATATTTCACATGGATAATATAATTGAAATTTCATTTATTTATTTGGCAGGAATAGCTGTTTTACTGGCATTCAATGAAATAAACTACCGACGACTGAAGATCAAAGGGGAAATTACCCGGAAATTTGCGCACTTTTCAGCCACGCTGGCTACTGTGCCCTTTCCTTATATATTCCCATCGCATTGGTATGTGCTCATTCTGGCATTTCTGTTTTTTCTGGCTTTGGCCTATACTCAACAGAGTAAACAACTCAAGTCCATTCACGACATCAGCCGCAAATCAATGGGGAGTTATCTTTTGCCTTTGTCCATTTATCTCACCTTCCTGACTTCAAGTCTCCTGGAAAACAAACTACTATTCATCCTGCCCATGCTCATTCTGGCAATATGCGACCCTATGGCCGCCATTCTTGGCATTAACATTAAAAAATACAACGGGAGGATAAAACTGGGCAAACGCAAGTTCAATAAAACCTGGCTGGGCACTGCGGCCTTTTTTATTACCAGCCTAATAATAGCGATGCTTGCGCTGTGGCTTCATCGCGATATTTTTGACTTTAAAACATATTGGCTCGCCTTGTTGGTAGCCATTGCAGGCACCCTCGGTGAGTTGATTAGCTGGAGAGGCTCGGACAACCTCTCCATCCCGATGGCAGTAGTATTAGTATTAGTAACTTTTTTGTAACAGATAACACGATAAGCATAAAACATGAAGAGAATAATTATAAACGGAGCCAATGGATATGTAGCCTCCAACTTCATAAACGTACTTTTGAAACAGGATTTTCAGGTCATAGCTTTTGCCAGGGGGAACTCTTCAGTTACAGCTCAAGACCGGGTGATTCAAGCCTTAAACCTCATCAATAACGGAAATACTCCGCAACCGGACAACCTTAAGATTGTGGATTATGCACTGCTTGATGAAAACTTTGGCCTTTCCGAGAATCTGCTACAAGAGTTATTCAGCACTGATGTGGACTATTTTCATTTTGCAGCAAGCCTCAAATACGATCGCAAATCCAAAGACGAATTGCTTGCTGTCAATGTCAAAGGAGTAGAGAACTCCGTAAACCTGTTTTCCGCTTTTGCATCGGCTGATTCACGGTTCTTCTTTGTGGGTACTGCCTATTCGTGCGGAAACATCAAAGAGGTATTCGAAGAAAAATTCTACCCCGAGCAGGATATCTCTGCATTCCGAAATTACTACGAATGGTCGAAAAGACTGGCCGAGAACGTAGTAAAACAACATATCGACCACGCCGGGCTCAATGGGCATGTCATCCGTTTGTCCCAGGTAGCAGGAGATAACCGGACAGGTGTTACGAAAACAGATTACGGAATATTTGATTTTTCCAAAAGAGTCTATAAATTGGCACTTCGACACCCTGAAAGCAAGGTCCGGGCAAAAATTTCGCCCGACGGTACACAAAACCTGATTCCCATCAATGTGGCTGTTGATTACCTTCTTCAAACAGTCGCTGCTCCTAAGGTGCCAACAGTCATGAATTTCGTAGCGAACAAACCGGTTAGAAACAGCTACATCATCAATAGTCTGAGAAAACTGATGCCTCTGGATATTGTACCTGTTCCGGGACTCAAACATTCACAAATGGATGCCCTTGAAAGATTAATGGCGGTTGGCATGTCCTTTACCGGAAACTATACCAACATTGATATTCAGTTTGACACCTCAAAACGCGATGAAGTAATGGCTTCTGCAGACGACTGCATGGACGAGCAAACCGTTTACCGGATGCTTGACTATTTCATCGAAAACAGCTTTAAGAAAAATCGCACCAAAGAAAAAATTCCCATTGGAGACGAGTAGTTTATCAAATTAGTCTTTGCAAGAAAACACCAACTACTGCCCCGAAGAAAAATCGGGGCAGGCTTTGTATTTGGCGCTTTCTTATCAAAGAATTAAAAAACCTTAGTTTTCTTGCTGGCACTAATTAGTTCGGTAACAAACACAAAAACAACGAAACAATGAAACAACTAACCATCAACGGAGAGAAAGTATTAAACGTTCCCAACCTGCTCAGTCTTTACAGATTGCTGGTGTTTCCGGTAATACTTTACATGGCACTTACAGGTAAAGAACAAACATTTGTAATACTGCTTTGCATCAGTCTGATAAGCGACATACTCGATGGAAACATTGCACGGTTCTTTAAGCTGCAAACTAATTTTGGAGCAGCACTCGACAACCTGGCAGATATTGTTACATACGCAATGGCACTGACTGGATTATTCATTTTCAAATGGGATGTTATAGAACCTCACGGTTGGTTCTTGTACCTGTTTCTGGGGGTCTTTGTTCTAAGTTACATCGTCTCTTTTTTACGTTTCGGGAAAATCCCGGGGCTTCACCTTTACTCTGCCGTTTCTGCAGGTTATATTCAGGGAATATTCTTTTTCGTGCTGTTTGTTTTCGGCTTCTGGCCCTGGTTCTATTATCTGGCCATTGGCTGGGGAACTCTCGCTTACATCGAAAAAATATTAGTCCTCTTTAAGTTGGACGACATTAAAATTGGCGTTAAAGGTCTTTACTGGTTATTGAAAAAAAGAACGGAATAGTTAGTCTTTGCAAGAAAACGCCAACTACTGCCCCGAAGAAAAATCGGGGTAGACTGTTATTCTCGTTTTTGAATCAGTTATCCCGAAGGGCTTTTGTAAGGTTTTTACCCTAAAAACCAACAAAAAGCATAATCGGGACTCCTTGGATTCAATCCCGATGCTTCGGGATCGAAAGCCCCCGAAAAAAATCGGGGCAGGCTTTGTATTTGGCGCTTTCTTATCAAAGACTAAAAAAACCTTAGTTTTCTTGCTGGCACTAGTTAATATTTCAAATGGGATATAAAAGTTCTTGGATTACTGCACTTCTTTGGTTTATTGGGACAATTGTTCCTGCGCAACAACTGTCTGGTGTAATACTGGACAAGGAGACCCGTGAGCCGGTACCTTTTACAAATGTTTCTGTAAAAGGTACCCTGCAGGGCACTACTGCCGATATCAACGGGGCCTTTTCTTTAGAGGCTGCCAGCCGGGATACCCTGCTGTTTTCATCGGTCGGTTATTTCCCTGAGCAAAAAATTATCAGTAAACTCCCAAACAATAATCTGACTGTTTTTCTGCAGCAAAACATACAAAACATTGAGGAGGTTACCGTAAAGCCGGAAGTTGAACGTGCAGTGGTTCTGTTCAGACAATTCCAAAAGAAAAAAGAAGTTAACCGGCAACAAATTGAAAATACAAACAATTACAAAACACTCTCCACAACCAATGTTTACATCGCTATTGACACGGCCTCCAATATTCCGCGGCTTATTGACAACTTTAAAGAACTTACGATCAGCGGAGACGAAAAAAACATCCGCTTCACTCCGGTATATCTTGCTGAAAATGCAGAACTCATAACCAGCGATTCCATACAAACCGTATATCATAAGAAAGACGGTATTTTTCCCAGAATTAATCAGGCCATCGAAACCTATATTCTTCGCAGCGTGGTAGTAAACCTGAATTTCTATGACGAATACATCAATATCCTCAACAGGTCATTTCTTTCACCGTTGGCAGAAAATGCCCTGTCACGCTACAACCTCTATCTCAATGACAGCTCAACAGTAGATGACGCTAAATATTTCCACTTTTCCTTTGCGCCGAAAAACAGACTTGATCAGCTCTTTTCAGGAAGTTTCACCATTGAAGACAATAGTTTTGCCCTCACAAGCATGGAAGTAAATATCCCTAAGGAAGCCAATCTCAATTTTGTAAAAGGATTCCGGGGGCGCATTACATTTCAAAAAACACCGGAGGGGAAGTGGTTTTACCAGGAACAGGATGTGCGTATCAATATGTCACTGGCATTAAATAATGAAACGGATTCACTTTACAGCTCAGAGACAGTGGATGATATTTCCTCCGGCAACTGGATTGTCAACAAACTGACCCAGTATGCCCTCACCGATAACCTCAAGTCCCCGGAGAACAACTCCTGGTCCGAAAGTCCTGAATTTGCAGGAAGTTCAACAAGAGAGGCCGACTATTACCGGGTGGAAAAACTCAAAGAACAAAAACTGATAAAAGGGGTTGATGCCATCGGTGGACTTGCAATCACAGGCTACCTCAACGCCGGAAAAATTGACATTGGTCCCATGTTCACCATCTACAGCACCAACAACATTGAAGGACAACGTTTTACAATACCCCTTCGTACCAGCGAGCAGTTATCAAAGCACTTTTCCGTCGGCGGTTTTCTGGGAATGGGAACTAAAAGTAAGGAATTGAAATATGGCGGCAATATCATCGTTCAACCATTGGAATCGGATAAATTTATTTTCCGGCTCAACTATTCCGACGATTATTCCCTGGTCTCTCACGACAAATTCCACCGCTTCGTAAAAAACAATATAAACCAGAAAGGAAACGGAAACCTTATAGCAGCGCTCACATCCACCGAAAAAGATCCGTACCTTAAAGAAGAAAAAAGCCTGGATCTTCGTTTTGAATACAATGTTAACAACAATTATCAACTGGAATTCGCTCCTTATTACCACCATAGTTCTCAAACACCTGAGGTCACTTTTTCACGCGACTTTACTGCATTTGAGACTTATGAAAACTATGGGCTGCTGATGAACCTGAGGATAGTTTCGGGACAGCATTACGATAAGTTCTACTTCGACCGAATCTATTATCTCGATCCCATTCCGGTCATCAATCTGAGCTGGGACATCGGTCAAACCCTCTTGCCCGGTGAAAAAATGAAAGACAGTGGATGGTATTCTCACTTGCACGGCTCCATCAAAGGGCGACTGAACATGGGGCAGGTTTTTATGGAATATATGCTCAATACCGGATGGCTCTACGGTGATGCCCCTTATGACCTGCTCGATCAGCCGGCAGGCTCCATGTCACTGGGGTTTGCAAAATATCAGTTTAATCTGCTGCACCATGCCGCATTTGCTCATAACCTCTATACCAATACACATCTTCATTTCAATGGTGGCGGGATTCTGCTCAACAGGGTACCACTCATCAGAAATTTAAAATTACGGGAAGTGGTATCGTTTAAGGGACATTACGGCACACTAACCGATGATTACAATGGAGTCTTTGACCTGCCTGCCTATTATTCCACAGACGATACTGTGCCGTATGCCGAACTGGGACTGGGAATCACTAACATCTTTAAGTTTTTGAGAGTTGAATATGTCCGACTGATTGGAAACCATTATCTTCATAGTGCTTTTACCGACAAGCATGGTATTCGCATAAGAGCAGAAATGAGCTTTTAACCTTAAAACGAGCACATGAAAGCTTTAAAAAACAAGAAAATATGGATAACAGGTGCCTCTTCAGGCATAGGGCAAGCGCTGGCCATAGCACTGGCCTGTGAAGGGGCACATCTAATCCTGTCGGCCCGCAATAAGGCGAAATTGGAAAAAATCCAAGAAGATTGCAGAAGATATACCCCATTTTGCATCATAGAACCCCTGGACTTGTCTAAAAGCGAAAATATTGATGATCATGTTGATAATGTAATAAAACAAACAGGGAGCATAGATGTCCTCATCAACAATGGCGGTGTCAGTCAGCGTTCTCTCGCCATGGAAACCCCGATAGAAATTGATCGCCGGATTATGGAAGTTAATTTCTTTGGTACGGTACAACTCACCAAAGCAATTTTACCGTGCATGTTCAGGCAGGGAGCAGGACATATCGTTGCCATTAGCAGTATCTCAGGCAAATTCGGCTTCCCGCTGCGCACAGCATATTCGGCATCCAAACATGCAGTTCAGGGCTTTTTCGAATCTCTGAGGGCGGAACTCACAGAAGATAATATCAAGGTAACCATTGTTTCTCCGGGGCGAATCAAAACCAATATTTCGCTCAATGCAATTACTGCGAATGGCTCCCCTCACAACAAAATGGACAATGGTCAGGCCGGAGGTATGTCACCGGAAAAATGTGCAAAAAAAATCATCTGTGCGATAAAAAAACAACGCAAAGAAGTTCTTATTGGAAACAAGGAAATCCTCATGGTTTATATCCACAGGTGGCTGCCGGCATTGTATCACAGATTAGTTACCAAAGTGAAAAATTAAAAATTTACAGATATGAAAAAAAACATCGTTGGAATTCAACAAATCGGCGTAGGCTTAAAAGATGCACGGGAAGGCTGGAAATGGTATCGCAGGGTCTTTGGCATGGACATCAAAGTTTTTGAAGATACGGCAACCGCCACACTGATGCACCACTACACCAATGGCAAAGATTGTGAACGCTATGCGGCACTGGCCATGAATATGGAAGGGGGAGGTGGCTTTGAGGTATGGCAACACACCCAAATAGAACCCAAACCACCGGTTTTCGATGCTCAACTGGGAGACACAGGTATCTTTATCACCAAAATGAAAAGTCGTAACGTACTAAGAGCTTACGACAATCACAAAGCAATGGGTATAAATATCCTAAGTGAGCCGATCCTCAATCTGGAAAATCGTTTACACTATTTCCTCAAAGACCCCTACAACAATATCTTTGAAGTGCTGGAAGACGACCGCTGCTTCATGAAACAAAAATCATTCACGGGAGGAGTTGCGGGTGCGTTCATCGGGGTATCAGACATCGATAAGGCTATGGAGGTCTATTCAGGAATTCTCCAATACGATGAAGTCGTTGCTGACAAATCCGGAACCTTTGAGGATTTTGCTCCGCTGCCCGGAGGAAAAGAGAAATACAGACGAATACTGCTGACCCATAAGGAGCACCGCACCGGTCCCTTCAGCAAATTACTGGGGCCTACCCAAATTGAACTGGTCCAGCCTTTGGAACGAACTCCGCGCAAAATTTTCGAAAATCGCATCTGGGGCGAACTGGGTTTTATTCACCTCTGTTTCGACATCAAAGGAATGGAAGCTTTACAACAGGAATGTGAGGCAAAAGGTTTTCCTTTTACTGTCAACAGCGCCAACAGCTTTGACATGGGGAGCGCTGCCGGACACTTCTCATATATTTCTGACCCCGATGGCACTCCTATTGAATTCGTTGAAACACATAAGCTCCCAATCATCGAAAAACTGGGGCTTTACATCAACCTGAAAAAAAGAGCTCCTCAAAAACCATTGCCCGGCTGGATAGTGAAATCACTGGCATTAAGCAGAGTTAAAGATTAACGTTAAAAAAAACCAATTATTTGTACTGCAATGTTTCCGGCAGGGAATGTGGAGATCCTTTTCGCTTCACCACCTGCCGTTTCTTTTATCTTTTCATTCTTGCTTTTCGACCGCTCAACCTGCTTTTTTCCCTCTTCACCCACAGGTAGCTGCAAACACAGGATTTCTAAAGTAAATTTACCTGCAACTGAAAAAACAACAATGGGAAAGAAAATTATATTAGTAAAGACAGTTTCAGAAAGCTTGCACACCTTTTTCGATAATCTCCCTCATTTCTTCAATCACAAAGGAGTAACCATCAAATCAGGCCGCAACGAACTCAAAATATTTGAGCATGGGGAGATTCTTCTCTGTGTCAAGTCCTTTAAAAAAGTAACTCTTTTTAACCGGCTTATGTATTCCTGGTTTCGTCCTTCCAAAGCCATTCGTTCTTTCCGAATTGCCAACCTGCTCCTCAGCAAAGGGATCGATACTCCGGAGCCACTCGGGATTGTGGAAGTAAAAGACAAATGGGGAATACTCCGCGAAAGCTACTATATCTCCATTTATCAAAACCACTCCTTCACACTTGGTGAAGCGCTCAATTCCCAGGATGCAAACACCAATAAAGTTGTCAAAGAATTTGCACGTTTCATGGCCGAAAAAGTTCATCCCGCAGGCATTTGGCACAAGGACCTCAGTGCCGGGAATATCCTGATTTCCGAAACACCTCGTAATGAATACAATTTCTCCATCATCGATCTGAACCGAATTAAAATAAAGAAATCCATATCTCATCACAAAGGGATACAAAACCTGAGTAAACTCACCAACAAACCATTGCCTCTCACCATCATGGCAGAAGAATATGCACGTATCACAAAAGGTGATCCTATCCAATACACCTTTTCACTCATCTGGAGCCACCTTTCTTTCTCAGCCATAAGACGAGTCACCAAAAAGGGATTACACCTGCTCAAGCCAAGGCAAATAAAATTGTTGAACCTCTAACTCATTCATAAAACAAAACAGACTCAACAGCAAAAGAAAAGCGACCCGGCAACCTGCCCAAACCCTCCATCAGTTTTGGGAAATAAGATATGAGCCCACTCGGGAAAAGGTTCTTTGTGAAAGTTTAACGGACTATTCGTTATCCAAGAAGACAAAAAACCAAACTTTAATTAAATTTGTCATTTAATTCAAAAATAAAATCAAGATGAAAAAAACAGGGCTAATATTTTTTGTTCTTTTAATGGCAATTCCGGCCATTTCCATGGCACAGCGCGGCAACAATGCCATTGGTCTGAGATTTGGCGGCGGCTTAGGTTACGATAGTGAGATTACTTTTCAGACCCCTTTCGACAACAACAGAGCTGAACTGAACCTCGGGTTTGGAGGTCGGGGCCACTTCAACTATTGGAAATTAACCGGTCTCTACCAATGGGTAATGCCCATAGAAAGTGGATTCTATTGGTATCTGGGTGTCGGCCCCTCGCTGGGAAGCTGGGCGCATGACGACACCGATGAAAGTGGCGTTTTTCTGGCTGCTGCGTTAAACGCAGGAATCGAATACAATTTTTCTGAGATCCCTCTACAGATAGCTATTGACACCCGACCGGAACTTTCGTTTGTCAACCCACCGGATGATCCTTTTGGATTCGGACTGGCACTATCTCTGCGATACAGGTTTTAACCGAATTGATACCGGAATAAAAAAAAGCGGCTTCGGGCCGCTTTTTTTTATTCCGGTAAATCATCAAGCAATGATTTCATCTTTCCTGAATTCCATTTTGCTGCTCCGGTTTTACTAATCAACAACCGGCCACCGGGGCCTATAAGATAGGTCGATGGAATGGTTGAGGTTTCAAAAATCGGAGGCACACCGCTGTGAAGAGAATAGACCGGAAAAGAATAACCGTGCTTTTCAAAAAAAGTCTGAACAACATCCAGCGACTCGTTGCTTACAAGAACAAAAGCCACGTCGCCCTTATATTGATCATAGAGTTCCTGTATCGAGGGCATTTCTGCAATGCAGGGAGGACACCAGGTAGCCCAGAAATTAAGGAACACCGGCTTACCTTTAAACTCAGAAAGAGTGATAATTTCCTTTTCAACTTTGGATTCAAACGTCATCCCCCAATCAGCCTCCGACAAATAAACCACTTTTTCCAGCTCGGAAGGCGAGAAAAGAGTCTGTCGAATCAGAAATGCAGACAGCGGTTTTCGCATTGCGGGGAACAACATAGCCACCAATAGTGCTGCAAAAACGAAATCGAGAACAATGGTCCACCACCGCTTCTTTCGGCTGTATTTTTCCCAGAACTTTCTTAGCATTTCAGTATATTTAAATGATGAGCCCAGTCTAAAAAGCATCTTTATTGCCAAACTCTTCGTTAATGAAAATTTTTGAATCCTCATTAACAACAGGTTAACTCCGGTGCAAAAATTTTCAAAGCCTTGATTTTGGCAA
>Ga0163223_100286_pt1 | contig 17232 bp, 12 predicted proteins | sample MSEWel2016_02_17_2_FD_113147 | JGI IMG/M metagenome (GOLD analysis project Ga0163223, IMG submission 113147) | Subsurface microbial communities from deep shales in West Virginia, USA - MSEEL Well Study Marcellus 5H_2016_02_17 ...
CAACGGAAACAGAAGAAAATACAAATGCATCGAATAGCTTAGATTTAAAATTGCTTCTTACCAAAATAAACTAAATTTAATTATTACCAAGAATCTTTTGTTTTTCCCAAAAAAAAAATGTATAAAACTTATAAACAATCGACATTTGTTTCTTTTCTATAAGTTATATACATCTTCAGATGTTTGAATTGTCTCTATGAGTTTCTTGAAACTAACCGTTTGATACTTATTTTTATGAAATACAATATGATTATAATTTTTCAGCTCTAGATTATTTACTTTGACTTCTCGTAGAATCCCCTTTTCTAATTCTTTTTCAACCTTTAATTTCGGTAATACGCTAATTCCTAAATTATGTTTAACCGCTTGTATAAGAGCCGGACTATTGACGCTGGTCCATACAGGATTCATCTTAATATCATGCAATAATAAGGCACTGTCAAAGACATCCCGAATGGCACTGCCTTGGTCGTCAATGCCGCTTCATTTGTTGGTATTCGTATTGCAGGCATCCCCGGGGCCATAGTCGCTACATTCGGAAGTATTATCTCCGGTTTCATCTTTTCAATTTCCTTACATGATTTTTTTAAACGCCATGAAAATATTGATAGTATTTCCAATGTTTTAAATGGTCTACGTTCTAGCGCTCTTGGTCTCATTGCCTCTGCCGCATCAACGATAATCATGATTGCATTTTTAGGAACGTCGACATTCGATTTTAGAAATTCAAAGATTAACATTATGGCTATTGTTGTATTTTTTATATCTCTTCTCGCATTTAGAAAACTGAAAGCAAATCCAATATTGATTATTCTTCTAACCGGGTTTATTGGTTTGCTTGTTTATTAAAGCTAGCTTCGTATCCCGCTATATACTCATCTACTTTGATTTTTTGACAAAGTTCTTCAATAAGATCGTAAGGAATTTGATCCATTTTCTTAAATCGTATACAGCTTTTCCCCATATCTAGTTTGCTAGATACTCTTTTTTTGTATTCTTCTTTAAACCATTCCTCAACTTCAGGCTTTGCATAAATCCCCATATGATAAAAGGAAATATAGCTCTTTTGTGACGCGAGACTCATAAATGGTAATGGTTCTCCCGGAGACGCATGGTATCCTTTAGGATATATGGACAAAGGAACCACATAAGCTATCATTCCGTAAGCCATTTGTTCTTCAAAACCCTTTGGAAGATTATTGATAATACATTCTCGCAACTTTTTCATCGGTTCTTTTCGATCATTTGGAAGATCACTTAAATATTCACTTACCGTTTTTGCATCAGAATTCATCTTGCACCTCCCTGCTCGGTTTACCAAAGAGATATCCTTGCATTAAATCAATATCCTTTGACAAAACAATTTATATTGGATCTTGCAAATTCCTCAAACGTTCGAGGTTCTTTTCCTGTCAGTTGTTTAAATTCATTGGTAACCCTTTTTGCTGTGCCCATTCTGGTCATAAAATATAAAGCTACCGTAACATTGACATATTTTTTATCCAATCCACGCACATTGATATAATAGTTACGATATGCTAAAAATCCCGGTTTTGTATACGTAATTTTCTGTTTTGTAAGGCGACTTAATATATCTGCCACTTCATAATAATCGAGAGCTTCTTGTCCCGTTATGGTATGCGCAGTGTTTTTATATTTTTTAGGCTCATGAAGCACCTTCGCTATGGCGAGTCCAATATCTGCGGCATCAATAAAGCTCACTTTACTTTTTCCTGCCGGAATAAATATTTCATTCTTTTCTTTTATTTCTTTCCCATGAATTCCGGATAGGTTTTGCATAAAAAATCCAGGTCGTATATGCGAATAGGGGATTCCGGAATTTTCGATAAATTTTTCAATTTTATGATGCGGTGGTATCGGATTTTTCTCGACACCCATTAAGGAAAGAAAGGCAACTAACTTAATATTATAGTCTTTCATGCACTCAATAAAAGGATATATATCTTCCGGTTTTCCAAGCTGTGGTGGTCGCATTAGAAATACACAATCAATTCCTGTCAGTGCTTTTTCAAAAGTATCCGGGTTCATGAAATCCAATATAAGGGTATCAACCTTATCGCCCCACATTTTCTTAAGTTTTTCCTCATTCGTTCCTGCAGCCACAACTTTTTCATTCATACTTAATAATTCTTCAATAACATACTTACCCACATTTCCGGATGCTCCGGTAACAAGAACTTTCATTTACACATTCTCCTCTAGTATAGAATTTGCCTTTTGCATGAGTTCTATAAATGTTCTAAATTCGTGCTCTCCCATATTTTCTTTAAGTAATGCAATCGATTTATAATATTCTTCAAAGGTTGATTCTACGAGTTGATTACCGGACTTTGTCATCGTTAATACGTAACTTCTTTGATCAATTTTCGATGGCTTCTTCGATAAATATCCTTGATTGACCAAAGAATTCACCAAAGAGGTCACAGATGGTTTGCTTATTCTTAAAAATTGGCTAATCATTCGAGGAGTAACTTCTGTATTTTGTTTTTGGGCGAAAATGAGAACTCCCATTTCACTGGGACGTATGGGTATATTGGGTTTCATATTCACTCTTAGTCGACAAAACATACCTATGGTATCCATGCTCTGTATAAGATCTTGTTCCATTATGTTCTCCAATCTTTATTGGTTAGTCTATCTAACTAAATTTTAAGACTTTTATGCATTCTCTAGTTCTTCGATTATTATTTTTTTCATTTTCATCATGGCTTGTATCTGTGCTTCAGTCTTCATCAACTCTGCCATATTATAAGGTATAACCTGCCATGACATGCCAAATTTATCCTTTGCCCAACCGCATTGTTCTGATTCTTTGACATGGGATAATTTATTCCAATAATAGTCGATTTCTTCTTGATTTTCACATTCGATTGTCATGGATATGGCCTCATTAAAATGAAAATAGGGGCCGCCATCTAATGCAATATATTTTTGTCCGTTTAAAGTGAATTCTGCATTGATTATTTTTCCGGACATGCCTTTAAAATGTTCATCAATACTTTCATCTGGATATTTATCCATACTTAAGATCTCAGAATTCGGAAAAACATTCACATAATAATTTATTGCTTCTTCACAATTGTTGTCACCAAACCACAGTGATGGGACTATCTGTTTCATATTACAGTTACCTCCTTCTTTGTATAAATAGTCTAGAAAGCTGAATAAATAATGTCGGTAAAACCGAACCAATGATAACAATGATCCATTTACTCAAATCTAATGGTGTCGTTTCCATAACTCTGTTTAAAAAAGGTAAATAAACAGCTGTCATCTGTAAACAAACGGAAATCACCAGCGCTCCAATTAAGTTTGGATTCTTAAATACTGTTTTGTCTAATCCAAAGGAATCTTTTTCGCGTACATTAAAAATATGTAGGATCTGTCCAAAGGCCATGGTCGAAAAGGCCATGGTCCTAGCAGCCTCTTCTGAATAAGCAAGCTCAAGACCAATGATAAAGACAATAAGCGAACCGAGTCCAATGAATCCCCCATTTCTAAGTACTTTAATAACAAAACTTTTTGTGACAATCGCCTGTTCAGGATTTCTTGGATTGCGCTTCATGATATCTTCTTCAGCCGGTTCCCATGCAAGCGACATTGCCGGCAAGACATCAACCACTAAATTCAACCAAAGAATTTGAAGTGCTATGATTGGCATGGGAAGACGTAAAATAATGGCAGCAAACACAACGGAAATTTCAACAACATTACACGAGAATAAAAAGTAGACAAACTTTTCAATATTATCAAAAATGGTTCGCCCTTCTTTTATTGCATCAACAATTGTCGAAAAACGATCATCTGTAAGAATCATATCCGAGGCATCTTTGGCGACTTCGTTACCTCTTATACCCATGGCAATACCAATATCTGCTCCATTTAATGCCGGAGCGTCATTGACCCCGTCACCTGTCATCGCTGTCACTTCCTTGTCGATATTTAAGGCTCGAACGATTTGCAGTTTATTTTCGGGAGAAACTCTTGCAAATATAGACGTATGACGTATTTTTTCTGCCAACATTTCATCGGACATTTTATCCATTTCTTTTCCAGTGATAACTTCATCATAATTTTCCATTCCGATTTGTTTTGCAATATTGGATGCTGTTTTTGGGTGATCGCCTGTAATCATGATCACTCTGATGCCGGCATCTTGGGTTTCTTTTATCACTTGTTTGACATCTTCTCTTGGTGGATCAAAAATTCCCGTGAATCCAAGAAGATGAATACCCTTTTCGATGGCTTCTCTCATAGATTCTTCCGAACTGTCTCCAGTATAATCCCTTATCTCGGCAATAGCTAGAACACGCATACCTTTATCTGCAAGCGTATCATTCATTTCATGCATAGACTCTGAAGAGACGTCGCCATCGGACATCATTTCTATAAGCGTGTCCGGCGCTCCTTTGATATATAGTCTTTTTTCTTGACCATCGACTTCATAGGAAGTTGCCATGAATTTATCCGTTGAATCAAATGGGATTTCACCGATTCGCCTATATCCGTTTTCTTCCATATCAGTTCGATCAATCGATACCTTTTTCCCTAGAACGACAATACCGCCTTCTGTCGGATCGCCCACTATTTTATATTGATTGTCTTCTTCGGTCAATGTTGCATTACTTGACATGACTGCCGCTTCAATTAATGCTTTAAGGTCTGAGGATTCAGAAAGATCAACTTGACTCTCGTCTTCTAAAATTTTCCCTTCCGGTTCATACCCTTTTCCTTCTACATCGTAAGTCTTCCCGTCTATTAGCTGTATCTTTTTTACTGTCATCTGATTTTCTGTTAATGTACCGGTTTTATCGGTACAAATGACAGTTGTAGAGCCTAATGTTTCAACAGCTGGAAGACTTTTAACAAGTGCATTGTGAGATGCCATCGTTTTCATCCCTATGGCAAGTGTTATAGTTGATACGGCGGGAAGCGCCTCGGGAACAGCTGCTATTGCTAAAATAATACCAATTTTTATAATGAAATAGACTTCTTCACCTGAGATGATACCAATAATTGTCACCAAAAAAGCGACGATTCCTGCAAAGAGAATTAAGGTTTTTCCAAGTTTGTTGAGTTGCTCTTCAAGTGGGGTTTGTTCTTTGTCTTCATTTTTAAGCATCCCACTTATCTTACCAATCTCTGTGTCCATCCCTGTCGATGTTACAATGGCATAGGCATTTCCACGGGTTGCCGCAGTTCCTGAATAAACCATATTTTTTCGGTCACCTAATGGTGTATCTTCTTCCGACATGAATTCACTATCTTTGTCGACTGCTTCAGATTCTCCGGTGAGAGAGGACTCAATAGCCGCAAAATTTTTAACTTTAACAAGTCGAGCATCTGCAGTTATCGAATCGCCTTCTTCAATAAATAAAAGATCACCGACGACAATCTCGCTGGATGGAACTTCTTTAATCTCTCCTTCACGTTTAACCTTTGCAATAGTTTTGGTCATTTTTTGAAGTGACTCTACCGATTTTTGGGCTTTATATTCCGATATAAATCCTGAGAGGACCGCAATTAGAATAGCAATAATTACGGCAACCCCTTCAACCGGATCTCCCATTAAAAAAGCAACGAAAGACGCTATCAAGAGTAAATATACAATGATATTATGAATATTATGAAACAAAATTTTCAAAGGCGAGACCTTTTCAGCGGTTTCAAGAATATTAGCCCCGTATTTTTCCGTTCTTTTTTCAACTTCTTGGGAGTCAAGCCCTTGTTCAACATCTGTATTTGAAGTTTCTATGACCTCATCAATAGATTTGATATGTGGTATTTCAATTACTCTGCCCATAGCGCCTCCTAATTGTATACAAAAAATATGCTTCCTTCAAATGAATTAAGGAAGCATATCAAATTATACGTTCGTAGTCTCTTAACTTAATCCGATTTTCTCGGATTCTCAACTGAGTGTTGATCAAGATCATTAATGCGATGATAGGTTATATCCCCTTCACCGAACACTGTCTTTGTTTTTGCTGCAATGTATTCTAAAAATTGTCGCCACGAATATTTGAACTTTTTGAACATAGCATCACTTCCTTATCTTAAGTATATTATACACCGTTTGATAATAATTATCAAATAAGAATGCCTAATTATCCCATAAACACCTCCACAACATGTGTTCTTTGATCATCAACTAATTCAATCCGATTACATGCTGATATTTTTCCATCGACCGATATTTTTTTGACACCTTTATTTACACCATCCGGATTATTTATCGTGATTTCATAAGTTCCTTGATTATATGTATAGTTCATCTTATATTGTTTCCATGTCGAAGGAATACAAGGGTCGATGACTAGTGCCGTTCCATTCTTCTTAAATCCAAGAATATACTCAAGTCCAGCTCTATATAACCATCCAGCTGCACCTGTATACCAAGTCCAACCCCCACGTCCCACATGAGGATATACCGAATATACATCTGCTGCTATAACATAGGGCTCAACTTTATATCTGGAATACTCTCTAAGATTATCTGTATGGTTAATAGGATTAATGAGCTCAAAAAGCTCCAAGGATTTATTGCCCTCACCTAATAGCGCAAAAGCAATAATCGCCCAAGATGCTGCATGGGTATATTGACCTCCATTTTCTCTAACCCCCGGTATATATCCTTTGATGTAGCCCGGATCTTGAGGCCCTTTATCAAACGGTGGAGTCAATAGTTTTATAAGGCCTTCCTCACGTTGAACCAGATGTTCTTCCAATGAACTCATCGCGATTTTTGCTCGGTCTAAGTCACCGGTTCCTGTGATTACAGCCCAACTTTGTGCTAATGAGTCAATTTTGCATTCTTCATTTTTTATCGAGCCTAATGGCCTTCCATCATCAAAAAATGCTCGACGATACCAATTGCCATCCCATGCATTTTGTTCAATAGCCTCTGTCACTTGGGTCATAATCTGCGAATAGTCTTGGACTTTTTTTGAATCCCCCTTTTCTTGGCAAAAGGGAATGAAGGATTTAAGTGTGACAATTAAGAACCAAGCCAACCAAACGCTTTCTCCAAAGCCATCGTTGCCTACCCTGTTCATACCATCATTCCAATCGCCTGATCCCATAAGAGGGAGACCATTTCGACCAAATTCACATGATATTTCTATTGCCTTAATACAATGCTCATATATCGATCCTTCTTCCTGTGTCTTCGTTGGATTGCCATATCGTTCATCTTCAAATTCTGATAAAACAGGGCTCTCCAAATAAGAAACTTGCTCATTTAATATTGACGCATCTCCACTGATTCGGATGTATTCCGAAACGACATAAGGTAACCACAGACGGTCATCCGAAAAACGGGTACGCGTTCCCTTTCCTGACGGTTCATGCCACCAATGTTGTACGTCGCCTTCGATAAATTGATGTTTTGCATGAAGTAAAATTTGAGAGCGGGTAACATCCGGCCAAAAATGTGCAAGTGAAAGAACATCTTGGAGTTGATCTCTAAAACCAAAAGCTCCTCCGCTTTGATAAAATCCGGTTCGTCCCCACAGTCTAGAGGAAATCACTTGATAGTGAAGCCATCCGTTTAACATGAGATTCATGGATTCAATCGGTGTTGTAACTTGAACACTGGTCAACTTATCTTTCCAGAAATTTTTAACTTCTAAGAAGGCATCTGTTGATTTTTTTACTGATTTATAATGATTTGCAATAGAATCAACGTCCATCTTCTTAGCCATACCTAATAAAAACACGATGTCTTTATTTTCATTTGGTTCTAGCATAACGTCTACCTGAATAGCTGTACAAGGATCATAGCCACTACCTAGCGTATCTGAAAGATGTTCTCTAAATAGAGCTTCCGGATCCTTCATCCCTCCTGTTCCAAAAAATTCATGTCGATCTCCTGTCACAGTACGCTCATTAATCGAGGTATCCACAAAACAAATCTTGTCATCAAACTCAACATTGTACTTATTTTCTACCATCAATGTCCCTGCACGCGTTGCACTCGTTTGAACATGCAAGGCTGTTGTTTGATCTGTCACTCCAAGTACAGGCCTAACATAATAGGTGAGTGTTAATTTTCTGGACTTCCTTGATATATTTTTCAAGTTTAATATGCTGATTTTTACTGTTTCATCAACAGGAACAAATTGGGTAAGTCTCTGTTTCATTCCGTGACTATTATGTTCAAATATAGAATATCCGAAACCGTGTCTTACTGTGTAAGATTCTTCTTCACGTATTGGTAAGGGTGTTGATGTCCATACTTGTCCTGTTTCTTTCTCGGAAATGTAGATAACTTCTCCCGGTGCGTCTGACACTGCGTCGTTTGTCCACGGTGTTATTTTGTTTTCTCGACTATTTTTATACCAAGTATATCCTGAGCCTGATTCTGAAACGGTAAATCCAAAGTGTGGATTTGAAATGATGTTAACCCATGGCGCAGGTGTGTTTTGTTGTTCTTTTAAATGAATTATATATTCATCACCCTCTTGAGTGAATCCACCTAAACCGTTATAATATAGCAAATCAAAGGCTTCGTCTTGAGACACTTCATACTCTTCTTCTTGACGGATAGCCGTAAGTTTATTAGCAAGATTTGATATCTGCATTTCTTTAACTTGTTTATACATTGTTTTTTCATCGTCGAGTAAAATTATTCTGGCCACCGCATAAAATAGATGTAATTCATTTTCTTCTACCTTATTCGATTCAAGTATAAATATGTCCTCAATCGAATTAACATCTTGATATCTTGTTGATGCGACAATGTCAGATACTAAATTTAAAAATGGTAGTGAGTAACTATATTCTTCTTCAGTAATAATGACTAAATCAACATTTAAATCTAACAAACGCCAGTATTCATGAGCTCGCAATGCTTCGTGAAGAATGTTTAGTCGATCGTCTTTTTTTAAGTAAAGTAACATAATCGGATTATCCCCTGATATTCCAAACTTCCATAGGGATTCTTGTCCTAATATATTTTTTTGAATACGTGCTTCATAACGTCTACGCATAGGGCTTAAGAAGATAATATCTGAAATCATATTCTGATATAATTCCATATCTTTAGCATCAATATTCAGATAATTCGTCTCAACTCTGCTTCTTGCATATGCTAGCTTAAATGCAGTTTCAATGGATTCTTTGGTTGAATACTTATCAATTAATGACAACATAAATTCATTACTTTCCGCTGATACAAGTACAAAGGTAATCACCGATTTTTGCCCCGGCTGAACCTTTACTTTTGTCCGCATACTTACAACAGGATCCAATACAGGTCCTGTAGTTTTAGATAGCACCTTTCCTTTTTCAACACTAATAGGTTCTCGAACTGTACGTCCTCTACCTAACATTGCCATTCTATCGGTTTCATATTCCAACTCGCTGACAACATCATCACCATGAACAACGCTATTTGCAATCCATAAATGTTTGTCTTCATCGGATTTTGGCTTTCGTTTAGCCACAATACATTTTTTGTCATTATAGAATCTTGTTTCAATGAACAAATTGCTATATGCCGGATGGGCAATATCTGAATCTAGTTTACCAAGAACTAGCTCATAATAACTCGTAATTTCAATGACATTTGAACTTTCTCCATTATTTGTCAAAGATATTCGTCGTATTTCCACATTATCGCCAGAAGCCACAATAATCTCGGTTTTCGTTTCGATTTGTCCATCTTTTCGAGAAAATACGGCTTTGTCCGGTGTAAATGTAACTTCATAATCCTTTGCCACCCTGTTATAGGGCGCATAGGTGGCTGACCACGTTTCACTCGTGGATAGATTTCTAAGGTAAAAGAATGTTCCAAATGGATCCAACGTGCTATCCTCTCGCCATCTAGATACTGCCGCGGTTTTTGTTTTGCTGTAACCTGTACCTCTGTCAGTAATCAATACTGAATAGAAGCCGTTAGATAGTATATGCGCCTTTGGCAATACTTCATCAATTTGATTAAATTCTCTTTCCACTTTTTTATCTGTAATTGCAATGCCTTCAAAAGGTTCAATTTTATTTTTTAATTCTTTGGTAAAAATAAAGTTTGCGGATATTTTTTCTTGTAGCAGAATTCTAGCCGTATGCATGGTAATATCTGCCATAAAACGCTCTTGTAATATATTGTCTTTCAGATAATTATTTAAAGATAGAAGGCACATACCTTGATGATGGGCCATAAAACTTTTAACAATTACACGTTTGCTTTCAAAAACAAGTCTTTCAGGTGTGTAATCTGCTGCTTCATAGAAGCCAAAAGGTCCTTCAAGCCCTTCCTTCTTAAGCGCCTCAATATTCATAATTGCACTTTCAGGATCAACCATAAGCGCTAAGAAAGTCGCATATGGTGCAACCACTGCGTCCTCAACCAAACCTCTCTTTAATCCTAACCAAGGTACACCAATCGCTTTGTATTGATAGTCTTGTTTTTTATCTAGAGAATAGAATCCGGATTCAGACGTTCCCCATGGTATTTTCTTTTCCTGTCCGTATTTTTTTTGAATTTGAACAACAAATGAGTATGTTTCATCTAATAAAGTACTTTTATAGTTTTTCATAAGAAGTAATGGCATCAAGTATTCAAACATGGTTCCGGTCCAAGAAATCAATCCTTTCTTGCGACCTACAACTGTTAATGCTCTTCCCATTTTATACCAATGCGAGGATGGAACTGTACCTCTTGCCACACTCACATAACTTGCCTGACGCGCTTCAGAAGCCAAGAGATCATAATAGGAATCTGTTAGTTTATTTTCTTTTAACGAATATCCAATTGAGAAAAGATCTTTGCTTTTATCATAGAGAGGAAGAAAATCAACCACCGTGTGTAATGCATTTATTCGGTCAATTAATTCATGGTATTTTTTCAAAAAATTATCCAAACTCTCCTGAGCATACTCAAGTCTTTCCTCAACTTTTAGTATCCAATCTAAACTAGCGGTATTATCCTCTTGATACCTGTGTCCAATGGTTTCTTTTAATTGATTAGCTGCTTCTTTTTGTTGCTTCACTAGCAGAGGCATCTTCTCAAGCGTTCCATTCGTTAACAACAATTTTCTTAGTACATCCATGTTTTCTTTCACTGCACTAGATGCTGAGTCTCCCACAAGTTCTGCCGGAGCATTATTCATTAATTGGGCACCCGGCATCCATTCAGAAAGTTCCCATTTCATATTGATAATCATGGCATCAATTTTATCTTTCCAAACTTCTTCATTGATGTTTTTTGTCGAGTCACTTTGTTCCAAGTGATTTAATAGCCTATTCCAGGCATCAATGGATATTGTTTTATCATCAGATGTTTTATACGCATTTATTAATTTTCGGTAATTCTCAAGTGCTTCTTCTCCCCCACAATGGTAGGAATCTCTAAGCCCCTCAATAAATACATCTTCAACCAAGGGTCTCTTCAAATACTCTAATAATCCTTGCTCTAGAGTAATCAAGTAACTTACAAGGTTTCCACTATCAACTGTAGATATGTATATAGGTTGAAGCGGTCTTAAGGTTTTTGTGTTATACCAATTCAAAAGATGTCCATTCCATTTTTCCAATTTTTCCATTGTATGAATAATATGATCAATCGTCTCTATCATTGTATTCGTACCAATATAACCAAAATCTCTTGCTGTCAAAACGCTCAACAAGCTTAATCCAATATTCGTTGGGGACGTTCTATATGCGATGCCATTTGGTGGATCCAATTGATAATTGTCCGGTGCAAGATAATTGCCTTCTGGGTTTATGAACTCTTCAAAAAATCGCCATGTTTTCCTTGCAAGTCTACTCAAATCATTATTAACTTCCTCTGAAATTGCTGCCTTCTTCTCTTTAATCGGCAAACTAATCCAAAAAGCAATAAATGGTGATACAGCCCAATATATGGCTAGAAAGCTAATAAGTAAAAGTAGGTTCGGTTTAAAGATAAATGCAAGCATCCAAATAAGTGCAACCTCTACAAATGTCGCACTCATTTTAATGATATAACTGCTTAAGGATTTTTTTTGTTGTTTTTCAATCATATCTGAGGTTACCCATTCCAGTAGATTCTTTTTCGTAATGAATACTCGAACAAGTGTAATTGAAACTGCATGAATCATTTGAGCAGCGTGATAGGGCAAAAACATGATTGATAAAATTGCTTGCAAAATCGTTGATTTTGAACCACCCATAATTGTAATATGTCGCTTATTATCCGTACTCCATAAATCCCAAGAAAAAAATGTCTCCGAAAAATGAATGAGTAAGGAGATGAGTTGTGTTCCGAGGAATAAACAAAGCCAAACCGAAAAGTCACCTGGAAGAATGCTGACTCCAAGAATCAATAGCAACATAAGCGATGGCGCAATAAGGCTACTTCTTAAATTATCGAAAATCTTCCATTTAGAAATTAAGGATAATGGATTATCGATTTTTTCATGATGACGATTATATATTTTACTGAAAAGCAATGGTGTAAGTTGCCAATCACCTCTTACCCATCTGTGTCTTCTTGCGGAATAGCTTTCATAAGTAGACGGTACACTGTCAATAAGTTTAAGTGTTGTAACTAAACCTGCTCTGACATAGGACCCTTCTAATAAATCATGACTTAATATTGTATCATCCGGAATTGCACTCTTTAAAACACTTTGAAACACCTCTACATCATAAATACCTTTACCTGTAAAAATGCCCTCACTAAAAAGATCCTGATATACATTTGAAATAGCATTTGCATAAGGGTCGACGCCTTCTTGCCCCGTAAATATTTTTGAAAAAGCTGTTTTATTGGCGCTTTCATTTTCAACTTCAATTTTGGGCTGCATTAAACCATAGCCCTTAACAACAAGCCCCTTTTCCTTATCCACAACCGGATGATTCAATGGGTGGGCCATCGTGCCGATCATTTTTTTAGCCATTCCAATGGGTAAAATAGTATCACTATCTAACGTGATAATATATTTAACATCGGAAAAATTTGGTTCTTTATCTGAGAGATAAGAAAAACTAGTATCTTTTGAACCTAAAACGAACTCGTTAAATTCAACAAGGGCGCCTCGTTTTCTTTCCCATGCAAACCATTTATTGTTTTTATCATTAAATTGACTTTTTCTATGGAAAAAGTAAAATTTATCTTGTCCGAAGTTTTCATACTTTTTATTTAATTCTGCTATTCCTTGCATTGTTGTTCGAATTATTTTTTCATCGTTTTCCGTTGTTCCATCTTCTGAATCTGCAAATGCTCCTAAAAGTACAAAGTATAAATTTTCCTCTTTATTCGATAAGTAGTGACTCTCAAGTTTTACAAGGAGTTCTTTTGCATGTTCCACATCCGGGATTAGTGAGGGCACCGTGACAATTGTTGACATTTTTTTCGGAATACCATCTTCTAATTCAAGTCTAGGAAAAAAATCAGGTTTTACAATTAAGCATGTAATCCAATTTACAATTTTTACTGCGACTTCAGATACTGGTATAAAAACAGTTACTAGTGTTAATAAAAGTATGAATACAGTATTTTCAGACGATTGGCTAACTGCATACCATCCAAATAATCCCATAATAATAGCTGTTATAAGGCCAATAAAGCACATGTAAATTGCACCATGGCCTTTGCATATTAAGGATTTGAATCGGGATGAAAATTTGTTGGCTGTATCTTGTCGCTCCAACAAACGTTCAAGTCCATCTCCGACTAAATAATATCCAACATGTATCTTACAAAGGTCTTTATCAATCGTTTCATTTTCTTTAAGACACGCATCATACGCTTCTTTTGCCAAATTAACTGCTTCTTTTGCAATATAAACTTCTGAAACATCATATTCTTTTGCCAATTGCTCAACCTTATGGCGATAATAACTACGTGATTCAAGGTCCATACGTGAATAGGTTCCTTGAGGATCTTGTTTAAGAATTTGATTGACTTGGCTTGCTGATTCGAACAAGTCTGTCCAATCCATAAGTGAAATAAATCGCAAACTGGTGATACAATTTCCCATCGATACGGTATTAATGGATTGCATACTATGTTCTTTACCGGTCATCTCCTCAACAGAAGTGTCTAGTTTTTCTAAATTTCTATTTATAGCCTCAAGAACTTTAGCATAACTACGTCCTGAATTTCTCAAAAGATAAAACAAATGCTCAATAAATGTAAAATTAATTTCATCTAAGGGTTTTAAACTATCGTTGATAAATTTTATGCTTTTCTCTTCATCTGACTGATCCAAAAGAAGCCATTCATTATAAACAGACTCTGCTTTTCGGCGCTGTTTTTGGGTGTTTTTTATATTTTCGCAGAGTTGCTTAATTTTATCTAAAAGCGCCAGCCTCATAACTAAAGGTATAAACCAAATTTCTTTATCATTGAGAATAATATGTGATTGATAGGCATTCAAATAATCCGAAAAAATCTTTTCATCAATTCGACCATCCGTATAACCTATTAACTCAACTGCAATTGCATATATTCGGGTATATCCCTTCATATTCCCGCTTTTATGTACCGGCATTTTATAATAATTGCTCTTAAGAAGCTCACGTCGTAGTTCAATAACCTGCTCTTCGATAATAAAAAAATTATCCATAATCCATTCTGCTGCAAACGGAACTTCATCTTTACGGTGTATATCTTCATTTAATTCTTTATATACTGTTTTAATATAACTATAATTATCATTCATTCGTTTAAGCGGCCAATTAAAAATGTTAATTCTTTTAGGTATTGAATAAATCATAGCAATTCTTTTTGCATAACTCTCTATTTCTTCTTTCGTAAATTGTTCAACATCAGATCTCTTTCTCATATTTCTCTCCTCCTAAATATCTACAGTGTCAAGACATATGTAATTTTTTGAAGAACTATCTAACAGCTATCAAAAAATCATATGTTTTCACGCATTCGCAAAAGTATTTTTTTGTATGTTTTAAGCGGATTTTATAAGAAACTTAAGAAAAGTTGTAATCAATGTGGATACTAAGTATAGTTAGAGTATAATTATAATATTTTAATTATAGCCTTATATTTTAGAGATAGCAATGCCACTTTTGCACTATACGATTTGATGCGTCGCATGTAAAAACCGCATAGCAATGATGCCATGCGGTTTTTACACTTTAGATTTTAGCTCCATTAAATTCATACTTGTTGTCATTGACCCAGTTTGCAACTGATCCTTGATAGTTTTGAAAAATCACCTATTTTTAACATTTAGTTCACCTCACATATATGTGTGTTTTTGAGCTCATCTTTATTATAAAGTGTACCATAATGTGAGAGTCAAGATAAAAATCATTTTTTTAGTGACGTATCAAATTAAGTTCAGGACTGTAATAGTAATTCATTGCCGACTGTACTTCAAAACCACAAGATTTATATATATTAAGTGCATTGCTATTTTTTGCCTCTACATCAAGTTCTACCTCAAAAATATCCTTATCATTTATTAATTTTATCGCTTCTATTAGTGTCGTTTTTCCATATCCTTTGTTTCTATATTTGGGTAATATTCCAAAACCACTGATAAAAGGTAATGCATCTTTCGTATAACTTATTTTTATTTTTCCAACCACTGTGCCCTCAACCTCGGAAAGATATACAATCTCCCCTCTTGACTCATCTTCTTCTGGCAGGCTTTCATACTCTACAGGTTCAGATTGATTGAAGTATATCGTATCCTGTCGGATCAATTCCTCTATATCTTGATTTGTCGCTTTTCTAAGTTTTATAGGTATATCTCCCTCTCGCGCCACTTTTCCTTTCATTTTCATTCTATACTCACTAAAAGCATACTCGCCTAAAACGCTCTCTATAAACTTTATGCCTGATTCGGATTGACCATCAGCTAATAGTAATATTTTATTAAAATGTCTTTTATTGCACTCCTCTATAGCCAACTGGAATATTTTTCTAAAGATACCTTTTCTCCTATGTTGGGGATGTGTCATTCCACTTTTCTTGTCCCCCTTTTTATATTCTTGGATATGATATTAATACTTATGCCTTTATCGATTTCATCAGGCGTACATAAAAATAAATGCAAAGAATCCATAAAACTGCATATAAGGGAATGAAGGTATCCCAGACCCCTACTCGAAGATAAGCTAATCCCCCACCGATAATTAAAACCAAGGGATAAAGTACACCTTTTAGCATGATCATAGCCGCTGTTATAACTCCCCAAGGACTTTTTTTCCGCAATAAAATACCGCTAAATATTAGTACCGGCACCAAAAAAGAAAGGTCCGTAGCAAAAACAAACAGAAAGTTGCTCACCGCTTTCGTTGGCGCACCATCAAGTAATTGAGATGTGAACATCTTTAGCTTCATTTGAAAAAATATAAGAATTAGATTGTATACTGATAATACGAATAATAGTATGTACAATAGAAAAAAAACATTAAATACAGCACCCTACATATAAAACACATAACTGTATAGCATATACCAGATGCATCCCACCCAAATAAGCCTAGCTCTTAATGACCCTTTGGATGCAAAATATATGGATACCACCAAAACAGGAACTGCAACGAACAAAGTAATCAAGTCATTAACAAACCATACTGCACGGATTGCTTCGCTATCTCGATATAGATTTTCCCATAATAATCCTCCCAATGATGCAACGATAGCCAAAAAAGCGATAATGAGCGACATTTTTTCAGTAATCTGAAGCTTTATATTCATTCTGTTCACCTCTTTCATTCTCTTTTTCTTCCAAATCAGTAATATTTGATAAAAGTTGTTGCATAATTTCGCGTCCAACCTTCAATTGCTTTTCATCAATATTTTTAAAAATAGACTTCATAAAAATAGCACCTTTAGGATTTGTTTGTGTCCAAAACTCTGAACTTTTTGAAGTTAATACTAACCGTATAACTCTTCCATCTTTTTTGTCTTTTTCTAATCGCATAAGATTTTTGTCTTCTAGCTTTAAGGCAATCTGTTTTACATTTTGATATGAAGTTCCCATCACTTGAGCAGCTTCTTTCAATGTTGGAGGTTTGTCAAAGAAGTTTTCAATAATAACGGATAAAAACCACTGTTTACTCGTTACATTATATTCTTCTAGTTCCCTGTCAAGCAATGTGCTCATTTTGTTGGCCATGCTAAACAGTGATCCAAATAAAAAAAATGAATCTTGAATTTCTTCAAAGTTTTTCATCATGCTTTTCCTTTCACTTATTTTTAGTTGCACTTGCCAAATTAAATACAACAAAAAAGATAATGCATTATATATTTAG
>Ga0163223_100290_pt1 | contig 17080 bp, 9 predicted proteins | sample MSEWel2016_02_17_2_FD_113147 | JGI IMG/M metagenome (GOLD analysis project Ga0163223, IMG submission 113147) | Subsurface microbial communities from deep shales in West Virginia, USA - MSEEL Well Study Marcellus 5H_2016_02_17 ...
ATATTGGTATGATGAATATTTTGAATTCGTTTATAAAAAAATAAAAGAAATTAAAAAATGTTATTATTGTGATTGGACTACCACAGATATAAATAATAAATCAGGTGCTTATGAAAAACATTTGAAAGAAATTCATAATAAAACAATAGAAGAATATTTAAAAGATAATAAAAAAGATGAAAAATATTTTAAAAATTATGAAGATATTTCTAAAATGGGTTTAGTTCAATGTAAAATTTGTGGTAAAAAAATGAAAATTATTAATAATACTCATTTAAAAAAACATAATACGAATGTTACAGAATATAAATTAAAATATGGTGATGATGATATAGTTTCTAAGGGAACTAAAGATAAATTAAGTATTATTAGTAAAAATACAAATAAATTTATAAAAAAAAGCAAAACTTCTAAATCCGAAAATGAAATTAAATTATTCTTAGAAGAAAATAATATAAAAGTAGAACAATCAAAAAGAAAATATTTAGATGGATTAGAAATTGATTTATTTTTACCTGAATATAATATTGGTATTGAATATAATGGGAATTTATATCATACAGAAATTTATGGTAAAAAAACATTTAATTATCATTTAAATAAAACTTTGATAGCAGCAAAGAAAAATATTAATTTATACCATTTACATGAAGATGAATGGGAAGAAAAAAAAGAAATTATTAAAAATAAATTATTATATTTATTGAAAAAATGTAATAAAAAAATACATGCTCGAAAATGTATAATTTCTAATGAAATAGATAATGATATAAAAAAAGAATTTTTAAATGAAAATCACATACAAGGTAACGTTAAATCAAAAATTTGTATTGGTGCATATTATAACAACCAATTAGTTTCTATTATGTGTTTTGATAATAAACGGAATATGTCTAAATCTAAGGGTCATACTAATGATATATATGAATTAACAAGGTATGCTGTGAAGAATGGTTATGTAATTAATGGAATGGCTTCTAAATTATTAAATTTTTTCATAAATCAATATAATCCTAATAGAATTATTAGTTTTGCAGATAGAAGATGGACTCCAAATCAAAACGATAATTTATATATTAAATTAGGATTTAAATGTGTTAATATTTTAAAACCAGATTATAAATATTATTATAGAAAATCACATAGAAGCGGTCGATTACATAAATTTGGATTTGGTAAAAATAAATTAAGATTAAAATATCCAAATTATTTTGACATTAATAAAACGGAATGGGACATGATGCAGGAAATTGGATATGATCGAATATGGGATTGTGGTAAATTTAAGTATGAAAAAATCATAAAAAAGGGTGAGAATTAATTCTCACCCTTTTTATATATTAGAACTAAGACTATTTCAAGTCACCAATACCAAATGTTTGCAATCCATCACACAAGATACGACCATAATAACGATTAAGAATCATCTTCTTAGCGTATCTTGTCATAATACCCCTAATAGGTTTAAAATCGAATGGATTATACATCACAGGAGTTAACTGGAGAGGTATGTACGGGGCGTACACGTACCCACTTTCAAGTATTGTTCTACCTCTGTGACCAATCAACATTGTTCCAGCAGGAGAATAAGGATCACGGAATACTTGGTAACGTCCAGAAAGAGTACCAATCTTTTCAATACCCATGTTATACTTATCCTGTTCAGGAGCAGCATTACTTACGTGGAAGTATTCAAGGTCATCAAATACTGCACTAATCTCAGGAGAAACAACAATCCAAGATGCACCACCACGAAGGACAGCTTTATGGATTTGTGCTGAGATTTGATTAATTTTAGTAATCAATGTTTGATTCCAATCTTTTTGAGTACCATAGTAAGTATTAGTTTGCTTACGCAATCCATTATAATCCCAACGCAATGTCCAAGCAGCACCTCTACGAAGATCACGAAGAATCTCACGGTCGATTTCAGCAGCCATTTGCTCTGAAAGGAGAGCAGTTAACTCAGCTTCAGCATCAATGTTATGGAAAGCACTAACATCTTGAGCAAGTTCAGGAGTCCATTGACTTCTCATTTTACGTGTTTCAACAGAAACAGTAACTTCATCAAGACCGAAAGTAACTTCAGCCATTTCACTATCTTCCTCTAAGTCTGAATATACTCTGTATTCATAGTTGAAAGTAGGAGTAGTAGCAGCACTAAATGCTTGATATCCATTCTCACCGGGATAAGTAGTATCAACATTCAATATCAAATTACCATTCTTATCAACCATTGCTTTACCATACTGTTGAGTTTTAACATTAAAAGGAATGTTTTGACCAGCAACAATAGTTTCATCTTGGAACGGAGCCGGAGCAATCAAATCAACATCAGAAGTAATTTTTAATGATGCTAAGAAACTTTCAGTATCCATAGGTACACCAGAAGGCCCAACAAGAGCACCTGAATCAGTAGTTGTAAATCCAGAAAGAGTAATAGTTGCAGATTTATCACCAACAACATAATCTGCTGAAGTTACACCGTCTACGTTAGTAATACGTCCTTTTGATCTATCAAACAATGATTCACCTTCATGATCATATTCTGTTGCATAGTAAGCATCATATAATGAACGCTCTTCATATTCAGTTCTTTCACTTGCAGTTGCAGCATTTTCATAAGCACCATCAGGAGATGTATGATTAGTACCACCATCAGTTCTAACTGAAATCTTAGGGTTAATGTAATATAATTTACCAAGAGGTAAGTTCAATGCTTGAACTGAAACTAATTCATTAGCAAGCAATTTAGCAAATACCCTTCGAATAACAGGGAATGCGACTGTCTCAAACTGTCCACTATTTGCGGAGTCAGTTGATTCATTAATTCTCATCATGTCAGATAATTGGTTCTCGAATAACTGAGCACAGTTTTCTTTCAAGTTACCTTCAAGACCTTCTAACAAACCAATTTGTTCCCATCGGTTTGTGGTGATCTCACGTTGTTCTTTCAAGTGTTTAAGACCAATATTTCCAACTAGTTCGTTTTCTGTAAGAAATCCCATTTTATCTTATTTTTAATTTTTATTATTATTTTCTATCCATATTGTAATTGACTAATCTTTTCAATTTTTCAATATGTTTATCTTTTTTAAATGCTGATTTTTCAACAGCTTCACCTATTTTTTGTTTTGATGATGGTGTAACGACATTATTATATTTTTTTTCTATTGATTCAACAATGTCTTTCTTACCGTTAGAGTTTTCACTTAAAATTTCTTTATATACTTTTTCAGACTCATCAATACTTTGAACAGGTTTAAATCTTTCAACGATTTCTTTTTTATCTTCAACGTTAAAATCGAAATTTTCATCGATTAATAAATTATTTACATGAGCCAAATTTGTATTAAATACAACCATCTCATTTAAACTGTTTCTATATTTATCAATAACGTTTCTATAATTTTCTAATAATTTATTAGACTCTGCTGTTTTCTTTTTTAATTTATTAAAATTGATTTTAGTGTTTTTGTTTTCAGATACTAATGCTTTAACTCTTTTTTCCAATTGTTCTCTTTGTAAAGCAAACCTAAGTTTATCTTTTTTATAGTCTGCATATTCTGGACGAGGTTGTGTTTCTGAACCAACTTTTTTATTATTTGATAATGAAACTCCATGTGCTTCTTCTACTTCATCTTTATCCATAGAAACTTCTACATTTTCTTCATCATTAAAATGTTTAGGTTCACCATCCGATTGTGATTTATAGAGATCTAACATTTTATCGTAATCGCTACCTAATACATCTTTATAATTTTCACCATAAACACCAGACATTTTTTCATCAAATTCTTGAATCATAGGATCTTCTTGCTCTTGCAATTCACCACCTTTATTAATATTATCAATAATTTGATTCATTTCTTCTTGAAGTTTTTTCAATTTTGTGTAAGGATCATCAACATCCTCATCTAAATCATCAACTTCAAATTCTTCAGACATTTTATCCATTTTTGCGATTTCAGCACTAATATCATCTAAATCAAGTTCACTGTCACCCAAATCTAATTCGATTTCATCATCTATTTCAAAATCGTCTTCATCATCAGCACCATTAAATGCTTCTTCAAGTTCATCCATTGAGAAATCTGTTAAATCTATATCATCTTCATAAGACTCATTAACTTTTTTTGTACCTTTTTTAGGCTCTTTAGTAAAAGTTTTCTCAACATCTTTATCAACGCCATCACCACCTTCTTTTCTTTTATCGGTGTCTTCTGTTTTACCTATTTCTTTAGCTTTTTCAGTTTTAGGTTCTTCTTTAAACGTTTCAGCTTTTTCGTTGATATTTTTTTTCATATTATTGAGTTTTTCAATGTGTTCATTCATTATTTTATTGAATTTATCTGGAAATTCTTTAGCCATATCATCTTTAGCTTTATCTTTTGCAGCTTCCATTAATTCATTAAATTCAAGAATTGCTTCTTTCAATATACTTTTCTTTGTTTCCATAACAAAAATTATGTTTAAATATAAATAGTATTATTTTATAAAAAATTCTAACTTTTTTTAATTTTTATAATAAAAAGTTGTTTATTGCATTAATTTTTTTATCTTCTTTAATTAATTTATCGTATTCTTTGATTACATCTTCACCCATTTGAATTTGATTTTTATTTGGAAATAAATATGCACCAAATGTTGAAGGTGTTGCTACTAAGTCAAAACCAACTAATTCAAAATCGTTTTCAACTATATATTTACCATTATCCTCACTTAAAGAACCAACACCTCTAGATGAAATACCAATTCTAATATCATGTTGTAGATAAACTATTATTTTATCACCGATCATTGTTGGTATACCATATTTTATAAATCCGGGTGACACAATTATTCGTAATTGACCATATAGAACATGTTTATCTTCTGGAGTTGTTCCCCACCACATTTTCTTTATTAAATGTGATAGATTTAATAAAGAAATATTTGTTGAATTACCAGTCCAATGAGATTTACCATTTACCATTAAATAAAAATTTGAATTAGGTGTAGTAACACAACCAATCATTTCATTCTCAACTTCAATTTTTTCTATTTTGAATCCTCTATTATCAACCCATATATGTTTTCTTTTTGAAATATTTAGATTATATTGTTTCTTTGAATTTTCAGCTTTGATTAATCTTTCGGTTAATATTTCTTTACCATCAACATAACTAACATCATTAATAAAACGATCTTTTGGAGTATATGTGGTTATATTACCACTTAATCCAATTTTTAATAATATTTCTTTAAAATCCTGAATTAATTTTTTTGATGTTGAAAATACTGAATTTCTAATAGTCCCATACGGTGTTTTTATTTTTCTACCATCACCAAGTTGAAACCATTTTAACAGAGTTATTAAATTTTTTTTGGATGTGTTTTTTATTTCATATGGTATATATTTTTCATATGAATTACCCAAACGATATAAATAATTATATAATCTTGGATCTTTTAAATGATATTGTTTTTTACCATGATGATTAATATATCTATATTCAAAGGGTAATCTATCTAATAATAATTCTATTTCTTTTTGTGATTCTTCTTTTTTTTGTGTTATTACTACATCAAAACCAGAACACCTTTCTTTTTTACAAACAGTACCACCACAATGCCCATCTGCCAAATATATTCCTAAAAATGAAAACCAATCATCAGAATTAATTTTTAAATCTTTAGTGAAAACTTCACGATATATTTTTTTAGAATTATATGCTAAATAATCATCTTTAACACCATTTAATATAAAATAATCATTATCCTTATCACTTTCCCAATCACCAATTTTTAATATTTTATATTTACCTGATTTTATAATATTTTCATCATTATATAATTCTTCAATAGTAATATAAAATCTATTATTGTTTTTTTCTAATAAAATTCTATGATTAGGTGTTAATGTTGCTTCCATATTTCTATGTGTAATTTTATACATAACACCAGAATATTCTTGATATATTTTTTTTGATATTTCTTGAACTTCAACATTATTTGTTTTTGTATTCAAAGTATAAACTTTTTCATTATTAGAAATATCTCTAAAATACTTCCAACCTTCATCTGTAAGTATCTGAGAATTAGAAGCTTGTACACACTCTGGGTGATCAGCTTCGGATACAGCACTATTATTAGCTACAGCTTCCTGATAAATTTCAACTTGATTTTTTAATATTTTTTCAGGATAAATTCTATTGTTTCTATTAGGGACTCCGTATTTTTGTAGTATACAATTAATTAATATCGGTTCATCAGAGTTAAAATCAAACGATTCTGTAATTAACTTATTTGATTTATTCAAATTTTTATTAATATATCCAGCATCATATTCAATTAAAATTCCTGTACCTGTTTGACCGTATTTTAATATATTCATTATTTAAATCTTTAATATAAATATTCTAAAATTATTTTTCTAACTGATTTAATTTATCAATTAACCTATTCTCTAAGTTTTTTATTGATCCAATGATTTTTTCTGTTTGGAATTTATCAGCTTGTTCACTCATTTTTAATATTGTAGAAACACCATTTAAAACATCAATTAATTCTTTTTCAGATTGTTTTTCTTTATTTAACATTTCTGTTTGTAAAGACACCAACTCTTTTTTATTTTCTTTTTCATTTTTTGTATTTAATTTATAAAAATAAACAGTCAATGAAGATAAAATAATAATTATTAGAATTAATATACCAATAATGTCATTATTTCTGACAGCTTCCTCTAAATCAAATACTTCTTTAATAATGGTTAAAAACATCGTATATTTTTTTTGGGTATATTGTTATTATCATATATAAATAGTACTTTTAACCATAAAAATTTATGATAATTAAATTATTTCTATTTATAAAAAACTAATAATTAAGTATGAGTGTAAATATTTTTAATCCTTTAGATGTAATCACTAATAGTGAGTTAAATAATAAAATACCTAATCCAGAAGAATTAATGATATATGTTAATTTGATGGCTTATAGGAAGAGTAAAACAAATATTATATTCAATGCTAAAGGATATGTTAATATCGACACTACTGATAGCATGAATGTTAATATGATGGGTTATAACCCAAACACAAAAAAATACACAACAAAATGGACGAATAATACAATAATTAGTGATGATAATTATGAAGGTTTTGGTATTACTAATATAGATATTAAAACAAATAGTTCTTATATTCCAGAAGTAACAATTGATTTTGTTGATATTAGAGGTATGAATTTTATGAATAAAGGTAAGAAATCACCATATTCAGTATTATATGATTTTCCACCACCCATATTCGAATTAACTATTAAAGGGTATTATGGTAAACCTCTAAAATATGCATTACATTTAACTAAACAGAATACTAGATTTGATAGTAAAACGGGTAATTATATTATAACTGTAAAATTAATTGCTAATATATTTGCACCGTTAACAGATGTTTTATTTAAATATGCTGAAATTATTTCATTATTAGATAACAGTAATCCAGATATAAATTTAAATGTTAATAGTGAACCAAAATCAATTTATGAATTAACATATAGATTGAAAAATATATATCAAAGAATCGAAAAGAATATTAAAAGTACAAATGAAATAAGAAACATCGAACGTAATAAAGATGAAATTTCTAGTCATCTAACATTTATAAATTTTTTAAATAGTAAAAATTTTGTATCAAACAATAAATATAGAAATAATATTGTTTTTTATATTGGTGTAAAAAATAATTCAGACCAATATGAATATGAGCAAGTACGTACAGTTAATTCTTTTACAAAATATTGTAGAAATAATGTGGTTTCAAATAATGCGAAACTAATAATCATAAATCAAAACACTCAAATTAATTTATATGGTGAAATGAGTGAAAATATTCTCAACGCTAATAATATTATTAATCCATCAGATATAAAAAATATTAGAATTAATTCAATATATTTAAATAATTATCAGAATGACACATTTAATTTTAATAATTGTTTAGATATAACTAAAGCGTTTAAAAGGGTTTATGATCGATACAATGTTTTAAATGATAAAACAAAGATATTGCAAGATGATTTAAATAATAGAATTAATAGTATTGTTGAAGAAAATTTAGGGTTTAAACCAACAGTTAGGAATATTATTAAAATTATTTGTGATGATGTTGATAAAATGTTTAAAGTTTTAAACACTGTAAAAAATAATGCTGAAAATCACCATCAACAATATTTTGGTAAAATATTAACACATACGAATTATAGGGATAAACAAAATGTTGAAAAAATTAATGCGTTTCCATTATTTGTGGAGAAAAAACATGTTGAGGGTAATTGCAATGAAACAGAAGTCAGAGTTTATCCAAAAAATACATTATTTAAAACATATCCCTTTCCTGAAACAGATTTCATTAATAGGTTTATTGATGTATTTTTAAAAATAAAAAGAGAAAAGATTCCATTAAATATTAAAATGAGTGTAGATACTCAAGGAAACATACTGTGGATACCTATAAATCCAATGGATAGTAATTTAAATAAATTATCTTTAAATTATTCATCACCTTATTTTAATTATATCAACAAAGGTGGTAATAGTGTTGAAAATATTATTAAAATTTTAAATGAACGTTTTTTAATTCTATCTCAATACACATCATATAATACATTTTTTAATGAAATTGATGATAATTACATTGAATTATATTCTGAAAGTGAAGCATTAAATTTATCACTATCAATATCAGAACAAAATATTATTGATAGATTTTTAAACATGGAATTTTCAGAATTTAACGAATTAATGACTAATTCTAAAATTAATATTAATGAAAACAAAAATAAAATAACAACTGCGAGTGGTAAATATGTTATAGATAAAAATGATAACGATTATACTGGTATTGAAATTTTATTTGAAAATCAAATAACAGTAAGGAATGATTTTGGTACTTCACCTATTGATAATTTTATTGAAAATAATACACCAAATTGGTTTACAGAATTCTTTTTAGGAAAAACTAAACCAAAATATTCAAAAAATAATATCCTTATTGTTCCAGATTATAAATATGATGAGAATCAATATACAACAATGTATGCTGATTGGTATAGAGTAAATTATTTGAGCAGTAATTTATTAACAAACACTGAAAAACAACAAACAAATCAGTTAAGATATATAATAGATACTTTGAATATTAATCAAAATATATTAAATAGTGATTTAAATAATTCATTAATATTACTAAGTTTAGTCAGTATTTTCGGTAAGATAAATGATATTAGTATTTCTGATTTTAGAAGCGCAATTTATGATATACCATATTTTTATATATTGTTTGTTGGTGGAATATTTTCAATAGATTATGATGAAATAAATGAAAATAGTGGTATTATATTTAATAATGGTGATAGTACTAATGGTAATAATAGTATTAAAATAATGAATATGATTGATAAAATTAAATCATATTTAACAGAATCTGATATTGTAAAATTTGTTGATGAATTTGAAAGTGTCTTAAACAATACTGAAGTTGTAAATTATTTAAAAGAATTGAATAATATTGATGAAGATGAAAAAAATGAATTATTAGAAGATCCTGATAATGTATATAATGTTGAAATTATTAATGTTTTAACAGAAAGACGATATATGGTCGTTAATTCTGAATATACTTGGTCAACTAATAATGTTGAAACATATCAAACATATTCAGAATTAATAGAAGATAATAATAAAAGTAATATAGTTAACAAATATTTTCAAGAATTTTTTAGGCATTTGAAATCAAATTTAAGAGATAAAAAGAAAGATTTTGAAAATGAAGAAAAAGAATTTTATGAAAGTATTGACGATGATGATATAAAAACTCAAACTTATTATTCAATAAAGAATATTGTTGATAAGTGGGTTCGAGGGTTTCTTGATGAGGGATACCCATTTATTGGTAAAGGTAAATTAATTGATAAATTTGTTTTTGTAGATAGAGCTATGAATGATATTGGTGATGCAGCTATTATTAATGCTGAAAGTCTAATTAATATGGAACAAAATATTGATATTAATGTTTTCACTGTAATATCCAGATTATTATCACAAAACAATTTTGAATTTTTTCCATTACAAAACTTCATGTCTTTTGATGGTAATCAATGGGAGGAATCATTTAAAATTTATAATAATGTAAATTCTAATGTTGTAACATCCCCTGCTTTTGTTTGTATGTATATTGGTGGTACATCATCATCATTGAATACGAATAATGATTTTATAGATGATGGTTTACAAAATTTAAATGATGTTAGTGATTTTAGAGATCAAGGATGTTCTGATGATTATGAAAGAATGAATAGTAATCAATCTGTTATAGATAGTAATGTTAAATATGGTGAGGTTAATGCATTTACAGTTGAATATGGTAGACAAAACCAATCAATATTTAAAGATATTGAAATAGATAGTAAAGAATACCCAGAAACAAACGAATCATTAGCAATATTATCTAATTTAGCAAATGATGAAAGTGAATCTACACCAATACCAAAAGGACAAAATTTATATAATTTATATGAAAATAGAGCATACTCCGTAAAAGTAAACATGCTAGGTAATGCTATGATTCAACCAACAAACTATTTTGAACTTAAAAATATTCCATTATTTTCTGGATCATATATAGTATTAAATGTCGAACACAAATTAACACCAAATCATATGGAAACTGTATTTAATGGGGTGAGAATTTTAAAATACCCCAATCCAATTGTAACCGATTTTGCTAAATCGATTGGTATGTTAATGGGTATTAATAGTGAAATTAATGATGACATAATGGATAATATTAATAATTTTGATGATGATTTTATTTCATATGATGCTAATGATTTACCTGAAGAAGCTAAATATAATTCAATGCATCCAAATAATGATGAAACTTTAGAAATTTAAATATATGGGATTTAAAAAAATTACAAAAAAGGGTGAAGAATTTATGTATTCAATTGCTGATAAAAATGGTGTTGATGGTTTAATAAAAGGAAAAAATAATTACGAGATACCATTTGTTAATGATGTAAATAATAGAAATATAACATTGGAAGCAAATATAATTAATAATAATGGTATACAAATAACAAATAATATTGAATATATAGATTATTTAATTTATTTGTATAATTTTTATGGTGAGATGTATGATTTAGATGCAAATATATTGTCTGCACAAGCATTTGCAGAGTCAGGTTTTAAGACGTGGAATTATGCTGATTATAATAGTACTGCTATGGGCATTTCACAATTTTTAATTGGTACTATATATGAAGTTATTGTAAAAAATAGATTTATTAGTAAACCATATTTTACTGATGAAGAAATTAATAAAATTATATACAATATCAATAAACCCTTTATTAGGTCTTCCTATCAAGTAGGGTCTGATAGATATATATCACAAAATTCAAGATTTTTTATTCCTAGAGAAAATAGATTTCAACTATTGCAGAATGCTATGAATAATCCTGATTTAATGATTAAAGCACAGTGCAGATATATGAAATATATTGCTAATAGAAATTATAATTTAGCATCTAATACATTATTTGCTTATAATAGAGGTTCATCGTATAAATCTGATTCATATGTTGGTATTATTAATAAGGTTAAAAATGATCAAGGTGGTAAATATATTGTTGAAGGTGTGGAATATGTTGAAAAAATTTTTGCTGTTTTAGCAGATGAATATAACGAAGTTTCAATTATAAAACCAATAAATAGATATTATGGTTATAATTTGGATTTAGATAAAAATAAATTTGATGCATATAAAGCAAACATACCAATTTTAAACTCATTGAATAAACATAGAATATTATTTATTTTAGATAGAGCACATGGTATTGATGTTGAAGATAGGGTGATTAATGGTTTTGCAGAATGGTTATATTCTGAAAGAGTTGTTAATAGATTAGCTGATATATTAGATAGAACAGATATACCATATATAAAAAATGTTACAGAAAATTATGAAATAGGATTAACTAATAGAGTGGAAAGAGCAAATCAATTTTCAATGGGGGTTACGACTCCAATTTTATTATCTTTTCATAATAATGCAGGTGGTGGAACTGGTAATGAATTATTTTTACAAAAAAATCCAACAGAAAGAGAAATCCAAATTGGTAATATTTTTGCTAAACACTTGATAAATGATTTTCCTAATCAAGTATGGAGACAATTAAATAGTAATTTATATAAAGAAGAAAATTTTACAGTATTAGCAGGAACAGAAAAAGTACAACCAAAATATTCCGGTGTATTAATTGAATTTTTATTTATGGACAATTTAGCTGATAGATTATTATTAGATAATGATAAAATACTTGAAGATTATGTTAATTCTATATATTCAGCAATATTAGAAGTAATTAGGTCTTTCGGTTATAGTAATAATTAAAATAAAAGGTTGTACAATACAACCTTTTATTCTTTCAACCCATTATTTAATTCATATAATTTAATTATATTATCAATAACAGTTTCCTCATTCAGGTTAAAACTGTTTATATTTTGAATTGCATTATTAATAGGAGTTTTATCTTGGTATTCTTCGTTAACCAACATATTATTTAACAAATTTAAATTTTCTTGTTTAAAATCTTCATATATTTGTTTTTTTTCATCATATGATGATGAAACAATTTTCTTTAATAATGATATATCACTTTCACTCAAATTTGAATATTTCTCATTAAACTTGTTAGTTGCAATATTTAAAACATTTTCATTAACTATCTTTTTTGGTTCTACTTTTACTTCTTTTTGATTCTTAGTTATAACAGACAAAACATTACTAAAAGATTCAAATAATAGATGTGTATTAGTATTTTCATTTGTTTTTAATGATTCGTATATGAGATCTGAAACATTTCTATAATACTCTATTTTTTTTGGATTAATTGTTATTGTTTCATCCAACAATTCCTCTAATTTAGAATGGGCATTATCAATTTCTTCTCTTGTATAATTTTCAAAAATTGAGATTGACTTATCTAAAAATCTTGATGCCACAATTTCACTAGGTATTTTATTATTTGATAAAGATTCAAATAAATCATATTCTTTTTTCAGAATCTCAGATTCAGATATTATATCAATAAATTTATTAATATAATAATAATCATCTTGAACACCCTCATTTAACGAATTAATGAGTTTCTTGGTTAAAAAATCTTTAACATATCCAATATTGATATATCTTTCAGTCATAAAAATATAATTTTATATATAAATAGTTGTTTTTTTGATTTAATTCTAATAATTAAACAATTAGTTCATCAATATCATCAATTTCAATAATTTCGTCAATATTTTCAGATTTAGTTTTAAAACTAACATCATCACCAATAATATTATCCATTTCAGAAATCATCTTTTTTGTTTTTGTATTCAACTCTTTATTTTTTGTGATAAAATCAATACCTAATTTTTTCGGCTTATTTTTTTCATTGTTTTTTGCTGTATCTTGTAATTCACTTAATAATGTTTCAAAATTAGTTTTATATGAATCACCAATACCTTCTGGTTCTGGTAAATCAGAAGGAGATTGGAATTCATCACCACCTATTTCATCATTATCAGGTTCATTTTCATTATCTTCACCACCTTCAGGATTATCTACATCATGTAATGGTTCTTTTTGAGAATATAAATTATCAATATCATCAAAAACACCAGTCCTTTTAATATGTAATGGTGCGTCTTGTAATTCTTGTGTAACTGCACGTTCAATTTTTTGTTGTTTTAAATCTAATATGATTTCTTCATCAGACATATTATAAATATATTTCTTTGCATTTGTATGTGACATAGCAGCAATACCACCTTCAATTCTAGTTAAATCACCATATAAATTAGTTTTTGCTTGCATCAATTCAGTTCTAAGTGTTTCTTCCTGAGTTGATGGGTTATTCATAGATAATGTAAATTCATATATATCTTCTCTTTTAAATCCTTGTAGATATAGATGCATTACAGCTAATTTATTCAATTCTTGCAACATTGCTTGTTGTACACGAATTATTTTTTTGCCAAATCTAATATCATGTTGTGCTAGATTTTTACCATCACCTGCAGCATCTTGGAAACCTAAAAATGGTTTTGGGATTGATAAACCTGTAAATAAATTATCCCTTAAATACTCAATATCATGAATATCTGTTGTTTTCATACCGTCCAATGTATCTACACCTGTTTGTGCATTACCATTTCTCATAGGTAGGAAAATGTCTTCATCATTACCCAATATATTAAAACGGTAATCTATTTGACCATCATTAAAATCAACATTTTGTTTCTTTTTAAATTTTGTTGCTACTTTGTAGATATAATCTTCAATATCATCAACATCCATATTACCAACATCAATTCTATATACTCTTCTATCTCCTGCACGAACAATCCTGTATGTTAACATTGCATCTTCAGCTAAAATTAATTGTCTAAATACACGTCTAACTTTGTTTAATATTGAGCTTCCGTAGGGTAAATATTTATCATCGCCTAAAATTCTAAAATGTAAAACTTCAAAAACATTATATAAATCTGATGATGTTCTGTTTTTAAATCTAATAATAGGTTTACCATCTTCAATCTTTTCATACCTTTCAATATCATAGTTCACCATTTGGCGTACACTAACAATACCCTCCTTTTTAACACCGAAAACATTTACAAAATTATCACCATATTTTACTGTATTTCTAACCCAAAAAGGTAAATTTGTATTAACATTAACAACATTATAAAATAAATCTTCTAACGATTTTTTTATTCTATCATTGTTAGAATAAATATTTAACATTTGCCCTTTATCATTAACATTTGTTGCTTCCTCCATATATAAATCTAAAGCACTACCAATTATAGGGTAATATTCCATTCCCTCATAATCAATATATGCTGGTAATCTTGCAGCTTCATATTGCATGGCTTTTTGAAAACCATGATCCATATTACTAAAGAATCTATCTCTTATGGATTTTTGTTGTTCATATTCTAAACCCTTTCTTTTTACATCCTCAATAGAATTACCTTTAATAATAACTCTTTTTTTATTTTCAACATCACTAGTGTTATGTGTATTAATATTCAGAAACTTAGTTAAATTCTGGTATGCAGTATTTTTCATAAAAATGATTTTTTAATAAATAGTAAATTTAATTATAATTATGTTATAATTCAATAGTTTATTTTATTTTTTTATACCATAAAATAACCATGCATGTTTACCATAAGGATTAGATATATTTTTATCAAATAGAGATTCATTCCTGTTTTTATACTTCTCTCTTTTTTCATTATTATTTACATTTACCATTGTATCTATTAATGATTTGGCTGAATTATCATCAATGTTATATTTTTTCATATCATAATTTGCGGTATATGTGACTATTGCAATACCTATAATTGAATCATCATGAAAAGAACGTCCATGATCTGCAACTCTTGATCCGGGTGCATTTAAGAATGTTTTTAATTCGTTTGATGCTCTACTAGATCTAATAACTAAATCCTCTAAATGGATTGCTCTTTGAAATTCCAACAATACTTGACCTCTATTATTACCAATATAAAATCCGGGGACTAAATCAACAAAAATAATAGATCCATCAGATAATGTTTTTTTACCTTTTCGTATATAACCACCTAACATATCTCTTGATGGTTTATGAGTTATCTCACTATAATGTAAATTAGTATACCCTAATTCAAATAATTTATTTACAGTTTGTCCACCATGACCACCAGTAATATCAATAACCACATAACCATTATTATATTTTGTTGCGTATATGTATATTATTTCACCTAATCCTTGTGGTGATATTTTACCATAATATTCAGCTACTTGTATTAATTTGTTTTTTTTAACTTTAACTTTAACATCAACACCATTCTTTTTTATAATAGCATTTTCAATATATTCTTCTTGTTTCATAATATTAATAGATGAATAATCATCACTATGACCAGATGAAACATCAACACCAATTAAATAATCTTCTGTTGGTATTGGGTCTTCCCATATCCACATATTACTATCAGTGTATTCTTGACGAATAGGGACTTCAACTTCTTTTTCTTCAATACGTTTTAAATATTCACCAGCAATAAAGTTATCACCAGACCCAAGGAAAGCACAATTATGATTTGAAATATTATTTGCTGAATATTCATAGTTTTCAGATTCAAATATATCATAAAAATAACCACCTTCAACATCTTCTATTTTAACAACAAATTTATCACCATCATTTGTTGTTATATACGTTTTATTTGGAATTAATGATGAAACATATATCTCTTTTTCACCAGCAAAAAATAAATGGTCATTACTAACAATAATACTATTACCATCTTCTAACGTTATTTTTTTACCTTTATCAATCTCATGTTTAATAATACCTTTAAAATCAACAAATTCGTTTTTAGAATTCAATATTTCATAATTATTGTTTGCTAACATGTTAAAAATTTTACACAATCTTCAATTATTTTTTTATTTTTATTGTTACGATTATAATCGTCTGAATAAACATATAAAACATCATAACCCATATCATTTAATATTTTCTTTCGAATATCATCGTCCTCTTCATTATGCCAATATTTACCATTATATTCAATTATTTTATTATCTTTTTTAAAATCTAATATCATAACTGTTTTATCATAATTATATTCTGGTGGTATTCTTAATACAAATTCTTGATTTTTTTCAAAAAAATATATATTTGATGTATCCTTTAATTTTTTATGTATTTTCCAAAATAAATCTTGGGATATTTTACTATATCTATTACCTTTTAATTTTGCTATTTGTTTTATTAATTTCTCAACATAAATTTCATATTTTTCAATTCCTGTTTCTTCTCCATATTTTTTAATAAACCATTCTCTACTATGTAACTTTCTTTTTGCATGTTTTTCTTTATATTTTGCGTATTCAACAGACCAATTAGATTTATATTTATATTTAAAATAATCTATTGATGGATAATTTTTATGTGTACATTTTTTACAATATATATC
>Ga0163223_100294_pt1 | contig 16949 bp, 12 predicted proteins | sample MSEWel2016_02_17_2_FD_113147 | JGI IMG/M metagenome (GOLD analysis project Ga0163223, IMG submission 113147) | Subsurface microbial communities from deep shales in West Virginia, USA - MSEEL Well Study Marcellus 5H_2016_02_17 ...
ATGCTGAATCTGGTCACGGCCGACCGGCACCCGGTGAGCATTGAACATGAGGATGTCTGCTGCCATCAGCACCGGATAGCTGAACAATCCCATGGTAACGCCGGCGTCCGGGTCCTCGCCCAGCTCGACATTCTTGTCCACCGACGCCTTGTAGGCATGCGCGCGGTTGAGCAGCCCCTTGCCGGCGACGCAGGTCAACAGCCAAGTCAGCTCGGGGATTTCAGGAATGTCGGACTGCCGATAGAAGGTCACCCGATTCGCATCCAGACCACAGGCCAGCCAGGTGGCAGCGATCTCCAGACGTGACTGCTGGATGCGCCGAGGGTCGTCACACTTGATCAGCGCGTGATAGTCGGCGAGGAAGTAGAAGGAATCGGCATCGGCTTCACGACTGGCCACGATAGCCGGCCGAATGGCCCCGGCATAATTGCCCAGATGGGGCGTGCCCGTAGTGGTGATGCCGGTAAGGATTCGGGTTTTCATACGATCATCTCGATTCAGTCAGCGCAAACGGCAGGCGGTTGGAAGGCCATTTGAAGGCGGTCACGCAGCGGAGCACTAGGCCAGCCGCGGCGCTACCAGCTCTTTCAGCTCGACCAGCTTGCCGTGGAAAAAGTGGCCGCATTCTGCCACTTTCAGCAGCTCGTGGGGGCGCTGGAGCTCAGCCGAGAACGCGTGCACCGAAGCCGGATCGATGACTTCGTCATCGTCTGGCTGGATAACCACCAACTCGCAGCGCTCGGCCAGCGGCTGATCGGCCAGCCGCGAAACCGCCGGCGCGACCATGAACAACCGCTCCAGCGACTCGCCACGGCCTTCGAGTCGGCCAGCCAGCGTGGCCGCCACGAAACCACCGAACGAGAAGCCCAGCAGGGTCAATGGCAGCTCGGGATGCTGGTCACGAAGCCAGCGCAGGGCAGCTTCGGCGTCATCCACTTCACCGGTATTCATGTCATGGCTGCCGGCGCTGCCGCCAACGCCACGGAAGTTGAAGCGCAGCGTGACATAGCCGGCATCGCGCGCGGTGCGCTGCAGCGTCGAGACCACCTTGTTGAGCATGGTCCCGCCCTTTACCGGGTTGGGATGACAGATCAGCGCCAGCCCGCGAGCAGCGGGCTGATCGAAATAAAGGCCTTCCAGCACACCGGCCGGGCCCTCGATGGAAATGGGGTTTTCACGTTTCAACAAAGTAACTCCGTGACCTTGGGGCGAGTCGACTCGTCTTGCTTGCACCTGCGTCGCGATCGCCGCATCGCGTCGCGGTATACAGGGCAGGTACGAGACGTTAACGTATCAGGCCGTGGGAAAACCACCGCACAGCAGCTGATAGGGCGGTGCAGAGCACCGGATGTCAGCTACACCCGGCATCTCACCACCACACAGTTTTCGCTGCCGAACAGCACAGCCGTTTATATAGAGGAAGTACTCGTGGAACAGACCCTCGCGACCTGGTTGCTCCCGATCGTTGGCGTGATTGCCGGCATCGTCATTGGATATCTGATCGCGCGCAACAGCGCACCGAACAGCACGCAGCGTCAGGTGGATGAATTGCAGGAGCGCCTCGATACCTATCAGAGCGAAGTGGTCACGCATTTCAATACGACTGCCAGCCTGCTGCGCAAGCTGACCAACAGCTACCAGGACATGCAGAATCATCTATCCGAAGGCGCCGACAAACTCGCGCTCGACGAACAAACCCGTCAGCGTCTGCTCGCCGCGTTGCATAGCGAGGAAAGCCATAGCCACCGGGAGCGCCTGAGCTCACCGGCATTTACCGAGCCGCCGAAGGACTACGCGCCTAAAGACGGCGACACGCCCGGCACGCTGAACGAAAACTTCGGCCTGAAAAGCCGGCATTGACTCTAAGGCGGCACGTCTCGCGTGCCGCTCCCTCACGCTAGCAGGTCGTTGAAAACGTAGGCGAGGCAGGCAAGACAAGGCAAAAACAGCCGAAGAAGCGGAGTTTAGGTGTTCTAAATGAGCATTCTGAGGCTGTTTTTAACGCCGTATTGCCAACGCAGGTAGTTTCTCAACGGCCTGCTACTGCTTCAGACGCATCGACAGATCAATTGCCCGCACATGCTTGGTCAGCGCACCGATTGAAATATAGTCCACACCGGTTTCGGCAATCGCACGTAGCGTCTCGTCATCGATGCCACCCGATGCCTCCAGCTTTGCCCGCCCCGCCGCGATGCCTACCGCAGCTCTCATGTCCGCCAGGCTCAACTCGTCGAGCATCACGATATCGGCGCCTGCGCGCAGCGCCTGCTCCAGCTCGTCAAGATTCTCGACCTCCACCTCTACCGGCTTGCCCGGCGCGATGCGATGGGCCGCAGCAACGGCTTCGACGATTCCACCACAGGCGGCGATATGGTTTTCCTTGATCAGGAACGCGTCGTACAGGCCGATTCGATGGTTATGGCAACCGCCGCACGTCACCGCATATTTCTGTGCCAGGCGCAGGCCCGGAAGAGTTTTACGCGTATCGAGCAGGCGGACCCCGGTACCCTCGACCAGATCCGCGTAATGCCGACAGCGCGTCGCGACGCCGGACAGCGTCTGAAGAAAATTCAGCGCCGCACGCTCGCCACTGAGCAAGGCGCGCGCAGGCCCCTCGAGATGAAAAAGAACCTGATCGGCCGCGACCTGCTCGCCATCGGCCACATGCCAATGAACCGCCACCCGTGGATCCAGCTGCCGAAACACGGCATCGACCCAGGCCGTGCCACTGATTACCGCAGCCTCACGCGTGATGACCGAGGCATACGCGAGCCGTTCGGCAGGGATCAATTGAGCCGTGATGTCACCGGTACCGACGTCTTCTGTCAGCGCTTTACGCACATTGGTTTCGATTTCGGCGGAAAGGTCCGCAAGAGTGATATTGGTCACGACGGGCTCCCATTGAATTCGACGAGAGTATACGGCGTCGCCCCTTCACGACGCAGCATAGAGCCGTTTGCCAGCATAATTCCCGTTGGGCAGCCGTGCCTGGACTAATGCCTTTCCGACCGCTTGTAGGAATTTCGGGAAGTATCTGTGAGCCGCATCATGTCCAAGGCAAAACCGCGCTAGGCTAATAAATAAGATGCATGTAATGTCTCCGTTAATTGGCGCCACCAAAATGGCGGCCATTGGCCATGACTGACAAATCGTTGCCCCTGCCTATTAACAGCGGCATGCTACGGGTTGTTGAGCGCTTGTATCAGCAGGCGACCGGAGAGTCTCGATGCGAACCGATGCGAAAGTGGTGCACCTGAAGGCCGCCCCTGAGCAAAAGCAGACCTCACCGACAGGCAGGTTGCCCGTCGCGCTCATCAGCGTCCGCGATAAAGCAGCTCAGCAGCTACGTTCGGCATTGCAAACGCTGTTCGACAACGCTGACGACTCGCTCTTCGAAATCGCAGACCGCGCTACCAGCAACGCCGAACAGAACGCATTCTTCGAAGCCATGCGCGATCTGCGAATGAAGCGCCGCGGCATCGAGCGCAGCTTTCTGCAGCAGGTTTTCGAATCCTTCTCCAAGCTCAATCAGTACGAAATCGGAAAACCCGCGCCCCAGGAAGCGTCTTTCGAAAGCTTGGCGCTGGTGCAGAACGACGAACTGGAAGAGTCGGTTGCGATCGACACCATGGTCGCCAAGGTAATGAGCCGCACCACCCAGCCGCTCAGCCATCTCACCACACGCATGAATGTTCTGGTCAGCAGGAAGCTGGACGACAAGAGCAACCCGCTTGGCCCACAGCAGCTATGCGAATACTTTCTTGAGGCCTGCCGCAACCTGGGCGTCGAGATCAAGGTCAAGCTGATCATTCTCAAGCTGTTCGAGCGTTACGTGCTGACGGACCTCGAACAGCTTTACGCCGAATCGAACCAGACCCTGGTCGCAGCAGGCGTTCTGCCGGAACTGCAGTCCAGCCCGCCGCGCCGCGCGCCCAGCCGCCCGAACGCACAGGAAGGCAGCACACAACGATCACTGGGCCCAGGCTTCAGTCAATCGCCCACATACTCAGATGACAGCGCTCACGAAGCGTTTGGCGCGCTCCAGACTCTGCTTTCGGAACTGCGCGGAAGCGCACTGCCCGCCCGCAACCTGCCTAGCGATGCCATTCCGATTTCCAGCAATGACTTGATGCGGCTGCTTTCGCATCTCCAGTCTCGCGCCCCACAGCAGATCGATGAATACGATCTGCAGGGCCAGCTCGAGCAGCTTTTGCAACGCGTCAGCGCCAAGAGCGGTAAATCTCGTGTGGTTGGAGAGGTCGACGAAGACGTCATCAATCTGGTGTCGATGCTGTTCGAGTTCATCCTCGACGACCGCACCCTGCCCGACTCGCTCAAAGCGCTGATCGGTCGATTGCAGATTCCGGTTCTGAAAGTTGCCGTTCTGGACAAGACCTTCTTCAGTCGCGGCAGCCACCCCGCCCGCCGCCTGCTCAACGAGATCGCCTCGGCCGCCATGGGCTGGGTCGATCAGGACGAAGCGCAGCGCGACAGCCTGTATCAGAAGATCGAGCAGATCGTGGCTCGCCTGCTGAATGACTTCGTCGACGATCCTGCCATTTTCTCCGAATTGCTTGCCGACTTCCTCGCTTTCACAGGAGACGAGCGCCGTCGCAGCGAGCTGCTTGAGCAGCGCACGCGAGACGCCGAAGAAGGACGCGCCAAGGCCGAAATGGCCCGCCAGGAAGTGGAGCATGCTCTCAACGAACGCCTGCTCGGCAGAACTCTCCCCGAAGTAGTCGTCCGGCTACTGCAGGAAGCATGGAGCAAGGTTTTGTTGTTGACCTGCCTGAAAAACGGCACTCAATCCGAGCAATGGCGGGACGCCTTAGCGACGATGGACGACCTGATCTGGAGCGTTACGCCTCACGAGGATCCAGCGTCCCGGGAAAGGCTGCTCGAGCTGGTTCCGAGCCTTCTGAAGAACCTTCGTGAGGGCCTGGTCAGCGCAGCATTCGACCCCTTCTCCACCAGCGATTTCTTCACCCAACTCGAAGCGCTGCATGTCCAGACCTTGCAGCAGCTGAACCAGCCTGCGGCTCAGCCGACTCCGACCAACGCCCCGCTCGCGCACGGTGAAATCATCACCGAGCCGAAGCTGGAACTGCCGCCGCGCGACGAATACTCTGCCGAAGTTCCCACCCCAGCGATGGTCGAAGTCAGCGAGGAAATCGTGCTACTGGCGCCTGGTGAAAGCCGGGAGAAGGAACCCGAGATCAACCTGGCGGACAATGATGAAGCGCTGTTACAGGTCGACAATCTACGGGTTGGTAGCTGGGTCGAGTTCCAGGAAGACGAGGACCACAAGCTACGCTGCAAGCTGGCCGCGGTGATCAAGCCCACCGGTAAATATATCTTCGTCAACCGCACCGGCATGAAGGTTCTGGAAAAGACTCGCATGGGGCTCGCCACAGAGTTCCGCCGCGGCGCCATCCGTCTACTCAACGATGCCCTGCTTTTCGATCGCGCACTGGAATCGGTGATCGGAAACCTTCGCAGCCTGAAGAGCAGCGGACGCTAAGTGCAACCGGCATGTCGGCTGAGGCCCGCATGCCCTCCTTTCGTTGTCCGCTGCCGCATCACAGCCTCCGCCCTGCTTCGATACCTGCCCTCATTTGCCGCCGCGCTTGGCATTTGCCGTCGCGCCGCTAGAATGCCCGCATATCCTTCGAGGTGCGTATGCCCAGCCGCCTGAATCCCGACGACCAAAAACGCGTTGACCAATACCTCAGCGCGCCACAGCACCAAGTCGAGCGCCGCCCCTTTCGGCCCTGGCTGCTCCTTGCGCTGATACTCGTGACGGTCGTCGGTCTGGGCCTGTTGAGCCGCCTCCTCAGCCGCCTGGTGTCATGAGTATCGCCCAGATGAGCGACCGAATTCCGCAAAGCCTTATGAGTCCATCCCATGACACACCGTATCGTAATCGTCGGCGGCGGCGCCGGCGGCCTGGAGCTTGCCACCCGCCTGGGTAGAACGCTGGGTAAGCGCCGCAAGGCGCGCATCACCCTAATCGACGCCAATCTGACGCATATCTGGAAGCCGCTGCTGCATGAGGTCGCTGCCGGCTCGTTGAACTCGTCCGCCGATGAGCTGAATTACGTCGCACAGGCCAAATGGAACCATTTCGAGTTCCAGCTCGGCCGTATGAGCGGACTTGAGCGGGGGCGCAAATGCGTACTCCTTGCCGCCTCGCTCGACGAACACGGCGCCGTGCTGGTACCGGCTCGCACGCTCAGCTACGACACCCTGGTGATCGCGGTCGGCAGCACCACCAATGACTTCGGCACCAAAGGCGCAGCCGAACACTGCATCTTCCTCGACACCCGTGAGCAGGCTGAGCGCTTTCACCGCCGCCTGCTCAGCCACTACATGCACGCTCACGCCAGCGAAGGCCGGCACGGCACCATCAACATGGCGATCGTCGGCGCCGGCGCGACGGGCGTCGAACTTGCCGCCGAGCTCCACCATGCCGCACGCGAGCTCGCTGCTTACGGCCTGGACGGCATCAAACCGGAAAACGTCCATATCACGCTTATAGAGGCTGGTCCGAGGGTTCTGCCGGCGTTGCCGGAGCGCATTAGCCAACCTGTACATCAGACGCTACAGAACCTGGGCGTGACCGTGCTGACCAACGCCGCCGTGAGCGAGGTAACCGAGGAAGGTCTGCATACCAGCAATGGCGACTTCGTAGCGGCGACCCTGAAAGTCTGGGCGGCCGGTATCCGGGCGCCGAGCTTCCTGCATGAAATCGACGGCCTGGAAACCAACCGGATCAATCAGCTGCAAGTTCTGCCAACTCTGCAAACCACGCGGGACGAGAACATATTCGCCTTTGGCGACTGCGCCGCCTGCCCTCAACCGGACAGCGACCGCAACGTACCCCCACGCGCCCAGGCCGCGCATCAGCAGGCTTCGCTGTTGGCCAAGTCGATCACTCGACGCCTCGAAGGCCAAAGCCTGCCGAGCTACCGCTACCGTGATTACGGCTCGCTGATTTCGCTCTCGAGCTTCTCTGCGGTCGGCAATCTGATGGGTAACCTCACGGGCAACATCATGCTCGAGGGCTGGCTGGCGCGGATGTTCTATGTCTCGCTATATCGAATGCATCAGATCGCGCTGTATGGAGTAGCTCGTACCACGCTGATGATGATCGGCGACAAGCTCAGCACCAGTACCGTACCGCGCCTGAAACTGCACTGAGCTTTATGCCAACGGGTCTGCTCCCGCTACACACGAGCATGACTCATGGGTTCACTTCGTGAATGCCGATGCAGCAGGGTCTCGCCCAATAGAAGACAAGCGTGCGGGTTAGCGATTGCCCGCAGTGCTTCGCCAATATATGCGCAAGGCCACATTACGGCCGCGATTTGAGTCACTCGTTCGCGAGCGAACTCGCTCCTACAAATGACCTTCGAAAAACGCACACAAGAAAAAGCCGGAAGGCCCTCTCGGATCTTCCGGCTCTCGTGCGCCTTCAGCGCTATTTGGTGGGTCGTGTAGGATTCGAACCTACGACCAATTGGTTAAAAGCCAACTGCTCTACCAACTGAGCTAACGACCCAAAAATGGTCGGGGTAGGGGGATTCGAACTCCCGACATCCTGCTCCCAAAGCAGGCGCGCTACCGGACTGCGCTATACCCCGATTGGAAATTGGCTCCGCGACCTGGACTCGAACCAGGGACCCAATGATTAACAGTCATTTGCTCTACCGACTGAGCTATCGCGGAACTATCACTTCCAGCCCTTCGGATGGCTTGCTGTATTGCTTTGCAAACCCCCCTCAGAGGCGCGCCATTTTACGGTTCTCGACGCGCCTGTCAATAGAAAAAATGCGATTTACTACAACGCGTTGCGAGCCCAGCCGACTCGCGACGAGCGACACCGGAGCCTTGCCGCGACCTCGACAGAGCCACCTTGGTTGGGTGGCCCTGCCGCCGGTCTCAAGCCTTGGCGAAGCGAATCTCATCGCCCTCCACTTTGCCGGCTATGCTGGTCCCCGGCTCGAATGCGCCAGACAGGATGTCCTGAGCGAGTGGGTTTTCGATCCAGCGCTGGATGGCGCGCTTCAGGGGCCGCGCCCCATAGACCGGGTCATAGCCAACAGCGACCAGCTTGCTCATCGCCTCGTCGCTGAGTTCCAGGCTCAACTCGCGCTCGGCCAGACGCTGCCGTAAGCGGCCCAGCTGGATCTGAGCGATACCCGCGATCTGTTCGCGCGCCAGAGGATCGAACACCACCACTTCATCGATACGGTTGATGAATTCCGGCCGGAAGTGGCTGCTTACCGCGTCCATCACTGCCGCCCGCTGCGCATCCGGATCACCCACCAGATCCTGGATTTGGCTTGATCCCAGGTTCGAAGTCATCACGATGACCGTGTTGCGGAAATCCACTGTGCGCCCGTGGCTGTCGGTCAGACGACCATCCTCAAGCACTTGAAGAAGGATGTTGAAGACGTCCGGGTGAGCCTTCTCGACTTCATCCAACAGGACCACCGAGTACGGTTTGCGACGGACCGCCTCGGTCAGATAACCGCCCTCTTCGTACCCCACATAGCCCGGCGGGGCACCGATCAGCCGCGCCACCGAATGTTTCTCCATGAACTCGGACATATCGATGCGGATCATCGCCTCCTCGGTATCGAAGAGGAATTCGGCCAGCGCCTTGCACAATTCAGTCTTGCCCACGCCGGTCGGGCCGAGAAACAAGAAGGAACCGCTGGGACGATTCGGATCGGCCAGCCCGGCACGCGAGCGGCGCACCGCATTGGCGACCGAAACCACCGCCTCGTGCTGCCCGATCACTCGCTGATGCAGTAGATCCTCCATCTTCAACAGTTTCTCGCGCTCGCCTTCGAGCATTTTCGAGACCGGGATACCAGTCCATTTCGAGACGACCTCGGCGATCTCTTCATCGGTTACCTTGTTGCGCAGTAGCTGGTTCTCCGCCTTGCCGTGCTGGTCGACCATCTGCAGGCTGCGCTCCAGATCCGGAATGATGCCGTACTGCAGCTCGGCCATACGCGCCAGGTCGCCCTTGCGTCGCGCGGCTTCGAGTTCGGCCTTGGCCTGCTCGATCCTTTGATGCATCTGGGCGGAGCCCTGCACCTCAGCTTTTTCCGATTTCCAGATTTCTTCGAGATCGGCGTATTCGCGCTCCAGCTTGACGATTTCCTCGTCAAGCTTGGCCAGGCGCTTGCGGGTCGCCTCGTCATCTTCGTTCTTCAGCGCCTCGCGCTCGATCTTCAGCTGGATCAGGCGCCGATCGAGGCGATCCAATTCCTCAGGCTTGGAGTCGATCTCCATGCGAATGCGGCTACCTGCCTCGTCAATCAGGTCGATGGCCTTGTCCGGCAGTTGCCGATCAGTGATGTAGCGGTGCGACAGCTTCGCGGCGGCGATGATCGCGCCGTCGGTGATGGATACGCCGTGATGCACCTCGTAGCGCTCCTTCAGGCCGCGCAGGATGGCGATGGTGTCCTCTTCACTCGGCTCATCGACCTGAACGCGCTGGAAGCGCCGCTCCAGAGCCGCATCCTTCTCGATGTACTGGCGATACTCGTCCAGCGTGGTGGCGCCGACGCAATGCAGCTCGCCACGCGCAAGCGCCGGTTTGAGCATGTTGCCGGCATCCATGGCGCCCTCGGCCTTGCCGGCACCGACCATGGTGTGCAGCTCGTCGATGAACAGAATGACCCGGCCTTCCTGCTTGGACAGCTCATTGAGCACGGCCTTGAGGCGCTCCTCGAACTCGCCGCGGAACTTGGCGCCAGCGATCAATGCGCCCATGTCCAACGCCAGCAAGCGCTTGTCCTTGAGGCCGTCGGGCACCTCGCCATTGACGATGCGCTGGGCCAGCCCCTCGACGATGGCGGTCTTGCCGACCCCAGGCTCACCGATGAGCACGGGGTTGTTCTTGGTACGCCGCTGCAGGACCTGGATGGTGCGACGGATTTCATCGTCGCGGCCGATTACCGGGTCGAGCTTGCCGTCTTCGGCGCGCCTGGTCATGTCGACGGTGTATTTATCCAGTGCCTGACGCGATTCCTCCACATTGGGGTCGTTGACCGCATCGCCACCGCGCAGGTTGGAGATAGCGTTTTCCAGGGCCTTCTTGCTTACACCTTGCGCCAGCAGCAACTTGCCCAGCCGAGTATTACTGTCGAGCGCAGCGAGCAACACCAATTCACTGGAAATGTACTGGTCACCCTTCTGCTGCGCCAAGCGGTCGGCCTGGTTGAGCAGACGTGCCAGTTCCTGCGACATGTTCATGTCACCCGTGGGGTTCTGCAGCTTGGGCAGCTGATCCAGCTCTTTGGTCAAGGCCTGGCGCAAGCCGCTGATGTCAAAACCCACCTGCATCAGCAGCGACCTGATCGAACCGCCCTGCTGATCGAGCAGCGCCTGCATCAAATGCAGCGGCTCGATGGAGGGGTGATCAAGACCGACGGCGATGGATTGGGCATCGGAGAGGGCAAGCTGCAGCTTGCTGGTCAAACGATCGATACGCATGTAGTCACCTTTCAGTAAGGCAGGCCGGCGCACTCAATCGCACCTCGAACGAAAGCCTGCGAGATGGAAACTTAGATGAGGCTGATTGTGAGAGATTCAAGCCGGATGAGGCTGATGCATGTCATGGCTGGGGCTGCAACTTGCCGGCTTGGGGTTGCCAGACGCGCCCTTGCAGCTCCAGCTTGCTGCTCTTCAGCCGTCAATCCAGACCAGGCTGGCGAAGCGTCCGGTACGAGCGGCGCGACGATAGGAATAGAAGCGAGGGTCAGTCACGGTACAAAAACCCCCACCGAAAACCCCGGTGACACCGCAGGCAGCAAGCCGGATGCGGGCGAGCTGATAGATATCGGCCATGTAGCGGCCTGCGTTGCGGCTGGGTACGAACGCTTCGGCTGCGATGGCATGCTGCATCGCGAACGCCTCACGCACCTCGGCGCCAACCTCGAATGCAGCAGGTCCGATCGCCGGGCCGAGCCAGGCCATCAACTGCGCATCTGACCCGCCCATCGCCGCCACCGTCGCCTCCAGCACGCCGCCGGCCAACCCGCGCCAGCCGGCATGCGCGGCCGCTACCCGGGTCCCGCCGAGGTTGCAGAACAACACAGGCAGGCAATCGGCGGTCAGTACAGCGCTGGCGATACCCGGTGCGCCCGTCCAGCTGGCATCGGCGACGGGACAGGCATTCGGATCAGCCTCGACCACGCTACTCGAATGCACCTGGCTCATCCAGGCCGGCTGGCAACCGAGCAGCTGCTGCAAGCGCTGCCGATTTGCAGCCACAGCGACCGGATCATCGTCGACGTGATCACCCAGATTGAAGCTGTCGAAAGGCGCCTGACTCGCCCCACCGTTGCGGGTGGTGACACAGGCCCGCACGTGCTGCGGGGCCGGCCAGTCGGGGACGATCCAGTCGCCAGGCCAGTCGCTCACCCGACGAACGCCTCGCGGTCCTGCTGCAGCAGCGTCAGCAACCAGACGAAATCATCCGGCAACGGCGATTCCCATTTCAGCCGCTCACCACTAACCGGATGGTCCAGCTCGAGAAACCGCGCGTGCAGCGCCTGTCGCGGGAAATCGCGCAGCGTCTGCACCATGGTCGGGTTCGCCGCCGGGGGAATACGGAAGCGCCCGCTATACAGGGGGTCGCCCACCAGCGGATAGCCGATATGGGTCATATGCACGCGAATCTGGTGGGTGCGCCCGGTTTCCAGCTTGACCCGGACATGGGTATGCGAACGGAAGCGCTCCAGCACTCGATAGTGGCTGACTGCAGGCTTGCCGCCTTCGACCACCGCCATGCGTTGGCGCTGCTGGCCGTGCCGGCCGATGGGCGCATCGACAGTACCGCCGGTGATGATCACGCCAATGACGATGGCTTCGTAGATGCGGCTGACGCTGCGCGCCTGCAGCTGCTCGACCAGGCGCGTCTGCGCCTGCAGCGTCTTGGCCACGACCATCAGCCCCGTCGTGTCCTTGTCCAGACGATGCACGATGCCGGCGCGCGGCACATTGATCAGATCCGGCACATGGTGCAGCAGTGCATTGAGCAGCGTGCCATCGGCATGCCCTGCCGCGGGATGCACCACCAGACCAGACGGTTTGTTCAGCACCAGGATGTGCTCGTCCTCGAAGACGATATCCAGGGGAATATCCTGCGCCACCCACTCGCCCTGAGCCTGTTGCTCGGCGGAAAGCTCCAGAACCGCGCCCGCATGCACAGTGTCGCGAGGGCGCAACGCGGCGCCGTCCACCGTCAGCCGCCCATCCTTGATCCAGGCAGCGAGGCGCGAACGGGAATGTTCCGAAAAAAGCTGAGCCGCGACCTGATCGAGGCGCTGCCCGCCGAGGTCGAACGGCACCTCGGCGCGAAGATGAATGGCCTGAGTCGAGATCGTGGACATAATTAAGGGCGCTTCATAAATGAGGAAAAAGGCAAGGGTGCGGCAGTTAGGCCAGCCTGACGAGCGATTATCGACCGGGTGCCGCCAAGGGCCAATGCAAAAGTTGGCTGACGTACAAGAAGAGCCGACCTGTGGATAGCGACGCAGGCGGAGCCTTTGGTTTCGGCAACACGCTTGTGTTTAAATACGGCGTCTTTGTCCCGGCCAGCCGGGGCGCTCATCATAACAGGACGGCTCAGCGTGAGACAGCCAGCCGTCACAGGGACGCAAGCCGCCATGCAAGTGAAACACCTGCTGCTGATCGCCATTTTCGCCCTCACCGCTGCCTGCTCATCGAACGAAACCATCAGCGAAAACCTCGGCGAAGCGGAACTGTACCGGCAGGCACAGGCCGACCTGGACAACAAGAGCTATACCAGCGCCATCAACAAATTGAAGACCCTTGAGTCCCGCTATCCCTTCGGCCGCTTCGCCGAACAGGCGCAGCTGGAACTGATCTACGCCTACTATCGCAATACCGAGCCCGAAGCCGCGCGCTCTTCGGCCGAACGTTTCATTCGCCTGCACCCGCAGCATCCGAGCGTCGATTACGCCTACTACCTGAAGGGCCTGGCCTCGTTCGACCAGGACCGTGGTCTGCTCGCACGCTTTCTGCCGCTGGACATGACCAAGCGTGATCCGGGTGCCGCACGCGATTCCTTCAACGAATTCGCACAACTGACCACCCGCTTCCCAAATAGTCGCTACGCCCCAGATGCGAAAGCACGCATGGTCTATCTGCGTAACCTGCTGGCGGCAAACGAAATCCATGTCGCCGACTACTACTTGCGTCGTCAGGCCTATGTCGCCGCGGCTAACCGCGGCCGTTACGTAGTGGAAAACTTCCAGGGCACGCCCGCTGTCGGTGATGGCTTGGCCGTCATGACTGAAGCCTACCAGCGCCTGGGGCTCGACGACCTCGCTGGCACCAGCCTGGAAACACTGAAGCTCAACTACCCGCAGCATCCTAGCCTGGAAGACGGCGAGTTCGTGCCGCGCGAGGAAGAAGCCGACAACCGCGGCTGGTTGTCTCGCGCCACGCTTGGCCTGATCGAAACGGAAAACGAGGCTCCGGACAGCTCGCAATCCAACCGCGACGTCGTGCGCCAGTACGAAAATGCCGCACAGGATCTGCCTGACGAACTGCGCCCAGTCCTGCGGGAGGCAGAAGCCGAAGCGGAAAACGAGCAAGAAGGTGAAGACCGCTCCTGGTGGAGTTATTTAACCTTCGGCCTATTCGACTAAGGCAGCCCAACGCCAGGACGACCAACGTGCAAAACCACAGAACCTGCCAGAAGGCAGATCCGCACGCCTTAGCCAGGAAATAGCAACATGGGCCTGTTTCGTCTGTTGTTCTGGATCATTCTGATTGCTGCGGCGTTCTGGCTCTGGCGCCGCCTGACAAGCAAGCCGAAGGCGACCAGCAAACCGCAACAGACCACTGTGATGATGGTTCGCTGCGCTCACTGCGGCGTGCATCTGCCACGCGAGCAAGCGCTGCAGAACCATGATCAGTGGTACTGCAGCCAGGGACACCTGGAACAGGACAATCAGTCAGGTGGGAATTGAGCGCCTGACGTTTTTGGGCCACCAAGGCCAGCGAATCCTTCGCCTCTACCACCTCTATCGCGTCGCGATCGGCCTCGTGCTGGTGCTGCTCATCAGCAGTGATCTGCATAGCGACCTGATGCGCATGATCAACCCAGCGGCATTCCACTATGGCGCCTGGGCCTACCTGATACTCAACATTCTCATTGCCGTACTGCTGCAAAGCCCTAAGCGGGAGCTGCCGATTCTGGGCCTCGCCCTGCTGGACGTCGTGCTGCTCACGGCGTTGTTCTATTTTGCCGGCGGCACGCCCAGCGGGATCGGCAACCTGCTGATCGTCGCGGTCGCCATCGCCAACATACTGCTACATGGACGCATCGGTTTTTTCATCGCCGCGGTTGCCGCGACCGGGCTCATCTATCTGACGTTCTACCTCAGCCTCAGCGATCCCTCCACGGGCAGTCAATACGTCCAGGCCGCGGCGCTGGGCACGCTCTGCTTCGCCGCTGCGCTACTGGTGCAAGGTCTGACGCGGCGGCTGCAGGTCAGCGAAACCCTGGCACGCCAGCGCGCGGAGGAGGTCGCCAACCTCGAAGCGCTTAATGCACAGATCCTGCAGCGTATGCGCACCGGAATACTCGTGCTCGACCAAGCGGAACGCGTGCTGCTCGCCAATCAAGGTGCGCTCGACCTGCTTGGCCAACAATCACTGGCTGGAGAGCGACTGGCGCCACGCTGCCCGGACCTGATCAAAGGACTGCAACAATGGCGCGACAACCCAACCCTGCGCCCGCGTAATTTCAAGGCAACGCCCAATGGCGCCACGCTACAACCGAGCTTCGCCATCCTGCAGCACGGAGTGAAACAGGACACCCTGGTGTTTCTCGAGGACATCTCTCAGATCGCACAGAAAGCCCAGCAGCTCAAGCTCGCATCCCTTGGCCGCTTGACGGCAAGCATCGCCCACGAGATCCGCAACCCGCTCGGCGCAATCAGCCACGCCGCTCAGCTGCTGCAGGAATCAGAAGTTCTGGACGCGGCGGATCTGCGGCTCACGCAGATCATTCAGGACCATTCGCGGCGCATGAATCTGGTCATCGAAAACGTGCTGCAGCTGTCGCGCCGACGCCAGGCCGAGCCGCAACTACTGGACCTGAAATACTGGGTGCATCGATTCGCCAGCGAGTTCCGAGAGAACTTGCCGCCACATCAGCGCGTGCACGTGGAAACCCGCGGCAGCTCGCTGCAGACCCGCATGGACCCGAACCAGCTGATCCAGGTACTGACCAATCTCGTGCAGAACGGCCTTCGCTACAGCGGCCAGATGAACGATCAAGCACAGGTGTGGCTACAGCTGTTCCGCGACGAGTCCAGCGATCTGCCGGTGCTCGAAGTGCTCGACGATGGCCCAGGCGTGCCAACCGACAAACTGCAAAATATTTTCGAGCCTTTTTTCACGACAGAGAACAAGGGCACGGGTCTGGGCCTCTATATCTCTCGAGAGCTATGCGAAAGCAACCAGGCTCGTCTGGACTACCGAGAACGAGCCGAGGGCGGCAGCTGCTTCCGTATCGTCTTCGCGCATCCGCGCAAGCTGACCTGACGAGGCGGCACGGGTCACACATCCGCCAGGTCGCGGTACAAAGCACGCGCTGTAGCGTTAACATTGCCGACTCCGCGCCACAACCGAAAGACCGAGACCATGACCGCCCGCCAGAAAGCGCTGATCATCGATGACGAACCCGATATCCGGGAACTCCTGGAGATCACCCTCGGGCGCATGAAGCTGGACACCCGCAGCGCCCGCAATTTCAAGGAAGCCCGCGAGTGCCTGGCGCGCGAGCATTACGACCTGTGTTTGACCGACATGCGCCTGCCCGATGGCTGCGGGCTTGAGATGGTGCAGTTCATCCAGCAACAGTATCCGCAACTTCCCGTGGCGATGATTACCGCCTACGGCAGCCTCGATACGGCCATCGGTGCGCTCAAAGCCGGTGCTTTCGACTTTCTCACCAAACCGGTCGACCTTGGCCGGCTACGGGAACTGGTCAACACGGCGCTGCGGCTGCGCGCGCCGAACCCCAATGATCTGAGCGTCGATAGCCGTCTGCTCGGCGCCTCGCCACCGATGAACGTGTTACGCAAACAGATCGGCAAACTGGCACGCAGTCAGGCGCCGGTCTACATCAGTGGCGAGTCCGGCAGTGGCAAGGAGTTGGTGGCGCGGCTGATCCATGAGCAAGGTCCACGTCACGAGCGCCCGTTCGTTCCGGTCAACTGTGGCGCGATCCCATCGGAGCTGATGGAGAGCGAATTTTTCGGCCATAAGAAGGGCAGTTTCACGGGCGCGGTGGAAGATAAACCGGGCCTGTTCCAGGCAGCCGATGGCGGGACGTTGTTTCTTGACGAAGTGGCCGACCTACCCCTTCCGATGCAAGTGAAACTGCTGCGCGCGATTCAGGAAAAAGCCGTCCGCTCGGTCGGCGGAGCGAAAGAGGTCGTGGTGGACGTACGGATTCTCTGCGCCACCCACAAGGATCTCGCCAGCGAAGTGGCGGCCGGCCGTTTCCGTCAGGACCTCTACTATCGGCTCAACGTCATCGAGCTGCGCGTACCCCCGCTGCGGGAGCGCCGCGAAGACATCGCCCAATTGGCCGAAGCCATGCTCCGCCGCCTCGCCCGGGAATGCAACGACACGCCGGCGCGACTACATCCCGACGCAGTGGCCAAACTGCAGAGCTATCGGTTTCCCGGTAACGTTCGCGAGCTGGAAAATATGCTGGAACGCGCCTACACGCTTTGCGAAGGCGATGAGATCAAGCCCAGCGATCTGCGCCTGGCAGACGCACCCGGCATGTCGGAAAACGGCGAAGCGAACCTCGCGCAAATCGACAACCTCGAAGACCACCTCGAGGATGTCGAACGCAAGCTGATCATGCAGGCGCTGGA
>Ga0163223_100296_pt1 | contig 16912 bp, 10 predicted proteins | sample MSEWel2016_02_17_2_FD_113147 | JGI IMG/M metagenome (GOLD analysis project Ga0163223, IMG submission 113147) | Subsurface microbial communities from deep shales in West Virginia, USA - MSEEL Well Study Marcellus 5H_2016_02_17 ...
ATCTAGAAAATTGATCTTTAAAAGTTATTATAAAATTAAAGATCAAATCTCTAGTTAAGTAGTTGTTTGTATTCTCAATATTGAGAGTATATTCTTACTCTTATTCTGAGAATTTGTTTTTTATGTCATATACATTAGTTAATGAGAATTTAGAAATTGTGAATTCTTTTCTACAAAGTAAAGTTATTTTGCTATTATAGCAAATAATATATGATAGAATCATTTAATAAAGATGAGTTTTATTTATAATTGAAACGGAGTTATTTGGTTATTGAACTTTTCTAAATTAAAGAATAATTTTTTGTTTTCAGTTGATGCTTTAAATAATCTCTCTATATTTTTTTGCCATTTTCATTCCATGATTCAGAAATATTTATTTTAGATAGTAAGTATTATTTGTTCAGTTAAGAAGATTCTTTTTTTCATAATGTTTAAGTATCATAAACATTTAAATTTCTAATCTTTATATGATTTTATATATTGAATATAATCATATGTATGTAATATATTATCTGTATTCATACAAGTAGCAACTAAAGTTTTTAGAATTTCAATAAAATTATCATCTTTATATTTATCTACTATTAATTCCAAAGGAAGAAATAGCGTTTGATTTAAAGAAATATTCATATCAAAATCTTTGTGTTGAGATATTTCAATTAATATATCTTGTAATTCATTCAAATACTTCTTTGCATCACTAAAACTATCAATAATAAATCCTAATTTAATTATTCCTGTTAATATTGTTTTTGTTGAATTATTCATTATATTAAACCAGTTATTTGTAGAGACCGAAATTTTAATAATATTTTCATTATTATAAACTAATTTTTTTTGCTTGTGAAATACAAGTTTTTTGTATTTTTTTATATTTCTTTCATGTTTAAAAAGTTGTTTTTGCGAAAAAACAAAAGACAAAGTTAAGTCTTTTAATATTTCTGTCTCTGAACCAAAAAAAGATTGTGCTGTTAAATATTTATTTTTATTTTCAAAAAAAATAATGTCTTTTTCTAATTTCAAAGCTAAATCACTTTCTGGATTATCTTTTTTGGGAGGAGTATAATTTCCAGAAAAAATTTCATATTTATGTTTATCTTTTATGTCTTCAAAAATGCTTTCAAGAAAAATATCAACATTTTCACCTATCTTTTGATTTATTGCCTTGTCTATAGTGTGTCTAATTTTTTCTACTAAAGAGGTATAAAAATTCATTTTAAAACATTTATATCCTATTATAAAATATTTGTTTTCGTACTTTAAAACAGGGTTCATTGCAAAAAGATTATTAGTTTCTTTTAAATTATCTATAGTTGAATAATTTGAGTTTACAAAACTAGCATCAATAGAATAAAATTCTAGTATTTTTAAATCATAGTCAAAAATATTATTTTTCTCTAAGATTAAAATATCATCATCTTCCTTATCAATAAAAAGAAAAAAGTCTATAAGACTCTCTATGGTAAATCCAAATTTTTCTAAAAATAATTCTTTATTATCTTTAATACTTGGTTTTACAATATTATCTATATACTGTATCAAAACATCCGTTTTTAGTTCATAAATTGGATAAAAGTTTGCATATAAAACTTGATTTCTTAAGTGTGTAACTAATTTTGTAGAGCTTATATCCATCATTTCAAATTTATTTTCTTTTAACTGATACAGACCAATGAAAGAACTTAATAAATTTTTGATATTCATAACTTCCTTTATATCTATTGGTTTGTCATTAGATTTTGAAATATTTTTTATTAAGATATTAATAATGTATTTATATGGAATAGTATTATATTCAATGTTATTAATTTTCTTATTTTTATAGTAAAGTTCAAAAATAAATTTTAAAAAATAAAATAAGTTGCATTGGGCTAGCTTTTTCTCAATTTTTTTAACGATTCTCTTTCCTTGACCTTTTTTAAAGATAACAATACCATCTACAATTTCTAATTTTTCTTTTAATTGTTTCTCAATAATATTTTTATCATTTATTAATCTTGTTAAATGATTAAAATCAGGATGTGGATATCCTTCTTCTTCAAAATAAAAATTAGGATAATGTTCTTGTAGTAAATTTAGTGAATATAATTTTTTAATTAACTCTTTCCAAAATTTAACATTTTGAAAAGATACAATTTTACCATTTTTATAAATTCCATAATAAATTAAAGCATTTGATATAGACCAATAAAAATTAGCTTTTTCTTTAGAGATGGTTTTCAATAAATAATCAATTTCAATTTGTTTCGAAATGTCTTTTAATATTTCTACATTTATAGAAAAACTATCTTTGAAAGAAAGGATAAATTTTTTTATGTGAACTTCAAAAGGTTTTCCTAAAATTAAATAGGGTATTTCCCCATTATCATCTTTATAATCATTCAAATTAAGTTTATTATTTTCAAATATTTTAATTATAAGTTCTTTTTTATCCTCTTGTTTAATATTATTTAGTTCTTTAAAATATTCGTTGTTTTCATCTAAAACTTTTTCTATTAAATTTATAAAATCTTTAGTGTGGTTTTCCATTTTATAATACTTTATCTTAGGACTAATATAAAATAAAATTATACCTAAAACTTTCTTCCTCTTCTAACATAATCAAAAAACTATCAATAATATCAAATATATTCATATAAATATCTATTCTAATTAAAAATAATTTTTAAAAATTAAAGTAGCTTTATAAAATTTTATATTTTAATAATATACATTATATAATAATACTAAAGGTATTATTATGGAAATTAATAAGAATAAATTACCAAAAAGAAAACCAAAGAAAACTTTTAGATCAGTAACTGGATATTTTCCAAGCAAGAAAAATGGAAGAAGTATCTTTTTTGAGTCTCTCTTAGAAAAAACTCTATTTCTTTCATTAGAGTTTGATAATAACGTATTAAACTATCTTGAACAGCCTATAAAACTAGAATATAAACTCAATAATAAAAAAACAACTTATCATCCTGATTGTTTAGTAAATTATAAAAAAGGCAAATCAAAACTAATAGAAGTGAAATATAGTAGTGATTTAGTTGATAAAAAAGATGAATTAGAAATTAAATTCAATGAAGCTAGAAAGTATGCAAAAGAAAATGATTTAGAGTTTGACACTTTTGATGAGCTCTATATTGAACCTAAAACTTTAAAGAATATGGAGTTTCTTTATTCCTTTGCTTTTTATCCAAAAGATGAACAAAAAGAAAAATTAATTATTGATATTCTAAAAAAAGAAAAGGAACTTTTAGTTAATGAGATATTAGAATTGATTTCTGCTAATAAATTTGAACAAGCTTCCTATCTACCATATATATGGAAATTAACTTTTGAAAACACTTTAAAAGTTGACTATGAAAGTACGCAATTAAATATGAAATCTCTTGTAAGGATTGATAATGAATAAAATTTCTTTGAACGCAGGTTCTAAAGTCTATTGTGAAAATATAGAGTATGAAGTAAGTAAACACATTTCTACAAAAGAGATTTTAGCTAAAGAAGTTGAGTTCCCTTATGAATTTAAAGTATTAAAAATAAGTGACTTAAAATCTTTTAAATCTAAAAATAGTAAAGAAATAGATATTAGCTTATATGATAAAAAAGAGTGGAAAGAAGCGAATAGAAAGTATGAGATTATAAAGCCTTTTTTAACTGGAAAAAGAAATAAAAAGAGTGATGTAGAAAAAATATCTCAAGAACATAATATTAGTGTTGCAACTGTTTATAGATGGATTCAAGATTATAAAAAGACAGGGACAGTTAGTTCTTTAGTTCCTGAATTTAAAAAAAGAGGTGGTCCAAAGAAAAATAGGTTAGATAAAGAAGATGAAACAATTATAAAATCTGTTCTTGATGATTATTATTTAAATACTCAAAAGTATTCTATCCCATATATTTATAGAATTATTCAAGAGAAATTTCATAATGCAAATTTAAAATCACCTCATTTAAATACTATTAGAAAAAGAATTGATAATTTAAGTTTAAAAGATGTAACAAAACGTAGGGAAGGCAATAAAGTACATGATACTAGAGGAATGCCAGATAAGAATCCAAGGGGAAACTTCCCATTAGAATTAGTTCAAATTGATCATACTCCATTAGATTTAGACTTAGTTGATGAAGAGAATAGAGAATCAATAGGAAGAGCATATCTTACATTAGGAATAGATGTATTTAGTAGAATGATTATGGGCTTTTATATTTCATATGAGCCAGTAAGCTTTTTTAATACAGGACAATGTATTTTAAATATGATTATGCCAAAGGATGATTTTTTAAAACAACTAAATGTAGAAGGAGAATGGCCTATATATGGGATTCCAAGAGAAATCTCAACTGATAATGCAAAAGAGTTTAGAAGTATAGACTTAACAAGGTTCTGTGAACAATACTCTATTGAGATTGATTGGCGTCCAGTTGGAAGGTCTTATTATGGTGCAAATGTTGAAAGAGTTTTTAAAACTTTAAGTAATGAAGTTCATAACTTATCTGGAACAACTTTTTCAAATATTGTAAAAAAAGGTACTTATAATTCTCAGAAAAATGCAGCTATGACAATAGGTGAATTTGAACAATGGTTTACAGAGTTAATTGTAAATGTTTATCATAAAAAAGAACATAGTGAAATAGGAATGACTCCTGAAGAAAAATATTTAGAAGGAATATTTGGATTGGGAGAGTATCCAGGAACAGGTTTACCTCCTATTGTAGAAAATACAAAAAGTTTAAGATATTCACTTCTTCCTTCCCTTGAAAGAACAGTACAGAAAAATGGAATTACAATAGATCATGTGACTTATTTTTCTGAGGTTTTAAGAAAATGGATAGTTCCACAAGCTGCAAGTAAAAAAGCTAAAAGTAGATTGTTCATTTGCAAAAGAGATCCCAGAGATATAAGTAAAATATATTTTTATGACCCTGATGTAGAAGAATACTTTGAAATACCATACAGAAATATAACAAATCCAAAAATCAACCTTGCTGAGTTAAGAGAGACTATTTCAAAAATAAAAGAAGATAAGGGAGATACTCATTCTCTTGATGAAACAACACTTTTTCAAACATATAAAAGAATGAGAGATATAGAAGAGAATTCAAAAATCAAAACAAAAAAAGCAAGGCGTAAAAAAAGTTCAAAGAAACATTTAACTAAGAAACTTCAAGAAGAAAAGAAGTTAATAAAAGAAGAGGCTGTTAAAAAGCCTGAGAAAACTTCTCCTTCTATAGTAGATAATATAGAATTACCAGAGTTATTTAGTTTTGATTTAGGGGAGGATGAGTTATGAATGAAAACCTATCTTCTCAATTACAAAAGTATTTGGACTTAAGTGATGAAGAGAGAATCTTCTTTATTCAAAAAGATAAATGGATTGATTATCCAGAAGCAAATAAAATACTAACAAAGATAGAAGATATTTATAAAGCTCCTAAAAGTATAAGAAGCAGAGGAATGCTTTTATATGGAGATAGTAATAATGGAAAAACTGCAATTTTAAAAAGATTTTATAGGAAATTTTCTAAGGATGAATATCTTGATGAAGATGGTGATTTAATACATCTTATGCCAATTGTATATGTAATAGCAGAAGCTTCATCTGACGAGTCTGTAATGTTTACAGAGATATTATCAAGTATGAATGTTCCAGTTAATCATAAAGAAAAGGTTACAAAGAAAAAAGAAGAAGCAGTCTATTATTTAAATTTAATGCAAACAAAATTAATAATCATAGATGAGATTCAAAATGTACTGCATGGGCCACATAATAAAATGGCACAACTTATTACATCACTTAAAACATTGAATAACAAAACAGGTATTCCAATTATTCTTGCGGGAACTCAAGATGCTATGTCTGCAATATCTATTGATAATCAAACAAAATCAAGATTTAAACCATATGAGTTACCTCTCTGGAATAACGATGAAAATTTTTTAAGATTTGTTGCTACAATAGAAGCAATGTTACCTTTAAAAAAGGCATCTAATATTTATAAAAACTATGAACTATTAACATATATTCATGGTTTATCAAATGGATGTATAGGTGAAGTAATTAATATTTTAAAAGATGCAGCTATTTATGCAATAAGAACAAAAACTGAAAGAATCTCTAAAAAAGAGATAAAGGAGTCCTTATGATCTCAAAAAAGAATTAAACTATCCCTTTCATATACATTTACATCCACTAGAAGATGAGTTATTAAGCTCTTGGCTTACAAGGATGGCTCATGCCCATTATATGTATCCAACAACTTTTTTAAATCTACATATAAAAAATACAAGAAAAAACTCATATACTAGAAGAGATTTAGATTTTTATAACAATCAAGAGTTTTTTGATATATTATCTTCAAAAAGTATTCTATCAAAAGATGAGCTTTTATATATGTCGCTACGTGGAGATGAGGGCTATCTTTTTATAAATCAAAGTTTATATCCTCCTCACCAAATAAGAAGACTAATAGATAAAAGAACTCACAATGGACTATTATATTGTCCTAAGTGTTTAGAAGAAGATAAGATAGCTTATTTTAAAAAGAAGTGGAGATACTTCTTTTATACTGCATGTCCTAAGCATAAAATATTTTTAACGGATAGATGTTGGCACTGTTATAAGCCAATAAAACTTTTAAAATTAAAGGAAGAGCTCTCTTTAAAACATTGTCATAATTGTGGTGCTAATCTTAGCTTAACTCATACACATCGAGATAATGTGCCTAATGAATATGGAATAGAGGCTATACATTGGTTTGAAGAAGGATTTAATAAAGGCTATTTTGAAATCAATGGTGAAAAAGCATGGTCTGCTATGTTTTTTCATATATTTTGTAGATTGCATTATTTATTGGATAGAAAACAAGACTTAGTTTTTGATAGTTTTCCTATGATAGAAGAATATAAACAAATGTGTAAGAAATTAGAAGTATATAATTCAAAAAAAGCAAGTGCTATTTATAAGTCTTTTTATGTGAATACAATGGTTTACCATCTTTTTCAAAACTATCCATACAATTTTTTAGAATTTATCAAAGCAAATAATTTAACTTATAGAGAATTTACTCATGATTTAAAATATATTCCTTATTGGTATGAAAAAATGCTTTCTAAATTAGTACCAAAACAGAATAAAATAGGAAGAGAGATTAGTGAGTCTGAAGTTATTGGAGCAATAAAGTATTTAAAGAATCAAGGTAAAATTGTAAATCAATTGAATGTAGCAGAGGTCTTAGGATGTCACTTTACGATACATAAAGGGTTTGTAAAAAAATACAAAAATTTAAATTTAAGCAAATTTTAATATAAATTTACTATTATAGTATATATAATAAATTATATATACTATAATAAATAAAATATTGCAAAATGCAATTATTTTGCACATAATGTTTTTTTTAATGTATTATATTATTGAAAAAAAGCGAAAATTATGTTAAAATTCAAAAGGAGAATTCTATGACAATGCCAATTAAAACAAACTTATCAGAAAAAATATTAGGTGACTATTATTGGGCGTATTCTGATATTTTAAGAGATATTGGAATTAATGAGTCAACTTATGATCAAAGAATTTTAGCATTTATGGCTCTAAAACTTTTAATTGATAATAATAAATTAAAGTTCAATTTAGAATATTATAATAATTTTGGTCTATCTTCTAAAGAATTCATAAAGTATAAGAAAGAAGATACAAAAGCTACATTTTTAAATATAATCCAAAATATAGAGGATTTTGGACAAAATCTAAAATATTTTACTCAAGATAGTAAATATAACCCAGATGAATCAGAAAATATTTTAAGCTATTTAAATCATTTTAAAACTTTTGAATTGGAAAGATATATTCAAGAGTTACCAAGCAAATATCTTGAAAATGTGCTTGATATTTATACTTACAAAGCCAATTTTAAAAATTACCCTAAAGAACAATATAAAGATTTATATGAATCAACTATTTCAAGAATGAAAAAACTTAGTGGTGATTTAACAGGTCAGCACTTTACACAAAAGTCTATAATTCATTTAATGTGTGAAGTGTCAAAATTTGAAGCGAATAGTTGTGATACACTTGCAATATACGACCCAGCTTGTGGAACGGCAAGTATGCTTATGGAATCTGCTTGTTATTTTGATAAAAAAATAAACCTAACCCCAAAAGGCAATAGAAAAAGAAAGCAAAAAGATATTAGGGTTTATGGTCAAGAATTACATGGACAAACCTGGCTTTTAGCAAAAATATTTTTAGAAATAAGCTCACTTGATGGTAAAAAACAAGGTATTGAAAATAAAATAGCTTATGGGAATACCTTGACAAGTCCTGCTTTTGCAGATGGTATCAACGGTGAAGAGAGTTTTGATTTCATTATAGCCAATCCTCCTTTCGGTGTAGACTGGAAACATAACTATGATGAAGTAGTTAAAAATATGAGTAGTGAAAATAGCGACTTTTTTGTAGTAAAGGATGAAAAAGAAAAAATAGTAACTCCTAAGAAATCAGATGGACAGTTCCTTTTTATGCAGCATATTATTAACCTGATGGAATCAGAAAAAAATAGAAAGAAAAAATCTCATGCTGCAATAATAAGTTCTTCTACACTTATTAACACAGGAAATCCTACAAGTAATGAATCAAAGATAAGAAAAAAAATTTTCAATACAGGATATGTAAGTGCGGTACTAGAACAGCCAAATGCAATGTTTACTAATACGGATATAAGTTCTCATATATGGTTTTTAGACAGTGAAGAGAGTAAAAATATCAAAATAGTAAAAGCAGATACTAAAGAGGTTGAACTTTTTACCCCTCACCAAACTCCAAAAGATAAGATGAAAAACAGTTATAGTACCAAAAATATTCAAGATATCACCGAGCTTATATCTCAAAGTGAAGATAAAGAGTATATATCTAAAACACTTGAGAGAAAAGAAAGATATGAGATAAATATTTCAAATGAGATAGGATTTAAAGATGACATGGAAGATCTAAACTTTGATGAACTTACAAATGAGTTAAATTTACTTATGAAAGAGATGTGTGAAGAGTTTCAAACTAATTCACTGTTTGGGATAAGGTAACATGGCAGGTACTTTAGATTCTCAGGTTATTGAAAAGTTTAAAGAATTTCAACATAGGACGAAAAAATATCTTGATTTAGATATTGAAAAGGTTTTATTCGATAAAAAAACTATAAATGAAATTGTTGGTGATTTTATTAAAGGCTCAACTCCGAAATATTCATCACGTTCTACAAATACCATTGTGATAAAATCAGGACAAGCAAGAGGTAATTACAATGTATTTGATTTTAAAAATACTGCTTATTTAGATTTAGCTAAAGTGAAAAATCCAAAATATTTACAAAAGGGTGATATATTAATAAATACTACAGGTGTAGGAACAGCAGGTAGAGTTACTTTATTTGATCTTAGTGGTAGCTATGTTTCAGACAGCCATATTACAGCTCTTAGATATGATTTAAATAGTTTTGATAAATTTTATTTACTTTATTTTTTTGTCAATTATAGTTTTAAAAAACTTGAGGCTATGGCTGAAGGTTCTGGTGGACAAGTAGAGTTACGTATGGATAAAATTAAACCTTTAGTGATACCAATTCCCAAAGACTATAATGAAAAATATAAATCAATAGATATTCAAAAAGCTATAGTTGAGTTTTTAGAATTTTGGAAAATAAATTATACAGATATTTTCAGGCAGACTGTTGCACATCAAAAACCAATTTTAGAAAAAATCAAAAGAGCCTTAATCTCTGCAACTTTAAAATATGATAAAACTATAGTAAATAGTTTTAATGAATATGCTAAAACTAAAGGAATTTATATAAATCTTTCTCAAGTAGAATTTCAAGAAAAGAATATTGATAAAATTGTTGATATTTCTAGAGGTAAAGTGATTTCAAAAAAAGATTTAAAACAAAATGGGCAATATCCAGTTTATTCTTCTCAGACTAAAAATGAAGGATTATTTGGATTTATTGATAGTTATATGCATGATGGAGATGCTATTACATGGACGACTGATGGAAAACATGCGGGTACTACTTTTTTAAGAAGTGGAAAATTTAACTATACAAATGTGTGTGGATTAATGACTATAAAAAAAGAACAAGATGTAAATATTCATTATTTATCGTATATGACAAATCTTATTTTCCCAAAATATGTTGATAGAACATCACAAAATTCAAAATTAATGACGCATCATTTAGATGATATAACTATACCAATTCCTTATAATTCTAAAGTTGATTCTTTTGAGATACAAAAAGCTTTAGTTGAATTTTGGGAAATGATTTTAAATAATATAGATAAAAGATTTGTTAAATTTGATAATATAGAAAGATTAACAGATAAAATAGATGAAGCTTTTTTATATAGAACTTTTAGCAAAATAGTATGGAGAGAAGAATGATAAATCAAAATGTATATAATCAAATTGATTCTTTTGTTGAACAAAGAGTAGGTAAGCAAAAACTCCATGAAATTAAATTTTATGTTGATAGTGAAACAGCAAAAGATAAAGCTTCCTTTATAAAATTTCTTGTAGATAATAATGAAATAATTGAGAAAGGAAAAGACTATAAAACTATAGATTTATGCTATGGCAGTGGAAATTTAACAACACATATTTTAGGTGATAGTAGTATTGATTTTTCCGAACTAGTTCTTAATGATGTAAATATAGATGATAGAAATAATGGGATACAGATAGGCACAAAGCAAGATGATGATTTTTTAGATGCTACAAAATTTACTACAAAATATGATTTGATTGTATTTAATCCTCAAATTGGTGGTAAAGAGACCTATTCTAAAGGTATAGTCGAATTTGAAAAAATCGAACCTATTATTTATAATAACACTTTTGAAGACTATTTAATCTCCCAAGGAATTGATATAAGTTTATTTGATATTTCAGTTGATGAAAGTGAAAAAAGTATTTTAGTATATTCAGATGATATGACAAAATCTCAGATGAATGAAGTATTTAAAAATATAAAAATATTTAATTATTATGATGTTTTTTATAAGTCTAAAACATGGAATACTGAAGGTAAAACAACAAAAATCGTTCAATTTAGAAAAACACTTGAAAATATTTCACATGAAAATAGTATTGTTATATTTTATGGAGAGATGAATTATTTTAAATATTTATTTGCTGATTATACAAATATAAGATTTTATCTGCAAGACTCAGGGAAACAACTATTTGTTCTTGCAAAAGGTGAAAGCTCTAAAAAGTGTTATCAAAAAAAAGAAAATCAATTTATAGAAAATAAAAATTGTGAAATAGAAAAAAGTTCTGATGATGATGAAGATTTAGATATTGGAGAACTTATGCAAGAATTAGAAGAAAATAAAACAGAAAATAATTATAGTGGTTTTCTTCAATCAGAATCATTAACTATAACTAGTGTACAAAATGATAATGAGGAAAAATTCAAACAATGGTGGTATGCTAATACAAAAGCATTGAATAGTTACAATGAACCACTAGACCAAAAAACTAAAAATGCTTACTATAATGGACTAAAGAGATTTAGTAATGAGGTTTCTTTAAATATTTTTATTGAAAATAATATCGAAAAATTATCCATGATATTAAAAAGTTTAGAAAAAGATGGCGAGAACTATGAATATAACAAAAAAGAAGGTTACAATCCAAGCAATGGCTTAAAGCAGTATATTAAATTTTTAAGTGGTGAATCAAATAAAGATGAAATATTGAACAATAATCAGGAATATACTAATTTAGGTAAAGATAAACTTTTGGAGTTTTCAAACGAATCAAAAGGTAAAGAAAATTGGGAAGATGATTTTAAATACAAAAATATCCTTTTTAAAGGTGTTCCTGGTACTGGGAAAAGTGAAACTATAAAAAATATAATTATTGACAAGTTAAATATGAAAAGGTTAGCTGATAATGTACTTCGTATTAATATTCATTCTGCTTCATCAAATAGTGACCTTATGCAGGGTATTTCAATTTCAACAACAAAAGATAATGAAAATGTACTTTACAGAGAAAAGCAAGGGGCTATTTTAAATCATATCTTTAAAGCTATATATAAACCAAAGCAACCTTTTGTATTAGTCCTTGAAGAGATACAAGAAAATAGTTTGAATGAGTTGATTGGAGATTTGATTTATCTTATTGAAGATAAAAAAAGAACGATTGTTGATTTGGATATTCCTAATAATACTAAAATAGCTTATGATGAACTATTTGAAAAACTTAATAAAAAAGCCAGAGAAGATGATAAATCTTTAGATTATGTAGAATTACCAAGCTTAGTTGAAAACAGCCAAAATAATACAAAGATGATAGTGCCTGATAACCTTTTTATCTTTTGTACTTCAAACTATAGAGATGATAAAAAAGTGATAGAGGATAACCTCTTAAGAAGATTTGATGTAATTGAAATTTATCCAAAGTATAAGGATATTTATAAGTCAGATGATATACCAAAGTTCTTAGAAAAACTAAATGATGAAATATTGAAACAGTTTAAAGATGAAACCCACCCTGACAGATACTTGATAGGTCATGCAAATTGGTTAGATATAAAAGAAGAAGAAAATGAGGACAACCTAGTTTTATTTTATAAAGCACTATTAAAAGTCATTATTGAATTTAAAGAGATAAGGGAAATAGACTTTGATAGTGAAGTAAAACCTATATTAGAAAAGGTTTTTAAAGATATTATATTAATCTCTGATAGATTAGATCAATACTTGAAAATATTTTATAATGATGACAAGTTAGAACTAAAATCATATAAAAATATTGTAGATATTTTGCAGAAAAAAATTTATAAATCATTTTTATAAAAAATGAGTTTTTTGAGATGATTCAAACAATATTCTTAAAAGAGAATGAAAAAAATATTTTTGGTTCTCTTCAAAATCAAGGGATAGATACCTCAAAATTTGAAAAACATTTTATTGATTTATTTAATAAGATATATAACAATGAAGTGGGTTATTATATCTTTGAGCAAGATGAGCAAATTTATAAGATTATTATACTACCTAAAACGATAGATGAAAAAAGTTCAACAGCACAAAAAGAGTTTGTGGATTATCTACTTCATTACCATCGAGTAAACAACAAATACAAATTTGATAAAACAAAACAAATACCAAATTCACTTCTAAGTCTTGCATTTGAAGGGAATAATCAAGATAAAAATAACTCACATAACCCAATTGAAGAGTTTGAGTATTATAAATACAAATCAATACTTGAATCTATAGAGGCATTTTTCAAACGACATAAAAACTATAAAAAAGTTCATATTGACTACAAATCACAAGATATAAAATATAAACTTAACCTCTCAAAAAATATAAAAGAGCTAGATAAAACAAAAATACATCAGACACAATCTATTGAGATGATGTATTCTCAAATAGCAACTATAACTAATGGTGCTTTAAAATTGTTTGCTAAAAGAAGAATAGATATTATCAAAGACGCAGAGTATAAAAAACTATTGGTTCAAGAAACAAAAAAAGTGATAAGTTTTATCGCTAAAAAATATCCTATAGACAAAAGTTATAAATTTAGTTTATCAAAATTGAATAATTCTAAAACAACAAAATTATATAGCAAAAAGAGTGATACTAAGTTGTTGTTAGTAGATATAAAATCATTGTTTGGTTTTGAACAGATGTATGAAGATAATAATCTATATGTAAATAATAGATATGATTTAACAACTACATCGTTTTTTATCGACCCGATACTTTTTTATGAGTGGTATGTGTATGATATATTAAAAGATTTTGCAGAAGATAAAAAGTATAAAATTTTATTTGATAAAGATGAAGATAATAAAACAACTATCAAATATGAGTTAGTTTCACAAAAATTTGAAAAAGATAAAGATAGAAGTTCAAACCCTGATTATATCTTAATAGATGAAGAAAAGAATATAAAAGTAGTTCTCGATGCAAAATGGAAAAATATAGAAAAGCTTGGAGATATAAAATCAAGTGATTTTTTAAAACTTAAGCATGATGCCTCATTGCTTGAAAATTCTCATAAAACTATCCCTTATTTAATCTATCCTAACTATTTAAGTGATGAGGATAAAATAAGTATTTCAAAAGATGATAATCAAGCTTTTAATTTTGGTAGTTTACAAATTGATATGGATTTTAATAAAGAAAGTAATAGCATTAATTTTAGATATGACTTTGAAAAGATAGAAAAACAACTAAAAAAAGAAAGTCAAGAAAAAAAAGTTCAAAAAATATTAGAAGACTTTAAAAGTCAACTTGATGATAAAAGAACAGAGTTGATAACTAAACTTTTAAATAGTGAAGATTTAGAAGATAAAGAAGATCTCTTTAATAATCTTGATAATCAGTTATTAGAATCTTCTAAATTGTTAAGTAATCAACTAATTGGGGAAAAGTTACCAAATGAGATTGAACAAATATTAAAAGATTATGATGAAACACTTTCAGATATTAGTAAAGACTTTTTAAAATCATCTGGATTAATTTATAACTACTATAAAAAGAAAAACTACAAATACTTTGACTATTCAATGCCTGCAAGTGGATTGTGGAAACTAGTTGAGCGAGAACTAAATACATCTTTTGTCTGGTATGTTAGAATTCAAAAAAGAGTTTGCGATTCAACTTGCCCTTGGACTTCATTGTTTACACGAAAAGATAAAATTACACATGAAATTGAAAAAGGTAAAACTGTAAAACTAAATCAATTTCATTATTCAAAAGATGAATTACAAGGTGTAATGCTTGGTGGGATAAATTTATTGTTAAAGGATAACGATATTCTAAATTACTTTAATACTTTTATAAATATTGATGATTATATAACTAGCGATATAATAAAAAATATTTCTACTATTAGAAATGAAAATGCCCATATTAAAGCTATGAATTTAGAAAAATTTGAAGAGTTATACAAATTGTTATTTAAAGATGGGAATATTAATAAACTATTAGAGATGAAGGGAATAATTAGAAACAAGATTGAATCTTTATAGCTGTACAATTACTTAATTTTATTAAATAGTCTCAATAACCATCTCTCAAGTACTTCCTCATGTTCATTTTCATCATTAATTTGTGCATGCCTATATGTGAAGAATTTTAATGTATTTAAATCATTATATCTCTCTTTAATGGTATCTAATACATTTAGTTCTGAATATCTCATTTTAAGAACTTCAGTAATTTCATCTTCAATTATTTCATTTTTTGAAGAAATAACCCAAGTTGCAAAGTCATTATGTTCTGATTCAACTTCAATTAAAACTACATTTATATCGTTGTATTCAAATGAGCAAGTAACATATTGTTTAGGTCTATTGTGTATCGAACATATAGTGGTAAGTTTTTTATTTTTTGTAAAATTTGCTGGTACTTCTTTAGGTTTATTATTAAATAAAAATTCACTTACAAGATTTGAGTCTTCAATGAATTCAATACTTTCTACGAAAATATCAAAAGTAGGAGGTTTTGGCATCTTTTCTTTGTTGTTATCTTCGGTTTCAAGTTTTGATTGTTGTGCCGTTTCATCTCCTGAATTTTCACCTTTTGAAAAAGTTACTGATACATTTCCTTTTTCTTCTTTTTCTATTGATAGAGATACATTTGAGTTTTCTTCTTCAAGTGAACCATAGGTAATATCTTTCCCTTCTAAAGATAGGTTTTGTGTATTTTCAATCTCTCTAATTTTATTTGTTCCGTAGATTGATGAAGGTGTTTTTGTATTGACATTTTTTCTTCTCTTTTTAGGTTTTCTTCTTTTGATATGTAGACCACTTTCATCTTCTGGGTCTACCCCTGTATCTCTTTTCTTTTTCTTTAAAACTGTAAGTTTTTCAAAATCAAGAGTTGAGTCATCATTTTTTATTTCATTTACAAGATAAGTTTTTTTATCTATAGAAGCATTTTTTATTTCAATATATCTAATTTTGATATTAAAAGTTTCTCTTGTAGGAAACAATGCTTTTATAGGAATTAAGCCTGTAGTCTTTTTATCCATGTCTTTTTTATTTTTAAATGCAGAGATATATCTTGAAAAATCTATAAAACCCTTTTGTGCAGTTTCACTTGTTAGAAATCTATATATAAATGGACCATCTAATTTTGAAGCATGTGATTCTAATACTAAAATAGCATCTGTTTTATCCATAAGGTTTGAATTTAAACTATCATGTAAAATAAAAGGATTTCCTTTATATATCGCTTCTTTCATAGAAGATGATCTAAAATAGTAATATAAGGCTACTACTGATGAAGGGATTATATATCTTTCATCTTCCTCTTCATGAATATAACAAAAGTTTCCTCCGTATTTAAATGCATTGAAATCATTGTCACCTAAAATTTCTATTATTGCCTCTTTTGATAATACTTTATATATAGGTTCTTGAACTTTCATCTTTTGAGTATTTATTTCAAGATATTTCTCATATTCATTTTCGCCTTTAGAAACTAACATACCTTCTTTATAAGTATTTCCTAATTTAAATCTATATCTTAAAAGTTCAGGAGAGACTTCAACTGTTTCTACGAAGTTCGTTTTTATATTTTGGAATTGAACTAAAAAATTGTGACTATATTTATTTTCATGATTATATTTTAGCCCAAGGATAGCATTTAATTTAAAACTAGAAAATTGACCTTTCTCAGTTTGCATAAAGTCAAGAGTCAAATTTCTAGTAGAAGTAGGCATTTAAATTCTCATTAAATAGTGTATATTCTCATTTATTTCTGTTTCTTACATTTTACATTCATATACATATGTAAAACATCAATTGCAGCAGGTGTTATTCCTGAAATTTCACTTGCATTGAATAGTGTAGGTGGTTTTGCTTTTTGAAGCTTTTCTATTACTTCATTTGATAA
>Ga0163223_100299_pt1 | contig 16812 bp, 15 predicted proteins | sample MSEWel2016_02_17_2_FD_113147 | JGI IMG/M metagenome (GOLD analysis project Ga0163223, IMG submission 113147) | Subsurface microbial communities from deep shales in West Virginia, USA - MSEEL Well Study Marcellus 5H_2016_02_17 ...
ATATTGATGTCGATGTGATTATCACCCCGGAAATCATGGAAAAAATTGAAAAAGAAATGGCTAAAATTGTTAAGGAAGGGCTGGTGATTAGTCGTTACGAACTGAACCGCAACGACGCTTCGGCAAAGGTTAATGCTGAAGGCGAGATTTATAAGGCTGAACTGATTGAAAATCTGCCAGAGGATGCCATCATCAGCTTTTATTCTCAGGGTGAGTTCTCGGATCTTTGCGCCGGCCCCCATATTCAAAACCTCAGCGGAATTAAAGCCATTAAGCTTTTAAGTCTGGCCGATGCCTACAGGCGGGGGGAAGAGAAAAATAAAATGCTACAGCGGATCTACGGCATTACCTTCCCTAAAAAAAGTCAGTTGGATGAGTACCTGACTCGACTCGAAGAAGCCAAAAAACGGGATCATCGTAAATTAGGAAAAGAACTTGATCTTTTTTCATTGCATGAAGAAGGTCCCGGATTTCCTTTCTTCCATCCGAAGGGCATGATCATTCGAAACGAGCTGGAAAACTTTTGGCGCGAAGAACACCAACGTCGAGGCTACCATGAAATTAAAACACCCATTATACTTAATAACGATCTATGGAAACGTTCGGGACATTGGGATAAATATAAAGAAAATATGTATTTTACTGAGATTGATGAGAGTGAATATGCCATTAAACCAATGAACTGCCCCGGCGGCATGCTGGTTTATAAAACAAAGGGTCACTCCTATCGTGATTTACCGTTAAAAATGGGAGAACTGGGTCTAGTTCACCGCCATGAACTGCATGGTGCGCTTCATGGACTGATGCGTGTCCGTGCTTTTACTCAGGATGATGCGCATATTTTCATGACTCCCGAGCAAATTCAAGAAGAAGTCATCAAGGTAATCGATCTGGCTGATGATGTTTATAAGATATTCGGTTTTAGTTATAAAGTTGAATTATCGACACAACCAGAAAATTCGATTGGATCTGATGAAGTTTGGGAAATAGCAACCGAAGCATTAAGAAAAGCCCTTGAGAAAAAAGAAATCAATTATCGTCTCAATCCTGGCGATGGAGCATTTTATGGACCTAAAATTGATTTCCACCTGGAAGATAGCCTAGGACGAACATGGCAATGTGGAACGATTCAATTAGATTTCCAAATGCCGGAACGTTTTGATCTGAACTATATTGGTTCGGATGGCGAAAAACATCGTCCGGTTATTATTCATCGTACGATTTTAGGGAGTATCGAACGATTTTTGGGGATCCTGATTGAGCACTTTGCCGGAAAATTCCCGGTTTGGTTGGCGCCGGTTCAGGTCATGATTATCCCCGTTGCTGATGCCCATCATAATTTTGCCAAAGGTATTGCTGAAGAACTCACCGCCATTGGTGTTCGCGCATCGGTGGATACCCGGGATGAAAAATTGGGCTACCGGATCCGGGAAGCACAAATGCAAAAAGTTCCCTATATGCTGGTAGTGGGAGATAAAGAAACCGAAGGCGGCGATTTGGCACTTAGAATTCGGGATACTGGTGATGCTGGACTCATCAGTATGGAAGATTTCAAGGTAAAGCTAATTCAAAAAATTAAAACAAAATCGTTGACCTTAGACTGAATCAGGAATAAATACGAGTCAAATTTGCGATAATGGTTGACAAATTTGACTCGTATCAATATAATAAAAAACAATAAAGTGATGATCAGGAAACAGTAATAATAGGATGATCTTTTCAGAGAGCTTTCGGTTGGTGCAAGGAAGCGGGACACCATTATGAATACATCCTGTGAGCTGCTCACCGAATGGGTTTGCCCGGTAGGCTGGGCCGGATACCGACCGTTATCCTGGTTAAGTGACTAAGGTTGCTTGCAGAGCGTGATGTGTAAGCATCAAAGGCAAGGTGGTACCGCGAATTTTAGTTCGTCCCTGTTATACAGAGACGAATTTTTTTGCGTAAATACACAAACGAATACGAACAATTCAGCCTGAAAAGGTTTGATTGAATAAAGAATGAAAAATGGAGGAAAAGAAATGAAAAAACACGGAAAAAAATTAATGACTGCGGTTCTGATTGCTGCGGTGATTGTTTTAGGCGCTGGCTGCTCAAGTTCTGGGACATCTGGAACAAAGGAAGAGAGTAAGAACGCTACAATCGGGATCGTACAGTATGTTGATCATGTTGCCTTAGATGCTGCCCGGGAAGGCTTTGTCACTGCTCTTGCGGACAATGGCTATACGGATGGCGATAATATTACGCTTGATATCCAAAACTCCCAGGGGGATCAAAGTAATTTATCGACCATCAGCGACCGTTTTGTCAGCAACAAGGTAGACCTGGTACTGGCGATTGCGACCCCGGCTGCACAGGCCATTGCTGGCAAAACAACTGAAATTCCAATTTTGGGAACCGCTATTACTGATTATGAAGCTGCTCGTCTCGTTAAAACAAATGAAGAACCTGGTGGAAATGTCAGTGGTACAACAGATATGAATCCAATTAAAGAACAAATCGACCTTTTGGTTAAATTAGTACCAACAGCAAAAACGGTAGGCGTTCTTTATACTTCAGGTGAAGACAATTCTATCATCCAGGCGAAAATGGCAAAAGAAGCCATTGAAAAACTGGGTTTAAACTATGTAGAAGTAACAGTCACCAATTCTAATGACGTCCAGCAGGCAACCCAGTCTATTGTCAGCCAGTGTGATGCCATCTACATTCCTACTGATAATGTATTTGCATCAGCGATGCCTCAGGTTCAAAGCATCACCTCCCAGTCAAAAACACCGGTAATCTGTGGTGAATCCGGCATGGTTGAATCGGGTGGATTGGCTACCTTGGGAATCAGCTATTCTGATCTGGGTTATCAGACAGGCTTAATGGCGGTAAAAATTCTTAAAGGTGAAGCAGAACCGGCTACTATGCCCATCGAAGCAGCGACTAAATTTGAGTATGCAATTAATGGCGCAGTTGCTGAGGAAATTGGTTTAACCATTCCTTCGGATCTTTCTCAATACGTCATTACAGCAAAATAAAAAACAAAAGAAACAATTTAGCAAGCAGTCATGGAAATCATGACTGCTTGCTAAAGTTATTAATGCACATAATCAATAGATAAGAAGTGAGGCAAAATAATGTTTGAGATTATATTAGGTGCAATATCGCTTGGTCTTTTATGGGCCATCATGACAATCGGCGTTTATATCACCTACCGAATACTCGATATCGCAGATTTAACAGTAGAAGGAAGTATTGCAATGGGAGCTGCCATCGCAGCTTTCTCAATTTTTAATGGGATGAATCCCTTCATCGCCACGTGTTTAGCTTTCGTAGGCGGTATGCTGGCAGGACTGGTAACTGGAATTCTTCATACAAAACTAAAAATTCCTGCGTTGCTGGCAGGTATTTTAACCATGATTGCACTTTATTCAGTAAACCTGCGAATCATGGGAAAGGCTAACTTATCACTTTTACGGATTGATACGGTTTTTACACCACTTGAGAACCTGGGATTAAGCCCAACAAATGTGGTCATGCTCTTTGGTTTTATCAGTGTGATGGCGATAGTTGGTCTCTTATACTGGTTTTTTGGAACCGAAATCGGTTGTGCCATCCGGGCCACTGGTGACAACCCTCAAATGGCTAGAGCTCAAGGTATCAATACTAATAATATGATTATTCTAGGCTTGGTCATCAGCAATGGTTTGGTTGCGCTTTCCGGGTCATTAATTGCTCAGAGTCAAAGTTTTGCTGATATCCAAATGGGAATTGGTTCAATTGTCATTGGTTTAGCCTCCGTTATTATTGGTGAAGTAATTTTTGGTACCCGAAATTTTTTCAATTGTTTGATTTCGTTGGCGCTAGGGGCTATTACCTATCGTATTATCATTGCCCTAGTATTGAAAATGGGTATGCCAGCCAACGATTTGAAATTATTCACAGCGATTACAGTGGCGATTGCCTTGTCACTGCCAGTCTTTAAATCCTATCTTCGTCCCCTTAAAAAATCGATGAATGGAGGCGATTTATAAAATGCTAGTAATCAAGGATATTGAGAAAAAATTTAATGCCGGAACAGTCAATGAAAAGATCGCATTAAGCAATTTTAGTTTATCGCTGACAGAAGGAGACTTTGTTACTGTAATTGGCGGTAACGGCGCTGGTAAATCGACATTCCTAAATTGTGTGGCGGGCGTCTTTGGTGTTGATAAGGGTTCCATTCTTATCGACGGATTAGATGTCACCAAGCTTCCGGAACATAGACGGTCTAGTGTAATTGGTCGGGTATTTCAAGATCCGATGATGGGCACAGCCGGTAATATGGGGATCGAAGAAAACCTCGCTCTGGCTTATCGTCGTGGTAAAACCCGGTCATTGAGCTGGGGAATCAGCAATAAGGAACGAGAGATTTATAAAGAGTATCTCAGCCATCTGGACTTGGGGCTGGAAAATCGACTTCATGCCAAGGTTGGTCTGCTTTCTGGCGGGCAGAGGCAGGCTTTAACCCTATTGATGGCCACACTAAAAAAACCGAAATTACTTTTACTGGATGAACACACAGCAGCTTTGGATCCCAAAACTGCGGATAAGGTTTTGCAGCTAAGTGATCGCTTTGTTAAAGAAGGAAATCTGACTACGCTGATGGTCACGCATAACATGCGCCATGCCATTGAGCATGGTAATCGACTGATTATGATGCATGAAGGCCGGGTGATTTTAGACATCAAAGGTGAAGAGAAACAGAAGTTGACGGTTGAAGATTTGCTCAAACGTTTTGGTCAAGTTAGCGGCGAAGAATTTGCCAATGATCGGACTTTGCTTTCATAAAAAAACAGTTGACATTAAGAGTGAATAAGCATATAATATCAAAGTAACAAAGTAGAGGATTCCACTTCTCACCTCATTTCTCAGGGGAATAGGTAAATATGAATGAACTTAGTTTAAGTTTCGTTAGTATTTTTTTGCAGGTGGAGTAACTCTACCTGCAATTTTTATATATGGAGGTATATTACTATTAGTAAAGATGTTCAACACGAAATTAATAACGAGATCCGAGATCGCGAAATCCGTGTAATTGACGAAGCAGGTGAAATGTTGGGAGTCATGATGACTAAAGACGCTCAGAAACTAGCCGATGAAAAAAACTTAGATCTAGTGAAAGTTTCACCAAACGCTAAACCGCCGGTTTGTAAGATTCTTGACTACGGAAAGTATCGATATGAAGAAATTCAGCGATTAAAAGAAGCTAAGAAAAATCAAAAAGCTGTGGTTATTAAAGAAATACGTATGTCGGTTCGAGTTGAAGAGCATGATATTAATGTTAAAATTAAAAATTGCATCAAATTCTTGGAACAAGGTAGCCGAGTCAAAGTGGCTATTCGTTTCAGAGGCCGCGAAATGGCTTATACTGAACAGGGAAAAACGGTACTTCTTGATTTTGCAGAACGTGTTTCTGATCTCGCCGTGGTAGAAAAAAACCCGAAAATTGAAGGAAGAAATATGGTCATGTATTTAGCACCGAAAAAAGATAAATAAATCAACACGTTAATTGACTATCTGCTACTGGAACCGATCTATTTTTGATTAAGTTCCTCAGATCTAGTTTTTTATAAAAGACACCTTGTACAGGGAGGAGGAAATAGTTATGCCAAAAATGAAAACACACCGTGGTGCTGCAAAGCGTTTTAAAATAAAAAAATCAGGTTTTATTAAACGGACAAAAGCAGGAAAACGCCATATTCTTAACAAAAAAAGCAGTAAGCGAAAAAGAAACCTCAGAAAAGCGACTGGTTTGGCTCCTGGAGATGCTAAAGTAGTAATGAAAATGATCAAAATGGTAAAAAGATAATATTTGAAGATAGGAGGAAATAGATAATGCGAATTAAAAAAGGCGTTAATGCCAAAAAGAAACATAAAAAAGTACTTAAACTTGCTAAAGGCTATTATGGTGCTAAAAGTAAGTTATATAGATCAGCAAATGAAGCCGTTATGCGAGCACTCAGATCTTCATATGTTGGCCGAAAAGAAAAGAAACGAAATTTCAGAAGATTGTGGATCACTCGAATCAATGCTGGGGCAAGAATGCATGGTTTAAGCTATAGTAAATTTATGTTTGGTTTAAAACAGGCTGGTGTTGAAATTGACCGTAAAATCTTAGCAGATTTGGCAATGAATGATATTAGTGCATTCAATGATTTAGTTGACGTATCAAAGAAAAACATGAACTAATCGTACGAAAAACTTCTCAACGGATTATCCATGCTTGGGAAGTTTTTTTATTATATATTATTGTTGCTTTTTCAAAACAGAGTGTTAAAATAAGTATGGTTATCAAATATTTTAGGTGGAGACAAGATCATGGCAGAAAAGATACGTTGGAATTTTAATAAGTTTGTTGGACAGCGCTCCCCTGCGGAAATGTTGATTTATGGATTTGCTCTGGTTATCTTTTTAGGTACAATTCTTCTTACTCTGCCCATCGCCAGTGTATCAGGAGAGAGCGCTGGTTTAATCGACGCGTTGTTTACCGCCACCTCAGCTGTCTGTGTGACAGGCCTTGTGGTTGTGGATACGGGAACCTTTTGGTCAGTCTTCGGAAAATTCGTTATTATTTTTCTGATCCAGATTGGTGGTTTAGGTTTCATGTCACTGACCACCATGTTTTTTGTTCTGGCCGGGAAACGCATTACCATCAAAGATCGACTCTTGATTCAGTCTTCGGTGAATATGGATTCGATCTCTGGAATCGTTAAATTTACCAAATATATATTCTTTTCATCGCTTCTGATTGAAGGAATCGGGGCTTTATTGCTGGCACTTGTTTTTATTCCTGAATACGGATTTTTACAGGGGACTGCATATAGTTTTTTTCATGCCATTTCAGCTTTTTGCAATGCCGGTTTCGATCTGTTTGGGAACTATTCGAGTTTAACAAAATATGCGGGGAATTTTATTATTAATTTTGTTATTGGTGGTCTTGTTATCTTAGGTGGATTAGGTTTTGCTGTTACCAGTGATTTGATTAATGTGCGCAAGTTTGAAAAGATGAGTATGCATGCTAAACTGGTATTAACCGTTACAGGTGTTTTACTGATTGTTGGGTTTGTCTTCTTTTTTATATTTGAATATAATAACCCTCAAACCATGGGAAGCTTATCCCTTCCAGAAAAATTTTTGGCTGCTTTTTTTCAGTCCATAACACCGCGAACTGCTGGATATAATACTATCAATACAGCAGCGTTGACGCCGCCCTCACTTTTTTTAACCATGCTCTTTATGTTTATCGGTGCATCACCAGGATCTACTGGTGGGGGCGTTAAAACATCCACATTTGCCATTATTATTATGACTGTTGCCTCAGTGCTGCATGGTAAAAAAGATGTTTCTATTTTTAAACGAAGCATTTTAGGTCCAGCTATTCGCCGGGCAATTTCAGTAATTGTCATTGCTTTCGCTATTGTCATCCTGATGATTTTTGTGTTATTATGTACTGAACCCGAAGCTTCTTTTGAAACAATCGTTTTTGAAGTGCTTTCTGCATTTGGTACGGTTGGGTTAACGACGGGATTGACCCCACATTTATCTATTGCTGGGAAAATAGCCATCAGTATTACCATGTTTGTTGGTCGGCTAGGTCCTCTGACGGTAGCCTATGCTATATCACGAAGTGAAAAACGAGCCCGGGAAAACGTGGGTAATTTTAAATTGCCTGAAGGCAATATTATGATTGGCTAGAGGAGGAGTATTAATTGAAAGAAAAGCAGTTTGCAGTCCTTGGTTTAGGGCGTTTTGGTGAAGCACTTGCCATCACTCTTAGTGAGTTGGGCTGTAATGTTGTTGTTGTTGATAAAGACGAAGAAAAGATTCAAAACATCGCGAATTTGGTAACCTATGCGGTACAGGCCGACGTGACCGATATCAATGCGCTGAAGTCGATTGGTTTGAAAAATGTAGATGCTGTTGTTGTATCCATCACTTCTGATATTAACAGCAGCATCATGGGCATTGTCAATGCTCAGGAGTTGGGGATCAGCGAGATTTATGGGAAAGCAAATAATGCTCAGCATGAAAAAGTACTGCTTAAATTAGGGGTTAAAAAAGTATTTTCCCCTGAACGTGATATGGGTGAACGGGTTGCGCACAATCTTTTTTCTGGCGATTTTATCGACATTTTAGAGCTGGATACTAATCATTCCATTGTTGAAGTGGAGTCGCTCCATGTCTGGGAAGGAAAAACATTGGAGCAACTGAACTTGAGAGAAAAACACGGATTAAATGTGATTGCCATTCGTACTCTCGATGTATTAAATGCTTCGCCCTTGGCAAGTGATCTTATTCATCCTGGCGACAAACTGATTGTTATGGGTGAAAATCGATCCATTAATGAGATCAATAAACTATCCCGAAAAGATCATTAGCAATGTTTTTAGAAATCACTTCAAAAAATAATGAGCAAATTAAATATTTACGGAAACTCAGCAGTAAATCTTTTAGAGATGCGGAAGGGGCCTTTGTAATTGAGGGAACCAAATTGTTTCAAGAAGCCGTCAAAAAAAGATTGCAATTTAAACAAGTATTTATGACAAGTGAATGGCTAAAAACAAATGATGCCTTGTTCAACGAAAGTATGATAGAGCTGGTCGATAATGGTGTGCCCATCGCAATTGTTGCGGCTTCAATTCTAACATCCGTTTCCAACTTGCAAAAACCGGAAGGGATAATCTGTACGTTACCAAAAATGAGTGTCCAGCCAGGCATCTTTAAACGATCTATTTTATTAGAAGATGTTCAGGATCCCTACAATGTTGGTAGCATTATCAGAACTGCTGATGCGGCTGGCTTTGACTGTGTTGTAACATCGAATAAAACAGCAGATATTTATAACGAGAAAGTACTTCGGGGTTCCATGGGTTCAATCTTTCACCTGCCGATTTATCAAGTTGAATCGTTGCCAGTTTATGTAAAACACTTAAAAGAGCAGCTAGTCACCATCATTGGTACCTCTTTAACTGGTAGTTCCATATGGGAGCGCGAACCCCTTACCGAATCGTTTGCTATTATTATGGGAAATGAGTCCAGGGGGATGTCGGATAAGATGAGTGAGTGCTGTGACGTTTTACTTAAAATTCCTATTTGGGGACAGGCCGAGTCGCTTAATGTTGCAACCGCAGCAGGGATCATCATGTATGACCTGATCAGAGATTTTAAATAGATTATTTTCAGAACAGCATTAAACAAAAACTAAATAAATTATCAACAATGATAGAGCGAGTAAATAAATATTGAATTTTACAGAGAATAAATCCCAGGCTGAGAGATTTTGTGTTTAAATTTATTGAAGTTCCCTCTGGAGTTTTAGACGTGAACGTCATCTTTTGATGACCTTTAGCTTCTAACGTTAATTGCGTTAAAATTTTGAGTGAATACATAGAGTATTAATTTAAGGTGGTACCGCGGAATAATTTCGTCCTTTTTAGAAGGACGATTTTTTTAGTTAAATGATTAAAAAAGAACACTTAATAAGATAAAAAAGGGAGAATAAAATGGAGTTAGAACTCAAACAACTAAGAGATCGCTGTTTGGCTGATCTTAATGCTGTTGAAGAATTAAAAACGTTGGATAATGTGAGAATAAAGTACTTGGGCAAAAAAGGGGCACTGACCATCGCCCTTAAGGGAATGGGTAAGCTTTCCAACGAAGAGCGTCCAATAATTGGAAAATTGGCCAATGAAATACGGGAAGAAATTGAGAATAATATTTCAGCCCAGAAGCAGTCGCTTGAACAAAAGGAAATCGAAGCTCAGATCAAAGAAGAAAGCATCGATGTGTCCCTGCCGGGAAAAAAGCATCAAGTCGGAAATCTTCACCCGCTTACCACAACCGTTAATGAACTCAAGGAAATCTTTCTGGGGATGGGATTTTCCATTGCCGAAGGTCCGGAAATTGAATGGGCTAAATATAATTTTGACTACCTCAATGTTCCTCAGGATCACTCCGCTAGAGACTTGCAGGATACTTTTTATTATGAGGACGAGATTGTCCTGCGAACCCAGACCTCACCAGTACAGGTACGGGTTATGCAGCAGCAGAAGCCACCGTTGCGGGTTATCTCACCAGGCCGAGTTTATCGTAGCGACGAAATAGATGCCACCCATTCGCCAGTTTTCCATCAAATGGAAGGTTTGGTCATCGACAAAGGGATTACCATGAGCGATCTCAAAGGAACCCTGGATTTATTTGCTAAAAAACTCTTTGGCGAACAGACCAAGACAAAATTCCGGCCCCACCAGTTTTATTTCACCGAACCAAGCGCGGAGATGGATGTCACCTGCTTTAAATGCGGTGGTGTCGGCTGCAAGGTTTGTAGCAACACCGGTTGGATTGAGATTCTTGGCTGCGGCATGGTTCACCCCAACGTTTTGCGGTTCTGTGGCATTGATCCCGAGCAGTACAGTGGCTTTGCCTTTGGGATGGGACTGGATCGAATAACGATGATCAAATATGGCATTAACGATCTGCGTTTATTATTTGAAAATGACTTGCGTTTTTTAGCGCAATTTAAATAGGAGGAACTATAACATGCTCGTTTCACTGAATTGGTTAAAAGAATTTGTTGATATAAAAATACCCCCTTATGATTTTGGCGAGGCTCTGACCATGTCGGGTACAAAAGTCGAAACATTAACGGTTGTTGCTGAAAATGTAATTAATATTTTTACTGGAAAAATCACCAAAATTGAACCTCATCCCAATGCCGATAAGCTAATTGTCTGTACGGTGGATATGGGAACTGACGAACGAGTGATTATTACGGCCGCTAAAAACGTCTTTGAAGGCGCGATCGTTCCGATTGCTGTTGATGGCGCTGTGATTGCCAATGGCACCAAAATCGGTACCAATGATTTTCGAGGACTGCTTTCACACGGGATGTTTTGCTCCATTGAAGAACTCGGTATGAACACCGATTTATTTTCCAAAGAAATCATGGAAGGGATTCTAATTCTCCCAGAAAATACCCCCCTGGGAATGGACGCCAGGGAACTGCTGTGGCTGGATGATGTGATCATTGATGTCGAATTGACGGCTAACCGCTCGGACTGCCAGTCCATCATCGGCATCGCCCGGGAGGCGTCAGCAACCCTGGATCTGCCGATGGCCGGTTTTACTACTTACTCTGCTATCGAAAGCTCAAATCAAATTGCTAATTATTTGTCGGTAAAGATTGAAGATCTGGCTTGTCCTCGTTATGTAGCCAAGATGCTAAAGGTAAAAAAAATTGAAGCATCACCGCTGTGGATGCAGATTAAGCTTCTAAACAGCGGAGTTCGTCCAATTAACAATATTGTTGACGTCACCAATTACGTAATGCTCGAACTGGGCCAACCACTTCATGCCTTTGATTATCATAGTCTCCAGTCCAAGGAAATTGTGATTAAAACTACGACTGATAAAAAAATGATTACTCTTGATGATCAAGAGCGGGCCATTGATAAAACCATGTTGATGATCACAAACGGTAAGGAACCGGTGGCGATTGCCGGTGTAATGGGCGGAGAAAATTCAGAAATAACTGAAAAAACCAGCCTTATTGTTCTGGAGTCTGCCAACTTTAACAAAAGCAGTGTGCGTTTAACAGCCAAGCAACTGGGTCTTAGAACCGAGGCATCGTCACGTTTTGAAAAAGGCGTTGATCCTGAATTAGCAGGTATTGCCGCCCTGCGAGCAACTCATTTACTCTTAGAAATCGGCGCTTGTGAAGTCATTGAAGGGCTGATTGATGTTTATCCGAGTGTTGTATCCTTAAAAAAAGTCATCCTGGATGTTAATTGGTTCAATGCCTTTGTCGGTATTTCGCTCTCAAAGGATGAAATTTCAAAAATACTGGCCCGTTTATTCTTTAAGGTCGAATCAATCGACGATCATATTCTGGCAGTTGAGGTTCCTAGTTATCGGATGGATATTGAACTTAAAGAAGATCTGGCTGAAGAAGTGGTCCGGATTTTTGGCTACGATATGATCCCCGGTACCATTATGGGAGGCGAAACCATGGTAGGGGGTAAAACACCAGTTCAAAAATTTGAAGACGCCCTTAAAAACATCCTGGTCGGTCAGGGGTATTATGAAACACTAACATCCTCTTTCACCAGTGAAAAACGCCTTCAAGGGCTGAATTCACAGCTCGAAGACAACCTCATCCCGCTGATTAATCCATTGGGAGAAGAAAACAGTATTATGCGCCATACCCTCATCGGACATCAATTGGAAGTGATTTCACTAAACTATAATCGAAAAAATCCGTTCGGTCGTTTTTTTGAATTGGCAAATACCTATCGCAAAAATTTTAATCCCGGGGAGTTGCCCATAGAAGAACAGAAACTAGTAATGAGTAGCTATGGTAATGAGGATTATTTTGACTTAAAAGGAGTTGTCGAGCTATTACTTAAGCAGTGCGGAATCAAATATCCGGAATTTATTGCCGGCGGATCAGATTTCTTCCATCCCGGACGAAAAGCTGAAGTTTTCGTAGATGGCGTAAAATTAGGAGAAATCGGTGAGATTCATCCTGTTGTCGTCAAGAATTATGAACTGCCAAAGCGGTGTTATGTATGCCAGTTGTCTTTTGAGGCACTTTATGATTGTTCTTCGCTGGTTAATAAATTTATCGATTTACCAAAATTTCCGGCATCAAACAGGGACTTGGCTATTTTATTGAAATCAGATATTCCGGCTACTGCAGTTGAAACAATTATCCGCAAAAATAGTGGTGATATTTTCGAAAGTATCGAATTGTTTGATGTCTATACGGGGGCTCAAATACCAGATGGTTATAAGAGTTTGGCCTATGCGTTAAACTTCAGACATCGCGAACGGACGCTAAACGACAATGATATCAATCCGGTGATCGATCAAATCATTTGCGAACTCAAACGATCATTTGACGCTCAGCTTCGCGAATAATTAATGCAATTACGGGTATGAATCATATACATGAGATTATTATTGGCCTTTTACAATTAAAAGGGGTCGGACGCCAGAAAATTAAGCTGCTGCTAGAAATTATTACCTCGCCCCAGGTTCTTTCATTCCGAGAGGTGGTGGAAATCGGTCAAACTTTTCATATTATTACAAGTCAAATCGGACGAGTTGAGATTGAGCAAGCCATTGCGGATGCCAAACGGCTCGTCGATGAATGCGAAGAGCTGGGAATTCAATGCAAATCCTATTTAGATGATGGTTTTCCAGTGTGTCTTGATTTTAATGATCATCCGATCTTACTGTATTATATCGGAGATCTTGAAATCTTAAATCAACCCAAACGGGCCGCGGTTATCGGTAGTCGCACGCCGTCTCAACTGGGAGCGGATTTTGCTTTTCAGGCCGGTAAGATTCTTGCCGAAAATAATTTTGTCGTGATTAGTGGCCTGGCCGCCGGATCAGATTGTTATGGACATCGTGGTTGTCTGGCCGCCGGGGGAAAGACAGTGGCATTTTTGCCTTCAGGTTTGGTTCGGCTTTATCCGGGTTCGAATAAAGAATTGGCAGAAAGGATTTGTGATCATGGCGGTTGCCTGATCTCAGAATACAATCACCATGAAACGGTTCAGCCTTATAAATTTGTCGAACGAGATCGCCTGCAAAGTGGCACCAGTCAGTTTGTGATTGTCTCTAACTTTTCGCCGGGTAGCGGAACCATCCATACGCTGAGTTACGCTAACAAATACAAGAAGCCGATTTACTCCATCCCGGTTGTTTATGATCAATCAAGAGATGGATTTGAATACATCACTCAGAAGCACATCAACTTTCAGATCATCGAAAACACAAAACTGATGCAAGTGATCGAAAATTATTAATTGATAAATCATTTGTGTTTTTTAAGTTTATTACATATAATAGAGTGGAACACAATTTACCACTTAGAAATTTATTTCGCAGGAGGAAAAAATGCCTGAACAAACAATAATGGAATTACGCATATTAGATACTGAATTTAATTTAAAGGCAAAGGGAAACGAAGAGCATATCAAACTTGTTTCTGATTATGTCAATGCCGAGTTGGAACGCGTCAAGGCGGCTAATCCTTTTACTAATCACATTCGGATTGCAATTCTAGGCTGTATGAACATAACTGAGCGACTTTTTATTGCCGAAGAAGAAGTTCGTACCAGTGAAGAAGTAAAAGCGAAGGAAATTGGCGAGATTAAACTAGTCCGAGATGAACTTGAGAAAACGAATGACTTATTAGATGCAGAAAAAGGAAAATATGAGACTCTGGCGGAAGAAAAAGAGTTGCTACAAAAAGAATTAGACGAAAAAAATGATTTACTGGCTCAATACCGTGAGCATTTGCGACAAAGTAAAATTGAAAGCGAAACCAGTCGTAAAACGATTTTAGACTTACAGAATCAACTATTTGAAAGCCAGATTGAATTAGTAAAAGCAAACAAAAATCATATTGAAAAAGACGTTTTTAAAAATATTGAAGACAAAATGAAATTAGAATAAGATTATCAATTAAAAAAAAGATGTGAAAACATCTTTTTTTTGTTTAGAATTTACGCATTAATCCGGTAACCTTACCTAAAATTTTGATATCTTCTTCATTGCAGATAATGGGGTCCATAGTCTTATTTTCGGGTTGGAGCCTGATTTTATTGGTGTCTTCATAAAAGATACGTTTTACCGTAGCTTCATTATCTTCAAGCAGAAGGACCACAACAATTTCACTATTACTTGCCGTTTCCTGTTTTCTGACGATAATTTTATCACCATCAAGGATGCCGGCATCAATCATGCTGGTCCCCTTAACTTCAAGAATAAACGCGCTATCTGTTCCTGCAAAATCTAGGGGCAACGGAAAAACATCGGTGATATTCTCAATCGCGAGAATTGGCGCTCCGGCTGTTACACAACCTAAAATTGGCAGTGAAACAACTGTTTTTTCATCGAAGTAACTTGATATTGTTTCGTTAGGATCGTGACGAAGAACTTCGATGGCCCGGGTTTTCGTTGCATCCCGTTTAATATAACCCAGTTCCTCCAGCTTTTTTAAGTAGGTGTGAGCAGTGGAGGTCGATTTTAGATTAACAGCGGCACATATTTCCCGTACAGATGGGGGATAACGCTTATCTCGCATTTGAGCTTCAATGAATTTTAATATTGCAAACTGTTTGCTGTTTAAATCCTCGTACATTAGCATTCCTCCAAATTTTTATAACTTATTATAACATATCCTAAGAATAAAAACAAACGTAAGTTCTTTCTATAAATCATACTCTTAGTCATCACTTTCAAATTGAGATAAGGGATTTTGATTGAGAGTATCGCGAAGGGTTTCTTCGTTGATATGGGTATAGATCTGCGTTGTTGAAACATTTTGATGTCCCAGAATTTCCTGAACCGAGCGCAGATCCGCATTGCCATAGCGAAACATCAGGGTTGCCGCTGTATGTCTGAGCTTATGGACACTGATTTCGTCCGTATTGAGTCCACAACTGGCCAGATGTTTCTTTACCAGATGTTGAACTGCCCGATTACTGATAGGAGTATTCTGCTGACTGAGAAACAAATGGGGGGAGTCTGATTCCTGGCGGACTAAAAGATATCGATTGATCGCTTTCAAACAGGCATGGTTTAAGAAGACGGTACGTTCTTTATTACCTTTTCCAATGATCCGCAGGGCGTCATTTTTGATGTCCGTTATTTTTATTTGAGTGAGTTCGGAAAGACGCATTCCACAATTAAGAAATAACGTAACAATGGCAAAATCCCGTTCTTTATGACGACCGGTTATCCCTTTTAATAGATCCACGGCTTCATCCCATTCCAGATAACGGGCATGGCGAGCTGGTAGCTTGGGCATTTCGAGTTCTGTCACGGGGTTGGGAAGAAAATATTTTTGTTTATTACACAGATAATTAAAAAACGAGCGGAGTGAGGATACCTTTCGGCTACGGGCGGCGTCGGAATTATGCCGCTCCTTACTTGAATAGGAAAGAAACGCATAAAGAATACCCAGGTTGACTGCTTTTAAATCATCAAGCGTGACATCATCGATGGGAATCTCATCAAAGTCTAGGGATTGGGGAACCATCGCAAAATAACGCTTAATAAACCGAAAAAAGATGATCAGATCATAACGGTAAGCCTGAGCTGATTTTTCAGAATAACCTTTAATGGTCAAAACATAATTCAGAAATTCATCAATCAATGCGTTTTTTAAAATTATTCGATCAGTTTTATTTGTTGGGGGTGTCATGACAAGTACTCCTAAATTTATTTGGTATTTATGTAGTGCGTAAAGACAAAATCAGAACAGTTCATGATGGTAACCAGGCGGCTAAAATAGATTGATCTTAGTTTATCACATTTTATTCGTTTTGTCACGAAACTTACATTTCGCGACAAAACATTTTAGTCTCTTTAGCTGGTCTGACCATAATTACAGATTCAAAAAGAACGAAAATTCTGCATAGCTGCTGCAAAATTCCCGCTCTTCAGATTAATAACTGTTTTTAATCTTATTCCGTTCGTTCCCGAACAAAAAATCGAATCGGTGTTCCAAAGAAATCAAAGGTTTCCCGAATCTTGTTTTCAAGGTAACGCTGATATGAAAAATGGACTAAGGTCATATCATTGACAAACACCACAAATGTCGGCGGATTAATGGCGACCTGAGATGCATAGTATAATTTTAGTCGACGACCATGTTTTGATGGCGGCTGCTTCATCATGACAAATTCGGCAAGTGCTTCATTGACCTTACCAGTAGTGATCCGTTTAGCGCTTTGCGCTTTTACATATTCGATGGTTTCAAATATTTTGCCC
>Ga0163223_100301_pt1 | contig 16765 bp, 9 predicted proteins | sample MSEWel2016_02_17_2_FD_113147 | JGI IMG/M metagenome (GOLD analysis project Ga0163223, IMG submission 113147) | Subsurface microbial communities from deep shales in West Virginia, USA - MSEEL Well Study Marcellus 5H_2016_02_17 ...
CGGTCATGTAGCACTTCGTATTTGTCATCAAACAGTATTGTTGTGATATTGGCATCACCGTCTTCTGTTTTTTGCTTCGTTAATACACTGTTAAAACCTCCGATTGTATCACTTTCAAGTCCGGCCATAGAGCCACTTCGGTCTAAAATAAATACCAATTCCGTTAATCCCTTTTTCATGTTAATTCCTCCAATCTCTTTGATAATTAAAGGATACAACTTTTAACATTGCAATAGGTAACTTATGAATTGACTTTTACTTTATTGCTTCTATATGCCAAGCAGGTTTTCATCATATTTAAAAAGAACGGCATTGATCTCATATATGTCATAGTTTTCTGACTCAAAAAAATAGCTGATAATTACATCAAAACGACTACTTTTAGAGAGTGCATAGCCTGACTTCATTAACAAATCTTTCGCTTCATCAAGATTCAGCTGCAAGGCAATTGCAAAAGCTAGTACAGTTTGTTTGGTTGGATTGTAATGAATGTTGTTTCTAATTTTTGAGAAAGTCTGTTTTGTGACATTGGCTTTCTTATACACTTGCGGATCTTTTAATCCTTTTTCATCGATAAGTCTTAATAACATTTCAGAAAAAGTTTCATCTAGGTGGTTTACGACATCATCTAGAGATTTCTTCTTTATTTTTGCCTCTTGTAAACGCTCACTTTTGTTTGACTCTAAAAGGGTTTCTTCGTAAAAAATTGACTGGGCTTGTTCTGATACCCGATAGCTTCTTTGAAGCATATGGTCATCGATGTAATGGTCATCAATATACGCTTCTACAGATGTAAAGAGGTCTTCTGAAAGTTGATAAGATTTTTTATCAAAGACAACTAGGTAGACCGTCATCTCATGAAAAAGAAGAAATTCTCCAATGGAGCGAACGGCAATATTCAAGGCAAGATCTTTAGAACAGCCATAGGATCCGGAAGATATCAAAGGAAAAGCAATGGTCTCAAATGCCTGTTCCTTTGCGAGTTCAAGAGAATTCTTATAACAGCTTCTTAAAATCTCCTCTTCTGAGCTGTTCCCATCTTTCCATATGGGTCCAACCGTATGAATGATATGTCCGGCAGGAAGTTTAAAGGCTTTTGTTAATGCACACTTGCCAGGAGCCAGCGTCCCTATTTTTGAGGTCGCTTCTCGTAAACCTGGCCCTTCAATTTTATGTATAGCGCCATCAACGCCTGCTGTTCCGTATAGATCGGAGTTTGTCGGATTTACTATGGCATCGACGTGTATTTTTGTTATGTCGTTTCTTACGATTTCAAATGGCATATAATCACCTATTTCATTTCATAATATATATATTTTTTTATTTATTAGTACGAGGTTTTTGCTTGGATTCATAGAAGCTTCTGAATTAATTCGGGTATGGGGTGTTGAGTATTGGGCGTTGGTGATTACTTTGCTTGTTTATGTTTCATCAATGTAATAATAATATTATTTACTAGATTATTTTGAATATTCTGATTTTTTCTTTGCAGTGCCTGACACATTCTCACATACTGTTTGATACACGGTGGTAACTTATCGTAAAAAGGTGTTAATCATTAACTCACCTTACCTCTTTAGATCGATTTTCAATACATGGGTACCTTCTTTCTAAGAGCCTTTATTCTCAGTCTATTGGATTTTCTTGCTTCAGTGCTTTAGGAAAAAGCTTGTACTAATTATACTATACGAACTCCAGTTCGGTTAAGGAGTAAAGTTTCCACCATAAAAATTTATTTTGATATCTCAGTATCTCAGTAAAACTATCAGGGGGAGCTACCCCTAAGTTTATATAGTGATCTACAAGGTAAGTAGTGAAAAACTCCCTACCATTCTAATTAATATCAATCAACTCATCTCCATACTACATTATACGTATGTTCAGCCATTATATTTGTTCTTAAATCTGTAAGCTCATCTGTCCATTTTTCTTTCTCTGAATACTCATCAACAAATTCTTTTACCGTCTTTAATTCAGATTTGGCAAATTCCGGTAATTTCTTATCTAAATTCCAAATCTTTACTGCCTCATTGATTTCTAATGCAAGAGGAATTAAATTACCTATTTCACCTTTATTAACTGACTCTTTCGATTGTGGATAAATATGTTCAATTGTTAAATTATATGGAATCAATTCTTCAGTTGAATACTTCTCCTTTTCTATGTTAAAGAAAATGTATTGTATAAGTTTCTTGTCTGCTGTTTTATCATTTAAAAATTCAAGTTTTTTGAACCCTTCTACAAATACTTGAAGTGTAGGTTTTTTAGATTCAAAATAACTATCAAGTTCTTTTAGGACGATTTTCGCATCAGTTTTGGACTTCGTTCTCCTTAACTTACGGGCAAGTGTAGAATATTTACCTTCTAAACCTGAAGCTCTAGATGAACAGACTGCCGAAAACAAAAAGTGGAATTTCTCAATTGACGACAAGACCTCGCTCATGTGATTTATTGTAATTAGCTTTCTTTTTCTCGCATCAAATAATGCAAGAATAAATGGCCTAGGTTGGACTACATTAAATGTGATAAGAGCCATTAATGAAAAATACGTTCTTTTTTCTTCTAACGTTTTCCAATCATTTTCAGATGGATTTGCAATCTTATTATATTCTTTCGCTCCATCAACTAACCCATCCAAAAAAAGCTTGTAATAGCTACTATTTTCTGGTATCTTTCTTGAAAATGATTCATATATTTTACTTTCATTGACAAACTCATATTTTGATATCCAATAATGTCGCAAAAATGTCGATGGGTTTACTCTTTTAGGCTTATTACCTAATTCCTTCTTAATACTTCCCCATTTAGTTTTAGCATCATCATCTGGATGGTCAGTATCTAGTAATTTGAATACTTTGTTCTTGATCAAATCAATTGTTAGCAGGTCTTTACCTTTTGCATTAAGGGTTTCAAATATCGTATATGCCTCTTCAATAGAGTTAACTGTTATAAATATTGTTTTTAATTTTAATAACTGGTCTCTATATACCTTTAAGTAAGCTATTGTACTCATGTTGTCCACCAAACAACTCTTTAAGATTCTTTTCACTACAATTGTCATAATAAAATGTAAAAGCATCTTGTAATTTTTCCTCTTCGATACTGGAAGGCTTCAGTTCACTTACAATCCCCTTTAATTCTATATCAACAAATTGGATTTCTTTTTGTAAATAGGGTTTAGGATTCTCATTTTCGAGTTTAAAATATGGTTTATAGTCACTATCCTTTCCTTCAACATACGAGTAACAGCTCCTGGCTAATCCTTCTTCCTTTATTTCCAGAAATCTTTTTGCTTAAGCAGAAAAAATAATAGTAATTGTTGTTAGTCGTTGTTGACCATCGACTATTTGAAACTCCACATCTTTGGCATCATCTCCTACTAAAACAAGCGCACCAATGAAGTAATCCGAAAACTTTATTACTTTACCCGATATTTGTATCTGACTACATATATCTTTCCAAAAAGATGAGTGTTCAACTTCTTCCCACGAGTACTCACGTTGAAATCTTGGAACTATATATTTTCTATTTAAAGTCAAAATGTCATTTACCGTTCTTGGGTATGCTGTTAAATTCATACTTTCTCCTCTTTAATAACTCATTTATATTATGTTTTTTCATTATTCAAATTAACTAACTCATCCGTATCACTCATCATGTTATATCTGAAAACTCACATAGTATCGCGTCAATTACAGTATTGTTATTCTTGATATTTAAGTCACCAATTACATTAAATACTCTCTCGAGAATTTTCTTCTCTGTGTTCGTTAATCGACCAATCGTATTCAACGCTTTATAGGATGTTGCACCTTTCAACTTACCGATTAACATATCCAATTCATCAAAAGCTATTTCCTGATATTTTTCATCTAACTGGCTATTTAATTTTGAATCAATTACAGCTCTCTGCGCTGATTTCAATTTATGCGTAATCGCACCTTTTTTACTCCCATTTACACCGGAATCAAGAGCATCCTCTGCTAGCATCGTTGCATTATCTTTCTCTTCTATTGCATTAGCCAATTCAGCATTGCGATTAAGTGAGCTTGTACGAATTTCTTTGGTAATCTTTGCTGACAAAGTAGCCAAATGCTCATATAAAACAAAATATGCAGGATTCTTTTCAAAATCATCTCTTCTAGCATTAGGTATTAACTCTTTATCGATAGCAAATATCTCGCCCATTGACCAACCATTAAATCGAGCATCTTTAAAAACAACATTCAACGTTTGCTGGTCACCAATAAGTATATTCCCTTTACGCAAACGAATACCTTTAACAGTTCGATCATAGATGCTTCCAAGATAACTCGTTTTTGCCAACCAACCAATTGAAGATACTTCACCACTAGCATGAACGATTTTTACTATTTCAATATCTTGTATTTTGCATGAAAGTTTTTTTCTTTTATCTACTAACACTTCATCTTTATACGGTTTATAGACTGATGTCAAATTCATTCCATACTTAACCATAACATTATAAGACTTTATATCCCAGCCTTCGTTCTTTAACCTATTGCAGATCTCTTGCCCCCATTTGAACTCCGGTGAAAATGGAACAGGTACATTTTGCGAAAGGTAATCCAAAACATCTTCATATGAATTAAGTTTGGAATTTTCATCTACACCATCTACCTGAACAGTAAAATAGTGAGCTTCTTCCTTCTCAGAACATGTTTCAACTGTATACACACTATGTAGTACATCAAGAACTGTTACATCTTTTTTGTTAGTATCCGAAAGCAACCCAGTTAGCTTTTCAGCATCAATTATAACTCGTGTTAGTATTTTTTCTCCTGGATATGAAGTTGAAAAAGTAAGCTTCTGACAATAACTTAATACAGATAATCTTCCAATACCACGAAATCCCCTAGAATTATCGGTCGTCTTTTTTGAATTACCAATACTAATAAGTACTTTCTCAGCTTCTTCAGAAGGAATACCCATACCGTTATCTTTAATGATGATTCTACTTTCTGTAGGAAGTAATTGAACAACTATCTGTTCTTCACCTTTTTGAATTATATTTGAGTCTACAGCTTTATCAATTGAATCCACACTATTTTGAATGTATTCCCGAAAAACCACATTTGGATCAGAGTACATACCAGAGGTTAATGACTCTAGTGTATACTTTCCTATAATTATTCTGTCACTCATTAGTTCACCTCCAAAAGGTCAGAAAGTTTCACCTGAATGTTATCCAAGATTGACTCTGTAACCTTTTTTAATACTTTCTGACCTTGTTCTTCATCAAGAGTAATACTCATCCTCTTCTCAAACCTCTTTAAATTATTTTTAAGCAATTTTGCCAAGGCTGTCATTTCCATTGATGATATCGCAGTTGAAGCAGCCTCATGATCTCTGTCAGAAAACACTCCCAGGTCTACAAACCGCCCATAGATACGTACCAGTTCCCAGTCGATATACTCAACACCATTACCTTTACAAATTATATCCCATTTTGAAAGTTGCTTATCAAAAGCAAAATCCAATGGTTTCATCCTATCTAAAAGATCACTTACTCCCTTTCGCCCAAAGAAATGTATAAAATTCGTAAAAACATATTTCTGTTGTGCTTCACTTTCAACTAACCCATCTAAAATATCTAGATAAAGATATCTGCATTTCTTTGTCAGAAAATCATATACCATAGTGTATGTAGGAGATTTTTTATCTATAATCCCCAGTAACTTGAATAGTCTCATTGGTGTTAAATACAACATATATAACTTCTTATGTAAAGATGATGTAATACCTAAAACTTTTTCAGGTAAATATTGATTGTCACCGATTAAATCGATGAAGGCCTCCCGTTCGTCATTAAGTTCTTCAAAAAGTTCATTCCAGATTGCAATTTTCTTTTGAGCACGTTCCCATTGAGCTTTTCTCTTAGCAAATTCCTCTTCTGTTTCTTTCGAATTTCCTCGAGAACTTCTACTAATTATCCCACGATTTGCTATTAGCCTTTCAGGCATACATAAGAACCTAACAAAGTCGGTCGAATTATCACCAAAAGCAGCTTTGAAAAAGCTTCTACTATTTACCCCTTTCCCCTGTGTTGGAACTAACATGCATTGCACTGCACGTAAGTACTTAGCATTCCAATTAGAACCTACATACCCTCGTTCATTGGCTGATAAAGGAATATATCTCATTGGAAATGAAAAAGCAGCTACTTGTTCGCTACCTTCTGGTAAATTACTATTTATATCATCTTTAAGGTCAAGCGTTTTTCTCATACGATCATAAAGATCCTCAGGGGTATCTGATTTGTATCTCTGACCTTTGCCGCCAAAATCCTCACTATTATAAAGTACATAGTTAGATAATTCTGTTATTCCATTTTCGGCACATAGTCGTAAAGCATTCTCATACACCTCTTGGTCCTCTATGTGGTCGAATGCTACACGAGCAGGCTTCAATGCAATCTCTCCTAATCTTTTTGCCTTATCTTCGTTTAAGAAAAAGGCATCTAAACCTTGGTTAAAATCAACATATCTTTTAACCGTTTTACCAGTTCGTGGATTTTTATATGTTGCCCCTTTTCCAAACCCTGCAGCGATAATGTCATCAATTATCTGATTGAATCTTGGTGATCTCAAAACATTATTGTCCATTAAGATAAGATTTCTCTTCGGACCAAATTCCTCATCTATCAAACTTATTTTATTTTTGATATCCATATATGGAACAAATGTTGGCTCTAGGGTTTGTACCGCACAGAAACCACAGTTATTTCCACATCCTTTAGTTGCACTCAAAAAATACGCATCATTAAATGGATACAAACTTTCAATATCTTCTAACATTGTGTAATCTGGAATCATTTGGTCGATGCATTCATCCCCCTGAATCCCCAACTTCCCTGATTCATTTAAGAGTCCACAAACAGGATATATTCCCGTATCTTCGTATATTTGCTCAGACATCATTGTTGCAGCAATGCCTCCAACAGATATTTTATCAACTGAGTCAACTAAAGTCTTTGCATACTCAATTGCCTCGATTGTTGCTTTCCATTCAAATGTAAAAAGAGATGTAACATACACCTTATCCCACTTTGTGTCAGATAAGGCTTTCGGTAGTTTTCCTTTCGTAAATCTCACATAATCATGCAAAACCGTCTTATGAAATCGAGATATTTTCATTAATCCCAAAGGGGGTTGTTTGCATTTATAATTTGGTTCTATTAATAATATATTACTCATTTGTCAGTCCACCCATTGTATTATTATATTTAAAACGTAAAGGTAGTATCTAGGTCTTGTTAAAGCTACATATTCCTCACACAATTGCTCAACCTCTACCACTTTTTCTTTACTCTTATGATTGATGTAAATAATAATGTCTGCTTCCATACCTTTAAAATCTTTAACGGTACTAAAACGAACTGTATCATCTTCTATTATACTCAAATTTCCTGATTTGTCGATCCTTAATGCACCAATATACTCCTCACCACTTAATATTGAGTTATTAAACTCAATATTACTCAATATAGCGATTGATTTTGGTAAAACATATTCCTTTTGGGTTAATCGATTGATGATATTTGTGAGAGCCTTTTTAGACTGATTTCTATTCTTATATTCCGAGTATTCAGGTTCTACTCCAAGAAGCGAATTTGCAATGGTCTCACCACCTAAACCTGTATGATTGATGGCGTTTTCATATATCCTTCCAGTATTTCTAATATTATATCTTAAGATTATCGGTGGATATTCTATCGCAAATGAATTATCGAAATCCTTCGAGAATACATTTTGGTTCTCATCGAAAAAAACATAAAATGTAGAATAATCACAACGAAGTAACCCCCTTATTGATAATCCCATATCAACATCATAATCCTGGGCTTCATCAACAATGATGCAGTCAAATTTTTTATCTTCAGCTACATCACCAATATAATCAAAGAATCCACATCCATTAAGTTTCGCAACATCATACTTATCCCCTAACAGGCTTTGCATCAAAGATTCAAAATTCAGGCATGTAATATTCTCAATACTCTTGAATATTTCCACATTTACATATTGTGTTAACGTTTCACTATAGCATGTAAAAAGTACTTTTTTACCCTTCGATGCCTCACGTAAAGCTTTTTTTGCTCCAATAAATGTTTTACCCGTCCCAGCTCCACCAACAAAACGAAGCTCATTATAATTGTTTACCGCATCCAGGATACTATCTTGTACCATGTTTATTTTTACAAACTCTTTCTTTCTAATAGGAATCAGTGCCCCCGCAGCCGCAGATAAAGAAATTCTTTTATTTATTAGTGAGATAAGCTTCTTCCTTTGCTCAGCTGAAAAGGGAACAAACAGGTTCCTCTTATTTTTCCAGTAATGAAATATAGCATTTACTCTTTGTTTTAGATTCGATATGTCAGTCATATCAATAGTGACTTCCCTAGGGTTACTGCTTGATATGATTTTTTCTGATGAATACCATGGAAAAGCAACTGCAAATCCAAACGCTCCGTTAAATGATTGATGAAACTCTTCCCGAAAGTGATTATAAAAATGCCGCATACTTTTTTCAGATTGCTCATAAGGACTACATTTCAGCCTTCTTGTCGATTCTTCACCTTGATAAGAATCAATTAGAATCCAGTCCGTTCCATCTTGAACAATATCCTTGCCACCTTTCACTTCAACTGTAATGTAGCCAAAGGATGGGTCGAATATCAGAAAATCACTTTCGCTATCTACGCGCTTTCCCTCATCCACTTCAAACCAACGCACAGAATAGAAAACATGGTACTTTTCTGGCAACTGGTCTTTAAATGCTTCATACATGAACTTTTCCGAAGGTGTACAATCATAATTTTCTAAATCAGCAGGATGCATTATTGCCATATCTATTCCTCCCAAAAACCATAGTGGCGTATTGATGTAGCTCTATCTATTGAACCTATTATTAATGACCTATCTAAGTCATGATTAAAATGCTGACAGGATACTTCATTTAAGAACAAACATCCAGTACAAGCTTTATACCTCTCAATACAAATTGGATCAAATATGCACTTCTGTGCACCTTGATACGTTTTGTTAATCCACTTATCAAAATATGCTTCAAATAAATTAAATAATGCCCCTAGATTGAAGCCTTGTGAATTTTGACAATACACCAGAACAGCCGGAACTGAAGGTAAAATATATTCTGATATAGAGTTTTTATCCAATCCGCACATACTAGCTGCGCTTCTAATTAGAAGATGAGACAATGTATGTATAAGATTATAAACATAATACGTCGCTGCTTCTTCTGGATTAATCTTTGAGAACGGCTTAATCAGTTCAGGTCTAATATTGTTTACAAACCAAAGCTTGACAGCTTTTTCATCATCAATGTCTGGTATGCTATCATGCTCTACATAATTATTTCTATCCAACCAAGAAAGAATCTTTGCCCTATCAAATTCAAATAGAACTCCTTCAGTTTTAAGTTTTGTTGCATAAATATTCTTAATCCCATTATGTTCTTCTTTGAATGCATGAAGGATTACACCATCACCAGGTTCAGACTTCACTCTTGTATAACCATATGAGCAACTCACAAATGGTATATCACCACAAACCTGCACCGCAGATACCGCTCTATTTTCTGCTATCTCCCTAAATTCCTCTGGATTTGCATTTGTATTCAACATCTTTGATATCTCTTTAGCTTCATCAAGAGAAGAGCTATCTTCTAATTCCTTTACAAATATATATTCAAGTATAGCTTCAGAAACTTTAGAAATACTTTCAGGAGATGTAAAAATCTTACCTCTAAGATCATTGACAATCTCTATATATTTGCTCCCACTATCTTTATTCGCAACTGCACTAGCAGCGTTTGCAGCACTTGTTGGATCTAAACCTGCAGCTATGAACATTTCATACCTCTCATCATACATCTTTTTGTAAGCTTCAGGGTCTAATGAGATACCATTTTCAAGTACGTCATCAAGTTCATTTCTATTTATTATACCAAGCCAGCATGCTACTGTTAATAATGCCCCATAATCCGTTTCACTAATAAATTTTTCTACCTTTTCGTCAATTATATCAATAAGACTAATACTATATGAAAAATATTGGGCAGGATCTAATGCTACATTAGGTGGCATAACTGACCCACATTGTTCACACTTTTTAAACATCGGTATCTTCTCACCACATTTTGTACAGCGGAAGTTATAATCATTCAGCTTACCACTCCAAAATATATGCTCACCCGACTTACATTTTTTACAATATACTGGATGTTTATCTGTTGCGTTTCCACATTTACAAAAATAAATTTGTCTGAATTGCTTCAATTCAACTGTTTTGCAATGACGACATTTCTTATTTCGCTTGTACGATTCTACATCCCTAAACTGATACACGTGATGGCACTTTGGACAGTAAAAGGTTTTTGGACTTATCTCGGCAATAATCCCGCGCTCATCTCCATCGTGCTTCGGATTCAGAACATTGCAATTCTCAATAGTCAAGCCAGCACCATAACCCGCTGTATTATCTAAAGGTGTCCCCCCCTCTCCTGCTACATTCCCAAAAGCTTGTATCGCTTGATTAACAACACGAATTAAGCGTTGCTTATTGATGCCATCTAGCTTTTCACTATTCCACCTAGTTACATGAGCTATATAATTATATCGTTCCTCACCACGCACTGAAAAATCAATCCAGCTCTCAGGAAGATACTTATATAAAGACTGCGAAACACCTCGCTTCATTTGATACTTCATAAATCATTCTCCCTTCAAATTTAATCAAGCTCAATAATTAATTGTGAATCCGTATCTCTGAGACTGTTCATTATCCTATAACCCATCAAGTTGAATCCAGTAAAGATATTTTCATCAATCCATGTGCGGTCAGCAATCTGAATAAAAAGATCTTCAACAAATTCTTTAATCTTCAAACTATACTGATTTCCTAGATCTTGAGTTGTACCATCATCTTCCCAACATCCATATGCCATTTTTAACTGTTCTTTGACAGTTTCAACATTGAGTAGATCATTTTTTATCGCTTTACTGATATTTTTCATGAAAAAAAGCGTTCCAGTTGAGTACTGCAGTTCTGGGTCATAGCTGGTAAGCAGTAAACTTGTAAAGATACCAGGAAGAGTTTTATCAATAGCTTTTGAAGCCCATCTATTGATTGGTACTGGTTCGACTAGTAAATCCTTATACTCATGCATACTTAAAAAGTTCTTCAAATAACTTAAATCCGTTTCTCTAGTAGGTCTTATAAGATCAATAACAATACTTGTGTGTTTTCTACCAGTACGTGAATATGCTTGTATATACTCAGCCATATTTCCGGGAATTCCATAAAAGAACATGACATTAAATCTATCTGCATCGACTCCATGAGATATCATACTAGTGGCTGTAATGAGGTTAATACCTTCATAAACATTATCATTGTTTTCAACTTCTGCTAACACTTCTCGAACATCCTGAAAGGATTCATCCCCTGTCATAGCTCTAGTTTTAAACGGAATAATTCCATCACTAGCGAGCTCTTCATTTACAGGTGTTTTAATAGCCCCATCAACATTATTGCCATCGCGCTTCACATTATTATATTCAAGAAAAATCCAGTAATCCTTAAGTAATTCTAAGGCCTCTTCCCTTGTTTTAATCCCTATATTGTTAATTTTCAACACCTTCTCTGGATCCTCAAAATACTCATACACAGCTTCCCTCATATACTTAAGCGAAAATACTACACTCTGAACAATAGCTTTACCATATGGAGCATAACCTAAAATCTGTCGCTGCAAATCTTCATTATCTATTGATGCATAAAAATTTCTATCGATAAATGGTGATTCACATGGAAAACGAACTGGATTACGACCGTATAAATGATAAACTTGTTCTCTATACGAGGATATTGTTGCCGTTGCACCTATGACTTTGATGTCTCTTTTTGACCTAGATATATTCTTGATATAGTACTTAATAAAAGATTCATAATGGGCAGAATATGTTCCAAGAGATTCTCTAATCAAGTGCAGTTCATCCTGGATAAACAGTGTAGGAGCAGGATCATACATCTCAACAAGTTCAAATTTCTGGACTTCAGTTTTGCATGTATATTCAAGACATTTATTTTTTGAAGTATACCCGTGTGTCGGGCATCTATAATTAGCGCCATTTAGTATACTTCTAAAATTTGCATTACAGCCAATAAGTGCAAGTTTGTCAACAGTGCTAATAATTGCACTTGGTAGGTACCTATATATTTCACTGTCAACAATATATAGTGGTAAATCTTCTCCTGACTGACATTCCTGATTTTCACAATAATGTAGTAACCTTCCAAGAGTTTCATCAGCACGCAAATGAACCGTTTGCTTACCACAAAACGGGCATACCTCAAGAATCCTATGTTCGTCTCTTTGACCTTGCGTCATCTCTCTATAACGCGCATACTCTTTGGCACTCATACTATTGGGCGTGTTGTTATCACCAACGAAATAGCCCAGAGAAAAGAATTCCGAATTTTCAATATCATCGTCATTTCTACGAATTAATTCCGCCTGAGCCATTACATTTGCCAATCTCTGAACCTGTTGCACAGAAAGCAATCTTAATGGGTATCTCAAAATGCTAGTGACACCACATTTTTTACCTCTATATCGGTCAAAAAACAAGTTAAACACCAGTACACCTAGAAAAGCTTCCGTTTTCCCACCACCTGTAGGAAAATAAAGCAATGCCATTGATGATAAATGAGACTTTGCTTTCTCGTCATCAGGCATAACATCCCTATCACATGCCACAATGTCAGGAATCATAGATACAATAAAGACAATTTGAAAGAGTCGCCAAGTTGAATATTTTTTTGACGTTTCAGAAAAGGCTCTATTCATCTGAGTAAAACTCTTTCTAACCAAGGGATAATTTTTGATGACATTTATTCCATGTTCGAAATTTGATATTTCATCTTCGAAACCTCTAATTTCAGTAGACATTTTTTCTAAACCAATTGTGGTTAGGTCTGATTCTTTTTGTGATTTATAGTTTTTCCATGACTCGAGTTCTTTCTTCATTTTTGAATGTATAGTTGCCAATGTTTCAACCGGTTCATCAACTAGATCTAAAAATTTGACTGCCATGCTATCATTTGTAATTAACCTATATTGTTCATATAGCGGAAGATGATTTGTTTGTAAAGCATTCTCCTCTTCAATATATTCCACAGCACAGTTATTACTAAGTGCATACTGCGACTTATCATATTTATAATCATCTGCAAAAAAGTCTAACTCGATTTTGCAGTAATCAGCACCTTCTAGTTCTACCTTGATTCCTGAATTAAATAGTGTCTCTATAGTAAACTTATTCTTTTTACGTGATCTATGGGATTTCGAGTATAAAACAGTAGAATCATTTACAAGAAAGCATGATATTAAATAGTTATGACCTATCTTCTTTATTTGAATGTCAAAGTAGACCCTCCAATTCTGATGCTGTTGTTCAACTTTTTTATTAGAATATCTCTCAAAAAAAAGATTATATACATTCTGATTTAGCAAATGCTCTACTTTTACAGGTTCTGATATTGCTCTTGTCATTACTTCTTCATCTTCATTAATCTGAGTCTGTAAATCTTGTACGTATGTATCTAATTGTATATTTATCACATGATTTTCATCTACAAAACCACAATCTCCAGACTGATTCAACAATTCCTTAGGTCGAAAGCTTATTTGTGCTCCTTCCGCGCTTAAGCTTACTTTCTTATAAACCGGTATCACTTTAATCTGAACATCCGAAAACACTTCACTATCCTTGTCGTAAGCTTCCATCACTTCTTCAAATGTATTAAAGACAATTGACGCTTTAACCTCATTTATTTCCTTAAGCATCGCTAGTTGTTGTTCTTTAAGCGTAGGAACAGCTCTATAATAAAAATCCCCCTGTGGCGTTAATTTTATCAATGCAGTTTCAATTTCTGTTTCACTTATATAAAAATCTATTCCAATACTTTCTATAAAAGTCTTTGAGGAATTAGCATTATTTCCACCCTCATCGTTTGTAGACATCAGTTTTCCAACTAACAATACATTTTCCGGGTTACTTCCTACTATACGGTCGAGTCCTGCCCCAGTAATTCTTCCAATGAAATTATGTAATATCTCGGTCGACAGTAATTGTCTTGATTTTCCAAGTTTATCCATTCCATTCCCTCCATGCGCGCTCTACTGTTGTAAAACGCAAACCAATTGATGAAAAAATTCTATCTGCTCCATCTTCTGCACTTATTGGTAATTGTGTTTGATATGTATCCAATATATATAGAGAGCATGCAAACTCTGTAATACTGCTTACCTTAAACTCCATATCTTTAACTTTAGGTTTTGCCACATTATACATATCTTTAAGAACCGGTTCTATCGTTTCATATTTAGCTACTCCTTCTGGAAAGATATTTTTGGCACAAAGTACATAAAGAAAATCCCTAAAGTTCGTAATTTCTCGGTCATATGATAATTCAATAATTTTATCAATTACTCTATCCACTAAATGAAGGTCATTCATTGATTTTGTAATCCGTCTGATCCCAACAATAAACTCCTCTTCTTCAAGTCTACTCCACTCAATTAAACTTTTCGAAAATGTCTTATTAAATGTATCTACAACTTTAGCAATTTCAATATCATCTTCAATAGGTGTTTCAGTTATACTCTCTGTTAAAGAAAAGTTCATCTCCGATATTTCGAAAACCTTACTCTCGTTGTCGCCCATGAATTCAAAATACTCATTAGCTATTGCAGCCTTTGCCTTAAAAATCCCATCTCCCATTATACCTTCACCAGCCACAACAAGACCATCTGTCTCGAAACAACTGTCTGTATCCACAGTTGTTCTAATAAATAAATTATCATTCGAATACAGTTCCTCGCCAACTATGGAATCAACCGTTGAATATGATTCCAGATTGATTTTTTTCACGCGCACTTCCCCAGTGCAAACAAGTGCCCCCCTACATATTAATTCATCTGCCTCAATATTCCCTTTTACAACAAAATCTCCATTAATACTAATGCTTTTAGCGATTATGCTCCCTATAACACTAAGGTCATATGTAGCGTGAATGTGTTCAGCTTCAAGCATTTCACCAACTACAATATAACTTTCATTAAATACAACATCTCCATCTGTTGTTATTGCCTCAACGATATTTTTATTTCCTAAAACATGATCACCAGAATTGTACTGTAATAATTTCGCACTCATCAAATCCCCCTACTCTTTCGAATCCGTCAGCAACTTATTGTATATTGAATTCTTGCTTGACTCACCTAAAACAATATGCAAATAGTCCTTGGCTCTAGTGCACGCTACATATAAATAACTGATGTTCTTTTTAAGTTGCTCTACAATTTCTTCACTAAATAACTCTGAGGACTTTATTTGTTTAGTTTTATCATATGCACCCAATGGTTTGACCCCACAAACAATAACCGCTTGAAAATCCAAACCTAAAACTGAATCAAATGTGATTAAGGACACACCGCCATCTCCATATCTCCCACCCCAACTCAAATCGTTATGGTAAAGTAAGTTGAACGGAATATGTTCTCGAGCCAGTGCATTTTGTAACGCAGATTCAATGTAATACGAAAAAGGTTTATACTGCCTGTTATACATTGCGATTGCAATTTCATCATACGGTACACCTTCTATATCATGAATTAATTTAATTGATTCAATAACCTTTTCTGATTCTACAACTGCATTACCAGAAAATTGTTTAATTGTGACTCCGTCCCCCTTCCTAAATGCTTGTCCCCTGAGAAACATATCAGGATCAAACTCACCTTCCGGATTATATCTTTTAATTAAAGCTCGAGCATTCTGCGCAAATCTATTGATATAATCATTGATTTCTATGCAGTTCCTAAAATTTTTCTCAATTCGTATGCTCTTATTACCACCACGATAAACAGGATATCCTTTTCCAACATTCCACGGTGCTTTTCCCTGTTTCTGGCGATGTTTTATTTCTTGTGTTTTATCTCCACAAATTACAAATATATGGTCTCCATTATCTTTGTTCTCCAACAGGTTATAGCAAACTTTATACCAATTTGGTTCAAACATCTGGACTTCATCTATAAATATTCCATAATATTTATCTTTGATTTTTCCAGCAGCTAATTTATTATTTACTGAATTTCTTCTGTCCTCAATTGCATTCACACCACCAGGCAAAAATAAATCGTTCTTTTCTAATAATCTTTTACAAAGTCCATCGAACGTGCAACAATCTACGTTACGCTCCTGGAGGCCTGCTCTCTCTATAAACCATGCATAAAGAGAATACAAATTCCTGTTATAACATGTAATTAAGAATTTTTTATCTGGGTTCAGCCTCGCAGCCTTAAAACATTTTGCAATTAGCAATACACTTTTTCCACTTCCAGCGCAAGCAAGAATAAGCTGGTCTCCCTTACTCATTTTGTTAATGATATTAATTTGTTCTGCCTCAAGCCTAAAAGCCCTAACAGCAGTGTCATCCTCTGACACCACCAATAGCTCTTCTGATGCACCAGGTGTGCTATTATCTTCTGTTACCATAGCGAACCTTACTGTTGTATATTCAGGTGCTATTCTTTGAAGAATCGAATTTACATTTGTTTCACAAATATTTATACATTCTTTTGCGCAGGGGATGTCTGGATGTTCTAAATAATTGTTAAGAATATCTGAAAATGCCACCCGTAACTTGGAAAA
>Ga0163223_100303_pt1 | contig 16715 bp, 16 predicted proteins | sample MSEWel2016_02_17_2_FD_113147 | JGI IMG/M metagenome (GOLD analysis project Ga0163223, IMG submission 113147) | Subsurface microbial communities from deep shales in West Virginia, USA - MSEEL Well Study Marcellus 5H_2016_02_17 ...
GTAAAAGAAGTAGACCCAGGAACGATGGAATCAAAACGGGTTAAAAATCTCTATATTGCAGGAGAGATGCTGGATGTGGACGCGCTGACCGGTGGCTACAATATCCAAATTGCTGTTTCCACGGGCTGGCTGGCCGGAAACGCCGTTGAATAAGTGTTTGTAAAGTTGGATGAGGGAGAGTAAGATGCAAATTGCCATTGATGGTCCTGCCGGAGCAGGAAAAAGTACCATAGCAAAAAAAATAGCAGCAGCCTATCAGATGACCTATCTGGATACGGGCGCCATGTATCGCTGCATTGCCCATTGTGTGTTAAATCAGATGGGTGACCGCTTTGATAACGCGGCCGATATTGTAAAAATTGCCCGGGGAACCGTGATCCGGTTTGAAGGCAATCAGGTGTTCTGTAATGATAAAGATGTTACCTGGGAGATCCGGACGCCTCTGGTTTCCCGCCATACCTCCGATGTGGCCAGGATTAAAGAGGTCCGGGATCTGCTGGTCGCTCAGCAGCGGGAATACGCAAAAGACCATGGGGTGGTTATGGATGGAAGAGACATCGGTTCGGTGGTATTGCCGGAGGCTGACCTTAAGTTTTTTCTGGATGCTGACGTTTTGGAACGGGCACAGCGACGAAAAAAAGAATTGGACGAAAAGGGCAATGGGAAAGCCTTGGAAGAGATAAAAAATGAAATTGAAGACCGCGATAGTAATGACAAAAATCGGTTAGAAGGTCCATTGGTGCAGGTCGCGGACGCGATTGTCATTGACACAACGGGGAAGAGCATTGAAGAAGTATATGAAGAAATGAAAATTCATATTGACGAGGCTTGTCGATGATTTATAAAATTGGTCGCTTCATAGCTTATCTCATTAGTTTAATTCTCTTTCGGATCACAATTACCGGTAGGGAAAACATCCCGGAGACCGGCGGAGCTCTGATCTGTCCCAATCACATCAGTAATATTGACCCGGTGGTGATTGCATTTGCAACACCGCGGGATATTCATTATATGGCCAAGGCGGAATTGTTTAAGAATCCGCTTTTGCGATGGTTTTTCAAAAAAGTGAACGCCTTTCCGGTTAATCGCGAAAAGGTAGCTGTGGAGACGATTAAGACTTCCTTGAAAATTCTCAAGGAAGACAAGCTGCTGGGTATTTTTCCGGAAGGACATCGCGTCAATCCGGAAGATCGGACACCTCCCGCCAGCGGCTTTGTCGTCTTTGCCATTAAGACGAAAGCACCGATTGTTCCGGTGCACATTAAAGGAAAATACCGATTCAGAAGTAAAATAGAGATTATTATTGGCAAGCCTGTTTATCTGGAAGAATACTATGGCAAAAAACTGTCTGAAGAAGAAACTAGGCAGTTAAGCGAAAAGATCATGGATACGGTCTATGCTTTAGAATTGACGTGAGGTTAAAATGGAAGTAATCATTGCCGATAAGTCTGGCTACTGCTTTGGAATCGAAAATGCCATGAAAATGGTCCAGGATACCATCGAATCGGGCCAACAAAACATTTATACCTTAGGGCCGATTAGCCACAACACCCAGGAAACCAGACGTCTAACGAATCAGGGCGTGGTAATAATTGAAGACGACGATGTTGATAATTTAGAAACCGGCTGTATCATCCTTCGCTCCCATGGGGTTGGCAAGAAAACCATTGAAGCGATTAAAAAAAAGGGACTCCCAATCATCAATGCCACCTGTCCCTTTGTCCGGGCAGTCCAGAAAAAGGTTGAAAGCTATGATGCTGCCGGTTATCAGATTGTTATTGTGGGAAATAAAAATCATCCGGAGGTGATTGGAGCAAATGGCTGGTGTCAAAATAAAGCTTTAATAATTAATGATATAAATCAGTTGGAAAATATTGAAAGTTATGATAGAATATGTATCGTGGCTCAGACCACCATCATCGAATCCAAATTCAATGAAATTTGTGATGCGATCAGGTCAAGAGTCAATGAAGTAGTTATATTTAATACTATTTGCAGTGCCACCGCTGAAAGACAAGCAGCGGCAGCGAAAACTGCAAAAGAAGTAGAATATATGATCGTAATTGGTGGATACCACAGTTCGAATACGCAAAAACTGGCGGATATCTGTAAATCCCATTGCGCAAAAACTTGTCACATAGAAACCATCCGGGACTTAGATCTCGCTGAAGTAAGAAACTATCAGAAGATTGGTATTACCGCAGGGGCATCAACACCGGATTGGATCGTTAAGGAGGTATTGGAAGGTATGGAAGAGCAAAACAAAATTGCTGAGGAAAACGTGGTCGCGGAAGTGGCGACTGAAGAACAGCCAACTGTTGTAGTTGAGGAAGTGGTGGAAACCATTGAAAAAGACGAATATGATGATGCTAATTTTGATTTCGCAGCAGAAATTGAAGAATCATTAAAAACAATTCGTCGAGGTGCTGAAATTGAAGGCGAAGTGATTCACATCGCTGAAGATGAAGTGATCTTAAACATTGGCTACAAAGCAGATGGTATCATCAAAAAGAATGATTTCACATGGAAAAGCGATGAGGTATTATCTGAACTTGTACAATTAGGAGACAAAGTTTGGTGTATCGTTACTGATTTAAATGAAGGTTCAGGAAATGTAAAACTTTCAAAAATCAAATATGATAACCGTCTCGTACAAAAACAGTTAAGTGACGCCTTTGATAATAAAACAGTCTTAGAAGGAACAATCAAAGATATTTCTGGAAATGGTTTAATTGTCGATATTGGATTTACAGATATTTATATGCCTGCTTCACAATATCATGTGCGTTACGTTAAAGACTTAAACACCTTAATTGGCGAAAAAGTTAAGGGCATCATTATTGATTACAACCCAAAACGACGTCGTGCGATTCTTTCCCAGAAAATTATTCTTGAAAAAGATATGAAAGAACGTCGGGAACAAGTAAAAGAAATGAAAGAAAAGCGTTTTGAAGAATTAAACGTCGATGATATTGTTAAAGGTGTGGTTAAAACCATTACTAATTTCGGAATCTTTGTCGATCTTGAAGGCATTGATGGCTTTGTCCATCGATCAGATCTGACCTGGGAAAAAATCAATGAGCCGAAAGACATCATTGAAAAAGGCCAGGAAATTGAAGCCAAGGTTATCGCTAAAAATGAAGAAGACAAAAAAATCAAATTAAGTGTTAAGGCATTATTGGATCGCCCTTGGGATGATTTCATTGCTAAATACAATGTTGATGATGAAGTTGAAGTGACGATCACTAATATTTTAGATTTTGGTGCCTTTGCTCAAGTGATTCCAGGCGTTGAAGGCTTGATTCATGTTTCTGAAATTAGCTACAACCGGGTTGAGTCTGTTGCTGCAGTTTTAAACACCGGTGATGTCTTAACGGTAAAAATCATCGGAATTAACGCTGAAAAAGAAAAAATCAGCTTAAGTAAAAAAGCAACCGAAGAAGCACCGGCTCGTCCTGCTCCAACACCAAGAAGCAGCAATAGTAGCAATGCTGGATCTGGCGATCGTGATAGAACTAGCAATTATGGTGGTGGCGATCGAAACCGCAGACCGCAACAAAGTCATAATAGCAATAACAATCGAAATAAAACAGTTTACGAAGAAACCGCCAATGTAACCCTTGGGGATTCATTCGGTAACTTGTTCGATGGTCTTTTCGGAGACAACAACGACGAAAAATAAGAATTGACTTTTTAAAATCCCAATCTCCGGATTATTTCTGGAGGTTGGGATTTTTTTAATTAGAAATTTTTTAAGTTTACCTATTGAAAAATTCTGATTTCGTGCTATAATGACATTAAATCCCGGTGGAATACTCGGAAATAATCCAGGGAGGGTTAAACACTTGAGACTTTCAACAAAAGGACGATATGGTGTATTGGCCATGGTAGAACTGGCGCTTCAATACGGAGATGGTCCGGTTTCAATTAAAGAAATTGCCGAAAAACAGAGTTTTTCAGATTCATATATGGAACAGCTTTTTTCCAGCCTGAAAAATGCCGGCTTGGTAAAAAGTATCAGAGGTGCCCGGGGTGGTTATGTTTTAGCTCGGGATCCCAGCGCTATTACCGTTGGTGAAATCATCAGAGCCCTTGAAGGGCCCATTGAATTGGCGGAATGCATTGATGGCGGTGGCAGACAGGTTTGTGCAAAATCGCCGGAGTGTGTAACCAGAGGGTTATGGAAAGATATTAGTGATAGTATCAGCAATATTATCGATAATCGATCATTACAGGACTTACTAAGCAAATAAAGAGAAAGAGGTATAACTTATGAAACGAATCTATTTAGATCATGCAGCAACAACAGCGGTTGATCCAGCAGTTGTTGAAACCATGCTACCATTTTTCACCGAATATTTTGGGAATCCTTCTTCAGTGTACGCCGAAGGGAGAGGGGTAAAGAAAAGCATTGAGGCCGCCAGAATCCAGATTGCCAATGCCATTAATGCTGATCCTCGGGAAATTTATTTTACCGGAAGCGGATCAGAGGCGGACAACTGGGCGATAAAAGGCATAGCCATGAAAAATCAGGCCAAGGGGAAACACATTATTACCTCAACCATTGAGCATCATGCGGTGCTTCATACCTGTGAATACCTGGAAAAACAGGGATTTGAAGTAACCTATCTGCCGGTCGATCAAGATGGGCTGATATCACTGGATGATTTGCGAAATGCGATCCGCGAAGATACTATTTTAGTCACCATTATGTTTGCCAACAATGAGATTGGAACCGTTGAACCGATCAAAGAAATCGGTGAAATTGTTAAGGAAAAAGGGATTATTTTTCATACTGATGCGGTCCAGGCACTGGGCAATATTCCCGTTGATGTTAAGGATTTAAATGTCGATTTACTGTCCATATCGGCTCATAAAATATATGGTCCTAAAGGGATTGGCGCTCTTTTCATTAGAAAAGGAGTACCGATTGACAATTTAATCCACGGCGGCGCTCAGGAACGAAAAAAACGAGCCGGAACAGAAAATACGGCCGAAATTGTAGCTTTTGGAAAAGCGGCCGAGATGGCAACAGAACATCTGGTAGAAAATGCTGCCCATATGAAAAAATTAAGAGATCTTTTAATTAAAGGCGTGATGGACAATATCCCACAGGTTCGTTTAAACGGACATCCGGAAAAGCGGCTGCCAGGAAATGCGAATTTCTGTTTTGATTACATCGAAGGAGAATCGATCCTGCTCAGTTTGGACATCATTGGCGTAGCAGGTTCTAGCGGTTCGGCCTGTACATCGGGTTCCCTGGATCCATCGCATGTGTTACTGGCGATTGGTTTGCCGGCGGGAATCGCCCATGGATCGTTGCGACTCACTATTGGGAAGCAAACAACGATTGAGGATATCAATTATGTGGTTGACAATCTAATCCAGATTATTGAACGGTTGCGCAAAATGTCACCGATTAATGCTGATTGTCCGATTGATGATGCTGTTTTTGATAAAGCCGATCATCACCACCATTAAGTATAAAAAAATATAACTAAGGAGAAATTAAGATGGACTATACAGATGTAGTAATGGAGAACTTTACCTGTCCTAAACATGTGGGCGAGATTGAAGGTGCAAATGGTATTGGTCAGGTTGGCAGCCCGGCTTGCGGCGATATCATGAAAATCTTCCTGAAAATTAATGATGACGGCGTCATTGAAGATGCGTCTTTTAAAACCTTTGGATGCGGTGCAGCCGTTGCCAGTAGCAGTATGGCAACCGATATGATTATCGGCAAGACCATTGAAGAAGCCGGAAAATTCAAAAATTCGGATGTGGTTGACGCTTTGGGGGGATTGCCAGCCGAAAAAATACATTGTTCGGTCTTGGCCGCTGAGGCCATTCAAGCGGCGATTGAAGACTATCACAATAAAAAAGCACAATAAAAAATAGTATCAAGCATAATAAATTAAAAAACGCAGTTTCTGTTAACGGGAAACCGCGTTTTTTTGACACTACAAATAAAAAACAACGTTGCTATAAAAAAAAGAATAGGGTAAGATATGGATATGACAGAAAATGAAAGGAACACGAAATGAAGGCGAATATTTTGCTCAATGTAGAAGTCGTTTCGAAAAAGAATGGGCGACGGCATGGATTGGTCAAGAGTCTGGTAGTGGTGAATCATGTCATTAGATACTTGGTGATCAATCCCGGTGGGGTTTTCTCAAAGGCTCAGTTTTTTAAACCGGAAAATATTTTGGATGTTAATTATAAGCGTTTGGTAATCGAGAGTGAAAAAGTCATTATTAAAGCAAAAGGCCAAAAAGTGAAAGACTATCTCGATGAGGCGTTTCCTCTGATGGACTATCCGGTGGTAGATAAAAATAAGGAGTCATTTGGTCATGTTGTTAATGCGACCATTGAAGAAGGAACATTTGCCATTACAGAATACGAAATTTCCAGAAGCTTTTTTGATGATATCGATCACGGCTTTGCGATTATTCCAGCCGAAGAACTTACGTATAAAGATCAGGTGCTTTATTATGAAAAAGATATGTACGATTTGGGATTTAAAGAACAGGGCACCGGAATTGCCAATAAACTTCTGGGGGTAAAATAGATGGACAATTCTTCAAACAAAAAAAGACTACTAGTTCTCAATCTCATCGTCGTTGTTTTAATTGGTGCGGTTTGCTTTTTTATCTGGCCAACGCTTTCGGGCATGTTTGCACCATTTTTCTTTGCCATTGTCCTGGCTTATTTGCTTAACCCGCTGGTTAGAAATCTTGAAGATAAAGGTTTAGATCGGGGGGCGGCGGTTCTAATTGTTTTCTTTTCGGTATTGGCACTGGTGATTGGCGCCTTTATGAGCTTTGTTCCCAGTTTGATTACCAATATTGCCAGTATGATCAGAAGCATTCCAAACTTTGTGACACAAACCCAGACCTATATCACTAATTTGTCGGACTATATTTCGAATTTTACCGGATATGACATTACCCAGTTTTTTAACCTGGAACAGGTTCTGGGAAATGTAATCCAGGGGTTTGCAACGGCACTCCAGGGGATATCAAATGCCATTCTACAAAATAGCGGCCAGGTGATGAATATCATTATCGTGCCATTAGTCACTATTTTTCTGCTGATGGATAAGGAACTCTTTATCAAGGGGATCATGTATCTGGTGCCACTATATTATCGCAACAGCATGCTTAAAATGTGTTGTGACATCGATCTGGTTATTGGTGGTTTTATCAAGGGTCAAGGTCTGACATCCCTGATCGCTGGGATTGCAACCGGGATTGGAGCCTTTGCTCTGGATTTGCCTTACGCAAGTATTATTGGTGTTATTGCCGGGGTCACAACCATGGTTCCTTATTTTGGACCAGCGGTAGGTAGTTTTGTGATTGTAGTACTGGTACTGTTTATTAATCCACTACTGATTATTCCGATGCTAATCGTTATTGGGGTGGTTCAGGTGATCTGTGGTAATTTTCTGGCACCGGCACTGATGTCCGGAAATGTCGGTCTTCATCCGGTGTTTATTATCTTTTCGATCTTCTTTTTTGGGGCTATGTTTGGAGGCGTGGGAATGATTATGGCGGTGCCGATGGCGGGAACCATTAAGGTAATTGCCGGGTATATTATTTCCATCTTTGCATCAAAAGACGCTACTGACCAAAAAAGGATTGACATTTAAATATGGAATTAATATAATCATCTATCATAGGTTAATATAAAAATGCATTGAGAACGAAGGCTCTAAAAATAATAATTACAGAGAGAGAGACACGGCTGAGAGTCTTTTAAAGTTAGTTTAGGGTTGCCCCGTTCGAGCAGCTGGGAAGAAAGATTAAATGAGAGGTTCATTGAGTATTTTCAGTCGGGAAACCGTTATTAATAAAGTGAGTTGCCAATTATATTGCAGCTAATTTGGGTGGTACCGCGGATTAAACCGTCCCTTGCAGACTTGCAGGGGATTTTTTGTTTTTTATAGACACCGAGAAGTATCAAGTACGCACAACTAAAAATTAAAAATGCAATAAGGAGAAAAAATGAAACCATTAGGATTAAATGAAATCAGAGAGAAATATTTAGCGTTTTTTGAAGAAAAAGGACATCTGCGATTAAACAGCTTTCCACTCGTGCCGATTAACGACAAGAGCCTGTTATTGATTAACTCGGGGATGGCACCGCTAAAACCTTATTTTACCGGTGATGAAATACCGCCAAGAAATCGGATCACCACCTGTCAGAAGTGTATTCGTACCCCGGATATTGAAAATGTCGGGAAAACAGCCAGACACGGCACATTTTTTGAAATGCTGGGTAACTTTTCCTTTGGCGATTACTTCAAAAAAGAAGCTATTCCCTGGGCCTGGGAATTCTGTACCAAAGTGATGGAAATACCGGAAGATAAAATCTGGATCACGATTTATCTGGATGATGACGAAGCCTTTCAAATCTGGAATGAAGACGTCGGAATACCCAAAGAAAAAATTGTGAGACTGGGAAAAGAAGACAATTTCTGGGAGCATGGACTGGGCCCCTGTGGCCCCTGTTCCGAGCTTTATTTCGACCGGGGTGAAGAATACGGCTGTGACAGCCCCACCTGTAGTGTTGGTTGCGACTGTGACCGTTATGTTGAATTCTGGAATCTGGTTTTCACCCAGTTTGATAAAGATGAAGCGGGCAACTATAACCCCTTACCAAAACCCAATATTGATACCGGTATGGGATTAGAACGTCTGGCCGTTGTGATGCAGGGTGTGGGTACCATCTTTGAGATTGATACGGTTGGCCATGTACTCAACTATATCTGTAAAAAAGCGGGGGTAAATTATGGCGATGATCCTCAGGACGATATTTCGATCCGAGTTATTACCGACCATATCCGCAGCGTCACCTTTATGATTGCCGATGGCGTGATGCCAGGAAATGAAGGCCGCGGTTACGTGTTGCGACGATTGCTTCGCCGGGCCGTTCGGCATGGAAAATTATTGGGTATCAAGGATCTTTTCCTTTATGATGTCGCTAAAGAAGCCATCCGGGTTTCGGAAGGGGCTTATCCTGAACTACGCGAAAAACAGGAATTCATTCAAAAACTGATCCGCATCGAAGAAATACGCTTTAAAGAAACTATCGATCAAGGTTTGGCACTGTTAAACAAAGAACTGGATAAAATTATCGAAATGGAAGAAACAGTATTCCCGGGCGGTGGGGTCTTTAAACTCTACGACACCTATGGATTCCCTTATGACTTAACCAGAGAAATTGTTGAAGAACGGGGCCTGACCATTATCGCGGAAGACTTCGAAAAAGAAATGCAGGCACAGCGGGACCGAGCCCGACAGGATCGCCTCAATAGCGATTTAGCAGTATGGGCTGATGATCCCTTTAATCCTTTGGGACCGGATGCCGTCAATACCTTTGTCGGCTATGACAATCTGGAAGCGGAAGGCACCATCTTAGGGCTCTATGTGAATGAAGCCCTGGTGGACGAAGCAAAAGCTGGCGATGAGGTACTGGTACTGCTGGATCAGACCGCGTTCTATGCCGAAAGTGGAGGCCAAACCGGGGATCATGGGATCATTCAAAAAGGCGATGGCTTAATTGAAATCAGGGATTGTAAAAAAGGCAGCCTAAGCCGACATATTCATTCGGGTATCGTGAAGTCAGGAACCTTTAAGGTAGGGGAGAGTGTCATTACAGAAGTCAACAAAGACTTACGGGATGCCGTTCAGCGGAACCATACGTCGACTCACTTATTGCAAAAAGCCCTGAAACAGGTATTAGGCGACCATGTGGAGCAGGCGGGGTCATTTGTATCTCCCGACCGGTTGCGTTTTGACTTTAACCATTTCCAGGCCATGACCCGGGAGGAAAAACGACAGGTGGAAGACATTGTCAACGCAGCGATTTTAGCGGCCTATGATGTATCTATTTTTGAGACCAACATTGATCAAGCCAAAGAATTGGGAGCGACCGCTTTATTTGGCGAGAAGTACGGTGAAATTGTCCGTGTTGTCAAAGTTGGTGACTTTAGTACCGAGCTTTGCGGTGGCTGTCATATCAGCAATTCTGCTAAAGTCGGTCTCTTTAAAATTATCAGTGAAGGTGGTGTTGCTGCTGGGGTTCGACGAATTGAAGCGGCAACCGGTTTTAATGCCTGGCATCTGGTGGAAAAAATGGATGATACTCTGGTTGAAGTGTCCAATTTGATGAAAACAAATCCGGATCAATTGCTTGAAAAAGTAATGGAATTGGCTGAAATCAACAAACAAAAAGAACGCACCATTGCTGAACTAAAACAGAAGTCGGCCGGAAATACGATAATGGATATCCATCAGAAAATGGTGATCATCAGTGGCGTTCAGGTTACCATTGCTGACGTTGAGAAAATGCCGATGGAAGAGCTTAGAACCATTGGAGACTTACTAAAAGACCGAATGGGATCGGGAATTGTACTGCTGGGGAGCGCCTTAGATGGCAAGGTTAATTTTGTTGCAACAGCGACTCCGGATATCGTTAAACGCGGCTTCCATGCGGGTAAAGTCATTAAAGAAGTGGCGACAATAGCTGGCGGAGGCGGTGGTGGACGCCCGGATATGGCGCAGGCTGGGGGGAAACTTCCAGAAAAATTGGCTGAATCACTGTCAAAGGGAGAGGCATGCATTCGGGAGCAGTTGAATTAATTGATTAATAAAATGAAAAATTACATCATTTGACTTGTCTTTTCTTTATCTTTGGGTTAAAATGATATAAATTGATTGTGAAGGAGGTCAGATGACAATGGGAGAAAATACGGTGATTGATCGAGGAACCATTATGTTTGAGGTCGATAGCGAAAAGTCTCAGAAGATCGACGAAGTGATGCGCAATGTACATAAGGCTCTAGTTGAAAAAGGGTATAACCCTGTCAATCAAATTGTAGGTTATGTCATGTCAGGAGATCCGACCTATATCACAAGTCACAGAGAAGCGCGAAACGCCATACAGAAAATTGAACGGGATGAGTTGCTCGAGGAACTTGTTCGACGTTACTTAAAAAGTATTTAGTAGGCTGATAATTTGGGGCTGTCTCAACCGAGGCAGTCCTATTTTAGTTTTGGTATGGCGACGGGCAGATGGAGTTTTGATTGTAGAAGTTGGTGTTTAGTCACCGTACCGATCAATTGTTAATCTGTACACATAACGCTTGTGGTTAGGAAATGATTAGAAGATGATATTAAATACCCTGGGTAATACTGGAATCAAGGTCTCGCGGATGTGCTTTGGCAGTTTGACGATTGGGCCGCTCCAGAAAAACAAAACTCTTTTAGAAAGTCGGGAAATTATCGCGGCGGCTTTGGATTGTGGTGTTAATTTTTTTGATACGGCGGATCTGTACAATAATTACGATCACCTGCGTGCGGCGATCCAGATGCAACAGGATGTGGTGATTGCGACAAAATCCTATGATTATACGGCAGCGGGTGTTCTGAGCAGCTTGCATCGGGCCCTTTCGGAACTGGGACGGGATTATGTTGATCTTTACCTGCTCCACGAACAGGAAAGCAAAAAAACCATTGAAGGCCACTGGGAAGCCATTGAAGCGCTGATTGCCGCAAAAAAAGCGGGAAAAGTAAGAGCCATCGGCATTTCCACTCATCGGGTGGAAGGCGTTTATGGGGCAAATCTGTTTCCTGAGCTGGATGTGATTCATCCGCTGATTAATTTAACCGGCATTGGTATTGAAGATGGAACTACCGAAGAAATGGCGGCGGCCATCCACCAGGCAAAAAGGTCTGGGAAGGGCGTTTACGGCATGAAGCCGCTAGGCGGTGGTAATCTGCTCTCTCAGAAACAGGCCAGTTTTGAGTATGTCTTGAACCTGGCAGATCTGGACGCCATTGCGATTGGGGTTCAATCGATTAATGAAGTGCGGTATAATGTCAAAAAATTTAACGGCGAGACCATACCAGACGCTTTGGAAGTGGCTGTTTCCAGTGCTCCAAAGAGACTACATATCAGTGACTGGTGCACCGGCTGTGGAGAATGTCTCAAACGCTGCAACCACAAGGCGCTAACCTTAGTTAACGGAAAAGCCACCGTTTTGCAGGAAAACTGTGTGCTTTGCGGCTACTGTGGTTCCGTCTGTAAAGACTTTTGCATCAAAGTAATTTAATACAGTCATAACAATAAGATGGGATAATGAATGGAAAGAATTTTAGGAATTGATGTTGGTGACAAACGGATTGGGGTTGCTGTAACGGACCCGCTGCAGATTACGGCCCAGGGGGTCATGACCCTCAAACGAAAGACCCGGGATGATGATTTAGAAGCATTTCGGAATCTCATTGCAAAATATGAGATCAAAAAAGTGGTAGCCGGCCTGCCACTGAACATGGACGGTTCAGAATCCGCTCAGACCCGGAAAACAGTGAATTTTTGTCAATTTATAAAAAAACGGTTAAATATCGAAATCATCTATATTGATGAGCGTTTAACCTCATCCTGGTCGGAAAAAGTGTTGATCGAAGGAAATGTTTCCCGGGAGAACCGCAAAGATTATATTGATATGCTGGCAGCTCAGATCATTCTCCAGTCTTACATGGACCGGGCCGTTAAATAATTCATAATAATGGATTCTTTAAGCATAAAAAGGTATAATTTAAAGATTATGAGCGAAAAATAAAATTGAAAGTGAAGTTGATATGGAAGAAAAAATAATTTTAGAAGATGAAAATGGCGTTGCACGAGAGTTTGATTTAGAAGTCTCCTTTCCTCTGGGTGAAAAGACATATGTGCTTTTAACAGAAGGCGAAGAAAGTGACGATGTATTTGCGTTCTTTATTGATGAAGACGAAGAGGGTGAAATTCTGGTACCCGTAGAGGATGAAGCAGAATTCGCTTTAATTGAAGCAGAATACGATCGCATCATGGACGAAGAATATGATGATTTAGAAGAAGAAGACGAAGATGAAGGTGAAGTTGAGTAATGCCCCTTGTTAGCGGGCTTTCTTAGCTGATCGAATCGTTTTATCAAAGTAAATGATTAACGCCTGGAAAAAAGATAGCTGCTCATGTGTCCAAGCGGTCACATGAGTGAGCTTCTTGTTTCAAACACCTCGCTGAATTTAATCAGGGCTTATCAGGATGGGCACCATACAGGGGTTATTTTTGTTATGCAAAGCAATGATGCCAAAGCGTTTTACCAAACAAAGTAAAAGATCCGAGATTTTCACGTTTATTGGATCAATGTCATAGTCTGGGAATAGAGATCCGTGCGCTTTCCTGTGATATTGATGGAGTAAATATAGAAATTATCGGAGCATTGCCTGTCACTGTTTTATTTAAGAAAAGACTTAAAAAGAGGTGTGACCACTATGAATAACAAAAAACAAATTGTGGATGCACTCAGAAAAAGAGGGAACAAAGTAACCCCTCAACGTCTGGTTACCATTGAGGTTCTGTTGACCTTTAGGCAGCAGCATTTTAGTGTTGAAGAGTTATTTCTGGGTGTCAAACAGCGCAATCCTGATGTGGGAATGTCGACCATTTATCGAACGGTGCAAATATTAGAAGAAATGGGACTCATTACCAAACGTAATTTTGATGATGGCTTTGCTCGGTACGAACTCTGTGAGTTGGATGAAAAACACTGGCATCATCACTTAATCTGCTTAAAATGTGGAAAGGTAATCGAAATGCAAGACGATTTCCTGGAAGCTCTGGAAAAAGAAATAGAAGAAAAGAAGGATTTTATGATTATCAATCACGAACTTAAGGTGTACGGATACTGTTCGGATTGTTATGCAATAACGAAAGGAGTTAAATTTGACTGAAAATAAAAACTTAATAACGACGGAAACCCAACGCGTGGAGGGCCGTTCACGATCGAGACGAAAGCCTCAACCTCAGAAAAACAAAGATAAACTGAGATTAGTACCATTGGGGGGCTTAGGTGAAATTGGGAAAAACCTGAACGTATTTGAATACAAGGATGACATCATTCTTGTGGATTGCGGGCTGAAATTTCCAGATGACGATATGTTCGGAATTGACATTGTGCTGCCGGATTATAATTATATTCTGGAGAATCAGGATAAGGTCAAGGGCGTTGTCATAACCCATGGGCATGAGGATCACATTGGCGGACTTGTTTATCTGCTCAGAAAGATTAACATTCCCATTTATGCCACGAAATTTACCATGGGCCTGATTGATAAAAAGCTCAAAGAGCATGGCTTACTAACCAAAACCACCCGAATTATTGTTAAGCCGAAAGATCGGATTGACATTGGTGAGTTCAACGTAGAATTTATTCGCGTTAATCATAGCATCGCGGATGCCGTGGGATTGTGTATCAAGTGTGCGGCGGCAACGGTTGTCCACACCGGGGATTTTAAAATTGACTATCATCCAATTGGTGGTGAAGTAATCGACTTGCAGCGATTCGCCAAAATTGGATCACAAGGTGTAGACCTGCTGATGTCTGATAGTACCAATGTTGAAGGGACTGGATTTACCCAATCTGAGAGCACGGTTGGACCAACACTTTTCAACTTGTTCAGAAACGCTAAAGGACGAATCATCGTTACGACTTTTGCCTCTAATGTGCATCGCCTCCAACAAGTGATTGATGCTGCGGTAGAGTATAACCGTAAGGTTATTATCTGTGGGCGAAGCATGGAAAATGTCAGCGAAGTGGCCATGGATTTGGGTTACATGAAAATGCCCCCTAATGTACAGGTTCAGTTGCGAGACATTAATAAATATAAAGACAAAGAATTAGTAATCATAACCACCGGCAGCCAGGGAGAACCGATGGCTGCTCTGGGACGAATGGCACTGGGTGAGCACCGTCATCTGACCATAAAAAAAGAAGATCTCGTCGTCATTTCGGCATCCGCAGTGCCGGGAAATGAAAAAATGGTCTCAGAGGTTATTAATAAACTCGTGGAATTAGGTTCGGATGTTGTTTATGGCGGATTTGCCGAAATTCATGTCTCTGGTCACGCCAGACAAGAAGAGCTAAAACTGATGATTACGCTAGTCCGTCCCAAACATTTTCTTCCTGTACATGGGGAAAGCCGGATGCTAATGAAGCATGTGGAGTTAGCACAAAGTGTTGGGATTAAAAAGGAAAGAACTCTGATTGCTGAAAATGGAAATATCCTGGAAATTGATAAACGCAGTGTTCAGATTGTTGGTAAAACTCAAGCTGAACCAGTTCTGGTTGATGGGCTGGGAGTCGGTGATATTGGTAACATTGTTCTCAATGACCGAAAACGTCTTTCAGAAGACGGGCTCTTTATTGTGGTTTGTACCATGCACAAGGGCAAAGCGGTATCGGGACCAGATATTATCTCTCGTGGCTTCGTTTATGTAAGAGAATCTGAAGAACTCATTAATAACGCCCGCGAAGAAGTCAAGAAAGCCTTGCTATCTTGTGAAGAAAAGGGTATTATTGACTGGAATTCCATTAAAAATGTCATTCGGGAGAGCCTGTTTAAATACCTCTATGCAAAAACTCAGAGAAAACCAATGATACTACCCATATTGATGGAAGTATAAATTTAATATGGCAATTGGTGAAATATATATCGTTAGCAGTTGTCGATAAAATTTTAAAAGTAGGAGTAACAGATGAACGTCTATGATGAAGCCAATAATTTGGCACGAGCACTCAAGGAATCCACAGAATATAAGAATTTTTTAGCCGCGAAAGAAAAGCTGGAACAAGATCCCGAAAAGTATGAAATGGCCAAGGATTATATGCGTAAGCAAATGGAAATTCAATCCTTCCAAATGTTGGGAAATGAACTGACAGAAGATCAGATTACTTCTTATAATGCCATTGCGAATACCATAATGGGCATCCCTGAAATCGCTGAATTTTTTCAGGCCCAGATGTATTTTTCAGTAGTCTTTCAGGACATTACCGATATCATGGCAAAAGCAGTTGATTTGGATATGGGACTGTTTGATTCAGAAGATGAAGGCTGTGGCGCTTAAACAACGATTGAAATAGAAACGATTTAAAAAGAATATAGGTGCCAACCTCTAGCGGTCCTATATTCTTTTTTACAGTTTAGGAAAGGAAGGTGAACGGATGAGTAACGGAACAAATCGACAGCCGCCTCGAAAAAAAACGGGAAAACTGATTGCCATTATTCTTTTATTATTAGTCGTCTTTGGTGCGACTGGTGTGTTCAGCTTTAATTACTTTATTGGACAAATGTTAGAACCAGTGGGAGCCGGAGAGCTTGTTTATGTTCAAATAGAACAAGGTGCCGTTATCAGTGATGTGGCAGAGTTACTGGCTGAAAATAATTTAATTCGGGATGTTTTTGCCTTTGAAATGTTGGCCAAAAAAGAGAATACCGCTCACCAGATCCAGTCCGGCTACTATGCTTTTAGCCCGGCAGAATCGGCCCAGCAGATACTTGATCGTCTGGTAGCAGGGGACGTAGCTGATGCCACCGTGACGATTCCTGAAGGACGTAATATTTCAGAGTTCGCTAAAATATTTGAAGAGAAAAATATATGTGATGCGGATGCATTTATCGAAGAAACAAAAAAAGTAGCAGAATATCAGGAAGAATATTCCCTTCTTAGCAGCATTCCCCTGACTGAAAAAGACGGGATGAGTCGAACTCTGGAGGGCTACCTCTTTCCCGATACCTACAGTTTTTCTCCAAATACGGACCCATCAGAAGTGGTCACCGCCATGCTGGATCGGTTTGTGGAGGTCTACGATCAGGATCTGCAAAAACAAACCA
>Ga0163223_100304_pt1 | contig 16651 bp, 12 predicted proteins | sample MSEWel2016_02_17_2_FD_113147 | JGI IMG/M metagenome (GOLD analysis project Ga0163223, IMG submission 113147) | Subsurface microbial communities from deep shales in West Virginia, USA - MSEEL Well Study Marcellus 5H_2016_02_17 ...
GTCAAACAGGAAGATTTTTAAGGGGATCTGGTACTTGCTGACAGTAATCAGTTCCTGACAGTTCATTCGAAAACTGCCGTCTCCGGCAATTAGCAACACATCCGCATCGGGATTGGCCAGTTTGACGCCGATCGAAGCCCCCAGACCATAACCCATGGTCCCTAAGCCGCCGGAGGTTATAAATTGCGCCGGACGCAAGACATTCCAGTACTGTCCCACCCACATCTGATGCTGCCCGACCTCGGTCACCACAAAGGATTCCGGATAAGCAGCGTTGATGGTATTAAGAATATTTTTGGGATGATAATCACCTTTCTCAGTACAGGGGATGATCCAGTTTTCAATTTTTTCATACCATTCCGGATAGGATTTTTCTTCAATGTCTTTAGTCAACAAGGGCAATACATCTTTAATATTTCCCTGAATCTGAATTTCAGCCGGAATATTTTTAGCAAATTCAGTGGGATCAACATCAATGTGGATAATCGTTTTATTGCGGACAAAGGCATCGCAATTGCCAGTGACCCGATCACTAAACCGGGCACCGATGGCAATGAGCAGATCGGAGTTGATGACTGCCAGATTCGTTTCCTGGAAGCCATGCATACCCACCAATCCCAGCGAAAGTTCATGATCTCGGGGAATGCCGCCTAATCCCATTAAGGAGTTGGCCACCGGAATTCCGGCTTTTTCGGCAAATGCCAATAGTTCTTCATGCGCCTTGGATTTAATCACTCCGCCACCAGCATAAATAACTGGGCGTTTGGCCGCATTAATGGCGGTAACCGCTTCTAATATCTTTGCTTCTTTAATATCCGGATAGATCTGACGCAACTTTGGAATAAACATTTTATGGTAACCGGTTTTGGTCAGAAAGATGTCTTTGGGAATATCGATTACAACTGGACCGGGTCGTCCGGACTGAGCGATAACAAAGGCCTCCCGGATGGTATCGGCCAGGTCTTCTACATGGGTAACCAGATAATTGTGCTTGGTAATCTGCATAGTCACGCTACTGATATCAATTTCCTGGAAGGAATCCTTGCCCAGCAAAGGTGAAGCAACCTGTCCGGTAATCACAACCAGCGGCACGGAATCCAGATAGGCATTGGCAATCCCAGTGATGGCATTGGTTGCACCCGGTCCGGAAGTCGTAATCGCGACTCCTACCGTATCACTGGTTCTGGCATAGCCGTCAGCAGCATGGACACCATTTTGTTCGTGACAGGGACCAATTTGGGTAATCTCGTGATCAAGCCGATAAAAGGCATCGAATAATGGAATCACAACGCCACCGGGGAATGAAAAAACATGTTTGATCCCCTGTTCTTCCAGACATCGGACGGTGATCTCCGATCCTAATAATAATTCTTTGTTATTCAAATTTTCACTTCCTTTCTGCTATTGGTTGAGATTTATAGGGTTGTAGGGGTGGGTCGTACCCGCCACTGCAACCCTTTATATAAAACATTGATTGTTTATTTTTCAAAGACGGCACCGGTGGAGGCCGAAGTTACCAGTCTGGCGTAACGGGACAGATAGCCGGTTTTTATTTTTGGTTCCAGTGGAACCCAGGCCGCTTTACGCTTGGCCAGCACGGCATCATCCACCTTTACAGCAAGGGAACGATTGACAATATCAATGGCAATAATATCCCCTTCTTCGATCAGGCCGATGGTGCCGCCGGCGGCGGCTTCAGGGGAAACATGTCCGATGCAGGCACCGCGGGTAGCTCCAGAGAAACGGCCGTCGGTAATTAAGGCCACCTCTTTATCTAAGCCCATACCAGCAATAGCGGAGGTTGGGAACAGCATTTCCCGCATTCCCGGACCGCCTTTAGGACCTTCATAGCGGATAATCACCACATCACCAGCTACAATTTTGCCGGCTTTAATGGCGCTCGTCGCTTCTTCTTCAGAGTTAAACACCCGGGCTGGGCCTTTATGTTTTAGCATCTCCGGCGCTACCGCCCCTTGTTTTACCACGCCGCCGTCTGGGGCCAGGTTACCAAAGAGCACGGCCAGACCACCGGTAAGGCTATAGGGGTTTTCCAAAGGTCGAATAACCTCCGGGTTTTTATTAAAGACACCGATCAAGTTTTCAGCAATTGTTTTGCCGGTTACTGTCATCAGGCTGGTATCAATCAGATTGGCATCGGCCAGCGTTTTCATCACAGCCTGAATGCCACCGGCATAATACAAGTCTTCCAGATGGTGATTTCCGGCTGGTGCCAGCTTGCACAGATGCGGAGTTTTGGCAGAAATCTCGTTGACTTCCTGAAGATCAATGCAGACCCCAGCTTCGTTAGCGATGGCTGGTAGATGGAGGATACTGTTGGTGGAACAACCCAGGGCCATATCGCAGGCCAGGGCATTTCTAAAGTTTGCATCCGTCATTATATCCTGGGGTTTAATATCCCGTTTCCACATTTCCATCACCTGAATCCCGGCTTTTTTAGCTAGCCGCACCCGTTCAGCAAAAACAGCGGGAATGGTGCCGTTGCCAGGCAGACCCATCCCCAACACTTCGGTCAGGCAGTTCATGCTGTTGGCAGTAAACATCCCAGAACAGGAACCACAGCCGGGGCAAACAGAATCTTCAAAGGATTTAAGCTCTTTTTCATCAATTTTGCCGGCATTAAAAGCTCCCACCGCTTCAAAGGCGGTATTTAAGTCCGTGTCCTTTTGTCCGACCGCTTTACCGGTGAGCATTGGCCCACCACTGACGATTACAGTAGGAATATTGATCCGCGCTGCCGCCATCAGCATGCCGGGAACAACCTTATCGCAATTGGGAATCAAAACCAGCGCATCAAGAGAATGAGCAGTGGCCATGACTTCAATTGAATCGGCAATCAGTTCCCGGGACGCCAACGAGTATTTCATCCCCACATGACCCATGGCAATCCCATCGCAAACGCCGATGGCTGGAAATTCGATGGGGGTTCCCCCAGCCATCCGTACCCCTTCTTTGACAGCTTTAGTAATGGTATTTAAATGAATATGTCCAGGAATGATTTCATTAAAGGAATTGACTACACCGATTAAGGGTTGCTCCAGTTCTTCGTCGATATAACCCATAGCTTTAAATAAAGAACGCTGGGGAGTCGTTTCGACGCCTTTTTTTACACGATCACTTTTCATTTGATATCCTTTCTTTTGTGGTTTTGATCTTGTCGTTTGCGGGTGGTTAATAACCGCCCCTACAAACCATAAATCTTTTATAAATTATCGATAATTTTTTGACCCATTTGAGTGGTGCCTACCAGGGCCATCCCGGCTGAGAAGATATCACCGGTGCGATAGCCTTGAGCCAGGGTTTTTTTTACAGCGGCTTCGATGGCATCGGCTTCGGCAATCAGATCCAGGGAGTAACGCAACATCATCGCCACGGATACGATCGTCGCAATGGGGTTGGCCTTGTCCTGATTCGCAATATCCGGAGCGGAACCATGGATGGGTTCAAACATTCCGAATTTGCCATCGGCCATACTGGCTGATGGCAGCATTCCGATCGAACCGGTAATCATGCTGGCCTCGTCAGATAAGATATCACCAAAAAGGTTACCTGTAACAATGACATCAAACTGTTTGGGGTTGATAACCAGTTGCATGGCAGCATTATCAACATATAAATGGTTTAGTTCGACCTCGGGATAATCCTTGGCCACTTCTTCGACACAGCTTCTCCAGAAACGGGAAACTTCCAGAACATTAGCTTTATCCACATTGGTCACTTTTTTATCACGCTTCATGGCAATTTCAAAGGCTTTTTTGGCAATCCGCAAAACTTCCGGCCGGGTGTATTTCATGATATCCCAAGCCGCAAAATCGCCGTCCCGGCCTTTTTCACCAAAATAAACATCTCCGGTCAGCTCCCGAACCACCATAATGTCGAGGCCTTCGCCAATGATTTCCGGTTTTAAGGGACAAGCGGCTTTTAATTCTTCATAAAGGATGGCTGGTCTCAGGTTGGCATACAGGCCCAGGCTTTTTCGCAGGCCCAACAAACCGGCTTCTGGTCGTTTGTCACCGGGAAGGTTGTCCCACTTTGGTCCACCCAGGGCCCCTAGTAAAACGGCATCGCTGTCTAAACAGATGTCCACAGTTTCCTGAGGCAACGGGTTATCACAGGCATCTATGGCAGCACCACCGGCCAACACTTCGGTATAATTAAAGGTGTGGTTGAACTTTTCGGCAATTTTATCTAAAACCTTGATACTGGCCCCGACAATTTCAGGGCCGATTCCGTCTCCGGGAATTACGGCTATTTTATAATCCATTTGTTCTCCTTATTATGTTTACGTATTTTTAGGCATTTGCGGGCGGTTAATAACCGCCCCTACAAACCGATACGAATCGTTTTGTCTAATATTGCTCCCGTTCCTCATCATTTAACAACTTGTACTCAATCGAGTCGATCAGAGCGATCAGACTAGCTTCAATAATATCGGTAGAAACTCCGACATTGGTCCAGATGTCGACCCCGTCGGAACTCTCAATTAAAACCCGAACCTTGGAGGCGGTAGCGGACTTTGAATCGATGACCCGAACTTTAAAGTCGGTGAGGCGCACCTCGCTGATTTTTGGATAAAAAACTTCCAGCGCTTTTCTAAGCGCCTTATCGAGGGCATTGACCGGGCCGTCGCCTTCGGCGGCATTGATTTCCGATTGACCATCGACATTGATTTTTACCACGGCAGAGGAACTGAGAGCATCCTTGGTGTGGGTCTGTTCCCCGATAGTTTTAAAATCTTCTAGCGTGAAGAACGGCTTGTGCAGCCCCAGTTCCTTGCGAATCAGAAGCTTGATGCTGCTTTCGGCGCCTTCAAACTGATACCCCTGGTACTCCAACTCTTTAATGCGATCCATCACGCGCGTGGTTTCTTTGGATTTCTTGGTCAGACTCGGGTCTACTTCGTTCATCAGCTGAATGATCGTACTGCGACCAGAAACCTCGGACATTAAAATCCGTCGTTCATTTCCCACCGCCTCTGGTGAGACATGCTCGAAGGAAGCCGGGTTCTTCATAACCGCATCAATATGCATGCCACCCTTGTGGGCAAAGGCTGATTTCCCCACAAAAGGTTCGCGCCCAGTAAGAGCATAGTTAGAAATCTCGGCAATCCGAATCGCAGAAGATGTCAGCTTTGCAAGTTCAGCATCCGCCAGACAGTGAAAGCCCATTTTTAGCTGAAGATTTGGAATGATGGTCGCCAGATTGGCATTTCCACAGCGTTCACCATAGCCCAGGAAGGTTCCCTGAACCTGACGGGCCCCGGCATGAACAGCCATCAGTGAGTTAGCCACGGCCAGACCGCTGTCATTATGGCAATGAATCCCCAGCGGAATTTTTAATTTCTTTTTCACATCGGTGACAATTTCCTGAATTTCATGCGTCAGGGTGCCACCGTTGGTATCGCAGAGAGCCAGACAATCGGCTCCCCCTTGCTGGGCTGCCAGCAGGGCTTCGATGGCATAGGCCGGATCGTTTTTATAACCATCAAAGAAATGCTCGGCATCAAAGGTCACGTCTTTGCCCTGAGCCTTTAAATAGGCCATCGTTTCTTCGATCATTTTCAGATTTTCGGCCAGCGTCGTTTTAATAATATCCGTGATGTGGAAGGTCCAGCTTTTACCAAAGATGGCTACCCCCGGGGTCTCTGTTTCCAGGATTGCCCTTAGATTGGCATCATCCTCTACAGCAATGCCGCCCCGTCTGGTGCTGCCAAAGGCCACCAGCTTAGCATGTTTCAATTGGATACCTTTAATCCGATTAAAAAACTCAATGTCTTTTGGATTCGAACCGGGGTTTCCGGCTTCAATATAATCAATCCCCATTTTATCCAGCGTTTCCACCACGCGGATTTTGTCTTCAACTGAGAAAGAGATTCCCTCGGCCTGAGCCCCGTCTCTGAGTGTTGAATCAAAGACCAATATTTTTTCTGACATTTTAGTTTCCCTCCCTTATCACGAATTCTTACTTTCTTGTTCCTTACTTTCTTTACTTTGGCTGTCTTTTATATAGTGCATCTGGTTGACAGCGTCCACATAAGCTTTTAAACTGGCATCGATGATGTCAGTACTCAGTCCCCGACCATGGTAGACATTGGTGCCGTCAGATATTTTCACCTGAGCTTCGCCCTGAGCGTCAGTTCCGTCAGTAACGGCAGTAACCCCATAATCAATCAGGGTCAGATCACAGTCGACTAATTCGCTAATGGCTTTAAACCCGGCACTAATCGGTCCGTCAGCCAGCGATACCCCTTCGATGAGATCACCATTTTTCCGAAGCCTGATGGTCGCGGCGGTGGAAATGGTGTTCCCGGTACTAATGACAAAACGGTCCAGGGAATAAACTTCCGGAATCGCCAATTGTTTTTGTTCCACCAAAGCCAGAATATCTTTATCAGAAATGACTTTTTTCTTATCCGCCAGAACCTTAAACTGACTGAATAAATCCAGAACTTCTTCATCGTTTAAGGTATAGCCCAGGGACGTCAGTTTATCCACAAAAGCATGCTTACCGGAGTGTTTACCCAGTACCATTTTATTTTCTTTTAAGCCGATCGATTCCGGCGTCATGATTTCATAGGTTTCTTTATTGGCCATCATTCCATGTTGATGGATTCCCGATTCGTGGGCAAAGGCATTTTCGCCGACAATGGCTTTATTCGGCTGTACCCGAACCCCAGTAAGCTTAGATAATAAACGACTGGAGCGATAGATTTGAGTGGTATCGATATTGGTATCCACCTGGTAAACATCATGACGGGTTTTTAGTGCCATCACAATTTCTTCCAGCGCTGCATTACCTGCCCGTTCGCCGATCCCGTTAACCGTACACTCTACCTGGCCGGCACCGGCCTGAATGGCAGCTAAGGAGTTGGCCACACCCAAACCTAAATCATCATGAACATGAACCGAAATAGTCGCCTTGTCAATATTGGGGACGTTGTTGCGGATGCCCTCAATAAACTTAAAATATTCACCTGGGGTAGTATAACCCACCGTATCCGGGACGTTAACAATGGTAACCCCCTGATTGATAACCCCTTCTAAGACCTGGTATAAAAACTCCGGCCGGGTTCTGGAGGCGTCTTCAGCAGAAAACTCGACCTCACCGCAAAGATTTCTGGCGAATTTTCCCATTGCGATGGCTTTTTCCAGCACCGCTTCCGGTGACATCCGCAGCTTGTACTCCATGTGAATATCCGAGGTCGCCAAAAAATAATGAATTCGGGGGTTAACGGCGCCTTTTAACGCCTCATAGGCGGTGCTTATATCTTTTTCCGTACTGCGGGCCAAACTGGCCACGGTGGCATTTTTAATCTCATTAGCAACCAACTGAACCGACTCAAAATCACCAGGCGATGCAATGGCAAATCCGGCTTCAATGACGTCAATTCTCAGACGTTCGAGTTGTTTCGCCATCTCTAATTTTTCTTTCAGGTTCATACTGCAACCCGGTGACTGTTCCCCATCTCGAAGGGTGGTATCAAATATCTTTACGATTCTGCTCATTGCATCTCCTCCTAATTATTTTGTTTTTTTGTTTTAAAAAAAGGCAGAAGGTCTTCTGCCTTTTTTAAGTCTGTTATGTTGAAATGTTATTTTTTAATCCAGGACATCATGGTTCGTAATTCAGCGCCAACTTTTTCAACCTGAGTTTCTGTTTCAATCCGTCTGACGGCATTGAAGTATGGTCGGTTAGCCTGGTTTTCAAGGATCCAGTTACGGGCAAAGGTACCATCTTGAATATCATTAAGAACACCCTTCATGGCTTTTTTGGTGTCTTCAGTGATAATTTTGCTACCCGTAATGTAATCGCCATATTCAGCGGTGTCACTGATCGAATAACGCATATAACCGAGTCCACCCTGAACTACTAAATCGATGATCAGTTTCATTTCGTGAACACATTCAAAATAGGCGCTTTCTGGTTGGTATCCGGCTTCTACCAGGGTATCAAAACCAGCTTTCATCAGGGCCGTTACACCGCCGCAAAGAACTGCTTGTTCACCAAAAAGGTCAGTTTCGGTTTCTTCTTTGAACGTTGTTTCAAGGATGCCGGCACGACCGCCGCCGATTCCGGAAGCATAAGCTAATCCCAGATCATGAGTATTGCCTGATGGATCCTGATAAACAGCAATCAGGCAGGGAACCCCTCGGCCTTCCTGATATTGACTTCTGACTGTGTGTCCTGGTCCCTTTGGTGCGATCATAAAGACATTGACATCAGCAGGGGGAATGATCTGGCCGTAATGAATATTGAAACCATGAGCAAAAACAAGGCTGTTGCCAGCTTCAAGGTTTGGTAAAATGCTTTCTTTATAGATCGCTGCCTGTCTTTCATCGGGAAGAAGAATCATGACGATATCCGCTGCTTTTGTGGCCTCAGCTGCGGTCATAACTTTGAGTCCTGCTGCTTCAGCAATTGGCCAGGATTTGCTGCCTTCATAAAGGCCAACAATAACATTCACACCTGATTCTTTTAAGTTTAGTGCATGGGCATGTCCCTGACTTCCATATCCAATAATTGCAACTGTTTTTCCATCGAGTAACCCCAGATTACAATCTGTGTCATAAAATAGTTTTGCCATTTTTTAATTTCCTCCTTGAAATGTTTTAATAGTTTAATCATTATATAAATTCACTTGATGTGACCATTATATACCTTCTTTATCATATGCGAAACTAAAAAAATCCGCCTCTGTAAAAAAACAGAGGCGGATATAAGTATCCACGGTACCACTCTAAAATTAAAATAATTTCACAATTATTTCCTCTTCTGGTCTGAACGCAAGGCGAACCTAACCATAGTCATTTAACGTTGACATCCCGGACGGGATTACGGCCTTTCCTACTAATTGGGTAAATTTTCAGGTTGGCAGCTCGCAAGTGAGTATTACATACCATCGTACTATTGGAATTACACCATCCTCCAACTCTCTTAAATACAATCTTTGGTATCTTTCTCTTGGTCATAGCCGTTACTTTATTTAATTATTTTAGTCATTATATCTATTTATTTTGCCTTTGTCAATCACAAAATAGGAAAGAAATAATGATATCGGTTTCTAGTTTAAACCTTTATAAAAGCAGCACTTATACCTCTGTGATCTCATATTCCTTATTACCCAGACCCAGCTTGACAGCATGATCAACACTGACCTTCCAGTTTGTCTCCGGGTGAACCAAAGTGAATACATCCAGTTCCGACAGATTTTGAACTTCATTTTCGACAATCCGTTCTTCAGCATAGCTACCCCTAAGAATCCGGGCCTTGTTACAGGCATCCGCACAGGCCATATCCAGTGCTACCGGATCCATCGATGCGAAGATACCAACATCCTGAATGATTGGCAGATCGTTCTCGACGTGACAGTCACAGTTAGGCGAAACATCGATCACAAAACTGATATGGAACTGGGGACGGCCGTCTACCACAGCCTTGGTATACTCGGCGATTTTTTTATTGAGGATATCATTGCTTTCATCGTATTTAGGTGAGATGGCATCAAAAGGACAGACCCCGATACAGCGGCCGCAGCCCACACAGATATCGTGATTGATGCTGGCTTTGCCATCCGCCTGTCGATATGAAATAGCCGCAACCGCACAGATCTTGCCACACATTTCACAACTTCGACACTTCTTTTCCTTAACAAAGGGTTTACTGCTGGAATGCATTTCCATTTTTCCCCGCCGGGAACCGCATCCCATGCCAATGTTTTTCAATACGCCACCAAAGCCGGTACTTTCATGCCCCTTGAAATGGGTCATCGAAATAAAAACATCCGCATCCATAATAGCCCGGCCGATTTTGGCTGAAGTCACACATTCGCCGCCTGTAAGTGGCACCTCAATATCATCAGTTCCTTTCAGACCATCGCCAATAATGACATGACACCCCGTAACAAAAGGGTTGTAGCCATTCTCGTAGGCCGCATCCAGGTGTTCCAGAGCATCTTTTCGTCGTCCCACATAAAGGGTATTACAATCGGTGAGAAAGGGTTTCCCGCCTTTTTCTTTAACCATATCGACAATGACTTTGGCATAATTCGGTCTGAGATAAGCCAGGTTTCCCGGTTCACCCAGATGAATCTTAATGGCCGCAAATTTGTTTTCAAAATCGATGTCGGTCATGCCCGCGGCGGTGACAAGTTTTTCCAGCTTTTTTAAGATATTGTTAGAACCAGTTGTCCGTAAGGTTGTAAAATACACCTTTGATTTGTTATGCATCTTTATTTCTCCTATTCTCAAAAAAATCTTTTAATAATTCTTCACATACCTGTTCGCAGATTCCGGCATAGATTTCCATATTTTTGGGGAGCATCGGGTGTTGTCCCAGCCGGGCTGTGGACTCCACGCCTCCGAATTTCTTTTCGGTAGCACCATAAACCAGCATGGGAATTCGAGCCTGAATAATGGCTCCCATACACATCACACAGGGTTCGGCAGTGACATAGAGCTGGCAATCATCCAGCCGCCAGCGCCTAAGTTTTTTTGCCGCGGCCCGGATTGCCAACATCTCGGCATGGGCAGTGGGATCTGCCAGGCATTCTTTTTGATTATGGGCCCGGGCAATGATTCTGCCCTCGCAAACCAGCACCGCTCCGATCGGAACCTCGCCCCGGGCCGCCCCTGCTTTTGCCGTCTCAATCGCCACAGCCATGATTTTCTGGAGGTTGTTTTTTTTGTTGATCGATATCACCTCCTTTATTAAAAGGCGGGGCGAACCCGCCTGGCAAACAATGTCTTCAGACAATGTTGCGGGCGGTTGATAACCGCACCTACAAACTGAAGGGGTTTAACTTGTACAAAAAAGTCATGCATTATCCTGTAGGGACGGGTAGTACCCGCCCGCAAACGTTAATCTTATGATATATAATAGCTTATAAATCATAATTCACAAAATCAGAAGCGAAAGACTGATCGGACTATCAACCCCCAGCCCCATTGTCCATAGCCGGTTCGGGGGTTATTGGCTGACTGTTTTTGCACCGGTTGAGGATTGGGCGCCGGTTGAGGCGTTGTTCCAGCGGTAACGTTAGGGGTATTGATGGCCACCATAAAACGGTCCGCACCGGCATTTTGTAGATAACTGATAAAGGCTTCATCACAGGCCGAATACTCATTGATGACAGCGGCGTCCTGTAAACCCGGGTAGTCGCTGCTAGTGGCCAGATAGTTATTGCAGGCGATGGTGTAGTAGTGGTTTGGTTCTAAATCCGTGCCACCAACCTGAGCCGAAAAGACCCGCTCGCCCATCGGTTTAGTTAAATCATACTGGGCGGTGATGCCGCTCCATTGCAGATAGCTACCACTATTACTGGGCCAGGAATTATCATTCTTGTCGTTGGCAATCTGGTTATTAATGCCGATTTCAATACTGGTTTCCAGCATTTTTTTAAGATCAGCACCAGTCACCGACTTGGTCACCAGATAATTGCCAAAAGGCAATACGTCAATAACCTGACCCTTATTAATATCCCCGGCAGGAATTAATGCCCGGATTCCCCCGGCATTTTCAACTGCGATATCAGCACCGGTGATAAAACGGTAACTATCAGACAGAGCTCTGCCCAGATTCAGCTCACCCAACCGGATATCCTGCCAGATATTATCGGTGGTGCCACCCAGTTTTACCGGGGTATTTCCCACTACCTGTTTCTTAATCGGGTCTTCCCGGGCTTCAATTTCTGCCGTTAGAGCCGCCACGATCGGGTCAGCCGGAATAAGCTCATCTGTTGCCTGAGCTACCGTTGTCAAGCTGGCGGTTTGATCTAAAATAGAATAGCTGACATCCTCGGGATCAGGCTGTTCATCATTTGCATTCAGGATGATCTCAACCTCACCGACCGCACTAAAGAAACAGCCGGTTTGAACAATCAGGGTGCCATTGACTTCCCGGTTTTCGACATCATGGGTATGGCCATCGACAATCACATCAATTCCCGGCGCCCCCTCGGCAATGGCATCACTGCGCATTAAGGTCCCGTTATCTGAATCCCCGATGTGGGTCAGGGCGACAATCACATCACACCCTTGTGCATCCAGCGTCGCCACGTTCTGCCTGGCATTGGCAATCACCGATTCCTGCGTGCCGAAGCTCAGTCCGGCCACATTGGCCGGGGCCGTATCCGAATAAATATCCGGGCTGATCAGTCCAAACACACCAATCTTAATCACTTCGCCAGCCACCGCTATTTCTTTGATTAAATAGTCGTCGTTAAAGAAGGGATTCCCCGCGTCGCTATACGTCACGTTACTACCCAGAATTTTAGTATTGGCCATGGTACCCAGTTCCAGCAGCCGAGCGCTGCCATAATTAAAATCGTGATTCCCCGGTGCCATCGCATCATAGCCCACTGCGGCCATCAGTTCTGCAATGGAACCACCGGTTTCAATCGTGGCAAAGGACTGTCCATGAAAAATATCCCCGGCATCAACAACAAGATCGGGACTTTTCTGATTGATGATGGTTTTTAGTTTGGCAAAACCAAGGGTATTGTTTTGAGTACTATACGTGTAACGGGAATGAATATCATTGGTGTGGACAATCCTCAGGGTGATAGTCTGATCATCATTGACGGTTGCTGCCAGGGCTGTTGTTCCAGAACAAGTAAACACAAGCAGTAGCATCACCACCAGGCTCAGTTCTTTTTTCCAGTTTTTCATCGGTACACTCCTTAATTTTATCTTTGATTCCGCTTTATTGATATCTTTTTTTATTATATCTCTTTTAGCAAAAAATAAAAAGTACAACTGCTAAAAGAGATCAACTAAATAGATTATAAACAAAGGCTCACAAACAGATGCCGTTAGCATCTGTCTGTGAGCCTTATTGAGTCTTTATGAATTACCCTACGCGCTGAATTCGCTGGATTGGGCATCCTCTAATAGTATCGAGTAGAGCAATTTTTTTGAATAAGGATTCTTAACCTGTCCGATTTCTTTAACCGGACATTGCTCCACTACCCTGCCGCCGTAAAGAAAGAGTACCGTATCACAAAAATAAGTAATTGCGGTCAAATCATGGGTAATAAAAACATAGGTCAGATTAAATTGCTTTTGAATAGTTTGGAAATGTCTATTTCACCGAATTGATTAAGACTATTTATTCTATATGCAGGACCGATTTGCCGGTATATCGCAATAGTGCCTTGCAGATCGCAGTGGTGAGAATACCCGCCACAATCGCTTCCGGGATACCATTAATAGCAATTACCGAAAGAATCACCCCATACAGGGTCGAAACAGCCACATTTTTAACTTCAGCGTAACTTTGTCCAAAGAATAGATAAATAAAATTCATTACTAAAAGAGTGTTGGTCAATGATCCTGCAACACCGGCAAAACCAAGAGCCATAACATCATTACTTTTTACTTTTTTCATACCCCGATAGACATAATGGGGTACCACACCAACAAGAATTCTGGGTACAAAACAAATCACTAAACTCCAGAAATTACCAGAGTAGGTTCCCAGGGAATAAAACGGAGTAAACACAAAAGATGTCACTGTGGGATTAAAGGTATTGTTGATTAAGCTGGTCAGCCCAAAAACAAAGCCCAAAAAGGCGCCATAAAATGGTCCTAACATAATGCTGCCAATAATGACGGGGATGTGAATAATGGTGGCTCGGGTAAATCCCAAAGGAATATAGCCAAGAAACGGTGTTACTGCCAACAAGACGATAATCGCCACAAAAAAGGATAGTTTGACCAAATCGTTGGTCTTTGGATTTTTCATATTTACCTCCCGCTATCGTTCCAGTCACGCCGGATACAATGCATCTTTATTTTAACGCCTTTTTTACTTAAATTCAATAAAAAAATTCAATAAAAAATTCATTTAAAACTTATATTTACTCCTGACCCTCGGATTTGGTATAATGATTATGAAAATAAATGAAAACAGTTGGAAAAGGAAAACCGATGAAAAATATATTAAGAAATAAAACCGTTATTCTGGGTATTACTGGAAGCATCGCCGCTTATAAAATGGCCAATGTAGCCAGCAGCCTGACCAAAATGGGTTGTGATGTTCAGGTTATGATGACAAAAAACGCCCAGGAATTTATCGCCCCCCTGGTCTTTGAGAGTTTAACTGGTAATAAGTGTATTGTTGATACCTTTGACCGCAATATCCGTTATGACGTGGCCCATATTAGTCTGGCCAAACGGGCCGATCTTTTTATGGTGGCACCGGCTTCGGCCAATGTCATCGGTAAAATCAATGCTGGAATTGCCGATGATATGCTCACCACCACCATCATGGCCTGTCACTGTCCCAAACTCATTGCCCCAGCTATGAATACCGCCATGTACGAAAACCCGATTGTCCAGAATAATCTAAAAAGCTTAAAAAAGCTGGATTACAAGATCATCGATCCCGCTGTCGGCATGCTGGCCTGCAAGGATGTGGGGGCCGGAAAACTACCGGATGAAAAATTACTAATCGATCATATTCTCCGGGAAATTGCCTTTTTCCATGATCTCAAAGGAAAAAAAATTATCATTACTGCCGGACCAACCTGCGAAGCCATCGATCCAGTGCGCTATATTACCAATCATTCCAGCGGTAAAATGGGTTATGCCCTGGCCCAGGCGGCCATGCTCCGGGGTGCCGAAGTAACCCTTATCAGCGGCAAAACGGCTCTCACCCCACCAGCCTTTGTCAACCTTATCCCGGTTGTGACCGCCAGTGAAATGTGCTCCCAGGTGATGGATCATTTTGAAGCAACTGATATTGTCATTAAAGCTGCTGCTGTTGCCGATTTCAAGCCGACCGAAGTAGCCACCCAAAAAATTAAAAAACGGGACGGACAACCGGTAATTAACCTGACACCGACCATTGATATTTTAAAAACCATTGGTGAAAAGAAACGTTCTGATCAGTTTATCTGTGGCTTTTCGATGGAAACGGAAAATATGATCGAAAATACCCGAGAAAAACTATGTTTCAAAAACGTGAACATGATGGTGGCTAATAATTTAAAAGAAAAAGGAGCCGGTTTTAATACCCCTACCAATCGGGTAACCATAATGACCCTTGAAAAAACTGAAGCACTTCCGCTCTTATCCAAGGATGCGGTGGCACACCGGGTTCTCGATGCGATCGTGGATGAACTGTAATGACGATTACCCAACTGAGTCATGTTGCTATGGAAATGGGGGTTATCCTCCTTGCCAACGGTGCTGAAACCTATCGGGTGGAAGAATCGATGCATCGGATCTGTCTTGCCCTTGGTGCCAAAGAGGCAGAAATTTTCGTTGTGCCGACCACCATCATCATCTCTGTTACCCTGGAAGGCGAAGTCCCGCTGACCCGGACCCGTCGGATTCATTCCCGGAAAATCGATTTGACCAAGGTATCTGAACTCAATCATTTATCCCGGCAAATCTCTTATGAACCCACCAATTATAAAAAACTGGTGGCCGAAATTAAACGCATTGATACCATCCCTTCTTATCCTTATTATCTTCACGTCTTAGCTTTTGCCTTTATTTCCCAAATGTTCACGCTTTTTTTTGGGGGAAGTTTTATGGATAGCTGCGTGGGGTTTGTCATTGGATTAGGAATAAAGCTGCAAATGGATACCATGCGTCGCTTTCAGGCCAACATTTTTTTCACCCATATTGTCGGTGGTCTGATTGCCTCAACCGTTGCTCTAGCAGCTTTGGGCTTGGGGTTTACAAGCAATATGGATACTATTATTATTGGCTCCATTATGACCCTGGTGCCCGGGCTGGCGATCACCAATTCGATCCGGGATATCATTGCTGGTGACTATCTTTCCGGACTAGCCAAGGGTGTTGAGGCGCTGCTCATTGGTGCCGCCATTGCCTCTGGGGTAGCTGTACCTTTAAGTTTATTACGACCATTCTGGGGAGGTTGAAATGATGGATTATCTTACTCCTTGCTTATATGCCTTTGGGGCATCCCTGGCCTTTGCCATTGTGTTTAATATCCCCCGAAATAAACTGCTGCTTTCAGCCTTGGGGGGGATGCTGGGACAACTGGTTTACGTAATTTTTCAACTGGTTATTACTAATGATGTCCTTCCCTATCTACTGGCAACCATTGCGATCTCCCTTTATGCCGAAGTACTGGCCCGCTTAACTAAATCACCAACCACGATTTTTCTGGCCGTGGCCCTGATTCCCCTGGTTCCCGGGGGCGGCATCTACTATACGATGCTCTATTTCATTAACGGCGAGATTGATCTTGGTATCTCCACTGGCGTTCATACCATGCTGATTTCCGGCGCATTGGCGGTGGGCATTATTATGGTCTCTTCAACCGTTAATCTGGTGCGTAAGGTGATGCTAAAAGGTCGATCAAAAATAGGAAAGAAGTTAAAATATGGAAAAAAAAATTAGGTCACCTAAATGATATTTAATTTTATACACTATCTAAGTTAATACTGCATAAATCTCCACAACATAGAAATCAGATAAAAATTGAAGCTTATTATCCTTTATGGTTTTTTGTATTTAATGTTTGTTGGAGCAGTATATCTTGCAATTCAAATCAACATATTTTAAACAGATATTTACACTAAATAACTTTTACAAGGAGAATAATATGAGTAAAAAAAAGCCTTTGCATATAGTTTTTTTTATAATAACCATTATATTCA
>Ga0163223_100305_pt1 | contig 16607 bp, 16 predicted proteins | sample MSEWel2016_02_17_2_FD_113147 | JGI IMG/M metagenome (GOLD analysis project Ga0163223, IMG submission 113147) | Subsurface microbial communities from deep shales in West Virginia, USA - MSEEL Well Study Marcellus 5H_2016_02_17 ...
AGCCGTAGTGAATTTAGTGAACTGAGGGAACCACGCTATACTCCGATGATTTCCAATGAATTTTATGGAGCGGCTGATATTTTTGAGGTGATCCGAAAAAAAGACCGCTTGCTCCACCATCCTTACCAGTCTTTTCAAACAGTGGTGGATTTTGTTAAAGCAGCATCGATCGATCCGGATGTGCTGGCCATTAAACAAACACTTTATCGCGTCAGCGGCGATTCTCCTATTATTGAAGCCTTGATCCAGGCGGCTCAATATGGCAAACAGGTAACCGTCCTGGTGGAACTTAAAGCTCGTTTTGATGAAGCCAATAATATTGTTTGGGCAAAAAAATTAGAACAGGCTGGGTGCCACGTGATTTATGGTTTGGTAGGACTAAAAATTCACTGTAAAATGATCTTGGTGGTGAGAAAAGAATCTGATGGGATCAGACGCTATGTGCATCTGGGTACGGGAAACTACAATGATGTGACTGCAGGTCTTTATACTGATATGGGGATGTTTACGGCCAAGGAAAGCTATGGATCTGATGTTTCGACGCTTTTTAATCTGCTCTCCGGATATAGTCACTATGCGCTTTGGAAAAAAATTGAAGTGGCGCCTAAAACCCTGCGAAATGCTTTTTATATTGCCATTGACCGTGAAATTGAGAACATTAAAATGGGTGAAAAAGGAAAGATTATTGCAAAAATGAACTCACTAGTGGACGAAGGCATTATCAATAAGTTGTATGAAGCATCTCAGGCTGGAGTTGAAATTAAACTGATTGTTCGCGGGATGTGTTCGCTTAAGCCGGGCTTGCCGGGGATCAGCGAACAGATTACTGTTTCTAGTATTGTGGGAACCTTTCTGGAACATAGCCGAATTTATTATTTTTACAATCAGGGCAAGGAAGATATTTTTCTTTCGAGTGCTGACTGGATGGAACGAAACTTGAATCGGCGAATCGAAACACTCTTTCCAGTCGAGGAAGAGAGCCTCAAGAAAGAAATCAAACATATATTGGATATTACCTTAAAAGATACCGTTAAAACTCGGTTAATGACCGAAACCGGATCGTACATACGCATTGACAAACGTGGAAAAGAGCTGATCTCCTGCCAGGACTACTTCTGCAATAAAGCAGAGCAAGAATTTGAACAGGCCAGGAATCAAGCAGTTTTATTACAGAATATTGAGGGAGAATAGACGTGGAAAGACGAAATATTGGTGTTATTGACATTGGCTCAAATAGTGTCCATCTGGTGATTGGCGAATACTATAATAATGAATATTTTCAAATTATTGATGATGTAAAGGTGAACGTTCGCTTAAATGACGGACTGGAAGAAACGGGAGAGCTCCAACAGGATCGAATGGACTTTGGCATTGAAACCCTCAGTATGTTTGTTAGCATGTGTAAGGCTTATCATATTAAAAAGGTCATTGCAGTGGCAACGGCAGCGGTTCGAAAAGCAACGAACGGAGCCGAATATGTGGCACGAATCAAGGCCGAAGTGGGACTGGAAGTAACCATCATCCCCGGCGAGGTTGAGGCCTCCATGGATTATCTGGGGACGATCAATACACTGGACATTAAGGATGCTCTGCTCATGGACATCGGCGGTGGCAGCACTGAGTTTGTTCTCATTAAAGGTCGAAAAAAAGTGGATACCGTCAGTCTGCCCTTCGGGTCCATTGATTTGGCTGAAAAATTTGATTTGACAGATGAGGTTACAGATAAAAAACTTAAGGCTTTGGATGAATTTTTAAAAGAAGCTTTCAACGAGATGCCAATACTGAAAAAAGCCGCTGGTCTGCCAGTGATCGGCGTGGGCGGAACCATTCGCAATGTTGGTCGGATTCATCGTAGCTTTGTTGATTATCCACTAGAAATCGCCCATAACTATCGGATGAAATCAAATGACGTGAAACGGATCTGTGAAATGGCCGCCGGCATGAATTTAGCGGAGCGGTCGAATCTCAAAGGTTTGTCAAAAGGCCGGATCGATATTTTTGTGGGTTCCAGCCATACCCTGGAACGGGTTATGAAACACATCGATTCACCCGAATTGATTATCAGTAATGCCGGTTTGCGGGACGGCATTATCTATGATTACTTTGGTTATAACGAAGACAATCTGGTTTATGATATTTTTGAACTGTCGCTGGTTAATATTATGCTTAACTTTAATGTAAACATTCCCCATGCGTATCATGTTCTTAAACTCGCAGAAAATCTGTTTGAGCAGCTAAAACCGCTACATAACATTAAAGGGGATGTGCGTAAAATGATCCGCGCCAGTGCGATGCTCCATGATGTGGGGATTAAGCTACAATTTGGAAACCATCATGAACATAGTTTTTATATTATCTTAAACTCAGGTCTTTTGGGGATTGAGCAAAAAGAATTACTGATGAGTGCGTTTATTGCCCTCAATCATCGCACCAATAAAAAAATTCAGATTTCGGAAAAATACTTCGGATTGCTTCAGGATAATGAGCGGCATCTCATTGATCAGCTGAGTCTATTTCTGCAGATATCCGAGTATCTGGATCGCAGCATGGATGGGGTAGTAAAAGACGTGAATTGTGTTATTATGGAAAAAGAAGTCCAGCTTAATGTACTGACAACCGGTCATTCGGTATTTGATAACATGATTGTCAATGAATGTGGTAAGAAATTTAAGCGAGTGTTTAACAAAACGTTGACGATTAATAATAAGGTCATTATTTCCAAACGATAAAAAAGCCACCAATTATTCCGAGTGAAGAATTGGTGGCTTTTTTTATCAGATTGCTATTTATTACGATGGCTTTTACCTAGATAAGCTTCTTTGATGCTTTCGTCAGCCAAAAGTTCTTTACCGGAACCTTCTTTCGTGATTTTTCCAGTTTCCAGTACATAGGCGTAATCGGCTACTCGCAGCGCCATATTGGCATTTTGTTCGATTAAGAGAATCGTCATACCTTCTTTATTCAAGGTTTCGATGATATCAAAAATACCTTGAACAATCAGCGGAGCAAGTCCCAGCGAAGGTTCATCCATCATTAGTAGTTTTGGCCGACTCATCATCGCTCGCCCAACTGCCAGCATTTGCTGCTCGCCACCAGATAAGGTTCCGGCGTGTTGCCAGGAACGTTCTTCCAACCGGGGAAACAAACCGTAGATTCTCTGGATATCCTCATCCAAATTGTCTTTGCGCATATAAGCACCAATTTTTAAATTTTCCAGAACTGTCAGATCGGGGAATACATGTCGGCCTTCCGGTACCAGGGTGATGCCTTTATCGACAACTTTTGTAGTGTCCAGACCCAGAAGTTCGTCACCGTGATAGGTAATACTCCCAGCCTTTGATTTAACCAGATTGACGATGGCACGGAGGGTGGTACTTTTTCCAGCACCGTTCGCTCCAATCAGTGTTACAATTTTACCTTCCGGCACTTCCAGATCAATGCCTTTTACCGCTTCAATTCCGCCATAAGCGACTTGCAAATTACTAATCTTCAACATCGGCGTCTACCCCCAAGTATGCTTCAATAACCTTTGGATCATTTTGAACCTCGTCAGGCGTTCCTTTAGCGATGGTACAGCCAAAATCCAAGACATAGATATGATCAGAAATTTCCATAACCAGATCCATATGATGCTCAATCATAAAAATGGTCAGATCAAAATCAGTTTTCAATTTAAAAATCAGGGCCGTCAATTCGTCTGTTTCCTGAGGGTTCATCCCCGCAGCTGGTTCATCTAAAAGAAGCAGTTGCGGTTTGGTTGCTAGGGCCCGGGCGATTTCCAGATGCCGTTGTTGTCCATAGGGCAGGGAAGAGGCTTTTTCGTTTTTCAGATCGACGAGTCCCAGTCGCTCCAGTAAGAATTCACAATCGGCCTTAGCCTGACGTTCGCCCTTTTTTGCTTTCGGTGCTCTGAGTATCGCGGAAAGAAAGCTATAATTCGCATTGACGTGGGTAGCCACCAGGACGTTTTCAAGAACGGTGAGTTCTTTAAACAACCGGATATTCTGAAAGGTTCGGGCAATGCCCAGGCCAGCTATTTTATCGGGCTTTTTACCGGTTATATCAATCTCGGCGACGTTGTCCGTTTTATCTGTTGGGGTAAAAAAAACCTTCCCATTGGTGGGGGTATAAACACCGGTGATAACATTAAAAGCGGTGGTTTTACCGGCGCCATTGGGTCCGATCAAAGCGGCCAATTCGCCTTTTTTGATATCAATGTTTAAGTCATTGACGGCGACTACACCACCAAATTGCATGATGACATTTTCTGTTCTTAGAAGACTCATTAATTGCCACCTCCTTCAGTTGAGGTCTTTTTTTTGCTTAGTTTTTTCTTGATAGTCCGGTATTTCTCTGCAATGAAATCCCAGGTGAGCTCATTGGTACCCATTAAGCCCTTTCGGTAGAAGAGGACGATGACCATCAGTAAGAATGAGAAGACAACCATTCTTAGCCCCGGTCTGAAGATGGGCAGATCCAGGCCGAAGGCCATCGGTTCATCCAGAAAACGCAGAGCTTCCTGACCCAAGGTGACGACAAAGCTGGCAATGATGGTTCCAGAGATACTACCCATGCCACCAAGAACAATGATTAGCAAAAAGTTATATGTCAGGATAAAATAAAATTGTTTGGGGTCAACCGTTCCCAGTAGAGCAGCAAATAATCCGCCGCCGATGCCGGTGAAAAACGCACCAATCAGAAATGAGGTCATCTTTGTTTTAAAGAGTGCTACGCCCATCGCTTCGGCAGCTATTTCGTCTTCACGGATGGATTTAAATGCCCGCCCGTAGGTTGAGTTAATCAGCAGGATCGTTGCAATGATGATAATGATCGCAATCCCATAAGTCCACCAGAGACTACTGATGGTCGGAATGCTCTTAATGCCCAGTGCACCATTCGTGATGGATTGGGTATTGGTGAATACGATTCGGATAATTTCAGAAAAACCAAGGGTAGCAATGGCCAGGTAATCTCCTCGGAGTCGCAAGCAAGGTGAGCCAATGAAAAAGGCCGCTACAGCCGAAGCCAGGCCACCCAGAATCAAAGCGACAATAAAGGGTAATTCAATATTGGCTAGAAATGGTACCATCGGCTCAAGATAAAAAATTGCTGCTCGCGACTCGATGGGAACGGTAAAGACCGCTACAGTATAGGCGCCAATGGCCATAAAACCGGCCTGTCCCAATGAAAATTGTCCGGTAAAACCGTTGACCAGATTCATCGCTAAACTGACGATGACATAAATCGCGCATAAATTAAGTAACCGCCGCACATAGGAATCAACAAAATTGTCGGCTAAACCGATCCCAATTAGCAGCACCACCAAAAAGACGGCTGTTTTCCAGTGAAGTTTTAAGTAGGCACCGATGTTGTTTTGAGTTTCTTTCATTTCTGGTACCTCCCCTAAACCTTTTCCACATGTTTCTTACCAAGAAGACCATTGGGAAGAAACAGTAGAATAATTATCAAGATGACAAATGCGATGGCGTCCCGGTAACCAGTAAGCGCTGGAAAAAAGGCGACCATCAGAACCTCGGAAAAGCCCAGGATCAGACCGCCAAGCACGGCCCCCTTGACGTTGCCGATGCCACCAATGACGGCAGCAATAAAGCATTTAAGTCCAGGGACAACACCCATGAGGGGTAACACCGATGGGTATTTCATACACCATAGAATAGCGCCGACCGCAGCAAGGGCAGAGCCGATTGCAAAGGTTGAAGAAATAACCCCATTGATCTTAATTCCCATGAGTTTGGCGGTGTCATAATCAACAGCCACAGCCCGCATGGCCATGCCAACTTTCGTTTTATTAATGATAAAAAGTAGTGCAGACATCAGGACAAACGCGACAATTGGAATAACGATAGAAACCGGCTGAAAGGACAAACCACCGATAAAAAAAGGTGTTGTCATTAATGGGAATTCAGGAAAAGCCTGTGGCTTTCCAGAAAACAGGTAGGTGGCAACATTTTCAAGTAAAAATGAAACCCCGATTGCTGAAATCAAAAGTGATGTTTTGGGTGCTTCCCGCAGAGGGCGATAGGCGACCCGCTCGATGGTGACTCCCAGTAACATGGTTAAACCAATCGTGATAATAAACGTGACATACCAGGGAAGAACAAAAACTGCAATCCCAAAATATGTGAAATAGGCAGCCATCATAAAGATATCGCCATGGGCAAAGTTGATCAGTCTCAGGATACCATAAACCATGGTATAGCCTATGGCAATTAAGGCATACAAACTTCCCACTGATAAACCATTGATAAGTTGCTGTAAGAATGTTTCCATTGTCATTCCAACGACCATAATTAAAACCTCGTTATATCATTTAATTTAAATTGAGGGTATCTGATAACAAATACCCTCAATGTTTGTTCCGTGTGAAAAGGGCGCGCAGCAGAAATATCGTTCTGTTTCGATAGTACGCGCCTTTGCGTAGATAAAGAGAGTCATGGTAGCCATGCTCTCCTTATGATTATTGTGTGGTAGCGATTAGTCGATTGTTACAGAATCAAGGTAGGTGAAGATACCATCTTTAACAGTTTTGATGATCGCTTCGTTTTTAGTTGCATCACCGTTTTCGTCAATGGTAATCATCCCGGTAGCGCCTTCAAAGTCTGCTGTTTTAGCTAAGGCGTCACGAATCGCAACAGGATCAGCAGATCCGGCACGTTCGATGGCATCCAGAGTCATCATGTATCCATCATAGCCAAGCGCTGTTACAGCGGCAATATTATCACGGTCCGGATAGGTCTTTTTATATTCAGCAACAAATGTTTTTCCTGCTTCAGTCAGTGGGTTGGTATCGTCGAAGAAGGTTGACATAACAGCGCCTTCAACATCAGCACCACCAACGGTAATAAATTCATTTGTTTCCCAGGTATCACCACCGATAAATGGCGCAGTGATGCCTAACGCACGGGCTTGTTTGATGATCAATGCCGATTCGGTGAAGTTACCAGGGGCAAAAATAACATCAGGGTTTGAAGCTTTGATATTTGTTAAGATGCCATTGAAGTCCTGGTCGTTGGTGTTATAGTTACCAGTTGCCACGATGGCATTGGGATCACCACTTAATTGAACAAATGAATCGGTGAAAAATTTAGCCAAACCGACAGAATAGTCATTGGATACTTCCTGGATGATGGCAACTTTTTTAGCGTTTAGATTTTTGTACGCATAGTTAGCCATGACAGTCCCCTGGAAAGGATCAAGGAAACATACGCGGAAATAGTAATCATTTCCGGCGGTTACCTGTGGATTGGTAGCTGAAAGTGCTACAGCAGGTATCTGGTTGGTTTTAACAACATCCCCAGCAGCGATGGAGAGTGAAGAACCCCAGGAACCCAGGATTGCAACAACCTTGTCTTTTTCAATTAATCGGGCGGCGGCAGTGGTCGCTTCGGCTTTGTCTGATTTGTTATCAGCAATGACCAGCTCAACTTTTTTGCCCAATACTTCGGGACGTAATTGGTTAGCCAATTCAACCCCTTCAACTTCCAATTCTCCACCGGCAGCATTTGCACCAGTTAAGGGTTCGAACACGCCAATTTTAATGACGTCACTATCCTCTGAAGAAGTGGTTGTTCCTCCTGAACAACCAGCGGCCATGGTGACAACCAAGGCAAGAGACAACAACACGGATAAAGTTTTTTTCATGGTAAAGTCCTCCTTTTTCTTTTTTCCTAATTTTTACCTGTGGCTATTATACCAAAGGTTACACTTTTATTGCAAGTTTATATTAAGAAATGTTTGAAGGATACGGACACTTGTTTTAATCACGCTGATTCCAGAATCCTGCGTGAGTCGCATCAGCACGCTAACGTGATGAATTAAAGCGTGGTCTTTTTTCCTGGCAAGAGTCCGTAATTAGATGACACCGTCACATTGATCGTGTTTATCGATGATAAAGCAAATTTAAATGTGAGTACCAGTCCACATCAATCAAAGATAGACCCTCTCGGGTCATCCGGAAAACCCAGTTGTTTTTTATCGTTCCGGGTTCGTTCATCCGGGTATCACTACCATATCCACACACATCTTGAATCGGTAGGATCACTAAATTAGCGGCGCTCTGAAAAAGCGTGCGAATAAAGGCTCGACAGGAAGGGCTGTGGTGGCCGCCGATCTGCCATTGATTTTCCCAGGCGTCGGTATAACCACAATAATCAAAGGCATATTGCCGGTTTTTTGGAAAATAGTCAAAAAATGTGCCCAGCAGGGTATTGTTATCATGGGTACCTGAGTAGGCAACCGTGTTAGTGGTATAATTGTGCGGTAGATGGATATTATTATCATCATCAATAAAAGCAAACTCCATAATTCGCATGCCGGGAAATCCGGTATCATCTAACAGCTTGACCAGGTCATGGTCCTGCAAACCAAGGTCCTCGGCAATAATTCCGGGATTGGGAAAGGACATCTTCAGCTGACTAAAAAAATCCATCGCTGGGCCGGGAACCCAACGACCATTTCGGGCTGTTTTTTCACGTGCTGGTACCGACCAATAAGCAGAAAAGCCGCGGAAGTGATCAATTCGGACCTTGTCAAAGCTAGTTAGCGCTTTTTTTATCCGTAGCATCCACCAGGCATAGTGGTCTTTTTTCATCACATCCCAGCGATACAATGGATTGCCCCAAAGCTGACCGTCTTTGCAAAAATAGTCCGGTGGGACGCCAGCGACTTCAGTGGGACAGCCCCTTTTATCGAGGAGAAAAAGTTCAGGATGACACCATACATCAGCACTGGTATGGGCGACATAAATCGGCATGTCGCCGATGATTTGGATACCCCTGGTATTGGCGTAGGTCTTAAGTGTCGACCATTGTCGGTCATAAGCATATTGCAGAAAGTTTTGAAAACTGATTTCTTCATGATAGCGATGTCGGGCCAAAGCAAGGGCGTCGGGTGTGCGTCTGACCAGATCCTGATTATTCCACTTGGTCCAGTCTTCTTCTAAGAAATGCTGGGAAAGAACCGTGTACAGAGAAAAATCTGGAAGCCAGTCTTGATTGGCATCACTGTAGTCTTGGATGTCTTTTTTTAATTGGTCAGATAATCGTGTATAGGCAAGTTTGAAGATAGTTTGACGATTGCGAATGAGGTTGGGATAATAAATAGAATAGGGTGGGTCTGCAGAGCGGCTTGCGCTCAGCTCATTCGCGGTTAATAAATCCCAATCCGATAAAAGCTCCAAATCGATCAAAAAGGGATTTCCGGCAAAAGCCGAGGTGCTTTTATAAGGCGAGAAACAGGCGTCCACAGGACCGACCGGCAGAATTTGCCAATAGGTACAGCCCATTGCCTGGAGGCGGTCGATAAAGCTGCGGGCCTCTTGCCCCAGAGTTCCGATGCCGTAGTCGCCGGGTAAGGCCGAAACTGGCATCAGAACACCGCTGGAACGCGATTTTAATGACATATTATCCCTCTTGTTCTCTAGAATCAGTACGATGATCTAAGATGGACTGTAGATCTTCCGGGGAAAAGGAATATTTTTCTTTACAGAAATCACAATTGACTTCAATATCCTCCTGGTCGGAGATCATCTCGATAAGATCGTTCTTTCCAATGGATGTCAGTGCTTTGGTGATCCGTTGACGGGAACAATCGCAGATAAAACGGGTAATCTCAGTTTTAGAAACCTTTAAACTAAGGTCTTTAAATAAATCGTCCATGATGGCTTCCAGCGTTTTTCCTTCATCCAGAAGTTTGGTCAAGGAAGGTGTATCAGACAGAGCCTCTTCGAGGGCATCGATGACCTCATCATCAGTGTTTGGCATTAATTGAATAATAAATCCACCCGCTTGCCGGACGGTGCCATCGTCGTTTAATAAAACACCTAAAGAAACCGAGGTGGGAATCTGTTCAGATTGGGCATAGTAATAGGTTAGATCTTCGGCAAGCTCACCACTGACCAGCGGCGAATAACCAACATAGGGCTCTTTGAGGCCGATATCTTTTAAAATGTTCAAGGTGCCTTCGCCAATAGCTTCGGATACAGGCATGGACGCTTCAAGGGTATCTAAAAGGTCGTTGACATAGGGATAACCCTTCACATTGCCTTTAGCATCGGCAGTCACCAGTAAGCCGCTTATGGGGCCATCGCCGGCGATTTTTAAGGTGATCAGTTCATCGGCATTTTTCATCATCGAACCCATCAGAGAACCAGCGGTGAGCAATCGGCCCAGCGCCTTTGTAACCACTGGGCTGGTTTGGTGAAGTTTCCGGGCTGTTTCGGCGAGCCCCCCTGTTGTTGCCGCAAAGACCCGAATCTGTCCGTTTCCTGCGGTGGCTTTTAATACATAGTCCGGCATAGTTTACCTCTTTATTTTTTATTTGAAGATGTTATTTATGATAGGTTTCCCCACGGATTATTTTAAATGAGCGGTAAATCTGTTCCAGAAGCATCACCCGAAACAACTGATGGGGAAAGGTCATTTTGGAAAAAGAGCATTTCCATTGTGAGCGATTGGTGATCGCCGGGGAAAGTCCGATAGACCCTCCGATAACAAAGGTGATTTGACTTTTTCCCTGGATCCCAAAGTTTTCAATTTTTTTAGCAAAAGATAACGAATCGAGTTGATCGGCCTGTATTTCCAGGGTGGCCAGAATTTCCTCGTCCTTTAAATAGGAAAGAATTCGGCTACTCTCTATTTCCACCGCCTTTCGCCTCTGCGCTTCACTGGCATTTTCCGGAATTTTTTCATCTTTAACTTCGATGATTTCCAGACGGCAATAGCCATTCAAACGCTTTGCATATTCCAAGATGGCCAGGGTTAAAAATTTTTCTTTAATTTTCCCAACAGCGATAATACGAATATTCATCTCACTTAGAGAGTGTAAACAACAAGAATACTAAGAATAAGCGCAGCGACTAAAACCAGTGCGCCAATACGGTAGATGGGGTTTTTTTTGTGCATGGGTTCCTCCTTTATCTTAAAAAAATTAAATTTAAGATTGAAATTTTGTCTATTCTAGTTTACAATAGATGAGGTACAATTGCAAGCTATAACGGGGTGTGGCTCAGCTTGGTAGAGCGCATGGTTCGGGATCATGAGGCCGGAGGTTCGAATCCTCTCACTCCGACCAGTTTTGGCATGATAAGGCAATCGCTTCGCGGTTGCCTTTTTGTTTTTTTGACTGGGATCTTTTAATGATTGGCATTATCCATCGTGATGTTTTGATAAACGGCCTGGGCCGCCCGACAGAAATCACTTGGACTTAGTTTTAGCTGCAGCCCAACTTTACCGCCGCTGATGTAGATTTTATCTAGCTCTTTGGCGGTGTCGTTGATGACGGTTTTAAACTGTTTTTTCATGCCAATGGCAGTACAACCACCTCGGACATAGCCGGTGATCGCAGTCAGATCTTTTAGATGAATCATCGCTACCGACTTTTCGCCAACCGCTTTGGCGGCTTTTTTCATGTCCAGTTCCTTGTCGATGGGGATGACAAAGACAAAATAACGCTTGCTCTTTCCTTCGGTCACCAGGGTCTTATAGACCTGTTCATAAGGCAAATCTAACAGGTCCGCAGTCTGCAGGCCATCCACAAACTCATTGCATTGATAACTTTGATGGGTATAATCAATTTTTAATTTATCCAAAATGCGCATCGCATTGGTTTTAATATCTTTCTGTTTAGCCAATTATTTCTCCTTCTAGTGACTTTACGGGTACGTAAAAATTTATAGGTGTTACACAAGTGTTAAATATTTTTCGGTTTAAACCATTTTACCAGAAAGTATTAATTTTTGTTATTTTTATCAAAAAGATTGTATTTAAAAAGGATGTCGCAGATTACAACATCCTTTTAACGTCCACTTGTATTGCCATATTTTAAGGTATACTAGATTAAACCTACCAGATCAAGACTTGGCTTTAAGGTTTCTGCTCCTGGTTTCCATTTTGCCGGGCAAACCTGGTCGCCGTGTTCGGCCACAAATTGTGAAGCCTGTACACGTCTAAATAGTTCATCGGCATTTCGACCAACATTGCCTGCAAGTACTTCATAGGCGACAATTTTTCCTTCGGGATTAATAATAAAGCTCCCGCGCTCAGCCAGTCCAACTTCTTCGATCATCACATCAAAATCTCGGGCAATCACACCGGTTGGATCAGCTAACATCGGGTACTTGATTTTTTGAATGGTTTTTGATGCGTCATGCCATGCTTTATGAACAAAATGCGTGTCGCAGGAAACCGAATAGATTTCGCATCCGATTTTTTTGAATTCTTCATATTTGTTGGCTAAATCTTCGAGCTCGGTAGGGCAAACAAAGGTAAAATCGGCTGGATAGAAAAAGAAGACCGACCATTTTCCTAAGATATCTTCTTTCTTCACTTCTTTGAATTCATTTTCCGCAAAGGCTTGAACAGTAAAATCCGCAACTTCTTTTCCGATTAATGACATAATAAAATCCTCCTGTTAATTGTATTGATTACGCAATTGCTTGTGTTTAGTTATGTGTGTCTAACTTGATATTATATTAGCACAAATGTAGTTGTAATGCAAGAGTAAATTATAATAATTCCAATATAAAATTCATTTTAATCTGACTTGCAAAAATGACTCGATAAAACTGGTTGATAGATAGTAAGTCAACAATTATCTAAGCATTGACTAAGGATGTCTTATTATTACAGCAGTGTTTTTAAAATCCTTTTTTTTGTATTCACTTCTCAGGTTTATAGAGGCATAAAGCGGGTATCTAGGAAGCAATGATTGTTTTTGATAATTGAGACGACTTAAATTTCTAAAACGATTATTGACAAAAAAATTAAGAGTTGAGGTGAATCGTATGAATAAGAGAATGAAAGCAGGGATTGGTTTAATCCTGTTAATAGGTACTTTGGTTATTAATAGTCTGGGTGCATTCGGATTTTTTAATGGATTAACACAAAAAGATGTTTCAGATCAATACGCAACGTTGATTACCCCGGCACCATTTACGTTTAGTATCTGGAGTGTCATTTATATATTGTTGATTGCAGCTGCGGTGGTAATGATCATCAAGAGTAAGGAACCCTACTATGAAAAAACAATCGATGGCATCAGTTATCTATTTTGGTTTTCAAGTATTTTAAATATGCTCTGGATCATTTGCTTTTCTTTTACCTTTATTGGACTATCAGTAATTGTGATTTTAGCTTTTTCCATTACACTGAGCCTGATTCTCAAAGAGATAACAAAAATTCAAACGGGTAATCATTGGCTCATACCAGCAGCTTTTGGCATGTATACCGGATGGCTTCTGATTGCAAGCGTCGTCAATACAGCAGCCTGGCTGGTGAAGATCCAGTGGCAAGGCTTTGGCATTTTACCTGAATATTGGGGGATCATTATGATCATGGTTGCGGTAGCGCTGACGGTGGTGGTTACACTAACCACTACAAATGCACTCGTTCCAATTCCTGTGGCATGGGGTTATTTCGGAATTTATCAGTCATTAATGGCGATGAACGGGGGGCAGGGAACGCATCAATTCCTGGCGATATCAACCCTGGTGGGAATGGTTTGTCTGGTTGTGATGGCAGGGATTCAGTTTTATTCGAATCGTTATCGAGTGATGCCGGAAGTGCACCTGAATTTAAGGTGATACCTTCTATAAAAACAGCCGAGCGAAAGCATCCTTTCGTCCGGCTGTTTTTTTAAAAGGGTGATGTTATAATTTTAATACACTAAAAGAATCAAACCTCTTTAACGGCGGTAAGTGGTTGCTCCTGCTTTTTTTGCATTGCCGGTTTTCTAAAGAGCAGATAAAGAAGGACGGCAATCATTAAAATTGCGACAATGGTACCAAAGCCAAAGCCGTTACCAGTGAAAAATAAACCGACTTGATAGACAATCAGAGAAATCACATAAGCAAATACAGTTTGATAGCCGACGGCGATCAACGTCCATTTGGCATTTCCCATTTCACGATGGATGGCGCCAATGGCAGCAAAACAAGGTGCACAAAGCAGATTAAAGATCAGGAAAGAAAAGGCGGCTAGCTGGCTGAGGGACAATTGCAGCATTGGCCAGAGCTCGGCACCATCTTCAGCAACTTCGGCAAAGCCAAATAATACACCAAAGGTACTAACGACAGTTTCCTTGGCAATCAGGCCGGTAATGGTTGCGACTGTGAATTCCCAACTGCCAAACCCAAGCGGTGTAAAGATCGGAGCGATGATCATACCAATGGAAGCGAGGATGGAGTCTCCGGTATCCACCATTTCCAGTGCCCAGTTAAATGAACTAAGAAACCAGATTGCAATACTGGCGACAAAAATAACAGTTCCGGCTTTTTTGATAAAGGATTTGCCGCGTTCCCACATATGAATCAAAACACCTTTAACGCCCGGAACATGGTAAATCGGCAACTCCATAATAAAGGGAGCGGGATCGCCGGAGAATCCGCGGGTTTTCTTTAAAATGATACCAGAGATAATAATTGCTGCAACACCGATAAAATAAGCTGATGGTGCAACCCATACTGATCCAGGGAAGAGTGCACCAGCGATTAGAGCAATAATGGGTAATTTTGCTGAACAGGGAATAAAAGAGGTGGTCATAATCGTCATTTTGCGATCCCGTTCGTTCTCAATGGTTCGTGAGGCCATGATACCAGGAACACTGCAGCCAGTGCCAATGAGTAATGGGATAAACGATTTTCCGGAAAGTCCGAATTTTCGAAAAACCCGATCCATGATAAAAGCAACTCGGGCCATGTAACCACAATCTTCCAGAATAGCAAGAAAAAGAAAAAGAACAAACATTTGCGGTACAAATCCAAGGACGGCACCAACCCCGCCAATAATGCCATCAAGAATAAGGGAGTTTAACCAATCCGCAGTGCCAATTGACAAAAGAAAGCCTTCAACTCCCGGAGGAATGATTTCACCGAAAAGAACATCATTGGTCCAATCGGTAGCCCAGGCACCAACTGTCGAGACGGAGACATAATACATCAGAAACATAATTCCGGCAAAAATGGGAAGGGCAAGGAACCGATTTGTGACGATCCGATCAATCTTGTCAGAGGTGGTCATGCCAGTGCTGGCTTTCTTCTTTATTGTGTCTGAAACAATCCGACCAATGGCCTGATAACGTTCAAAGGTAATGAGGCTCTCACTATCGTCGTCCATGCTTTCTTCACACGCTTCAGTGAGGGCGGTTATCTTTTTAAGCGCAGAATCTGGCAGGTTTAGTTGTTCAATCGCTTTCTCATCCCGTTCAAAGAGTTTGATTGCATAGAAATCGGCATGCTCCACCGGCTTGCTCTCAAGGATTGTAGATTCAATCTGCTTAAGCGTTTCTGAAACCTCGGTCGAAAAGAGCTGAAGTGGTGTTGGCTTTTGCTTTGCTTTGGCAAGGGCGATGGCTTTTTGCGCAACTTCGACACATCCTTCGCTTTTAACGGCAGAAGTCTCGATGACCTCACAGCCCAACCGCTTAGCGAGGGCTTTAAGATTGATAACGTCCCCTTTTTTTCGGATGATGTCGGTCATGTTCAAGGCTAGAATCATAGGGATTCCCATTTCCAGTAGTTGGGTGGTCAAGTATAAATTACGCTCAATATTGCTGCTGTCAACAATATTGATAATGGCATCAGGTTTTTCATTGAGTAAATAATTTCTGGAAATAACTTCTTCCAGCGTATAGGGGGACAGGGAGTAAATTCCCGGTAAATCAACGATTTCGACATCGCTGTGGTTTTTAAGCTTTCCGGACTTCTTTTCTACGGTCACTCCTGGCCAGTTTCCGACATACTGGGAACTGCCGGTGAGGGCATTAAACATGGTTGTTTTACCGCAGTTGGGGTTTCCAACTAATGCTATTTTTAGATTCATAGGTTCTCCTTTTAATTGGTAGTTCTAACTAACAGTTTAGCTAAAAAATTGACAGCCAATGCTGCCGATGTGTACAGATTCTCTGCAGGATTATGCAAGCGAAAAAACAGTTGGATTTTAGATAACCTCAATTAACTCGGCATCCCGTTTTCGAATGCTCAATTCATAACCCAGTACAGTTATTTCGATGGGATCTCCCAGTGGAGCAACCTTGCGAACGAAGATATTAACTCCTTTTGTAATACCCATGTCCATGATTCGACGCTTAATCGGTCCTTGACCATGTAGTTTGACCACTGTGGTAGACTCACCACACTTCACTGATTTTAGTGTTTTCATGTTTTTCTCCTTAAATGATGATCCGGTTGGCCATGCTCTTATCAATGGCAACCCGAGTATCTTTAATATTTAAAATAATATTGCCAGAAAGTTCTGATATAATAGTAACGTCAGCTCCCTCCACAAAACCGAGACGTGCTAAAAATTGATGCGTTGTATCCTTGCCGGTGATTTTCTTAATGGAGTTTCTTTCTCCGGGTGTCGCCATTGATAGTAACATGGTTTTCCTCCTGATTGGTTAAAAATAGTATGCGTTATTTTCTCAGTGAGTTAGTAACTACTAACTCACTGAGAAAAGTCTAACATTATCTGTTTTATTTGTCAATACCTGATAGCAATACGTACTTAAATAATCCTGGCGGGATATTAACAACGGCTTTTGCCGCGATATGTCTATTCCCCAGTAAACATGGGGAATTAGTTAGTTAGAAT
>Ga0163223_100310_pt1 | contig 16495 bp, 14 predicted proteins | sample MSEWel2016_02_17_2_FD_113147 | JGI IMG/M metagenome (GOLD analysis project Ga0163223, IMG submission 113147) | Subsurface microbial communities from deep shales in West Virginia, USA - MSEEL Well Study Marcellus 5H_2016_02_17 ...
ATTCCTCAGTATTTAATCGTAAGTGGACTCGGAATGTTAAATACAAGTTTTGCACTAATTTTCCCAGGCTTAGTCAGTGCTTTCGGAACCTTTTTATTACGGCAATCCTATATGAGCTTGCCTAAAGAGCTAGAAGAGGCTGCCCGTCTTGATGGATGCAACATCGGCCAAACATTTTTGTATGTGATGGCTCCGCTAACACGATCAGCAATGGTGGCATTAGGTATCTTTACCGCACTTTTTGCATTCAAAGATTTGATGTGGCCATTAGTCGTGAATACTGAGCAAAGTACAATTCCATTATCCGCCGCTCTTGCCAAGATTCAAGGGCAGTTTGCAGCCAATTATCCGGAACTTATGGCAGCATCTTTGTTAGCTGTTATACCGATGATTATTATATACCTATTCTTTCAAAAACAATTTATCCAAGGTATCGCCACAAGTGGCGGAAAATTATAAGGAGACAAAATTATGGCAATTATATTTCACCAACAGACAAAAGAATTTCACTTGTTTAACAATGAGTTAAGCTATATTATCGAAATCATGGATAATGGACAATTAGGCAATTTGTATTATGGTAAAAAAATTCATGATCGAAATTCGTTTCAACATTTACATGAAGAACAAAAAAGAAGTATGGGCGCAAGTCATACAGAATCATCCCCGCTACTTTTTTTGGAGTATACCAAACAAGAGTATCCTTCATATGGAACCGGAGACTTTAGATATCCGGCCTTTGAAATAAAACAAGAAAATGGTAGCCGTATTAGCCATTTTACCTATGTATCACATACCATTTATTCCGGTAAGAAAAAAATCGAACCCCTTCCTGCTGTCTATGTAGAATCAGAGGAAGAAGCAGATACATTAGAGATTGAGTTGTATGATGATGTAATGCAAACGCGGCTTATTCTGACCTATACACTATTTACGAATTCACCTGTATTGACTCGCCATGCAAAGTTCGTTCATGAAGGTGATGCAGAGATTTGTTTAACAAGTGCATTGAGTGCAAGTGTTGATCTTGTTGATATGGATTATGAGATGGTGCATTTGTCCGGTGCCTGGTCAAGAGAACGATATGTAAAAACAAGAAAATTAGAGCATGGCGTTCAGTCGGTGCATAGTATGCGAGGTGCGAGTAGTCTAGAGCACAACCCCTTTTTGGCATTAAAACGACCGGAGACGACAGAATTTGACGGTGAAGTCCTCGGATTTAGCTTAGTATATAGCGGCAGTTTTTTAGCACAAGTCGAAGTATCAACCCATGATTTAACACGTGTATCTATGGGGATTCATCCCAACAATTTTGAGTGGACATTAAATCAAGGCGAGACCTTTCAAACACCTGAACTTGTCATGGTTTATTCGAATCAAGGGCTGAATGGAATGAGCCAAACTTATCATCAGCTATATCGTACACGATTAGCACGAGGCTATTGGCGAGACAGAGAGCGTCCGGTCTTATTGAATAACTGGGAAGCAACTTATATGGATTTTAACGAAGATAAAATCATCACCATTGCAAAAAAAGCAAAAGAAGTTGGGGTTGAACTCTTTGTACTTGATGATGGTTGGTTCGGTACACGAAATGATGATACCCAGGGACTTGGGGACTGGTTTGTCAATACAGACAAATTGCCTAATGGAATTCGTGGGTTGTCTGAAAAAGTTGAAGAGCTAGGTATGAAGTTTGGTCTTTGGATTGAACCGGAGATGGCCAATAAGAATAGTGATCTGTATCGTTCTCATCCGGATTGGTTGATTTCAACGCCCAATCGTTTAGATAGTTTCAGCCGAACGCAACATGTACTTGATTATTCTCGAAAAGAAGTTGTGGATTACATTCACGAGATGGTTTCAAAAGTTATTCGAGAATCAAAGATATCATACATTAAATGGGATATGAATCGTTATATCACAGAGTGTTACTCTCATGGTGCAAGTGCAGATGAGCAAGGAAAGGTTATGCATCGATATATTCTTGGGGTATATGATCTTTACACCCGTTTAATTAATGAGTTTCCGGAGATTTTATTTGAGTCATGCTCAAGTGGTGGCGGTCGTTTTGATCCGGGCATGTTGTATTTTGCACCACAAACATGGACAAGTGACGATTCGGATGCCATAGAACGATTGAAAATTCAATATGGTACCAGTATGGTTTATCCAATATCAAGTATCGGAGCCCATGTTTCGGCAGTTCCCAATCATCAAATTAAGCGTATGACCCCTTTAAAAACACGAGGAAATGTCGCATATTTTGGAGCTTTTGGTTATGAGCTTGACTTGAATACACTTACAGATGAAGAGATTGCGATTGTCAGGGAACAAATTGCTTACGTAAAAGAAAATCGAAAACTCATTCATCAAGGAAGATTTTATCGTTTGCTCAGTCCTTTTGAGAATCAGGAGACGGCATGGATGGTTGTATCCCAAGACCAATCTCAAGCTATAGCAGCCTACTATCAAAGTTTGAATTATGTAAATGCGAGCTGGTTAAGGTTTAAATTAAAGGGATTAGACCCTAATAAGAAATATAAGGTAACTAACGAATATATGTCGCATGAAGCTTATGGAGATGAACTCATGGAGATTGGGATTGTGATTCGACGCAAGTGGTTAAATCTTGAAGGTGGAGACTTTGGATCTCTCTTGTTTAATATCAAAGAAATAAATAAATAACAAAAAAATCGATTAGATTAATCTAATCGATTTTTTAAAGTTATAGGAGCGTCCTACTTAAGCTTTCTGCCTTTACCTTTATTGCTTTTATTATTTTTTGTCTTTTCAACAGAGGCTGTTTCGACTTCATCATCTATTTTAGTTTCGTTGGAAAATTTTGCATTCGCTTTGGCTTCTTTTTTGTTGGCGATACGCTCTTTTTGAATCTCGCGTACAGTTTTCTGAGCCCATTGTTCAATATTAACTTCGTCGCTTAAGTCTGTTGCTTTTAATTTCATCAATAGATTCGCTTTGCCTGGTGATATCATATATTCAGCAGCCATTGAAAAACGTGCTTTAATAAAATCAGGCAATGGATTATCAATGGTAATGGCGCCACCGGTTGTTTGGTCAATCTCGACAATAAGGTCTAAATTTTCTAACGTATCCGGTGTGTCTACTGGCTCAGTGGAATCTGTTTCATTTGCAAATAAACTCACACTAAAAGCGAGTAACAAAACAGTGATCTCTTCGGTAACTGGCTGCCTTTCCAATGCGGTGAAGGCCCTCTAGCTTTGCGTCCTTATTTTACAATAAGTTTGCCGTTGTCGGATATGTTCATTATAGAAAAAACTACAAAAAAAATCAATATGTATATTGACAGTATGGTAATTAATCACAAGTAAATGAATATTTGAGCTTGACTTTTGTTCAAAGTGTTGGTATAGTAAATATAGTGAAAAAAATATTTTGGATTGTTACTGGTCGTGCAGGCATCACCAAATTTAGTTGAATTGAATTTCGATTCAGCCGGGTTTGGTGTTTTTTATTGTAAACGTAGATTAATGGAGAGGTATTATGCGAGTTATAAAAGCAATCAATAATAATGTCGTCAGTGCCAAAGATGATACCGGTCGTGAATTTGTTGTCATGGGTCGTGGAATTGGATTCAAGGTTAAAGAAGGAACCACGATTGATGAAGAGCGTATTGAGAAGGTTTTTTATATGGATAATCAGAATACGATTGATCATTTTAAAGAACTTCTAGCAAATATTCCTATGCAACATTTTAAAGTAAGTAATGATATCATTTCATATGCTAAACAAATTCTGAATAAAAAGCTCAATCAAAACATTTACATTACATTAACCGACCACATTAACTTTGCTGTTGAGCGCTACAATCAAGGCATGATGTTTGAAAATCCGCTCCTATGGGAAGTTCAAAGTATCTATAAAAATGAATTTCAAATCGGACAATACGCGATAAAGCATATTAGTGACCACCTAGGTGTTTTTTTTCCGGAAGATGAAGCGGCTTCCATTGCTCTACATATCGTCAATGCAGAATACAACACCGTGATGGCAGATGCCATGAATATGACAAAAATGGTTCCATTCATTGTTGATATTGTTAAGGACTATTATCATGCTGATATTGCTGAAGATAGCTTGCATTATGAACGTTTTATCACCCATCTTAAATTTTTAGCTCAACGCATTATTAATCGAGAACTTTTAGATAGTCAAGACGCTGAATTACATAATGTGGTTATTCATCTCTATCCAAAAGAGTATGAATGTTCACAAGAGATTGCAAAATATATTGAAAAAAAATATGCATACAAGATAACGGATGAAGAATTAGTGTATTTAACCGTACATATCCGTCGTGTGGTAACGGTGCTTTAAGCCCAGAAAAGGAGAAGACAATGTTTAACAAAATAAAAGAATTATTAAGTCAAAACAAAAAAGATGTTTTATATTCGCCTATTCCCGGCCAAGTGGTTCCTATTTCGAAAGTCAGTGATCCAACCTTTGGAGAAGAAATTATCGGTAAAGGTGTTGCTATCATTCCTCGGGAAGGAAAAGTGTTCGCACCAGTGAACGGAACAATATCATCGATTTTTCCGACGCTTCACGCAATTGCCATGGTTAGCGATGAAGGAGCAGAGATTCTTATTCACATCGGTTTAGATACCGTGAAATTAAAAGGTGAGTTTTTTACAGCTCACACAGAAAGTGGAGACAAGGTTAATAAAGGAGATTTGCTCCTCGAGTTTGATATAGAGGGTATTAAAAATGCAGGATATGATGTTATTTCACCGATTGTGGTGTGCAATGTTGATGTCTATTCAAGGATTGAAACAAGTACTGATAAAGCCAGGGGAATCAAAGACGTTATTATTGCGTTGACAAAAAACGCTCAATAATATAATTGCGTGTGGTTGCATCAAGGCAACAGCGCTAGAAGAAAGGGGTAAATTGTATTATGATGAAGTATTTGCAAAAACTAGGAAAATCATTGATGTTACCTGTTGCAGTATTGCCGGTAGCCGGAATCCTCATGGGGATTGGTTATTGGATTGACCCGACAGGTTGGGGAGCAAACAGTATTTTAGCCGGATTTTTAATTAAAGCAGGTGGTTCCATTATCGACAATATGGCGATTCTATTTGCAATCGGGGTTGCAGTAGGAATGTCAGACGATAATGATGGTACATCGGCATTAGCTGGACTTGTTTCATGGCTAATGATTACAACATTATTATCAAGTGGGGCGGTGGCTATATTTACAGGTGCAGAAGCTGACCCGGCATTTGGTAAAATATCCAATCAATTTATTGGTATCTTATCTGGTATTATTGGAGCAACATGTTATAATAAATTTAAAAATACAAAATTGCCAAGTGCACTGGCCTTCTTTAGCGGGAAACGAAGTGTTGCAATTATGACCGGAGGAGTTACAATTCTTGTCTCAGGTGTTTTGTTTATTGTTTGGCCGGTTTTATATGGTGGATTAGTTAGCTTCGGAACAGCTATACTAGGAACAGGGGCGGTTGGTGCCGGAATCTATGCTTTCCTCAATCGTTTGCTTATACCTTTAGGGTTACACCATGCATTAAACTCTGTTTTTTGGTTTGACGTCGCGGGAATCAATGACTTAACAAATTTCTGGTCTCCAGATGGTAATGGAGTACTAGGAACGACAGGAATGTATATGGCCGGATTCTTCCCGGTAATGATGTTTGGTTTACCTGCAGCAGCTTTAGCCATGTATCATACAGCAAAAGATAATAAACGTAAAATTGCAGGTGGACTTTTGGGAGCAGCAGCATTGTGTTCCTTTTTCACAGGCGTCACGGAACCTTTAGAATTTGCTTTTATGTTCCTTGCACCAATACTTTATGTTGTCCATGCCTTATTAACAGGAATTTCAGCCTTTGTTGTCGCTTTATTACCAGCACGTGCCGGATTTAATTTTAGTGCCGGTCTTGTTGACTACCTTTTAAGCTTTAACGCGCCAATGGCAGTAAATCCATTATTATTACTTCCGGTCGGTGGTGTTTTCTTCGCGATATATTATTTTGTGTTTAAAACTATTATTCTTAAGTTTGATCTTAAAACACCGGGAAGAGAAGATGATATTGATGAAGAAGTTCAAGTCGTATTAAAAAATGACGACTATACGGCAGTGGCTGAAGCAATTCTTGCAGGTGTCGGTGGAAAAGAGAATGTAGTAAGTGCGGATAACTGCATAACCAGACTCCGTCTTGAAATCAAAGACTATACGGTCGTCAATGAAAAACAAATCAAATCTGCAGGTGTTGCCGGTGTTATTCGTCCGAGCAAAACCAGTGTACAAGTTATTGTAGGAACACAAGTACAGTTTGTCGCAGATGAATTTAAAAGATTATTGAAATAGGAGATTGTATGGAATATAAAGTTTGCAAGATAGATACATTGAATGAAATCGATAAAGGGGTTCGCTTTGACATCAACCATTTTAATTGGAATTGTGTCTACAAGCCAAAAGCATATGGATATATGGCCTATCTTGACGGCGTCGGAATTATTGTTCGCTTCATAACGGAAGAAAAAAATCCGAAACGAACATATGTGAATCCTCAAGATCCGGTATATAAAGATAGTGCGGTTGAAGTTTTTCTTTCTTTTCAACAGGAACAGCCCAATCAAGAATCTTTATATATGAATTTTGAGATTAATGCAAATGGAGCTATGCTTGCAAACTTTGGTTTTGGACGACAGGATAGAAAAGTGCTTGGGCAAGAACTCTACCAACAATGTCATGTAAAGGCAAGCATTATGGAAAATGCCTGGTCTGTGGATTTGATTATTCCCCTTGCCTTAATTCAAGAATTAACGGGCATTGAAAAATTATCATCAGGAGATTGCTTTTATTGTAATTTTTATAAGATTGCTGAAAGCAAAGAAATCGAGCATTACGCAAGTTACAGTCCAATTGTCAGTGAAAATCCCAACTTTCACCTTCCGGAGTATTTTGCAAAAGCTATAGTAAAATAGGACTTATAGCCAATTGAATTCACTTTGATGTTCTGTTAATGTTAATAGATATAGAAAATAAAGTGATTGAAGAGGAGAGGCTATGTATACGCATTTTTTACTAAATGGAATTAATGCAGTTGAGGTGAGCTTAAGTTTTTACCGAAAATTCTTAATGGAATTTGACTTAGAAGAAGATTCAGAACAGAAAAACACAGATTTAATGTATGCCATTATGACATTACATGATGGTATTACATTATTATCAAAGAAACTCTTAGCCGATGTCAATGAGATGCTTCTATTTAATGAGGCAAATTATAATGAAGCATTTGGCTTAGTCAAAATGAGCTACAAGAAAAAACGACCCTATATGCAAGCATATTATAAAATGCATGGTGATTTTGAGGTGCCGGGTATTGATTATACACTATTAGTCAATCGCTTGGCTTCTGAATATTCGCTAAATGTAGATGCGTGCAAATATTTGCTTGATTTAGAAGACATGCGCAAGCGATTCGTCTATTTGGATGTCCATAATAATTTTTGGATCTATCCAATGATTGATTGTTTTAATGCATGTCTTATTTTATTGAGAAATTTTTACATTCCAAAACTACATATTCAAGAGCATGCTACCGGATTTAAAAATACGGTTAAACAGCTCATCCAAATGGGCGACGGCATGAAAGAGATTATATATAGTTCAAGCCAGCAAGCCTTCATTCAACTGACCAGTGAATTAATGGAAGAATTCTTGGAAAGTGATGACCTACATAATTATTTAAATATCAAGATAGAAATAAAAAGTTTTCGCCGTTGCCATCAAGAAAGTCATCCCAATGATGAGCAGTTAAGTATAGACTATCTTTATTTTGGATATGCGAACACCTTGAAAATTCGTTTTTTACATAATGTGGCACAAAAAACAACTGTTTTGGTTGATGATAAGACAAACTATATTTTAGCTTTAATCGATTATAAGGATGTTGAACTGTCACTATTATCTGAGGTCGTCGAATTTGCTATGTATTTACCCATGAAAAAGATTTTGTGTGATTGTATAGAAAGTTCAGAGGCTTATTGGAGACAAGAACGCTATTTTAAACGAATAGAAGACTATAAAAGCGGTTTGGAGACCATGTTTTTGTTGCGACAAAAAATCGTGGATGATTTATCCATGGATACAAAAGAACGCATGCTTATTGAGTTCAGACGTTCAATAGAATTTTGAAATAAAAAATAAAATGCTTTATCGAATATCGATAAAGCATTTTATTTCGTGTATGCAGTTGGGGGGACTCGAACCCCCACGGGCCTAAGCCCACAAGATCCTTAGTCTTGCGCGTATACCAATTCCGCCACAACTGCAAGCGCAATATAACCGGACACAAAAGTAATAATAGCATAACTTAATAGAGAATGTCAATAAAAAAATGAAAAAAGCTTTTGAAAAAAGGTACCTAAAAATTCGTGTTAAAACGAATATTATAATAAGAAGGTAGGGAGTATTACTTTTGGTATGATTATGGTATAATTATTTTAATACTGTAATCCTTGGATAAGTACCGAAAGTGGTGGGGATATGACTGATAACGAACGTAATCGCACGATAGAAGACAATCTTCCTTTTATTGTTAAAACAGTGTCTTCGATTACTAAAAAATATGTTGAAGTGGGGAATAGCGACGAGCTCAACATTGCTCTTGAAGCCTTTAATGATTGCTTAGATCATTATGATGCGGATAAAGGCAAGTTTTATAGTTATGCGAAAGTTGTGATTCATAATAAAATTGTGGATTACTATCGACATCAGTCCAATCACCAAGAGACACAAATCGCGGAATCAGATATAATAACTGAAAACATTGAAGATTTAATTATTATGCGGAATGAACTAGCGATTTATAAAAATCTATTACATACATTCGGATTAAGTTATGATGTGTTGATTAGCGAACATCCTAAACATGAAAATACCCGCGAGCATGTTATTGGCTTAGCAAAAAAGCTGAAGTCAAACACACGTGTCATGGAAGCTTTATTGCAGAAGAAACGTTTACCAGTCACATTAATTAGTCGTGAATACAATCAATCAGTAAAGTTTGTGAAAAGTCATAAAAAAACGATTTCTGCAATATTAATTGCATACCACTATGAAATACAATGTGTTATTGACTTTTTGTGTCAATGAGAAGGTGATCTTATGAAAAAAGCAATTGTACTTGAGGTAAAAAGAAAATATGCCATAGCTATGACGGAAGATAAAAAGTTGATCCGTTTAATAAAAAAACCTGATATGAACGCGAATCAGATTGTGCACTACTTTATTGAGGACTGCTATGCCGGAGGGAGTACAAAGGCAAGTGAAAAAATACACTTTTTTCGGCTAGCGATTGCCTTTGCATGTGTGCTGCTTTTTTTACTTGTATCTATAACCAATTTAAATGGACCCATTGACCGTGCTTATGCTATGGTAACATTTGACGTTAATCCAAGCCTTGAAATTTTTATCAACGACCAAGAAGAGGTCAAGTATATTGAAGCGCTTAATGAAGAAGGAAAAAAACTTGTAAAAGGCTATTCTGTAAAAAAACACTCTTTGGGTGAAGTTTTAGACTATCTGACACGGGCTTCAGCGCGCTTAGGATATTTATCAGATCAAGGTATTGTTTTAGTATCCTATACTGCCTTAGAGGGCCAAGTCGACATAACAATCCCTACGATGGATAATTATATTCATCAATATCAAGATAAATATACCCTCGCGTATGCAAGGCCTTCAGAAGAAGAGGCGAAAGAAGCCCAAAATCAAGGCCTATCCGTCGGAAAATACATCTTGATAAAGCAATCCAAGACTGATATCGATGAAAAAGACAAGAAAGAATTGAAGGTATCTGAATTAATAGAATCAACCAATGATCGCGTAAAAATCTATCCTGTAGAAAATAAACCGGAAGAACCAGGTCCACCTGAGAAAGTTGACAATCCCAATAAACCAGTCGAAGAGGAAGAAGACCAGGACGAAGATGAAGATCTTCCGGCCGACAAGGAGAAAATCGATAATCCAAACAAACCAGAAGAACCGGGCCAACCTGAGAAAGTCGATAATCCCAACAAGCCAGTCAAAGAAGAAGACCAGGACCAAGATGAAGACGAAGATCTTCCGGCCGATAAGGAAAAAATCGACAATCCTAATAAGCCAGACCAACCAAATAAACCAGAAAAGCCGGAAAAACCTGAAAAACCAGATAAGCCAGATAAAAAGTCTTAGAATATACCAAAGAGAGGAATGTAATGTACACATTCCTCTCTTTATTTGAATTTTATTCGATAATATAGTTTATTTGTAAGCGAATATCTTGATCATAATCACCGAAGCCTTTTCCATATATATTGATGCCACCTTTATTCTCGGCATCATCTTTTATGCCTATCTTTAAGTCGATACTATGACCGTCCAAGGGGACATCGCTGATTTTTATATCCGATATCTTGTTATTATTTAAGTAGGTTCCATCTGCATTAATCTGCACCTGGACGAGTAATCCGTATTGAGAAAAATGTACCCGTTCCCAAAGCGTTGATTTAAGTTTGCCTTTTCGATCCCCAAAATCAGATGGAGAGGTCCAAGTTAATAATTCTATACCATTCATCCAAAAGGTAATATCCGAAGGCCAATCCATTTCATAATTTGGAGCTTCTGAACATATCTCAAGTGAAAATTGAATATTTTCTAATTGGGCACCATTTAAGTTGTTCAAGTGGTATGGAAAACGATAGGACATATATCCGGTGCGAAACCAAATATGTTTTGCATCCACACGACCCGGATCAAAGAAGGAACTTTCTAAATCTTCAGATGCAATAACCCCCTTTTCTCCAATCATACCGCAAGTTGGCGATACCTTACAATCGGTGAAGTGACCGACAGGCATATTGATTTCATACTCTTTGTATTTATCACCGTGAGGATAACGGTCGTCAAGATTAATGAAAATATCGGCATAATTTTTGGTGCACATGCGTTTGGTCCCACGTGTTGCTGACGAAAGTTCGGTAATGATGAGACCGGCATCTTCTAAGACCTTAACATTTGAAGCAATTGTGGATAAAGATGTATTTAATTTCTCAGATAAGTCGACAATAGACATGGTCTTCTCTGAGATAGCTTGCAGTATTTGAACTCTTAATTCTGTTGATAAAGCATGACATATGGTTGTTAGCTGTTTTGAATTATTTAAAGATAATTTTAACATCGTGTTTTGCCTCCTCATTATTTCTTTATATTATACTATAAAATCGATAAAATAAAAACTTTTTACAAAACATAAAAAGAGGAATGAAACAGAAAAAATAAAATGAAACAAAAGATTGACTTCAAAACAGAAAAGATGTATAATAAATTTATCTTACGTAAGAGATGTTTAGGTTAACAGGTTAATATTCTATTTAAAATGAATTATTGGAGGAGTTACTGATGAAAAAAATTATGGTGTGGCTACTTTCTTTGACTTTAATGATGGCAGTTATCGCGGGGTGTAGTAACGAACAAGACAATTCAAATAATACAGATGCAACAACAGGAGACGCAGCCAATGCAAACGAAACATCTGATACCAATACGTCAAAGGGAGAACTTGTTTTTTGGACGCCTTTTGGTGGTGGCGACTATGAGTTCATGAAAGAAATGGTGGATGAATACAATAGCACATCTCCGGATTATACGGTTGAAATTGTTTCAAAGGCTTGGGATACCTATTATCAAGGGATCAATGGTGCATTGATTTCTCAAAGTGATCCAGATGTATTCATTACGCATCAATCAAAACTTGCGGAACTTATTCCGACACAACAATTGCAAAATATTCGAGAGATAAATAATAGCATTGATTGGAATGAATATAATCAATCGCAACTAGCTGGAGTTACAGTAGATGAGGTTCAATATGCCGTGCCTTTAGATACACATGCAGCAGTTATGTTTTATAATAATGAAATCCTTGAACGTGCCAATTTAACTGCAGAAGATCTTGCCTCAGCAAATGATATGGAGAGCTGGAACAATATTCTCGACGCTTTATTACCTGTTATTAGCCAAGATGAACATGTCCTTGATATTGCAAATTCAGGCGCAAATACAGTTCAACAATTTTGGTCATGGTATGTACTTGCGGTTCAAGATGGCGGAGGATATCTCGATGGCGATACGGTTATTATGAATGACGAACCTGGAGTTGAGGCCCTTGATAATCTTATTGATTGGAAAGAAAAAGGCTATCTAAAAAGTGGTATTGATGATGGAGCAAGCTATGATATCTTCAAATCCGGAAAAGCAGCTATTAACTTTACAGGCGTTTGGGCAACAGGAAACTACGAGACAAATCCTGACCTTGATTTTGGTGTCATGCCTATACCGGCCATTAATGGACAACAAAAAACATGGGGAGATTCCCATACTTTTGGTATTCCGTCGTATGTAGATGAGAACGTCAAGAAGCAGCCTTATACTTTGCAGATTGGATTAATAGCCATGCAGTAACATGGGCAAAAGCAGGACATGTTCCGGCAAAGAAAACAGTGACTGAATCGGAAGAATATCTAAACTTACCATACCGTTCAGATTATGCAAAAGTCGTTGATCAAGTTGTTTACTATCCAAGTAATGAAAAGTTATGGTCAGCAAATGATATTGCAGCTAAACTTATCAATACAGCATTTATCGGCGACATGACATCACAGGAAGCGCTTGACATGGCCAAGGAAGAAATTGAAGCAATAATGGAGTAAAAATGGTTTAATGCATTTGGGCCGACAGGCCCAATGCATATACTTAGGAGGGTGTACATTTTGGCAACGAATCGAATCAAATCAAGTTATAATAGTTGGAAAGCAGCATTTGTATTTTTGTTTCCCTTTATGCTTTTATATAGTTTTTTTACAATCTATCCACTATTTAATGGTTTTATTATGAGTTTTCATACAGGACGTTTTGGGATTGGGGAAGAATTTGTTGGACTTACTAATTACATCAAAATGTTTAGCGATAAACATTTCTATGGAGCACTTTTAAATACTCTATTTTTTGTAGCTATATCAACACCACTTATTGTTGTTTTTGGTCTATTATTTGCAGTGATTTCAAATTCAAGATTTAAAGGTGCAAATTTTGTGAAAATTGCAACCTTTTTACCCTATGTTTTATCTATATCCGTTATTACAAGTGTATGGGTATATATTTTTAAACCATATATCGGACTATTAAATAATGTATTAATGAATATCGGACTTATTTCAGAACAAATCATGTGGTTTGACAATAGCCTATTTGCTTGGACGACAATCACAGTTGCAACACTTTGGTGGACGATTGGATTTAATATGATTATATTGATTGCCGGGTTACAAGATATACCACATAGCTTATACGAAGCATCATCGATTGACGGAGCAAATCGACTTCAACAATTCCTGTTTATCACATTGCCATCACTAAGTGGTGTCTTAAAAATGGTGATTTTACTTCAAGTTATTGCATCCTTTAAACTATTTGGACAGCCCTGGTTGATGACAGGTGGAGGACCGGGAAATTCAACAACACCCATGGTCCAATACATATATGAAACAGGTTTTCGTGATTGGAATTCCGGATATGCATCAACACTGTCTTATACGTTACTCTTTATCATGGTTATTGTTGCCATGATCTATAATAGGTTGACAAAAGAGAAAGAGGTGTAATATGACAAATACAATAAAAGTAAAAAAAGTTGTAGTTACACTCCTGATTATACTCATAGGTTTGACAATGTTGCTACCTATTTTATGGATGCTTATTGCATCATTTAAAGTATATGAGACAGATGTAACAACCCTTCATGGTTTATTTGGCACATCCTTTACGATAGAGAATTTTATAAAAATCGTTGAAACATCAAAAATTTGGCGTTGGACCTTTAATAGCTTTTTTATTGCGACCGTTCAATCCTTAGTTGGTATATTATTAGCATCATTAGCTGCCTTTGCCTTGTCTGTCATTGATTTTAAAGGAAAAAAACTTGTCTACTTTATTATTCTAGCCGGTTTGATGATTCCGGTTGAGGCACTTGTAATTCCCTTATTTAAAATTATTATTGACCTTCAATGGGTAAATACATATAAAGGTCTTATATTGCCCGGATTAGCTATGCCACTTGCTGTTATTATCTTTAAACAGTTTTATGATAGTATTCCTCGAGAATTAATCGAAGCGGCAAGTATGGATGGAGCGAGTATTTATTGGGTGTGGTATAAAATCTTTCTTCCCTTATCAGGAAATACAACATCTGCACTACTCATTTTCTTATTTATTCAGTCATGGAATAATTTTTTATGGCCGCTGCTAATTGGAACCGACTCGTCGCTTATGACCTTAACGGTTGCGCTACCGGTCTTCCAAAGTACCTTTTCAACTGATGTAACAATGCCAATGACAGCCAACTTATTTGCAAGTGTTCCCGCGATTATTGTGTTTTTGATTTTCCAAAAACAAATTGTCAAAGGTATTGCAATGACAGGAATAAAATAAAAGTAGGTGGATAAAATGAAACATGAAGAAAGAATGACCTATCATAACCCCCAATGCATTCGTAAAAATTGGACAGATCTTTGTGGAGAATGGGACTTTGAATTTGACCCTCAAAATATTGGGCTCAAAGAACAGTGGTTTGAAAGCCATGAATTTTCTCAAAAAATCAAGGTACCTTTTGTATATCAGAGTCCACTTTCCGGACTTGAAGAAAAAGAAAATATTCCAGTGGTTTGGTACAAAAAACGTGTTGAAATCTCCTTGAATGACGAACGCATACTTTTGCATTTTCAAGCAGTTGATTTTTCTACAAGGGTTTGGATTAACGGACATAATGTCTATAGCCATCAAGGCGGATTTGTACCCTTTAAAATTGATATTACAGACTATGTAGTATCTGGAGCAAATGACATTGTTGTGCGAGTTGAAGATATGACTTCAAGTGAACAAATCTTAGGCAAGCAGTCATGGAAGGATGAAAACTTTTTGTGTTGGTACACGAAAACCACAGGCATATGGCAACCGGTATGGATTGAGACAGTACCTCAAAACTATATTGATGAATTTTATCTTGTTCCAAACATTGAGGAAGGAACCCTTGATATTGAGATATATACCAATCCTGTTGGCTCGTCAGGTCAACTCCAAGTTGACATAGCCTTTAATGAAACAAAGGTTGCACATAGTACCATTCAAATTGTTGATCATTATGGCCACCAACGCATGTATATTCAATCCGATGATCCGAATTTTCGTTTACACTATTGGACACCGGAAGATCCGAACTTATATGATATCACCCTTTCTTATAGGAATGGGCAAATGGATGATGTAATTTATTCCTATTTTGGTATGCGAGCCATTGATTCTCGTGAAGGAGATATACTTTTGAATAATGAAGTGTTTTATCAAAAGTTGATTCTTAATCAAGGCTATTATGCAGAAGGTCTTATGACGCCACCAGATGTTAACGGGTTTGTTGAAGACATCTTAAAAACAAAAAAATGGGATTTAATGGAATGCGAATTCATCAAAAAGTCGAAGAACATAAATTTTTATACTTGTGTGATTATTATGGACTGGTTTTATGGGCTGAGATGCCAAGTTTCTACAAGTTTAACCGCTTTTCCAAGCGGTATTATATGGAAAATTTAGAAGCCTTTATCCGAAAACATTATAATCACCCAAGTGTCATCGTTTGGACCTTGTTTAATGAATCATGGGGGGTCAATGGCATATATGGCGACCAAAAGCAGCAGCAATTTGTCAATGCGATTTTTGAATTAACAAAAAGTATGGACTCAACGCGTATGGTCATTGGAAATGATGGCTGGGAACATACAAGAACGGATATTTTATCCATACATGATTATACGTCTGAGCCTGAGCAGATCAAACAACAGTATGCAAAGATCAAGGAAAAAGTGAATGGCTCCTTATCGATGACCAGCTCAAAATATAATTATTGTAAAGGGTATCAGTATGAAGGTGAACCCATATTGTTAAGCGAGTTTGGCGGTGTTGCATATACTCAAAGTGAAGAAGTTGAAAATGCTTGGGGATATGGAGAGCGATTGAAGACAGAAGAAGACGTCATAGAAAAAATATCGGAGTTGATGAAAGCCGTCATGGAAATTGATGGCGTATGCGGCTTTTGTTATACCCAGCTATCCGATGTGGAGCAAGAGATTAATGGCTTACTTGATCATCAGCATGAATATAAATTCAGCCCAAAAAAAATAAAAGATACATTAAATGCATATAAAACTAGCGGTTTTGTTTTTGAATAAAAATAGAGACCAAGCAGAAAAAAGATTTTTCTTTTTTCTGCTTTTTTTTTGTACGCTTTAGCGTGATTTTTGAACGAAGTGAGGAAATCAAAAAAACCACCTGCTATGCGGGTGGAGGAGAATTAGCTTTAGCTTCAAGTAGAAAACCTCCAATGATATAATGATG
>Ga0163223_100311_pt1 | contig 16454 bp, 17 predicted proteins | sample MSEWel2016_02_17_2_FD_113147 | JGI IMG/M metagenome (GOLD analysis project Ga0163223, IMG submission 113147) | Subsurface microbial communities from deep shales in West Virginia, USA - MSEEL Well Study Marcellus 5H_2016_02_17 ...
ATTTTCAAAGGACACCCAAGAGGACACCTTATACTATTTTTAAATTTTTATAGTTACTTCAAAGTACCATAAAATCGATGGCGACCCCAGCAAGATTTGAACTTGCGTCATCAGGAGGAAATCTTTATGTCTATATCTTCCAACTACTTACAAACTACTATAAAAATACCTATTATAAGATGGTTTTAATATTTTTAATCTATAATTCAATTATATTAATTTACATTTATTTACATAAAAAAGTATCACCTAAAGTATCACCAAGGAGTTTTAGTGGCTATTCCTAAATTAACAAAAACGAAATATAAAGGTATTGGTTATTATAAAGATGGAATAAAGGGAAAAGTTTATATTGGAACATTTAGAATAAATGGTAAGCTCTACAGAAAAATTATCGGCTATGAAAATGATGAGTTTAAAACAAATGATAAAATTGCATTTATAAAAAAGGAATCTTTTAAAGAAGAAATCTTAAAAGGTAAAATTCAACCAAATAAAAAAGAATATCTTTTTAAAGATTTATGGAAAGAGTATATAGAACATTTGAAAAATTCCAAATACTGTAGTGAAAAAACAATAGAAAATAAAGTTAGTATTTTCAATGTACATTTAGAATCAGAATTTGGAAGTTATAAACTTTCAAATATTACAAACTTTCAAGTTCAAAAATTTGCAAATAATTGCTTAAAAACAAAAGCTCCAAAATCTGTATTAAATTATATAAGTGATTTATCTGCATTTTTTAATTATGCAATAAAATATAATTTTATAGATAATAATCCAGCAAAAAATATTGATTTACCAAAATTTGACAATGAAAGAACTTATCCTCTCACAATTGAAGAATCTAAAAGGCTTTTCAATACTATACTTAATTATGAAGAAGAGTTATACAGAGGTATTTTTACTTTTCTTTTACAGGGAAGAAGAAAAGAAGAAGTACTAAATATCAAATGGGACATGATTGATTTAGAAAAAAAAGAATATACAATTAAATATGAAGAAAACAAAGCAAGAAAAAATATGACCTATGAAATGACAAGTGAACTTTATGAGATACTTATAAATATACCTAATAAAAAGGGTTATGTTTTTAAATCTCCTAGAACTGGAGAAAAACTTAAGAATATAAGACATGCCTGGAATAGAATAAAAAAAGCTGCCAATATTGAAAAAAATATGACAATACATGAGCTTAGACATTTACTTGGTTATACCCTACTGAATGAAGCTAATCAAACAGAAGAAGTAACTGCTGCAGTTTTAGGACAAACAACAAAAAAAGCAACTAAAAGATATGCTAAAGTTAGACAAAATGTAGCTGCACTTGGATTAAAAAAAGCATTTGAATATTTAAAAGAATAAACACTTTACAATTTCCTAAAACTTAAGCTTTTTTTAACCTATTATTAATATGGGGCTTATTTTGTTACGATATGATACATTTATAAAAAGTATCAAAGTTTTATTTTAAAGAATAATTTAGATACAATTCAAATGAAAAGAAAGCAGCATGGGAACTTTTTTAGTGAGCATTAGGATGTGGAGTTAAAACTATTTAGTTTGAGGTAGCTCATAAAAAAGGAATTGAACAAATGAATTGGTGGATTTTTATTGCTAATGTAATTTGGGATATTATTAAATACTTGTTAGGGCTTTAACCCTAACAATGTTGTCCAAAATTGTTGCCTTTAATTTGCCGTTAAAGGTTAATTAGTGTGTGATAGAAGTGGATTAAATGAATATTTCGCGATATTCTTTAATCAACTAGTAGGATAAAAAAACTTCTATCCTTTTCTTTTCAAAACATTATACAACATTTTTTGCATGTAGTCAAATAATTTTATTAATTAATTTACACTACATAATAATCATGTCCTCATTTTCTGTTTCGATATCTTCAATACCAGTGAATTTTACAGAATCAATCTGTTTACATTTTTCAACATGTTTTCTTACATTTTTAATTTTATTAGTATCTTTTAATTCAATTACGATTCTTTTTATTCCATCTGTATCAATATATTCTTTTGTATTTTGAAGTTCAAGATATATTCCATTTTCTCCAATGAAATAAGTATCTCTATTATATATAATCTTTTCCATGAATTTTCCTTTTTTCTATCTATGCTTTTTTATTTTCTTCTCTTCTATTCTTTGATTGCCTTATATTTTCCCTATTTTTTTCTGTTCTTTATTAACTTTATACATAATGTTGAGTGCTTCTATATTTGAAAAAGTATGGGATTGTTTATTAGTATTATTATATGTAGCTAATTTCTCGGTGCCGGAATTTCCGGGTGCGAAAAATTCATATGCGGTAAGAAACCTTATATTTTGGGAAGATTGTAAATTTTTTATCTCTTCTTCTAAATATATTGGATTTAAGTTCTCTGAGTCAAAATACCAGATTGTTTGACAATCTTTTATTATTTGAACTCTAAATAAAAAAGAGTATTTTTCTAACTCTTTTAAATATTTTCTTATACTATCTCTATACAATCTTGTATTGATTTCTAGACTTGCCATACTTATTTCAAAATCATCACTATAACATTCAAGTAATGCACCTAATCCTTTTGTTTGAATAGATAAATTAGGGTGAAAGAATAAATTTTTATGCACTTGCGCATATTGTTTTTCTTTCTTTTTAAGTCTAATATTCATTATAAACCTTTGATTTAATAATAAATAAGGAAACACAAACTATAATTAAGTGTCCAAATTGGATATAGTCCACTTTTAGTGTTCGCCAAAACCTTTAAAAGTGGACACCTAAGCTGTTTTTATTGTTTTATTTAGCCATTCGAGAAGTGATGTCTTTGGATATAAAACTCTTCCTTTTTTTCCACTATCAATTTTTTTGTATATTTTCCTTTACTTAAAACATCAATGTTTCCAACTGTAATAAATACATATTTAGCTCTTGATACTGCTACATTTAACATATTTGGTTTACTGTTTATAAATCCTATACTATCATTTGTTCCTACCACTGATGAAAAAATAACAACTGGAAACTCTGCACCTTGAAACTTATGTACTGTTCCTATTTTTTCTAATTTTCTTGTATGGTTAATTCTTCTTTTAAACTTACTAATCAATTTTGATGCTTGGTTTCTATAAGGAGTAATTATTCCAACATCATTATACAAATCAAAACCAGCTAAATTTAATTGTTCTAATATTTTATCAATCTCTTTTATTTCTTTTTCATTAGTATTATTTTTCATTTGATTAATTTGTACATTAAAGTGATATATACTTTTATTTCCAAAATTTATATATGGTTTATAAAGTCTATTATTTGTTTCTAAACTTGAGGTTTTTATTTTTAATCTATCATACTTTGCAATTTTTATAAAAATTTGTGCAATATCTTCTAAACACCTTCTATGTTCATCTAATTCTATTCCATTCCCAATATCATCATACTTTGATGTATTGCATTTTGCTGCACGGTGATAAGAGCTGGACATTGTTGGAGAAAATTTTTCATATTCAACTATTTTTTTATTATCATCATTTGTGATAAAATGCCATTCATCTTTTAAATCATTCTTTTCATCATCACTTAATGTAATAATAGGTTCTAGTTGTTTTGGATCTCCAACAACAATAGTTTTTTTACTTCTACACAATAAAGGAAAAAGTAAATTTAAAGTTATCATTCCTGCTTCATCAACTATAAGATAATCATAAATATCAGAATTTTGTGAATAAAATAGACTCATTGAAGACGCTAATGTACTTGTCATAACAGGGTAGACTAAGGAAATATTCTTTTTATGATACTTCAAATTTTTATAAAATTCAGATTTTCTATCATCTCTTCCATAAAATGATATAGCATAATACCATTCTTCTAAGCTTTGAACTATTTTAGTTTTGTTTTTGAGAATAATTTCCCAAATATATTCTAGAGAAAGATTAAATAAAGTAAAGTTATCATTATGAGATTCATTTTTAAAATAACTTAAAAATGAATCGTTATACTTTTCTTTATATTTATTTTCCAAAATCTCTAATTGTTCTTTTTTTATTATGATTTTTTCTTCTATTTGCTGTATTTCATATTCTGTATCTTGTACTTTCTTTTGAGAACTATAAAAATACTCTATTTTTGAATAAACTCTTAATATGTCTTGATAGTTATTAAAATCTACTTTATTAAAAGTCCTTTTTATTATATTTTCTTTTAATGCAATGAAATTTTTTATTAATGTTCTTTTTCTTCCAAATAGATTTTGAATAAATATAACAATTGAGTTTTTGTCTAATTCTTTTTGAATATCATGTATATCAATATATAATTTATCAAATAAATCTTTATTATCCTCGATTTCTTTAAGATTATATTCCTCAAAATACTCTTCTTGTATCCTTTTATTTAAATTATATATATCATTTTCTAGTTCAATAAGTTCATTTTTTATACTATTTATTTGTTCTTTTAATACTTTATAATCTTTCAACAAGTTATCTATTTTATTATTTAAAAATAAAATTTCATTCTCTAAATTTTTTGCCCTATTATCATTATAAACTTCTTTCTCTTCTTTTAACAAACTTATAGTATCTTCTAACCTTTGAAAAGAAATATTCTTTTTTTTAGTGCTTCCCCATATAAAATAGAGCCAAGAATAATTATCAAAATCTTTAGAGAAAGCTTCAGATACATTATCAACTGCTTTATTACTGGTACTTGTAATTAACATTAAATTATCAAAATCATTATTAGAAATTAAACTTAAAGCTCTTTTTGTAATTCTATTTGCAATTATTGATAATAATAAAGTTGTTTTCCCTGTTCCTGGTGCACCTTGTACAGCAGTCATTATTTCTTCATTTTCAATTTGCTGCATAACAATAGCTTGTCCTAAAGACAAAGGATATTTTCCAAATGCTCCTTTATATATTTCTTCTTTTTGCACATTATTATTTTCTTCAAATTCTTCAAATAAATATGACTTAACTAATTCATCTTTTTCTAATTGTTTTAAACAATTATCCTTTTTATATTTTATATCATTATAAATGAATTTTGTAAAATCTTCTACCTCTATTTGAGAAAGAATAGAATCAATTTTATTAGCTGTTTTATGTAATTCATAAGGACTATCGATTTCTAAAAGTCTATTTTCTACCCATGAAGAAACAATGTCTAAGATCTCTAAAAAACTTTTATTTCTAAGATTTTCATTGATTAATTTTGAGAAAAATTCAATTATATTTTCACCATCATATATATTATTTTCATCTATCATTAAAATATTTATTAATACATTTTTTAAAACAGTATAATTCATAAGACTATCAATATCATCAACATATAAAAAGTTTTCTCTTAATTTTAATGAGTTTATAGGTACTGCTATCATTGGATAAATATATCTTACATTTGAAAAGTTACTATTTTGATATTTTTTACACAAGAGGAAAAAAGATAAATAGACTTTATCTTCAATTTCATTTTCCTTTAAAAACTTCTCTTTTTGATTATCATTTAAAGTCATAAATTTAAAATAATTAGAAATATCTTTAAAAGTATTAAATTGTTTTTCATTTAAATTTATGTTTATAAAATTTGAATTATCAAATTGTTCATAGTAGAGATATTGTTCATTTTTTATTGTTGAATTATTTTTACCTTTATCTATTCTAAGTTTTGAGAATTTTTCTTTATCCATATAATTAAGCCAGTTTGTTAGTACTTTATTTAATTTAATTATATTAGTATCTTTTTTTTTAATTTGATTAATATCAGACTCCTTTTATCTCATTCTCAAGAGCATCAGATTTGATTTTATGATAATAATATTCTTTTTGTAAATCTGTAAGTTTGGTTAGTTCTTCTGAAATCTTTGAAGTTATATCAATATCTTTTTTTTCACTTGGTTTATTGTTTTCATTTTCAAACATTTCTCCAGATCCAGTTAATAACCAATTTATATTAATATTGAATACTTTATGCAAATTATTAATAATCTTAAAAGGTAATTCAACTTGTCCTTTTTCATATTTTGAAATTAAATTTTGCGATGTTTCAAGCTTCTCTGCAAAATCAGTTTGATTAAAGCCTAATTTTTTTCTTATATTAAAAAAATTACTATTTATATTCATATTATTAATATTCCTATTGACATTTATGTACATTTTAACCTTTAAATATACCGAAATTACGATTAATAATCCAATTCCAGCTTTAAAAGTTATGTATATAAATTGTAATAGAACAAAACTTTTATAAAAGGAAAGAAATGAATGAGAATCTACTAACTAAAGAAGAATTAGCAGTAAGATTAAATATTAGTGCTTATGATGTTGACCAACTTAGAAAAAAACAAAATATGCCATGTATAAAAATAGGCAGATCTTACAGATATGATTTAAAAGAGGTTCAAGAGTTTATAAAAAATATAGGGAAAAAGAAATGACTTTATATGCGAAGTACTCAAAAAATGGATTTTTTAGTTTAGAGAATATGCTAGAAGATTTAAATATTAACTCAAAGTTAATAAATGAAATCATAATTAGATATAACACAAGCAGCTTACTTAAAGAGTTTATAGAAAAAATTAAAAATACAGATGAAAATGAAGATATTAAAAATATTATTTTGGAATTTTTTCTTATTGCAGACAAGATGAAACCAATAACTTGTAATAAAAAAACTCTTTCAAAACTCACTGGTCTTAGTGAGCGACAAATTGATGAAAGAAGAAGAGCTAGACAAATACCTTTTATACAACTTACTGGTTCAAGTGGAACAGGCAGAAAGATAATCTTATATGACCCATATGAGATAAAAAATGCAATTGATAACAATAGAGTTAAAACAATAAGTTAATAGATATGAAGCTAAGAATAAATAAACCTAAAACTAGACCTATACAAATTGAACCTTGGTTTTTTAGATATCTAAATGAAGGTGAACTAAAAGTAGTTAGTGCGATATTAGCTCATGCAGATATAAGAAATAGACAAGAGAATTCGTTCCCTTCTAATAGAACAATAGCTTTTTATTGTGGCTTTGGTTTATTAAAAGAGAATACTAAAGCTTATAAAAACTATCTTCAATTGAATGATATAGAAAAAAAAGAGTTCAAAAAGAAAAGACTACACAATGCTATTCAACAAGTTAAAAATATTAAAAAATCATTAGAAAAAAAAGGCCTTTTAAAAAGAGAATACATTGGACAAAAAGGTAAAACAGTTGTTTATATGACTTTAGATTTAGAATGGAAAAAAGAACAATTTTTAAAAGATTATGATGAATACTTTAATGATGTTGAACCAAATAATACAAATGAAAATGAAGATATTAATAAAGAATTAGAAGATATTCAAAAACTAGCAAAAGAGGGAAATGTTTCTAAAGAAAACCTTGCAAAACGATTAAACGATTTATCACGAAAATTAAAAGATATAAAAGAACCAGAAATACCACTTGAAGATGTTACTAAAGTTGCAGATTATTATATGAATACTAAAAAAGTTCAAAATAAAATTGATTCGGGGAAAATAGAAAATAAATCTGCTTATAGAAATTCAATTATAAATAGTATTAAAAATAATGAATTTAAAAATGCAAATAATTTATATGAAGCTCTACAAAAACAAGAATTAAATAATAATATTCAAATCTTAACTGAATTATATAAAAACAATAAGTATGAATTACCATATGCAAATAAAATACTTTATTTTCAAAATATAAGACTAGAAGATGGTGTTTATGTTGCAAGTTATAAAACTACAGATAACAAATTGAAAAAAGATGTAGCTATATCTTTTAGTGAAATTACTTATCAATTAAATAGCCCTATTACTTACACATTTAAAAATAAGAAATTATTTGAAAACTATATTGAAAATGAAAAAAACTTAATTGAAAAATATAAAAAGAAAAAGGAGTGAGTTATGATTTATAGTATCAATATTTAGAATTAGTCTGAATTATTATAAAAAAATAAAAACTTAGGAGAATTAAATTATGAAAAATATATTAAAAATCAGTTTCTTACTTATGGTTATTGCAACATCTTTATTTGCTGCTGATAATCCATTTGTTGCACCTTTGAGAAAAGTACAAGAGTTACTTGATAGTGATGTTACAAAAGTTATCGCAGGTATTCTTATTGCTATTTGTGGATTTTATATTGCATCTGGACAATTTGAAAAAGGGAAAGGTTATGCATGGGGCTTAATCATCGGTATTTCAGTTGTTTATGGTGCTAAATGGATAGCTGATTTTATTTGGGGATAAGCTATGAAGTTTAAAAACATTAGAGAAATCACAAAAAAAGAAAAATTAAGAGGTCTTACAAAAACTTCATGGAACTTAGCAATGTTTGGTTCTGCTAGTTTTTTCCCTTATATTGCTTTTACAAGTTTGTTGTTATTTGTATTTCTTTTAATTGTTTTTTATGTATGTGAATATTTCGATGATGATTTTATTGAAATATTGACTATTAAACTACAAACAAAGGTTAAAGATGAGTATTTTGCCTAATTTTTTAATTAACTTATTTGATGTTTTTTCAAAACCATTAAATTCTATATCAGAAGATAACAATATCTTAGGTAGATTTGATGAATACAATATAGTAACAAAAAATGAGAACTTTGTTTCTATATTTGAAATAACAGGTATAAGTTATAATGCACTAAACGAAGAAAAAATGGTTGAGTTATTAGAACTTAGAAATATATTTATTAATTCTATTAACTCTTTATTTAACATTTCTATTTTTCAAGATAGAGATAGTAATGATATATCAAAGTCTAAAATAAAAAATCACAAGCTAAATTCATACACAAATGAGTTATTGGAAATTTATAATAATAATTTATCAAATACTATCTATGAAAATAAATTTTATATTTGCTTGTGTACAAATAGAAGAAACTTAAAAAACTTCTTAGATTTACAAAAAGATAAAATGACTACTTCAAGTAGTGAGAATAACTTTAACTTAGCTCTAAATGAAAGACTAAATAAAGTTGCTTCAAATGTATTAAGTCAATTGAATGATTACAATATAAGAAGATTAAAATCAGATGAAGTTTTAAACTTCTATGCATCATATTGTAATATGAGAAAAACAAAAGTTAATAGTAAATTAGGCTTATTAAGAGATAATTACATCAATAGTAACCTAAAGTTTGAAAAAGATTATTTTATTCATGAAGATGATGAGAAAAGATATTCTAGATTTATTAGTGTTAAAGCATATGATACAAATGAAATTGACTCAAATCTAACAAAAGAGTTGTTATCTATTAACTCAAAGTTAATGATATGTGAAAATATCACTTCTTTATCTAAAGATAAAGCTCTTACAAAAATGAAGAAATATATAAATACTTCTTCTGATATAGTAAGAGATGAACTTGAAATATTAAGAGAGCTAATAAAAACAGATAGAGAGACCCTACTCTATTATAGTTTATCTATTTTAATAACAACAACAGATTTAAAAGAGTTAAAAGAACTTACAAAACATATTGAAGTTTTATTTTCAAAATATGGAATTAAAACTGTTATAGAAAATAAGTTTGTTAATTTAAAAACTTTATATTTTTCTTTTTTTCCAGGACGAGAAAATCTAAACACAAGAAAAAGACTTCAAACTTCAAGTTCTATTTCTATATTGAACTCTTTTGAACAAGATATTAAAGGAAGAGATAAATGTTCATTTGGAAATGATTTTGTAACATACTTTAGAACTTTAAATAATCAATTATTTAAATTTAATTTTCACATAAATACAAGAAAAAAAGGCTTAGGGCATACATTAGTAATTGCTCCAACAGAGTCAGGGAAAACTACACTTATGAGTTTTCTTATGGTTTGTTTGTCTATTAAATTTGATATAAATATTCTTGCGTTTGATAAAAGACATGGTATGTATAACTTTTGTAATTTTTTTGATGGTTCATATCAAGACCTTAATGAAGAGTTTACATTAAACCCTTTTTCATTAACTGAAACAGAAGAAAATATCAAATTCTTAATTTCATTTTTAAAAAATATGGGAGAGATTAAAAGTGAAGATAGCGAATTAATCCTTGCAATTGAAAATGCAGTAAGATCTACATATAGACACAAAAACAATATTGACATTAAATTTGAAGACTTTGTTAATAACCTTGAAAAAATAGAAGGACTAGAAGAGAAATTTAAACCTTTTCTTGGTGGTATATTTGACAATGAAAAATGTAGTTTAAATTTTGAAAGAAAGATTACTATATTAGGAATGGATACTATTTTAAAAGATAAAAAGTTAGCCTTTTTAGTATCTTTATATAGTTCACATAAACTACAAAGTTTATCACTAGAACAAGATAAAGATTTCTTTGTCTTTTGGGATGAATTAAAGGACTATTTAACTAATTCAGACTCTGCTGAAATAATCTTAGAACAGAAGCTTGAAGTAAGAAAAACGGGTGGAGTTATAACAGAAGCCGTACAAAATCTGGATTTTTTCGATATTTTAGAGAATAAAGATTCATATTTAGAAAATATAGGTCACTTCATAATCTTTCCTACAAAAAGCCCAAAAGTACTTAAAAAACTTGAAGAAGAATTGGATCTATCTCAAAAAGAATTAGACTTCTTATCTACTAGTGACTTAAAGATCAACCATGAAGTATTATTAAAAAATAGAGTGACAGCAGAATCAATCTATTTAAATATAGATCTTAGTTCATTAGAAAAATATCTAAAAGTATTTAATTCAGATTCAAGTGAAGTAAAAAGAATGCAAAAGCTGAAACAATCAAATCCTGAAAATTGGAGAGAGGAGTTTTTAAATGGCAACTGAAATATATAAAACAACTCTTGGAATATTAAATGAAGCTTTAGGAGATATTCAAAAAAGCCTTTTTGAAAGTGGTGCAGCAGTATTTAATAATGACTTTTTCAATATTGCATTTACTGTTTCAATCGCATATTTAGGTTATCTAATAATGTTTCAAAAATTAAAAACAGACGAATCTGTTTATAAACTCATATGGTTGATTATCATTTTTACACTTGTTAAATCAATTTTATATCAAGAAACATTCTATAAATTCTTTATAGAAATTATAAATGCTCCAGCAAATACACTTATTCAATTATTGAGTGATTTAGTAGTTTCTGCAAACTCAAACGCTAATTTAGAAAATATTGTTGAAAATCTTTTTAATTCATTATCTAATATCCACAATATTATATATGACAAGGGTTCTTGGGATGAATGGGCACCATTTCTATATGCAACGCTTTTGTATATATGTGGATCATTCTTAATAATAGCAATACTGTTATTTAGTGCATTTAGTGTTTTTCTTGCAAAAACTGTATTGGCTCTTGCTCCTTTTGTTTTAATTTTTTTACTTTGGAGAAAAACAGAATACATCTTTTTTAACTGGCTTAGATTGTATGTATCACTAAGCCTTTATCCAGCAATGACAATCTTACTTGGTTCTGTTTGTTATGCAGTTGCTGAATATATGAAAAGAGTTTCATCTGGATTATCAGAGGGAGGATATGACGCGGTAATTGGTATATGCATAATTATGGTTTTAATTGCTCTTGGAATGTTTAAAATCCCAAACATTATAAATCAAATTATAGGTTCTGCAAATGAAGGTAGTAGTTTATCTTCTGGTTTAGGAACAATGAGTGCAGGTGCTGCAATGTTAAGTACTGTATCAAAATTATCTTTAGCAAAATTTGTTGGAGAAGGAGCAGGAAAAGCAATAGGAAGAGGATTAGAAAAAGGTTTTGATAAAGGAGTAGCAAAATCTGCTGATTCTGTAAAAAAAATGTGGACTAAATATAAATAAAGGAGTAGATAATGAAAAGAAAAATATTAATAATTACATTTACAATTATTGTGTTAAGTGGTTGTGCAACAAAAAATAAAGCTTATCAAAACTTAGAAAAAAGCCCTTGTGCTTGTTTTGAAACAACTATAAAAGTGGGTTAATTATGTTTGAAAAAGTAAATAGTACATTAAAAATTTTAAGATTAGAAAATAGCTTTTTAAAAGTTTTATATGTAGGAAATATTTTACAGTTTTTAATAATTGCAATTTTAGTAATTGCAATTATTTCTTTATTTCCCCTAAAAGAGAAAGAGCCTTATTTAGTATATTTCTCAAATGCACAAACAAACTTTGTAACTGTAAAAAAAGCAGATAGTACGATTACAGAAGATGAAACTGTAAGACTAGGTCTTGTTATGAGTTATGTACTAAATAGGGAAATTAAAAATAACATTGATGATAGTAAAAGACATGAGAAAGTAAGACTTCAAAGTTCAAATAAAGTGTGGAGAAATTTTGTTTCTATTGTAAATACAAAAAATTCAATATATCAAAAAAGTAGTTTAACAAGATCAATTGATTTGCATAATGTTCATATTGTACCAGGAACAAATATCGCACAAATTGATTTTAGTGCAACAATTAGAAATAAACAAAAAAAAGTTGCTGATTCTAACTTTAGAGCTGTTTTACAATTCAAGTTTGTAGATAAGAAACTTAAGTTTAAAGATATTCCTAACAATTTCACGACATTCAAAGTTATGAACTATGAAGTAAGCAAAATGCGGTGAGGTGAAAAATGAAAAAATTAATACTATTAACTTTCCCTATTTTCCTATTTGCAAACTCTATTTTTGTAGATGACAATATTGCAAATGAGAATATCAATGGAAATATCACTAATAATATAGTTGATACTACTATAGATTTTAAAAGTGTTCAAAAAGAATGGCTTAAATCTAAAACAAGTTCTGTTAAAAATATAAAGTTTATGCCAAATAAAACTTATAGAATTCAAACAAGAGTTCTTATGAATACTATGATTATATTTAATGAAGATAAAGTTGCTAGTAAACCAATTTATGGGAATAAAGGCTTTGTAATAAAAAAACTAGGTGTAGGGAAATATGATTTTTCAAATATCATTTCAATACAACCAAAACTTGTAGGAATTGATACTAACTTAACTGTTATTGGTGAAAGTGGGAATGTCTATAGCTTCTATTTATATTCAACAGATTATAAATCAAAAACTATTCCAAATACAGTTGTATTTGTTTCAGAAAATAAGTCTTCAAATAAAATCAAAGTTGTAAATATAGAAAAAGAACAATTTGTCAAACATAGTAAAAAAATAAAAATTGATGAAGAGATAAAAGTAATAAAAGACCCTGATTACTTTTATGTTGGCGAGGGGAAAAATAGAATAAAGATTTATAAAGAACAAGTAATAGATGACTTCGTACAAGATGGAGCAGAAGAGCTAAAAGCTAAAAAAATATTTAGAGATAACAAATTTGTTTACTTTAAATATGACAAAGATTATTCTTTGTCTTCTTTTCCTGCAATTTTTAAAGTTGTAGATGGTTTTGATAGTCCTATTAACTTTAGAATTGTAGGAGATTATTTAGTTGCTGAAACAATTGCTAATAAATTTACTTTAAGAATCGAAAACAAGCATGTTTGTGTTAGAAGATTGAAAGAAGTTAAACATGAAAAATAGAAAACTAAAAGAGATCCTTATTGTAATTTCTATAATAGTTGTTTTAATCATTTTACTATTAATCTTTGGTTTTGTATCAAGTGCAGCAGAAAAACCTAAAACTCCAGAGTTTGATAAATTTTTAGTTACTACTAATTTTCCACTGAATGATTATACATATGAAGAAAAACAAAAGCCTACAGACCTTTCTAAAATTTTAAAAGTAGAAGAAAGCAAAGAGGAAGAAAAAAAAGAGCTTCCTAAAGAAACTTTTAAAGAAAAAGTTGAGGATTTAAAGTCTAATTTATTAGATAAACAAGAAAAATACACAAAAGATATTTTTCAATCTAATGAAGAAATTCAAAAGCAGCAACTAGAGAAAAAAAGAAGAAATATACTTTCTTCTTTAATAAGTAATACACCTAAGATTAAAGTTGAAAAAAATAGTTTTAATAAAGTTGAAAAAAAAGAACTAGATTATGGTGACTCATCATTTTCAAATCTAAAAAATAAAAATAGTGTTACTAATGAAACAAAACTTTATAGAACAATAACATCAGATAAAAGAATACCTGTAATTTTAACATCATCAATAAATTCATCTTTATCTGGACAAGTTATTGGAATTGTAGAAGAAGATATATATGCAAGTATGGGTACTGCTAAACTTATCCCAAAAGGAAGTAAAGCCATAGGAGATTATAAAAATAATTCTCAAATTGGTGAAAATAGATTTAAATTAAGATGGGAAAGATTTATCACTCCTCATGGAATTCATATACTACTTGATAATGCACAAAGTGCAGATATCAAAGGTAACTCTGGAGTACTTGGCGTAGTAGATGATAGATATTGGGAAAGATATGGAATACCATTAACACTTTCAACATTATCAAATTCAATTTTACTAGCTGTTAGTAAAGCAACTTCTGATAATAGCTCTAAAAACAACTCAAATAATACTCAAATTATCTTAGATAATAGTAGGCAAGACCTTAGTTACATAATGAAAAAAATAATCGATGAACAAGTAAAAATAAAACCAATTATTAAAGTAAGAGAAGCAAGTAGAGTATTTATAGTTTCTAAATATGATATTTGGTTTCCACAACCAAAAGATGGAGAAATTTTAGTTAAATATTACAATTTAAAAGGAGAAAGAAATGAAAAGTAAATTTTTACTAGGTTTGATTTTTATGTTATCAATTGCTCTTTTTGCAAATACAAAAAGTGGTAATGATCTATTGAATATAAAAATCAATGAAAATGTTATTTTAAGCAATGGTTTTGGTTCTATTTCTGGTAAACCAATTTTAAAAGATAAAGAACTAGAAAATAAAATCAATTTAAGAGGTGAATTTAATGTAGATGAAAAACAAAATGCATCGTTTGAGTTCAATAAAATTGAACATGATGGAAAAGTTTATAATTTAAATAATGCCTTTATAAAAAAAGGAAGATTAAAAAAACCCGATATAACTTTAAAGAAAGATAGCAATCTAACTGTTGAAGGAGGAAATATCGATGAAATACTTAATATTATAAATGCAAGTAATACTAAAGAATTAAAAAGTAATGATGAAAATTCGAATGAAAATTCAAATTATTCATCTTATGGAAATAATTCTTCTGATTATGGAAATAATTCTCAAGGTTTTACTCCCTCTTATTTAGAAGATGATAATGTAAAATCAGATGATACTGAAAATAGAAATGATTATAAAGACAATGATGATAGTAACTCTGCGGTTGTTGTTACTTGTCCAGAAGCTTCATATGATGGGAAAATTGCAACTTATTATATTCAATTAGGCACAATTTGCACAAAAAGAACATCATTATCTGTTAAAACTGTTTATGACTCACAAAGTTGTAAAAATAAAGTTGATTATAAAAACAATACTATCCAATTAGGATATGAATTGTTTGCTACTGATCCAGAGGGCGGTGACTTTTTAGTTCAAAGATGTCAATATAAAGAACCTATTCAATTAACTTCTAAAGTAAAAAATTGTGATGCTATTCCTAATTATCAAACTAAAAAAGCAGAAATTCAAAAACAATATTCATATAGATATCAAAAAGAAGAACATGAAGTTGGAGAATGCACACCAACAGGTGAATTTGTTGATTTAAGTTATGATATAAATACTTGTATTCCAGAAAGACACGACTTTGAAAATAATGTATCACTAGAACAAGGTAAATATTTTTATTGGTATGAAAATGAAAAAACATATGTTGGACAATGCGTTGATATTCAACAATATACTTATAATCATTATCTAGATGATACAACTTGCGATTATGAAGAAAATGACGGAAGAGTATTATACTTACAACGAGTTGCATATGATGATTTAAATGGTATAAAAAGATTTGCAACAGAGTGTGAAGTTACAAATTCAGGAGGATTAGAAATCTATAATGAATTTGCAGGTTATGAATATCAAGATAGCTCAAAACAAGCACTTAGAAAGATAAATCAATATTTTATTATTCCAGGAACAACTACAAAAAAATATATAAAAAAAGATATTGTAACGGATAAAGCATACCCTTATATTGAAGAGAGTTGCGGAGTAGAACATGATGATGAAAAACTTCAAAGTACCTATAAAGCAACTGTATATTTTAATGACACTGATGAAAATAAAAAAGTAACTGTTCAACCTTGTCAAGTAAAACAAGTAATCCCTTATACATTAGTAAATGGTTCTTCAATTATTACTTTAAATAAATCTCTAGGCTTTAAAAGATTAGAAAAGAATAGTACTGGATTTAATATCTATGCAGAGCCAAATAAAACAATTGATCTGGTTACACTAAATAGGACATACAAAAGTAGTATGTTAAAATTAGTGAAAGTGGAGAGAAATAATGAGAAAAAATCATTACACAAATGAGTTTAAAGATTCAACAATAAAATTTTG
>Ga0163223_100313_pt1 | contig 16424 bp, 17 predicted proteins | sample MSEWel2016_02_17_2_FD_113147 | JGI IMG/M metagenome (GOLD analysis project Ga0163223, IMG submission 113147) | Subsurface microbial communities from deep shales in West Virginia, USA - MSEEL Well Study Marcellus 5H_2016_02_17 ...
CCAGCAAAAGTATATTTAATAAATTCAACTGTTAATCTAACAAAAGTTGATTCTGGTTCTTCCACATTATTAATAGAAGGATATGGGTGTACGCTAAAAACTAACATTGCTAATGTGCGTATATTCAATAGACAGCCTATTGACCAATCTGAAGCATCAGTAATGGTTAGTTCGTCTATCCAAATAAAAGGTATTAAGTTTATAGGTAGCGGACTAACTGGTCAAATGGGATTATTCTTAGGCGCTACTTATGGAAGTTCTATTAATGACTGTTATTTCGGAAGCTTTGATACAGGGTTAAGAACAGAGTTTGCTTTAATGACAGAGATAAATAATACTTTATTACAGTCATGTTCTAATAGACACGTAGATATAAATTATGGCAGCTCTTGGGGAGGTTCAACTTCCAACAGTCAATCAAATTCAACAACATTAAGGAATGTACGAGTATATAGTTCTACAGGATCGAATTCATGTATTTATATTGAATCTTGCAGCGGAATACACTTAGATAATGTTATATGTGAAGGTGGAAACCCATTGGATAATATATATTTTAATGGAAGAAATAGTACAGTAGTTAAAGAATTTAGTTGTAGAGGTTTGCACTTAGAGAATACACCTTCTAACAGTCACATAACTATAACATCTGTGGGAGGTGGTACATATACTTTTAAAAATATATTTACACAATATCCATCCAAGCTTATTAGTAATTTGGACTCTTCTGGTATAGATATCATCGTAGAAGATGTGCCGTGGATTCCAAGTGGAACTACTCTTGAAGGCTCTGCTCGATGGCTATTTAAAAATTCCGCTGGACTAGCAGCATTTACGACAAATACTGCATTATGGGAAGATGGAATAGCTAGAGGTACATTTATTGGTAACATTGGTATTACAAGAGGCGATGCTACTTTAGCGGGGTACTTTAGCGGATTTAGTTCTTTTAAAACAGTTGTTGGCAGAGATGTTAGATATGATAGTTCTGTAATATCACCTAATATATCTGATTTACGATTAGGCATAAATGGTGCTACTCCATCGACTATATCTTTACCAATTACAATAAATTCGACAGATGTATTAAAATTTGAAGCGACTTATGATGTTACTACAGATGCATATTTCACATTAATAGGAGTTAAATTATAATAACCATGACAGAGCAAGAAATTCAAGAATATATAAGCGAGAACGAACCAACGACTATCAATAAAGATGAAATTGGTCGTTGGTCAGAACGTATTTGGCAATTAGAAAATAGTCAAATAGTTGAAACTTACACTTACAAATACACTGTTTCGCAAGTGCAAAATAACGTCCCCCGTGATGCTTTTAAAGTGTCTAAAGTAGAGAGAAAGGAGATAGCAAATGGCTAATATTAAATGGACAGGTATAGAGCAAAAGAAATACGGATTAACTGCAATGTGGTATGTTTCAGCTTATTATGGCAATGATACTGATGTTGATGCTGTTGGGCTTTATGATCCGAGCACTAATCCGACGGGGCATGGAGGGCCGACGAGGCCGTTTGCGACTTATGAAAAATTAGAACAGGAACCTTCTGTATTATCAGGACATTTAGTCGTGTTTGATTCAGCTCTATATTCCTCATCACTACCTATTTCAAAACGGATAAAAGCAGTTGGTGACGGAATTGTTGTTTTTAATAATATTACCTTTAATGGTTACCCTGATGGGTACAATGTGATATTTAGTCAATGCTCAGGAAGTGAAGCTACTAAAGTATATGAAGATTGTATATTTTTATATTCTTCTAATTTTAGAAGTACTGATTTTAAAAAAAATATACTAATTGAGTCAAGTGCTTCAATTTTAGTTAATGTAATTAATTGTTTGATAATAAAAAGCACTTCAAGTAATTTTACGACAAACAATTCGTACAATAATGTTATTATTGACTGCCCAGGTCTATCGATTGGAGCCACTATTCCCAGACCAACAGGAGCGATTACAGACTACTCAATAATAATAGGCACAGTTAAAACATCAACTGCAATCAACGGCAAAACAACAGGAGTAACAATAGAGGATTTCAAAGCCGATGGAAATTATTTTGTAAAATCTTATAGTGAGGTTGATCTATTTGGAAATGTGTCAGGTAGCGGTGCAAGTGTTGCACAAATAAATGAAATATTCAACAATTATTATTCACCTATTTATATTGATGATTGGCAAAATGCAGACTTTACATTAAAACCAACAGCCAATGACCGTGTAAAATTTGGAGGGCTGAATGGTACTTACATAGGTGCAAAACCTGTTGGTTATAGATTTTCAGCTTCGGACTTATGGAACACTCATATTGATTCCGGGAATACTTCAAATCTGGAATATGACATGGTTAATAATGCTATCGTATTGTCAGACGGGTTTGATGTAGGCACATATAGAAGTGTGAGAATATCAATGCTGGAAGCGATCACGGTTGATTTAGTTGCATTTATGGCGAACTTTGTTTACAATATCGAAGGTACTGCCAAACAAGGTGTCGCTAATCAGAGAATTGATACAACCGTAGATTTACAACCAGACAATACGGCGAATCAAAGAGTTGTATATGATTATCGTTTGCAAGTCGCCCCTAACACGGTTGATGCACTTTCTGTATTTAAGGATTATGAATTGAATCGAGAGCCTACAATTGACGCAAGCGGAAACTCACAACTAAATGATCTGTTTGATGACAACACAGAACAGAAACAAGTCGTTCAGGATTTCATCATTGAGTTTACAATCAGACGGGTAATAATAGACTAATATGTACAGTAATAATGTATCAGAATGGGATGGGACAGCCACCCCTTTAAACGAACAAAGGGGGTGGAGAGGTGAGTTGTGGACTGCTTTAGTTGACGGTACGACAACAGAGCCACACCCCGATAATACGGACTGGCAATTAGACACAGAGGTAAGTTTAACCGGAATAACTTTTCAGGTAATACCAGACCCGATTGATTATTTACAAACAAAATTAACGGCTGTTACATTTGAAAAAGAACATACAAATAGACCGCCTGAAGCCTATGTGGGAGGGATAACATTTGAAAAGTTTAGAAATAAACCATATTTAATTGTTAATATACAGTAATTTGACAAGGGCCAGATTATCAAACTTGAAAATAAATGACATGATAACATTTTTCACAATTAAATTACTTCTAATTACAGCAATATTCGCAAAGGCTTGGTTAGATGTAGAAGGAAATAAGAATCAATTAGATCATATAATTACACCCTTATATGAAGTGAGTCTAATATTTGTATCTGTTATTATGCACTACTTTTATTATGCTTCACCGATACTTGCTGAAGGCTATATGGTTATTCCTGCTTATATACTACTTAGATACGCATTCTTTGACTACTTTTGGAATAGAATTGCTGGAGTAGATAAATACCATCTTGATTCTGATGATAATACATGGTTAGATAGACCTAAGATTTGGATGAGAAAGATTGAACGAAATGCACGAATCCCGGTACTTTCAGTGAGTAGGTTTGTTGCGGGATTTTTTGGATTATTAATATAAGTATAATATATAAATTTTTGAACGTGGTATGAATGAACTAATAAAAGCTTTCCCTGAATTTTTCGCATGGTTAATTCCACTACTATTTACAGGAGGCTTAGGTCTATTGATTTATTTTGTAAAAGAGAATATTGCTGTACTTAAAAAACTTAACACAACTGTTAACGGTATATTAATACGTTTTGCAGCACACGAAGAGAGTAATATTAATTTACGAGATAATGTAGAAAAATTAGAGGGGCGGGTGGATAGGCATGATGAAGCAATTGAAGATCTTAAACTAGACGTACATGGTCTAAAAAATAAATACAATTAGTATGATAAGTCATAATGTAAAGGAAGGGACACTTGGTAATTCAGTAATAGTATATGATACTACTACTCTACAGGAGTATAGTGATCTAGGTATAGATATTAATACAGATGTTATATCTATTACTTTTACCATTACTGTAGGAGGTGTAGATTATTCTGAAGATATTACATCTAGTTTAGCTTCATTGCGGGACGGTAATGGGTTAAAGTTAGAATCTTCTACACTGGTGGGTACACAAATCTTAGATGGTGTTTATGAAACTTCTTTAGAAGTGGTGGAAAATTCTACTGGTTCAGAAGTAACACATACATCCGAACTAACCGTTGTATTCTATGATATAATTAAATATAAGGTCATATCTGCTTTAAAAGACACTGACTGGAAGGAATACTTCGGTTGCTATACAAACAAGCTTAAAACGCCTCTAAGGTGCTATAATTGGCTATTGAATTTAGAATATACATCTGAGTTAGGTTTGTACGAAGATTCTGAAAGAATATTAACATCATTAGAAACAATATGTCAATAACTAAAGAATCATTAGAAGTAATTGTAGACAAGTTAAAGAAGCATTCTGCATTAGATACTTCTGTAGAAATAACTTTTTGGGAGGCTTATAATCTATCAGAAGCATATGATAGCTTTTGGTCTAGGCAATACTTAGCACTTTATATTTATCAGCTATCTAATATATTAGATCTGTATGATACTAATGGCTTACCTGAAAATAACTATTTTACAGAGGAAGATGTGCTAAATATTTTTAATAAGTCTAAAGAATTATTGTTCTACTTAACTAAGACACCCTATGAACTTTTATCTTAGATTAACAGGTAGTAAGATAGCAGCTTATTTTGTAATACTATGTAGTGCAATATATGGGTTTGTATACAAAGATGGTACTACAATGATGGCGGGATTTACATTAGGTATAGGTATTTTAGCTAATAAACAATATCAGGATCGTAAGGAGTTTGAAAGAACCAATAATAAATAATTAAATATGAATAAGATGGCAGAAGCAATTATAGCAATATTACTTTTATTTGGGGGTGCTTATGGTGGCTCACAGTATCAGAAAGACAAGTGTAGTGAAGAGTTACAAGAGGTTATAGAAGTTAATAACAGCAGGTTAGACAGTGTTAAATATAATCTACATACCGCAAACTCTAAACTGGATAGTCTTAAATCTTTACCAGCTAAAGTAGATACTATAATTATTACACAACGTGAAATTGTAGAGAAGACTGATACTCTAATACTGTTAAATAAGGATATATTAATGAATACTGATACTATAAAAACTGAGTTGCGTAAACATTTTACTGTCCAAGAATAGTTAAGAATTAATAAATATTTGTAATATTCAAGAAATTATTGTATATTGCGCTAAATTTATATAAATGACATTACAAGAAATTACATATTCAGCTTTAGAATTACTTAGGCAAGGACATATAGTAGATGATGAAAGACTTGATTCTAGACTATTAGAAGACTTCGTAGTGACTAAGAGGGCTGAATATCTTAGGTCTGTAATAGATCGTAATTGGGGAGTATCTGAGAACTCTAAGCAATTCTTAAATCTACCTGTAGAATCTCATAATGATGGTAGTTCCACCATATTAAGGTCTACAGAAAAGGTCCCTAGCTTTCTTAATACTAGAGAAGGTCTCCAGATTACAGATGTTACTGGTACAGATACTACATCATATATATTCTTATATGTGAATTATAATCACTTTAAATTAGCAGGTAATGGTAAGTTTAATGGCAATATAGTATTTGTTACATATAAAGATGGATATTTGTTATTTAAGAGCCGAAATAATGCCTTTAAATTAATTAATAGTATAAATGTATCGGGTATATTAGAAGACCCCAGGAAAGCCCCTAATTTTGATAATGAGGTAGATAACTTTCCAATAGATTATGATGGTGTAGAATATATTAAAAAGGCTATTGTGGGTGAAGATTTTAGAATGTTCTTAAGAGGTATAGAAGACGAAGTATCGGATTCAAGTGGAGAGATAATTAAATAATATTTTATGGCCAAAAAGCGTAGGGAGATCACAGCAGGGTTATATGATGCTTATGCATTTTATAAGAAGAAAGCGGGGAGGAATGGTATCAATAGGAAACTATATTCAGATCTATGTCAGGAGTTTAATAAACGTATTTCTGATATGATGATTAGAGATTCCTTAGAATTTAGAATGCCTTATAGATTAGGATTTTTAAGAGTTAAAGCTATTAAGCAGGAGGTTATTATCAAGGATGGTAAAATAGATACCAAGAGGATGCCTATTGATTGGCCTGCATGTAGACAATATTGGAATGAAATATATCCAGATAAGACCTGGGAAGAGATTAAACAGATTCCAGATAAGAAATTAATTGTTCATACTAATGAACATACTGATGGCTATTTAATGAAATGGTATTGGGATCGTAGACAATGTAATATAAAGAATTATTCAGCTTATGTATATAGACCTGTAAAAGGTGGTGTAACTGAAGATGGTTATTACTACGGTAGAAGAGGTTTATCTACATGGGTTAAATCAGATGAAAGAGATAATTACTATTATGGATAAATTAGAAAATATATCAGTTATGGGTAATAATGAATATAAGAAGTGGTCTAAATCAACTGAAAAGGATGGTTGGTGCAAAAAGATCAATGTTGAGGAGATTGAGAATGGTTACTTAGTTTGCCTAGAAGAATACGGCGAAAAAGATGGTAAATACCAAGACAGTTATAAAAAGTATTATTCACAGAGCAATCCTTTAGATGGTATGAAACCTGATGAGGGTGCTAATACTGATGAACTAGAGAAAGCTATTAAGAACTTCTTAGACTATTAATAATGGCATATAACGGTAGATATATAAGTATACATCAAGTAGTTGAAAATGTATTTAGGGATGCTGGTTTTGATAAAGTTGACTGGGAAAGTGCAGTAGCTTGGACTGTTCAGTTGATGGGTAAAATAGGCATAACTTATCAATATATTGAAATAGATACTAATGGTGAAGGATATAACCCTCCTCCAATATCTGTTGAGAACTATAGAGGTATACTACCTACAGGGTTTGTAAGTATAAAATCAGCTCGTAGGGTACAAATAGACGATTTAGGTAATATAGTTGATTTCAGACCTATGATAGCATCTACCGATGTATATCATCAAACTAATTTAGAAGAAGAGTATAATAATCCTACTGCTTATGATCCGGTAGCTAGAGTTACCAACTTTACCTTAGATGAATATGGGGATTTAGAAGCTGAAGATAACTTTATTCAACAGGATAAAATTAATTACACTAATACATTACCTAATACATATAAGATACAAGGGGATTATATCTTTACAGATTTTAAAGAAGGTAATATAGAGTTAGTATACACAAGTTATCCTATAGATAATGAAGGGTTTCCCATGATTCCTGACGATGAAAAATATATATCTGCATTAGAATATTATATTACATATAAATTAGATTGGAAGAGATGGCGTAGAAATCCAGCGAGTCCGGGACTAAAAGCAGTTGTTAATGATAGTGAACAACAATATTTATTTGCAGTAGCCTCTGCTAGGACTAAAGCACATATACCTTCTGTAGATCAAATGGAATCATTAAAAAATATGTGGTTAAGAAGTATACCTAAACCTAATGAACATTCTAATGGGTTTAAGACTTTAAATATTCAAGAACGTAGGTATAATCAATATCCTAATAAACGACGTTAATAATGACCAAAAGGCATATAAATACATTTTCTGGTGGTATAGACAGGGATACTTCTGTAAATAAGTATGATAATACTCATTATTATGATGCAGAAAACATACGCCCTATTTCTAATAATACTTTTACTAGTGGAGCCATAAGTAATGTAGATGGCTTACTAGAAAAAGCTGATTTAGAAGCTGTTGAATGGATTATTCCTCAATGGTCTACTTCTGATAATGCTACTCTTAGTAATATTACTATTTATAAAGTACTTACTATTAGAGAAAAAATTGTATTATTTGCAGACTTTGATGTGACTATACCGGATTTTTTAACATCAGAACCTGCGTCTGGTATTATTAGCATGGACTTAGTTGAAGAGGGTTTTACTAATTACACATTAGTTAGATACTTACCCGCTTCATTAGGAGGGTCACTGGGCTTTTTTAACTTCAACAAAGAACTTTCGGCAGTTGGTAGGTATGAGAGTTCTTCTAATATAAAAGTATATTGGGCTAATGGAATAGATCCATTAAGAGTTCTCAATATAGTTGATGGAGAAACTCCATTATTAACTTTTTCTAATTTATTAGATCATGTTCCAGATGTAAATTTGAATGGAACTTTTAATTTAGAAGTAGTTTCTGGAGGCTCTTATACATCAGGTGTAGTTCAATATGCTTATCAATTATACAACCCGCAAGGAACTATCACTACAATATCTCCGGTATCTAATCCAGTATTACTATCATCTATTTCAGAAAATGACATAGGGGGTTCTGATATAGGAGTAGATACTAACAAATCTGTACAAGTCAGTATATCTGATTTAGATACTAGATATAGTAGGGTGAGGATATTGGCATTGTTTTATGAGGAATTATTTGGTGAACCTCAAGTTAATGTAATATATGAAGGAATTAATAATGTAGATATTTCTATAATAGATTCTAACAGACCTATAGATACTTTAACTTATGAAGAGTTTTTGACATTTAATAATACCACATATATACCGAATTCTTTAGAGACTAAAAATAATATACTGTTCTCTGCTAATTTAAAAGAAAGTTCTTTTGGTTCTAGTATATTAGAGGACCCTTCTGATTCTAATTATTGGGACAGTAGAGCCTATTCTTTCCCAGAAAACTCCGATACTACCTCTATATATAATGTAGCTTTTGAATCTTCCATAAATGTAACTACTTCTAATTGGAACACAGTACCTTATGACGCAGATGCAACCCCTGTACTTTTAGGGTACAGGCCCGGTGGTAATTTTCGGTCTACATCCTCATCATCATATAATAGGAGGTATAAACCTAACTCTAGTGTATTCGGGGGTGAAGGCCCAAACGTTAAATTTGGATTTTCATTAGTTAGTAGTAAAATAGATAATTACGGTAATTATAGAGGATATGATTTAACTACATATAAACAAAATATAAGCGGGCTCCAGCCTAATGAAATTTATAGAATAGGAATTGTTTTCTATAATAAGAAAGGACAAGTAAGTTTTGTTAGGTGGGTACAAGATATTAGAGTTCCTTTCCCAGAAGAGATAGGCAACACCCCTTTTGTATCTGAGTCAGCGGCCAATAACGCTACTGAAGCTTTTAATATAGTACTAAACGTATCTATAAAGGAAGGCAAGGAGCCTTGGTTGCTAGATGATAGTATCAAAGCTTGGCAAGTCGTTAGGGTTAAAAGGAATTTTGAAGATAGGGAACAAGTTTATAATGGATTATTACTACCAACTGATAAGTTTGGATCTGAGGAATTTTATAGACCCCAGTCTAATGCTAATAGTGTAGATAATACTACCTATAATCTTGGACAACCTCTGAATACTACTGATACTACTTCCGGCTCTACTTCCGATTTATATGAATTAATCTGTCCTGAGTTACTTTTTAATGATAGGGGGTTAGACTTCGATGGAGTAATGATAGTAAATAGAGCTTATGAATATATTTCAGAGGTAGTCTATGATGCTTCTAAATACCATGTATTTTTAAATGCTAAAGCCAAGGAGTCTGTTCCCTGGCCTGAACAAGTTTCAGCTAGTCCTATAATTAGTTATAAAAAAGTAAGTCCAGTGATCTATGATGATGATGGGCTTACAATTATAAATACATTAACAGACACCATTGCCTACAGGAATGAATCTAAACATAATACTTATCCTAATGGTCAGGACGCTGCTAATATTGGAATAGGAGGTACTAAATATATAGTACACTCTGGTGTAATTTCTATACCAGTTGCTTGGTCATCTGCATCTAACTACCGTGCTATAAATGTAGATATTGTTAAGGATACTGAAAAGACCAGGTATGGTGGAGTAACTTATCAAAGTAGATTATTAAATGAATATATTCCTTATGGACAGATAAATAGTACTGAGCATCTCACCGACCAAACCCCTCTTGAGGATTTTAATGGGGATACGTATATAAAGATGTTTAGTTATCTTAGGAATATATTCCAATATGATTATCCTCAAAATTGGGACCTGGATGATGGCTTGCAGGAAATAATAACTTTCCCAATGTATACAAGTATCAATCTAGACTATCGTAATGATAAACTATTGGATTATATTTTCAAAGGGGATACAGTAGCACTAGACAATGATGCTAAAATCAAAACAATGGCTGTACAGGAGACTGTTAACTTTGGTATAGAGTATCAACCAGAATACTATAATGAAGATGTAGGTGACCTATACACCTATAATTCTGTATATAGTAAAGAGAATACAGCTAAGAAGTTTTATCCTAAACCATTTGATTTTGTAGAAGAGGAATTTATTGATACTAAAGTATTAGCTTCTGAGGTTAAAACTAATGGGGAGTACATAGATAGTTGGTCATTGTTAAAACCTGCAAATTTTATAGAGGTGGATCCATCTTATGGTAGTATTACAGATATTAAAAGATTTAAGAACCAATTATATTGTTTTCAAGAAAAGGCTATTTCCTTATTAGCCGTAAATGATCGTAGTCTTATTAATGACGGTTCTGGTATACAGTTAGCATTAGGTACTGGGGGTGTATTAGAGAGATATGATTATATTACAACTACTACCGGATTACAAAGAAAAGGTGCTTTAGTAGATTCTAAACAAGCTCTATATTTTATTGATGAATATAATAAAGAGTTATGGATGTTACAAGGGGCAAATTCGCAAGAATTAAGCCGAATTAAAGGCTTTTCTAGTAAGATTAATAGTTTGATACCAAGTACTAAAATATTGGCTGGATTTGACCCTAATTTTAACGAAATATATTTCAGTTTTGATAATGAAACTTGGGTATTAAACGAGATACTCGGTTCTGTTATAGGAAAATTTAGTGTAAACCCATCTAATTATTTTAATTTAAAGGGTAAATTCTATTCTATCACTAATAATATTCTAAGTGAAAATAACAATCCTAATTCTAAATTAGGAGATAAATCATATATTACATTACTAATTAATCCTAATAGTAATATAATTAATAGTTTTGATAACTTAGATTTTAGAACAGAAACTGACTCAACTACCAAAGAAACTGTGGATAGGATAATTTACCAAAATAGTTATATAGATCCTATTACTAAGGTTACTAAATTAAATGATCCTAATAAAACTGTTAGTTATTTAGCTAGAGCTTTTAGGACTCAAGTACCTCAAACTCAAGATGGTAATAGGTTTGTAGACAGTTATTTACTGGTAACATTTGAGTTTGATAATATAGATAATCTTAATTTTAAATTACATGATGTAATAAGTTATTATAGAGAAGCTAAGATTTAATATTACTTTAATATTATAAATTGATTTAAAGTCAATAGAGAATTAAATTTATTTTGTAATAATCATATAAAGCCTCTATATTTAGGGGCTTTAATTATTAAATAATATGCGTAATAGAAAACAATATATAAGTTCACTTCCTCAGTATGGCCTAGGTAGCTGGTTAAAAGGGGCTGTAAAGGATGTTGGTGAATTTACTGGGCTTAAAAAAGTAGCTGATTTTGCAGGTGATGTAGTCGGTAAAGATATTCGTAGTGGAGTAAAAGGGTTTACTGGCGGCGTTGCTGATGTTGCTGGTGATTATTTAACTTATTCAGCGGATAATGCTTTGGGGTTAGTAGGTGCTGGTAATGTAATAGGTGAGGATGCTTATGAAACTAAACTAGGTGCTGGTGTTAGTAATATTACTTCAAATTATGTTATGCCAGCCATTGGAATGGCAGGTGCTACAGCTATTGCAGGTCCCATGGGGGGTGCTATGTTAGGGGGAGTACAAAAAGGAGTTGGTTCTGGTATCGCTCAAAAGCAACAGTTACAACAACAGCGGCAAATGATGCAGCAACAACAAGCTGCTATGAATAAACAATCCTTGACGCAAAATAGATTGAATTCCTATAATAGAAACCAAGGTTATAACTATGCTCCTACCTTTAAAACAGGGGGAATGCTTAATTCATATCCTAATGGTGGTACAATACAGGGTTTAGGTATAGGTCAGTTACCAACAGAAACAGTAGAAGCGCCTACTAAATTTGATACCAGACCTGTCTATAGGCAACATTTTGCAAAGATGTCCCCTGAGCAAATAGATGCTGTTAGGAGGCAATCAAATGCTACCACAAATGAAGATTTACAGGAAGCTTTTAATAGGTTATATACTAAGGGGCCTAATACACAGTATTTGGCTGGTAATAATAGTGTATACCAAATGACTAGGAGAGGTGAGCCTTTATATCAACAAGTAGAGAGGTCTCCGGGAATGGGTAATTACAGGGATATTGATTTTAACAATGCCCCTTTATCTGATAGGGAAACTCTTGATATATACAATGAACAGTATGAATCTGTATATCCTGATAAAAATTCGTATTTAAATCAAATGAACCTTCAAAGAGAAGTGGCTGGATTTGCTGATATACCAGGGTTAAATCTTGGAATGGGTAATAGAGCAGGACATGAGTATTATACTAAAGCAGATGGTGGTTATTTAGAACAAACTAGATACAACCCAGATATAACTGCATATAACTCTGGTGGTTCCACACATGAAACCTCTCCTTATGGAGGCATACCTATTGGAAATAAAGGTAGTGTAGAATCAGGGGAGGTGCGATATGGTGATTATATATTTTCAGACAGATTTTAATAATATTTAAGATATATTAATATGGCTAGTAAGAAAAATAAGCCTACATTTGCCTCTCGTGCAAAAGGTATTATAAATAAATATAAACGTGCTAATTGGGATCCTATTGAAAAAGAACAGTTAGATAAGGAATTAGCTACTCTAGCGCAAGAACAAGAGCAATATAGACAGGCTAATGGAATGAATGATAGTAATCAGAAATCACAACAACAATACGCTAATGGAGGTTTAACTGATTATTTAAATGCCGATTATGACGAAGGAATGATTCCTATTGAACCTTGGATGACAGATGTAAATTCTTTTCAAAGCCCTCAGGTTGATATGACTTCTACAAGTGCAGGAATGTTGCCTACATCTGGGTTGTCTAATTATAGTACGTCCATTATACCAAGTATAGCATCGGGAGCAATTACTGCTGGTGCTAATATGTTTATGGCAAATAGAGCCATGAGAGATATACCAGAAATTAGTTTAAATAGATTATCACCAGAAGAAATATCTTTAGCTAGGGAACGCTCTGGTGTACAGAGGCAATCAAGTACAGCTGGTAGAATAGCTAGAAGTAATGCTGCCAGAGGTTCAAGGACAAGGGGAGAGTATTTATCTACAGCAGCTGCACAAGAAGCCGCTATGAATAGGGGTACAGCTGAGGCATTGTCTGGTTTATATTCCCAAGAAGCACGCATGAATGCTGCTGAAAGAGCTAGAGTTTCTGAAGCTAATGCTAGACTGGCAGCACAAGAAGCTCAGACTAATTTTATGGCGCAACAACAAGCTAGGGCTAATCGAGATGCTTATACTAGTGCTGCTATACAAGCTATACCTCAAACAATGATGAACGTAGCAGGTATTAGACAACAAGATGCATTAATTAATAGTTTAGGTCAAGATTATTCAATAGGTCAATACCAAGATCCTAGTTTGAACTGGTTTCAGAAAATAACTCAGCCTAAACAAATTGTAAGGAGATATAACGGATAATTATGGCTACACCAATACAATATATACCACAGCCTATATTTAGTAATGTAGGCATGTTACAGCAACAATTAGCACAAGATCAAGCGAGGCATGATTTAGCTATGCAGCAACAAGTAGCTATGGAAGATATGTTTGCTGAAGTACCCACGCATCCTACGGATATACCTATTAAAAATAAAGTACTAGGAGATTTCCAGTCTAAAGTACAAGAAGTAGTAGATAGGTATGGAGGTGATTATGGAGCTGCTGCTAAAGATATTGCTAGATTAACTAGTAAGACTAGACAAAATCCATTCTTTCAGTTAGCACCTGAACGTCGTAGGTTAGCTGAAGAACAACGCAAAAGATTAGCTCAATTAGGACCTAATGCTATTTTAACTCAAGACGTTACAGCTGCCCCTTTGCAAGATCCTGAAACTGGTGAGTGGATTACTCCAGAGGAACTACAATCACAAGTATTAGATCAACGTTTATATGAGCAGCAATTAGAGAGAAGATTTGGTAAACTAGGCACTAAACAAACTCCTGGGGAGTGGCGTAGAAATGCACAATTCCCTTGGATGTTAGAGCGTAGTAACTATAAAGGTGTTTTACCAGTAGAATTACAGGACGTAGCAAGTCAGATGTATGAAAGCTTATCTGCTCAAAGTCCAGAATTACCGGAAAGCGAGCGTAGACGAATATCGGATAATTATGCCAATCAGCTAGTTCAAGGATCAACCATAGAAGAACGTCAAGATCCCGAGTATTTGGCAAACGTAGGTAAAAATACCGATGCTTCTGGTAGGCCCTTATATCAAAGATATACTGGGAACATAAGTGAAAGCCAACAATTGGGTAATATACAATCTCAAGCTGATGAGAATATTGAGAGAGTTCATACTATAGATAAAGCTAAACAGACTATTTCTAATATTACCGATATTTTATCTAAATATGATATAACTCCTTCAATAAGTACTTTGAAAAAATCTGTAAGCACTTCCTCTATTCCAATGAATAGCAGTACAAGACAATCTATTAATAGAGTAAAAGATGGAGAGTACTCTCTTGGGGATTTAAAAAATAAATGGTCATATAACATAAGTAATGCAGTTAGTCAAGCTGTTGGAGCCGCTGGCCAATATTTATCTAACTTATCTCCTGTCGAGAAGAATAAAAGGTTTGGTAAGATTAGAGACGTGGTTCATCAAGCTTTTATGAATAGAGAACAAAATCCAGAGGAATTATCTAGTTTATTATCTGTACTGGGGGAAAATCATGAGTATGTTGCATTAGATCCTGAAACAGGCTTATATCAGTTTAATAATAAAGGATTAGACTTATTTAGACAAGGTAGGGAAAGTGCAGTTCTAGTTGACCTCACTACTGAATTACAATTCGGTATAGATAAAAATAGGGATAGACTCAAAGAGCAGGGGGACAACTTACAGGAATATATAGAAAAGAATCCTGTAATAACAGAGGCTATGGAAACCCTTAAACAGAATAATCCAGATATGGATGATATTACTATTGCCCAAACAGCTATCCAAGCTGCCGCTAATCATAAGAAGAAACAAGCTGCTACTCATTTTAGTGAAGTAAATATATATGATAAGGAGGTAGCAGACAATTTATTTAGAAGAGTTAGATCTTCAGTTGGGGAAATGTCAGCAATTCAAATAGAAGATGATGGTGGCCAAGATGATGTTAATCTGAAAGAAGTGTTATCAGAAGATGTTGGTATATCAGATATATCATATATACCAGGTGAAAATATGTTTAAGGTTACTACCAATGAACCTAAAGACAACAATTACAAAATAGATGCTACTAATTCTAAAATACTACCTAAGGAGGCTGTTGATACTCAGAAAAAAGTATCTGATTTTTTAGGCAGTCTACGAGATCTTACTTTTGAGAATACCGAGACGTTTAAACCACAGGTTGTTGTTGATGGAATACCTTATTCAGCATATAAAGCTTATAATCCTGAAACCAATGAATTTGTTACAAGTATTATAACGATAAACCCAATTAATCCAGAGCAGGTCATCCCTGTAAGCGAAGGTGAGTTTTTAACTAGGTATGCAGATTCCGTTACCAGGAGACTGGGTTATCAGCGTAAACGTAAAGCAGAACAGGTACAATAAGTTATTTAAGTATGGCAAAAAAAGGCAAAGCATTTTTAGATATAGACGAGTTTTATAATAGGATTGGAAGTAATTTATCCCCAGAAGAGAACTTACTTAATAATCAATCTTCCGAGACCGCCCTTAATTCGAGAAAATTTGAGGAACAGGTATTTCGTCAGAGGGCAGGTAGAACAGGAGTTGCTACTGATGTCGGTGATTTTGTATCTGACAAATCTACTTTTAATGAGGGAATGCAATATTCTGATATAATTTCTCCAGGTGGGGTTGCTCAATATAGACACAAAAAACAACCTTGGTATGCTTCATTAGGTAGTGCGGTTAATCAGGCTGTTACAGGTCAATTAGTAGGTGGTACTATAGAAGGAGTTGGTTACTTGTTAGACTTAGAACAATATGCTAACCTAGCTAAGGGTACTGAACAGGAATTTGGTAACTGGTTTAGTGATTTAGGTAAGGAACTTCGTACATGGTCTGAAGAAGCTACACCTATATATACAGACCCTACAAAACAAGGTGGTTGGAA
>Ga0163223_100314_pt1 | contig 16395 bp, 21 predicted proteins | sample MSEWel2016_02_17_2_FD_113147 | JGI IMG/M metagenome (GOLD analysis project Ga0163223, IMG submission 113147) | Subsurface microbial communities from deep shales in West Virginia, USA - MSEEL Well Study Marcellus 5H_2016_02_17 ...
GCATTAGGCAAAACAAAGCGGGCATCTTCAATACCTTGCTTTTCGGCGGCCATCGCAGCTTGTTTCTCAGAAAGGCCTGACGCCATCAAATCCCTGGTATACTTTTCGATCAGCTTTTGAGCTAGCGCATCATAGGTCTTCTGAGCATTTTCCATCCCCTCAACAAAGATCGTCTCGCCATCTGGCAACGCTTTAATTTCTGGGGGAATCACATAATTAAACTGCCCTTCACTGACATAACGCTGGGATTTCTGGCTAAAGCTGGCCATCCGATGGCGTACCAACTGATGGGTTAAGGCCCGGCTCACCCCTTCAATGGCAAAGGTAAAGCTGGCGTGTTCAATGGGTGACGCGTGCCCCATGTCCATCAAACGGGTTAAAAAGCGTTCGACATTGTCATCCGTCAGGTCTTCCATAATCTCATCGGCACCGGCTTTGGAATAACAGAGTTTGGCAGCCGCCGCAACTAATTTTTCGGGCTCCGGCGTGTGTTGAATCAATGTTACCTTTAATGTTGTTTCCATAAGATTCTCCTCTCATTTAAAAAATGTTTCCTCGTTATTCTCCACATTTTTCCTCAAACTTTAATATCTCATTATAACATTTTTCTCGTGAAAGTACAGGTGATAGTGTGCTTCTTAAAAAATTACAAGTTGATCACCAATTCTTTCCCTATGGTGACAACTATTTCTATTCAGGTTTCTTCCCTTCTTGGATATAATAGTAAAAAAATGCGTCGTTTTACAAAAGATGGAGGTACCCCTATGTTTGGCAGTCTTGATACCGTCCCTGAATTACTAAAAAATCATCAGTATAAAACAGGTGAAAAACATAAATTCCTTGGCGATTACTATCGCCTGATGATCGAAGAATCCCCCACCACCGGTGTCATCATTGACAATTATAATATGGTTCTCAATGTCCATGATACCCAATCCCTAACACATAAAGAATTTGTATTGGATATGTGGTACCGGGAACAGGCCCGGGAAGTCTTCGTAGAAGCCATGGCCGCGGCCATTGTCATGGCCGCTCCCTACAAGGTTCGTTTTCCCGACTTAAAAATCTATCGGCTGGACAATCGCTGGGGTGCTTGCTCACCTAAAAGCCAACGGGTAATCCTCAACCTGGAACTGATTAAAACCCCCAAGGAGTGCATTGAATACATCGCTTTACACGAGATGTTGCACTTTCGTTTTCCCAATCATAATCTTTCCTTTTATGGTGCGCTGGGCACCCTGATGTCGGACTGGAAAGAACGTGAAGACATGCTTAACCGAAAATATCGTTTAACTTAAAACAAAGATCTGCCGCAATATGGCAGATCTTTGTTTTTATCTCGCTTTTAATATTTCTAGTCGAACTTAATTCTCTACAAGTATCATTTGATGTTTGGCATTTTTTTGTTTTGCAAACATCACCAGAATAATGGCGGCAATGTTGATCCCTAAGGTGATGATAAAAGCCAGATTATAACTGCCACCGCTTTTCTCAACCGCGTAGGCGGCAATTTGCGGGCCAATAAAGGCCCCAATAGAAAGCCCGGTCATCACAACCCCATAATTCATGCTTAAGTATTTGATCCCGAAATTATCGGCCGTGATCGATGGGAATAAACCGAATACACCCCCATAGCTGGCTGCGATCAAACAGATGCCAACCATGAAAAGCGGCAAGTCGCTGGTAAAATACAAGGCTACTAAGCCGGCACCGCTTAGCGCAAACATCCCAATCAAGGTATTATAACGTCCAATTTTATCCGATACAGTTCCCCAGACAACCCGTCCGGTCGCATTGGCCAGTCCGATAAAGCCAACCGCAAACGCCGCCTGCTCCGGAGATAAACCAACCATCACCTGACCGATTGGCGAAGCCTGACTGATGATCATCAAGCCTGAAATACAGCCCAGTACCATTAATCCCCAGATCAAATAAAAGTCAGGGGTTTTTAACATCTCCCGGGTGGTAACATTACCAGCACTCTGATTTGTAGCCACCGCGGTAGCCAAACTTGCTGTATCAGAAACGGGTGGAGCGGCAATAAAGATTCCCAATACCAGAATGACTCCGGTAAAGATCAGGCCCAAGGTTTGAAACGCCCCAAGTACTCCTTGGACGGCAATGAATTGTACCGCCACGGGTGCAAAAATCAGCGATCCTGCTCCAAATCCGCCGGCCGTCAAGCCCCCAGCCAGGCCTTTATTTGCCGGGAACCACTTAACCGTATTGGAAACGGTAATTGAGTAAATCAGGCCAATTCCCGATCCTGCAATTAACCCATAGGTAATGTAGATTTGATAAACCGTGGTAATCATGCCGCTTAAGTAAAGCCCCAATCCAAACAGCACACCGCCTAATAAAACCACCACCCGGACACCAAATCGTTTTACCAGCGGTCCGGCAAAAATCATGGCAATGGGTAATACAAATAAATTAATCGTAAACGCCATTGAGGCCTGTGAGGCTGTCCATCCAAAATCCACCATCAATGGTTTTGAAAAAACGCTCCAGGCGTAGGCAAAACCAATACACAAGTTTATCACAATGCTGACCGTCAGGATCAGCCATTTTTTATTATTCATCCTATTCCCTCTTCTATCTTTCTAGGTAATTAAAACGTGTTCCCATTGCATGATGTTCAAAATCGTCGCTTCGGTAAGCTGCTCAACCTCAGATGCCGTTACTCCCGGTGCCAGTTCTTCCAGATACAAACCTTCCTCCGCTACCCGAAACACTGCTTTATCGGTGATAATCATATCCACCACCCCCGCGGCGGTTAATGGCAGGGTACATTTCTTTCGAATTTTTGAGTTGCCATGCTTATCCGTATGCATCATTGCCACAACAACGCGTTTACAGCCGTAAAGCAAATCCATGGCACCGCCCATTCCGGTTAAAAGTTTACCGGGAATCTTCCAACTGGCAATGCTGCCGAGTTCATCAACCTCCAAAGCACCGACCACAGTCATATCAATATGACCACCCCGGATCATCGCAAATGAGGTTGCCACATCAAAAACGGCACCACCGGGAAGCATCGTAATCGGTTCTGCCCCGGCATTAGCGATATCCGGATTGCTTTCACCCCGTTTCGGTTTAGGTCCAAACATCAGTCCGCCATTTTCGGTCTGAAGAAACACCTGGGTTCCTTCCGGAATATAATTGGCCGATTCGGTCGGTATTCCAATTCCCAAGTTGACATACATCCCGTTCTTAAATTCTTTAGCAATTCTTTTTGCGATATAATCTCTCGACATTTTCAGACCTCCTATAATTTATTTGTGGCAATCCACAATTCTTCGTAAATCGTTCTTCGTTCTTCATAGCTGTGACCCTTTACAATATAATCCACAAATATCCCTGGCGTTCCAATGTTCTCACAGGCAATCTCCCCGACGTCTACCATTTCGTCTACTTCAACAATGACAATATCTGCCGCCGTTGCCATCACCGGGCTGGTGTTGCTCATCCCTTTGTACTGCAAATTTCCTAAGGGATCACAACGATGGGCCTTAATCACTGCCACATCAGCGCGAATCGGTTTAAACAATAAGTAGGGTTTGCCATCGACAATGATCTTCTCTGCCATGTCTTCAACTTCAGTTCCCATTCCCACTGGTGTAACAACGGCCCCCAGTCCGGCGCCCCCAGCCCGTATCCGCTCGACAAAGGTGCCCATGGGACTGAGTTCGAGTTGTACTTCCTCATTAACAATCTGCTTAATCAAATTGGGATCCGTTCCCACATGCGAGGTCACATATTTTATAATTTGCTTATTTAAAACCAGTTTTCCGATATCAACACCACCGCCCCGATAACCAGCGCCGATGCTGATGACAGTCAGATCTTTGATTCTGGCGGTTGCTATTGCGTCGATCATTTTTAGTGGAACAGCAGCCCCTAAAAATCCTCCGATCATAACAGAAGATTTATTGCGAATCTTTTTGACGGCTTCTTCTCGTGTAATTTGTACTGCCATTTCAATGACCTCCTTTTGTACCTGTATTACCAAATCCGATTGGGATGGTTACTCAATTTAACACGAAACTGATCAATTGAAACTACAATTTATTGACCGATAAAAGGAATTTTTTACGATATCTGCGTGAGGTTTACACCAATTTTCTTTAAGTAGATGTTTAATACATTAATGTTACCCTTATAACCGTTATTCAAGTACCTTTAATCCGACTCAAGAACTGTTTTATTAACAGCGTATTTGCAACAAAATATCAGTTAGCTAACAATACTTAATGTTTCTACAGATATAATTCATTTGTTTGTAAAATATTGATTTTCCATCAATTTAGAGGTCTATATTTTACCTGTATTCTTGTGGTTTTGAACAAAATAAAAAAATAACTGGATAAAACAGCTCTGCTGCATAATCCAATTATTTTCTATTCTTTGTTTATTTTGCTTTTTTTAATGATCACCTTAATCCGGTTTTTCGCTGCGTTTATTTAATTAAAACTCAAACATGCATTTTATTTTTTAGCATTCTTCTGGTTTTTTCAGGTATCCGATGATAAATTGTTTGCAGCAATACAATGATGCAAATTCCCGAGACCGCCACAATCAGTGACCAGGTTAAATGGATGCTACCCAGCACGTTTATACTGATAATTCCATCGATGCCAATCGCCAGCACAATCACAAAAAGAATCAGATTAGAGGGAATAAATATAAACTGGCTCTTGTGACGGGTGTGTTTCAAAACGAACCGGAACAGGCTGATATCCAGATAAACCAGGGTCGCAATCGGAAAGGCGTAACTCAGAAACCAGTTCGATTGACTTCCCAGAATCAGGAAAACCAATAAACAGGTGACGACCACCGTAATATAAGCGCCCAGAAAATTGTAATTCGGCTGTAAATAACCCATGGCAAAAAACACGATCGCAAAGATACTAAGATCTGCCAGAGCAATGTATTTAAGCAACTCATGATTCCAGGGGTAGACCAGATAAATCACCCCGATGATGACCATGATGCTTATGGCAATAATGGTTAACGAAAAAAACGCCTTATTCTTTTTTCCCAGATGATCTTCATCATAGGTATTGATCGCCTGGGGATATTTAGCGTCATGGGGGTAATTCCCCTCATTGACATCCGGTATCGGAAAGTCGCATAACGGACAGCACTTCACATCGTCTTCAACTTCAACACCGCATTTCGGACAATAAGCCATCTTCTCACCTCTTATTCGTTTCTATTTTTACCGGAATCCCCAGCTGTCTTATTTTTCTAAAAAAGATCGTTTCAATCACTGTTTCCCCTGTCGTTTTTCCAAAACACAGAGCCAGACTGTTGCCATAACTGACTGTTACCAGCTTTAGTCGGCTTTCGGCACTGGGCGAGGGAAAGACTTCAAAGCGCTTCACATAAGGGCTCAGCTCTTCTGGAACCGTGACCACTCCCAGGTTGGACAAACCGCTGGTATAGCCCCTTTCGCCATAGCGTTTGTAAACCACCGGCATTAACAGTTTTTTTACCCAAAGGGGAATGATCCTTAGAAAGATCAGCTGTTCATTACGCACATTTCGAGAAATATAACGATTAATATGTTTCCGATTCATATAAAGGCCCATATACCCCTTGATCTGCTCGATAATTTCCTCCCGGGTATAGTAACCCAAAGCCAGATCAATCTCCGGGTTCAAACTGATAAAGAAATTTCTCAAGGTGATGGAAGGAAACATCTTTCTCAAATCCACTGGCACATTGATGGCAATCCGCTGTCGGTGCTTCTTATTCTCACGAATGGGGAGTCCCATAATATATTCCTGAATACTCTCAAAATAAAGGGCCAGAATAAACTGAGTCAGGGTACAGCCATAACTTTTGGCTAAACTAAGCATGGGGGCCACTGGCACAAAGCCGGTCAGTAAAAGGTATTCGCCCTTGGAAAGAAGTTCAAAAGGAAAATGGAATACCTTTTTACTACCAGGAGGAGGGGGGACATTTTCTTCATAATAAACCTTAAACGAGTCTTCAAACTCTCCCGGATCTACTTGTGCATGGATGTCCATTGCTTTTCCCAGATTTTTAGGAACAATACCTTTTAATTGTTTAAAATACTCAATGATCAGCGTCTGCAGAAAAGCCAGCCCCCCGCTGCCATCACAGATACTGTGATTAAACTCCACATGGATATACTTTTTATAATAAAGCACCCGAAAAGGAAAGGTCTTCCCCTGTCGCTGCCGCATCGTTTTACAGGGATAATAGGTTTCTTCTTCGACCTTTGGAATCGCCTCGGTATGTTCATAATAATACCAGAAAAAACCCCGTTTTAAGGTCACCTGAAAATAGGGAAAGCGATGGATAATCTGCTCCAGAGCCTTTTGTAAGGTGACGGGTTCGACCGTTTCTGATAATTCCACCGTCATCCGATACACTGTTGTCATCCGTGATGATGCAATGGCCGTATAAAGCACCCCGGCATTATCCAAAGAATAGAAGTTCTTTTTCTGATTCTTCTCCTCCATCATCAACCTCCGCCCCTGAGAAAGTTCTTCCGAAAAGTATCTAAAAAATCGTCAAACTGATCATTTTTTACGGCCAGAGTAACGTCCACCGCAACCAGTGAAAAAACACCAATACTCTCCTGGCGCTCTTTTGACAGGGTCACCTGCCATCCCTCACCAGTAAAGGTATCTGCATCTATGGATCTTGCTTTTGCGGCCAGATATCGTTCAAACTGACATCTGGGAATTCCCCGCATATTAAGTTTCTTAACTGTGAATTGATCCGGATTAAGCAGTTCCCCGAGTTTTTGATTTGAGTCGGTCATTGTCTTACTCATTTCTGTTCGTATTTCTATTATATTTTGCAGGATTATTTTACCATAGTCTTCTTAAGTAAATGCTGAAATTTTTAAGTACGTGATCTTTCTTTTGCTTGTTTACTCACTCAATTCTGCTCCACTAATTTAAAATAAGTAAGATTACTGCACATCGATTACAGGTTTTGCCTGACTTTGTTGAAAAAATGGTTAAATATTTTCTCTTTACTTTTGTCATTCTTTTTTACGGCCTTTTATTGGCAATTTAAACTTGAAATCTGAACTCACATAACGATCTACTCCTTTTAACAATACTGTAATATTACCCTTGTAACTGACCCCAGCCCATGTTAAAATACATCCAATTAAATATAACAGAGTAGACAAGATGCGTGAAGTGTTAGAGGATGGGAAGTTGCCTTTAAACGAAATGAACTCATTGCGATATCTTGTTGCTTCCGCTGGACCCCTTACAATTAAGGGTTGCGGAAGCATTGCTTAAAACATTTTGTTTTATTTAAGTAATGCTTTTTTCATTTGGTTTTAGTAAAAACCATTCCGGATCAATGTGAAATTGATTCGGCGATAGGAGAATAATGATCGATCAACAAAAAATTCAAGAAGCTGTCACAATGATTTTAGAAGCCATCGGCGAAGACCCGACCCGGGAAGGCCTGGTTGAAACCCCTGCCCGGGTGGCCCGGATGTATGCCGAAATTTTTTCCGGACTAGGCCATACTGCCGAAGTTCACCTTGCTAAAACCTTTGCAGTAAAATCCGATGACATTGTCATTGAACGGGATATTCCCTTTTATTCGATGTGCGAACATCACCTGTTGCCATTTTACGGTAAGGTACACATTGCCTATATCCCCAATGGTCGGGTAGCTGGCCTTTCAAAACTTGTGCGAACGGTTGATTTGTACTCAAAAAAACCTCAGCTTCAAGAAGTATTAACCACCGATATTGGTGAAGCAATTATGGCGTATCTCCATGCCCGGGGGGTCATGGTTATTATCGAAGCCGAGCATCTCTGTATGAACATGCGGGGCGTTAAACGTCCCGGTACCCGAACGGTTACTGCGATGCAAGCCGGTATTTTTATACATAACAAGGAACTAAAAGATGAAGTGCACAAGCTGTTAAGCATTAAATAGAGCATGTTTTATGGATACGTTAAAAAACACCAATCGACTGTATCAAAGCAAAGACTATCAAGCTCACTTGCAAAAGATAGATGCCCATGAGGTTAAACGGCAGTTTTGTCGTCATACGATTGACCATTTTTTATCGGTGGCCCGCATTGCCAGTATTAAGACCCTAGAAGCCGGTTTTGACGTCTCCCGGGATCTCATCTACACCACCGCATTGCTCCACGATATTGGTCGTTTTGTCCAATATGAGGACAAAACACCCCATGAGATTGCCTCCCACCAATTGGCAATTCCTTTGCTTAAAAAGCTTGATTATAGCGACCACGAAAACAAGCTGATCCTGGCGGCAATCCTCAATCATCGAAACCCGGAAGCCCAGGGATTTTGTCGAATTATCTATGAAAGTGATAAATTATCCCGGGCCTGTTTTTCATGTCCGGTTGAAAAGGAATGTGATTGGTCTAACGAAAAGAAAAACCTGACCATCATTTATTAAAGGAGTTTTTATGCAAATAGGCAGTAAGAATTTTGACTTAAATAATCAGGTCCTCATTATGGGGATCTTAAACGTTACCCCGGATTCATTTTCCGACGGTGGCAAATTTAACAATCTCGATGCCAGTCTTAAGCAGGTCGAAAAGATGATTGCCGACGGCGCCGATCTCATTGATCTTGGCGGCGAATCGACCCGACCCGGTCATACCCAAATCAGCGATGCCCAGGAAATCGATCGGGTTGTACCGATGATTGCGGCTATTCATCAGCGCTTTGATATTCCCATTTCCATTGATACCTATAAAGGTGCCGTCGGGGCCGCTGCCTTAAAGGCCGGCGCTGACCTGGTCAATGACATCTGGGGATTTAAATATGACCCTACTCTGGCCGAAGTGACCGCTGCATACCAGGTTCCCTGTATCCTGATGCATAATCGTGATAACCAGAACTACCAAAACCTGATGGCTGACATTAAAGCAGATCTGCAGGCATCGATCGATATCGCCCTCAAAGCCGGCATCTCCCGGGACGCGATCATCCTTGATCCTGGCATCGGTTTTGCCAAGGATTATGCCCAGAATATGGAAACAATGCATCATCTGGAAACCTTGCAAACCTTAGGCTACCCCATTTTGCTGGGTACCTCGCGCAAAGGTTTTATCGGTCTGACCCTGAATCTACCGGTTACCCAGCGGGTTGAAGGTACCGTGGCAACCACTGTCATCGGCGTTATGAAGGGCGCTTCCATTATCCGGGTCCATGATGTTCTGGAAAACAAACGCGCTGCTCAAATGGCTGCCGGTATTATGAAAGGAGCACCATGGACAAACTCTATATAAAAGATCTGGAAGTTTTTGCCTACCACGGGGTTTTCCCGGAAGAAAAAACCCTGGGCCAAAAATTTTTGATTTCGGTAACCCTGACACTCGACATGCAGGAAGCGGCCCTCACCGGCGACCTGACAAAATCGGTACACTATGGTGAATTATGCCATGCTCTGGAAGTCGAATTTAAAAAAGAAAGCTATGACCTGATCGAAACCGCCGGTGAAATGCTGGCTAGCTATGTTTTAAAACACTATTCCATGGTTAATGATGTGCGCATCATGATTAAAAAGCCCTGGGCCCCGATTTTAAAATCGATGGACACCGTAGCCATTGAAATTAATCGTGGCTGGCATGAGGCTTTTATCGGATTGGGGACGAATATGGGCGACCGCAATCAGAATTTAGCCGAAGCCATAGAAGCCATTAAAAACAGCCCCGGTATTGAAGCGTTGATCCAATCCACGGTCATCGAAACCGAACCCTGGGGTTACACCGATCAGGATGCATTTCTTAATTGTGTCTTAAAAATCAGAACAACGCTCCCCCCCACTACCCTGATGAACCTGTTGCTAGGCATCGAACAGGGGCTCAAACGGGAACGGACGATCCACTGGGGACCCCGAACCATCGATTTGGATATCTTATTCTATGACAATCTCATCACCGCTGATCCCCTGGTAATTCTACCCCATCCCAGAATCCAGGAACGGGCTTTTGTGATGGAGTCAATGGTAGAAATCGCACCTTATTTTGTTCATCCGCTGCTTAATAAACGGATGTTTGAAATTTTTGAGACCTTAAAAAAGGCGTAAAAAAAGAGACGTATTGAAATTCGATACGTCTCTTTTTTATGTTTGCCAAACCGTTTTATCGTAAATAGTCGCTCTTAATTCATCTGGTCATCATTTATGCTATCCAAAATAAATAGCATAAGCCGTTCGACTCGGGGTGGTCAGTCCCATTTCAGTAACAGAAACACCGATCTCATCTTCAACATTCTCAAATAGGTCAAAGATCTTCTTCCCGGATTCCAGACGAAATCCCTCTTCACCAGGGTAGATACAGTCCAATATCTCAACGCCGTAACGACTTTTTATATCACGAATCAATGTTTCTCTGGCAAATTCACAGGCAAAATTACAAAGTTCCATAATAATGTACTGATCCAGCAGATTTTCGCGGGAAAAACAATGATCTTCGATTTCTGAACCGGCCGTGACAATATTCGGAAAAACATAGGTTGCCTTGGAAATCTTCTCAACGCCAACTTCACTTTCAAAAATAACGCCATCCAGCGTGAAGTGTGTAGCATCAATGATTCTCGCTTCGGAAACCCGATATAAAACCTTCGGTAGAGGAATGTTTCTTGCCGTTTCAAGAATCCGTTCAATCGGCAACGCCCGTTTTGATCCTTTTTTCATTCGAATATGTTCATAAAACGCGCCTTCGTTCAAGAAAAACCCCAGGTTTGTCATTGTTATGCTGCTCATCTTCACACACTCACTCCTTCTAATAAGCTCGGGCGAAGTAGACCATTTTCTGCGCCGGCTTGCCACAACATACGCATTTGCCTTCGAACAATACTTCCTGTTCATCGTCAAAAGGAATACAACGGATCGATGCCCCGGTATCTTCTTTAATCTTGTCTTCGCAGCTACGGTCACCACACCACATCGCTTTAACAAAACCCGGATTTTCTTTTAAATTTATTTTAAATTCATCGATATTTTCCGCCGTTGATGTTTTTTCTTCCCGCATTTTCAACGCTTTATTAAACAGGTTCGCCTGAATTTCGGTCAGCAATGCCTCTACCGCCTGGGTGATATTATCCAGACTAACCGGGATTTTTTCACTCGTATCACGACGGGCAAGGACACATTGGCCCTTTTCGATATCCCGGGGACCGATTTCCAGCCGGATTGGCACGCCTTTCATTTCCCACTGATTAAACTTCCAACCAGGAGAATAGCCGTCCACATCATCAACCTTGACTCTAAAGTCTTTTCCCAGGGCTTTGCCAATTTCCCAGGCTTTGTCCAGGACGCCTTCTTTATGTTGGGCAACTGGAATAACAACCACTTGAATCGGGGCAATTTTCGGTGGTAAAACCAGACCATTATCATCGCCATGAACCATAATGACACCGCCTATTAATCGCGTTGACACCCCCCAGGAGGTATGATAAGGAAAGGATTGCTCATTATTTCGATCCAGATAGGTAATTTCAAAGGCTTTGGTAAAATGCTGGCCCAGATTATGGGAGGTGCCGGATTGGAGCGCCTGACCGTCATGCATCAGCGCTTCCATCGTATAGGTTGCATCGGCTCCGGCAAATTTTTCTTTGTCACTTTTTCGTCCCACCACCATTGGCATGGCCAGATGACTTTCTGCAATTTCGCGATAGATTCCCAGCATCTGCATGGTTTCTTCCTGAGCTTCTTCGGGGGTCTCATGGAGCGTATGGCCTTCCTGCCATAAAAACTCAGAGGTTCTTAAAAATGGTCGGGTTGTTTTTTCCCATCGGACAACCGAACACCATTGATTATACAAATATGGCAGTTGGCGGTAGGAATTCAGCCACTTTGAGTACATGCTGCAAATAATTGTTTCTGAAGTGGGGCGCACCGCCAATCTTTCAGTCAGTTCTTTTCCGCCACCATGGGTTACCCAGGCTACTTCCGGGGCAAACCCTTCCACATGTTCCGCTTCTTTGGTTAAAAGGCTTTCCGGAATTAATAACGGGAAATACATGTTTTCATGCCCAGTTTCTTTAAACCGTTTATCATAGGCGCCCTGGATCAGTTCCCAAATAGCATAGCCATAGGGTCTGATTACCATAAACCCTTTTACCGGAGAATAATCCACCAATTCTGTTTTAGATATGACATCCGTATACCATTGGGGAAAATCTACTGCCATGGAGGTAATTTCCTTGACTTGATTTGTCTGTTTTTTCGCCATTTTATTTCTTTCTCAGACTTCGTCTGTTAAACAAAAAAATCACCTGCGCAAGCAAGTGATTTTTAGTGGTTATCGAGTAATTATTTTACTTCGACGCTTCCGCCAACTTCTTCAATTTTAGCTTTAATCTCAGCAGCTTCTTCTTTAGTTGCAGCTTCTTTAACTGGTTTTGGAGCTTCGTCAACTAATGCTTTTGCTTCTTTTAAGCCTAAGCCAGTTAATTCACGAACAACTTTGATAACTTTGATTTTTTGATCGCCGGCAGCTGTTAAAATTACATCAAATTCAGTTTTTTCTTCTGCTTCTTCAGCAGCACCGCCACCAGCAGCTGGAGCAGCCATCATTGCCATTGGAGCAGCAGCGCTAACGCCAAATTCTTCTTCTAATGCTTTAACCAGTTCAGATAATTCTAATACGGTTAAACCTTTTACGTCTTCAATTAATTGTGTTACTTTTTCACTTGCCATTTTATAAAACCTCCAAATATTCTTTCTTTAATTTATTTTTCAAATTATGCTTGTTTTTGTTCTGCAATCGCGTTTAATGCGACAACCAATCCACGCATGTTTCCGTTAAGTACGTTAACAAAACCTGAAATTGGTGCGTTTAAGCCACCAAGAACCTTGGCAACCAATACTTCACGTGGTGGTAATTCTGCAAGATCCAAAACGCCTTTAACGTCTAAAACCTTACCGTCTACCATACCTGCTTTAATTTCTAATGCTTTATGCTTTTTTGAAAACTCGCTAAGTAGTTTTGCTGGAGCAACGGGATCGGTATCACAAAACGCAATGGCCGTTGGTCCGACTAAAACGTCAAGAAAACCTTCAAAACCAGTTTCTTTAGCTGCAAACCGCATCATTGAGTTTTTATACACCTTGTAGTCGATACCTGCGGCCCGAGCCTGAGCACGTAACTCAGTCACTTCTTCAACGTTCAAACCACGATAGTCGACAAGAACAGCTGTTTGAGCATTTCTAAGTTTTTCGGCAATTTCTTGTACAACAACTTGTTTTACTTCAATCTTTGGCATGTATTATCTGCACCTCCTTTTAAAAATCGTATCAAAAAAGCTCACTCCACAGCGTGAAGAGAGCTCTATTATTTAATAAGCTTTTTCTCTTCAACCTCGGTAGGATTTACAAACCTACTGTCTATGGATGAATGTGTCTTTAACAACGACGTTATTGTATCATTTGTCATTTTCTATGTCAAGTCGTTTCAAAGTTTATTTCAAGTAATAAACTCCTAGATTTTGCCTGTGTTGATTTTAACTCCAGGACTCATGGTACTTGCCAGCGTAACACTTCTAAAGTATTGACCCTTAGAAGCAGCAGGTTTTGCTTTTTTAACCGTATCCAATAATACCGTCAAGTTTTCTCTTAAAGCTTCTTCCGTGAAAGATGCTTTACCAATAATGACATGAATGATATTGGTTTTGTCTAAACGATACTCAACCTTACCGGCTTTTGTATCCGCAACTGCTTTTGCAATGTCCATGGTTACTGTTCCTGATTTTGGGTTTGGCATTAAACCTTTAGGTCCTAATACACGGCCTAAACGACCAACCTTCCCCATCATATCTGGAGTTGCAATCATTATATCAAAATCAAACCAGTTTTCTTTTTGAATTTTATCGATCATATCGTCTTCACCAAAGAAATCCGCACCAGCTTCCTCAGCTTCTTTTAATTTATCGCCTTTGGCAATAACAAGAACCTTAACACTTTTACCGGTACCATGTGGCAGAACGATTGCGCCACGAACCTGTTGATCTGCATGACGTGAGTCAACACCCAATTTTACATGCAATTCAATAGTCTCATCAAACTTTGCTGTCGCAAGTTTCTTAACCTGTGCAATGGCTGCATCCAGTTCAAATAACTCTTGCTTGTCAAAGCTTTTTACCAAATCCTGATATTTTTTTCCTTTTTTCATCTTTGCCTCCTTGTGGTAATAGCGGTTTCCCTCCCACTTAAGGTGTTTCTACCTTCTAAAATTATTCTTCGATTGTGATGCCCATGCTACGGGCGGTTCCAGCGATCATTCTCATCGCTGATTCTACAGATGCTGCGTTTAAGTCAGGCATTTTTAATGTTGCGATTTCTCTTAATTGTTCATTTGTAACCTTAGCTACCTTGGTTTTGTTCGGTACGCCAGATCCAGACTCAATACCAGCAATTTTCTTTAACAGAACGGCAGCTGGTGGAGTTTTGGTAATAAATGAATAAGATCGATCCTGATAAACAGTGATTACAACAGGAATAATCATCCCTGCGTCATTTGCAGTTTTTGCGTTGAATTCTTTACAGAATCCCATAATATTAACCCCATGTTGACCTAATGCAGGTCCAACTGGTGGTGCTGGTGTTGCTTTACCGGCAGGAATTTGTAATTTAATCATACCAATTACTTTTTTTGCCATGATAACACCTCCTTCATTTTATTATAGTTTTTTTCTCCTAATGGAGTAGCATGAAGAATAGTTTTTCCTTAAGTGTTTATTTTTTCTATTTGTTCAAATCCCAGTTCAGCGAGGGTATCTCGACCAAACATGGAAACATTGACCTTAACCTTTGATTTCTCGGCATGTACTTCTTCAATCACTCCAGTGAAACCTTCAAGTGGTCCTTCAATGACCTTCACTTCGTCGCCGACATGCATACTAATTTCCACACGTTGCTGACGAATGCCCATACTCTTTAGTTCAGCCTTGGACAATGGGACAGGTTTTGAAGCAGGACCAACAAACCCGGTAACACCACGGGTATTTCTGACAACATACCAGGAATCATCTGTCATGAACATTTTAATCATGACATAACCTGGAAATAGCTTCTTCTCTTTAACGACCTTTTTGCCGTTTTTACTTTCCACTACTTCTTGTACGGGGACCTGAACCTCAAGGATCACATCCTCCATATTTCTGTTTTCGACGGTAGCTTCAATGCTTGCTTTAACCTTATTCTCATATCCCGAATAAGTATGTGCAACAAACCATTGAGCCTGTTCTGGTTGATTAGTATCCATGGTTCTCCCTTACCTAAATGTTCATAAATAACGCGGCAAGTGCACCTAATCCTGAATCAACAACCCAAACGAGAAAAGTGAATATCCCAACAATCCCAGCAACAACGCCGGATTTTTTAAGTAATTCATCTTTAGTCAACCAAGTTACTTTTCGTAGTTCATGATGAACGCCTTTAAAAAAGCCCACCATTTTTTGAAAAATGTTTGGTTCTTTACTTTTTTCGCTTGACTTTTTTGGTGTTTTTTTCTCATTTTTTGCCGTTGATTGAGGCGTTTTCTTTTCCTCTTTTACCAGGTTTACTGCCTTATCATCGGTTTTTTGTGCCTGTTGTTGGGTGTTTTCTTTTCCTTGTTTACTACTGGCATTTTTAGTTTTCTTATTAGTTGCCATGATATTCCTCTTTATCCATTATTTCGTTTCTTTATGTGGTGTATGCTTCTTGCAAAACTTGCAATATTTGTCCACTTCTAAACGATCAGGGTTATTCTTCTTGTTTTTCATGGTATCGTAATTTCTTTGCTTGCATTCTGTACATGCTAAAGTAACTTTTACTCTCATTCCAGCACCTCCTACATCCTTATATCAACACCCGCAGGAACACGCAGGCACACGTTCCCTATTTTCATAGTCACTAACATAGAATACCACGAGAACCTGATAATTGTCAATAAAAACATTCAGAATAGTCAATGATTTTCTTAGTTACTGGCAAAAAGAATATGATTGCTTTGGTCCAAATAAAAAAAAGCCCAGCCTTTTGGACAACATTAAAATTATATCAGCAACGCCGCAATTAATCAAGCAGCTTTTATTGTTTTTCTATTTTTAATCCCCAATAATCACAACCAATGATGTTCCCATCAATATCGACCGCATCCGGCATATGCCCCCATAACTTGAAGCCATGTTTTTCAACGAGTTTACGGCTACTGACATTCGTGTCGAAAATAACCGCAATCAAATTTCTGAAACCTATTTCTTCGGCAGACTCAATCGCCCGTTGCATCAGCTTCGAGCCGACGCCCTGGCGGTGAAAGCGGCTATCAATATAATAACTGATCTCGGAAGTAAACCGAAAGCCTTCCCGTCCAGCCCGAAATTCAGTCAATGTAATCCAACCAACCACATCACCCGCGA
>Ga0163223_100317_pt1 | contig 16368 bp, 17 predicted proteins | sample MSEWel2016_02_17_2_FD_113147 | JGI IMG/M metagenome (GOLD analysis project Ga0163223, IMG submission 113147) | Subsurface microbial communities from deep shales in West Virginia, USA - MSEEL Well Study Marcellus 5H_2016_02_17 ...
GTCGATATCATCATAGATCACCAATAGGTTCTCGAGGGGGATATCATAAAAATTCATCAGCCCGGCCACACACTGACCACTATTGTTCATATAGGTGGTCGGCTTGGCCAGCATAATCTTCTGCCCCGCTTCACGATAAACACCGGTTACTCCGCTCTGTTCTTTTTTTGTGATCGTGATACCCTTTTTATCACTAAGATAATCAAGAGTTTCAAAACCGATATTATGTCGGGTTCCCTGGTATTCTTTACCAATGTTCCCCAATCCCACAATCAGATGCATCGGCTATCCTATACGTATCTTCCCACAAAAAGCTTGCTCAGCGATCGACCAAAATGGACATAATCAATGGCCCGTCCGAAAAGAGTTCCAGTGGAAAGAATTTTTATTTTTTCAATCTGTTTTTCTTTGGGAATACACAGGGTATTGAGTGTGACCAATTCCTCAATCGCAGAATCCTGAATTCGCTGGATGGCCGGCCCGGAAAATACCCCATGACTACAGGCGGCATAGACCGAATTGGCACCAAGATCAAGAAGAGCGTTGGCCCCGGAGGTAATGGTTCCGGCGGTATCAATCATATCATCGATCATGATACAGTTTTTCCCTTTAACATCACCGATAACATTCATCACCGCGGTTTCATTGGGACGGGGACGTTCCTTATCAATAATGGCAAAGGGACAGTTTAAGTTTCTGGCCAGTTTTCTGGATCGCTTGACGCTACCCACATCTGGAGAAACCACGACCATATTTTCCATTTTTTTCTCTTTGTAATATTCAGTGATCAGGGCACCGCCTGATAAGTGATCCAGAGGAATATCAAAGAAGCCCTGAATCTGATTGGAGTGAAGATCCATTGTGATGACCCGGTCAGCACCGGCGGTGGTTAATAAATTGGCCACCAGTTTTGCTGTGATGGGGTCCCGGGATTTCGCCTTACGATCCTGTCTGGCATAACCATAATAAGGGATTACGGCATTAATTCGCCCTGCCGAAGCCCGTTTCATGGAATCGATGAGAATCAGTAATTCCATTAAATTTTCATTCACCGGAGTTCCGGTGGACTGGATTACAAAAACATCTGCACCACGAACCGATTCAAAAACGTTGACGCCGATTTCCCCGTCACTAAAGGAAACCACCTCAGCGTTACATAGCTGAACTTCTAAATATTCGGCAATTTCCTGCGCCAATGCCATATTTGAGTTCCCAGCAATAATCTTAATTCCACTATACTTTCCATCCATACGTTTTATACCTCTTCTTAATCTTCTCTATTTTCTATTTTTTTGTTAACCTGTATTACTTTTTTAAGTAGCCGACCTTATTGACCTGTCTGGCTCTGGCAATCGCCAAACTGTCTTCCGGGACGTCGTCCGTGATGGTGGAACCGGCGGCAATATAAGCCCCTTCCTTAACGGTTACCGGGGCAATCAGGTTGGTGTTACACCCGACAAAGGCATTCTTTTCTACAATCGTCCGATATTTATTTTTGCCATCATAATTCACAAAAACGGTGCCGCAACCCAGGTTGACATTCTCGCCGACGTCGCCATCGCCAATATAGGTCAAATGGGAAGCCTTTGCGCCGTCGCCCATGGTGGAGTTCTTCACTTCGACAAAATCACCAACCTTGCAATGCTTGCCAATCTGACTGCCCGGACGAATATAAGCGTAGGGTCCGACGTTGGTGTAATCATCGACACGACTCTCTAATATTGTGGAACTCTGGATAGAAACCTTATTCCCAATTTTTGCGTCAACTAACCGGCAATTTGCTCCGATAACACAATCTTTGCCAATTTCGGTTTCGCCTTCCAGAATAACGCCGGGATAGAGGACGGTATCCTGACCAACGATTGCTCTGGCTCCCACATAGGTCGTGGCCGGATCGATGATCGTCACGCCGGCATCCATCAGTCTGTGGTTAATCCGTTTTCGCATCACCGCTTCTGCCTCTGCCAACTGCACCCGAGAATTGATCGCCTGAATATCTTCCGGATCCGGGGTCACAAAGGTGCCGGCTGTTTTTCCCATTTTCCGCAGAATTTCAATGACATCGGTGAGATAATACTCGCCCTGGACATTATCTGTTTTTAATTGCGCCAGTGCCAGGACAAGGGCCTGAGCGTCGAAGCAATACATCCCGGAATTGATTTCTTTGATCTGTTTTTCGACCAGATTGGCATCCTTCTCTTCGACAATCTTAAGCAGTTCGCCACTTCTATTTTTAATCATCCGGCCATAGCCGGTGGGCTCATCAAACTCTGCCGTTAAGACCGTAACCGCATAACCTCCGGACTCATGAGCCCGAACCAGGCCGGTCAGGGTCTCTGCCTGGATCAGTGGGGCATCCCCGACCAACACAACCAGATTTCCCTTAAGCGCTTCAAAAAAGGGGAGTGCCTGTAAAACGGCATGACCGGTGCCAAGTTGCTCTTTCTGGAAATAGGTAGTGATCTGTGGCGGCAGGCTTTCTTTGACCAACTCGGCCTGAAAGCCGACAATCACTGCAATCTCCGAAATGCCCGACGTCTTACTGACTTCTATCACGTAATCCAGAATATTCTCCCCACATACCTGATGGAGGACCTTGGGCTTTTGGGACCGCATCCGGGTTCCTTCGCCGGCTGCCAATATGATGGTTTTTGAATCGTTCATTTTCATCTCCACTACTAATCATTAACAACAAAAAAAGGGAAGCACTTCCCCCTTTTTTAAACGTTTTAAATTTTTATTCTTCTTCGTAATCTACTTCTAGTTCAACTGTTGCTTCTTCTTCATTGGTTACTTGGTTATCCTCTTCTATGGCCTTCTCGTAAGCTCGCAGGACGCTCTCCTGCATTTCACGACGGGTACCCATGTTAATGGGATGTGCAATATCTTTGAATTCACCGTCCGGCGTTTTTCGACTGGGCATTGCAATAAAAAATCCGCTTTGGCCTTCAATTACCTTAATATCATGAACAACAAATTGATCATCGAAAGTAACTGAGACAATTGCTCTCATTTTTCCCTCTGGATACGTTTTCCGTACTCTTACGTCCGTTATTTCCATCTCGTAAGCCTCCCCTTTGAAATAAAGTCACATGTCTAATTCTAGATATATACTAACACAAATTCAACTATATTAAAACAAAAACCTTAATTTTTTTCGATTCTTATTATTTTCAAAAAGGGTTTAAAAAAACAAAAAAATTCTTTTATCTATGCTTCTGTTTTAGTGTTAACGGTGGGTTCTGAGGGGTATTTTAGCTTTTCGCTTTCAGTCTTCTAAATGGAGCGAAACCTGCAATCCGGCTTCCAGATTTTCGTCATCCATCCAGATTAGCGGGGTGAAATGTTCGACCAATTTTTCGGCTGGGGAACGGGTCACGAAAATAACACAGATTCCCTTGACTTCGGCGCCCACCTCCTCCATCAGGTTGGTCATTCCTTTGGCGGTTCCGCCACCCTTCATAAAATCATCAATGATCAGTACTTTTTTGTCTTTAAGGTCGATACGTCGACTTAAATACATGGTATTAATCTTATTGGATGACCCCGAGATATAATTTACACTGGTGGTTGCCCCTTCGGTGACCCGATTGGATCGCCTTATCAGGCCCATTGGTACATTTAAATAATGCGCTGTTTCCATCGCTGCAGGAATGCCCTTGGTTTCGGTGGTAACCACATATTCAATCCCCATTTCGCCATATTTTGAAGCAATAATCCGGCCTATGTTTTTAGAATAGCGGGGATTCGAGAGGATGTCACTGTAATAGACAAAGCCACCCTGAATTTTTCGGGCCGGGGATTGGAGCAAGTCGGCAATTTCTTTGAGGATCAGTAGCTCATCTTCTCTGGTAACCCGGGGATGATAGACCATCCCCCCGGATGCCCCGGAAAAAGTTTCGACATAGCCGGTACCGGTTAATTCGATGGCATTTTTTACAATCGCCACATCTTCACAGACACTCGATTTACCCGCTTCCAGTAAATCGGTAAAATAATTGAAACTGAAAACCTGGTTGGGATGGTCTGACAATATTTTTGTGATGACGCTGATTCTTTCATTCTTTTTCATTTTACACCTATGATGGATTTTTTAAATCCGAACATTTTTCTCAATAGTTATAATATTATTCATATTTTATTAAAAGTGCAAGTTTTTTTTAATCTTTACTCCATAGAAACACCTGTGTTATAATTCGGATCAAAGTGTTTTTCCCAATTTTGACCAATAATTTGGTTATTTCATGGCTATTCTTAACTTGGCAGCCAACACTTTTCGTTGAATCATTAAGAAATAATTAAGATTTTATTACCGTTAAAGGAGCTGATTAATTTGAAAGCACAACTCGAAAACAAATTTAACCGACCGATTAATAAATTATTCTTCATTGGAATTGGTGGCAGTAGCATGAGTGGCCTGGCTACGATGTCGTTATCCCAGGGGTTTTCCATTGAAGGTTCTGATATGGTTGCTTCATCCTACACCGAAAAATTGGAGTGCCTGGGCGTCAAAATCCATATCGGGCATGACTATAAAAACATTCCTGCTGACACCGATTGTGTTGTTTATTCTGCCGCCATTCATGACGATAACCCGGATATGGTGAAAGCCACGGATCTGGATCTTCCTAAAATCGAACGTTCCAGTTTCCTGGGTCTCTTTTCCCACATCTTTGATAAAACCATCGCCGTTTCCGGAACCCATGGTAAAACGACAACCTCCTCCATGGTTGCCTGCCTGCTCCAGGATGCCGATCTGCGACCCAGCCTGAGTATCGGTGGCAAGCTTGATGAGTTCGGCGGCAATGCCGTGATTGACGGCAAAGCGTTCTTTGTCGTGGAAGCCTGTGAATATGTCGACAGTTTTCTGACAACTTCCCACTCGATTGGCATCATTACCAATATCGAAGAGGATCATCTGGACTATTTTAAAGGCGGATTAAAGCAGATCAAAGAATCGTTTACTAATTTTGGTAAAATCCTGCCGGCCGATGGACTGATGATTGCCTACGGCGACTCCCAGGATGTTCTCGATGTCGTCACCGACTTAGCCTGCCCGGTAGTCACCTACGGGTTGAACAAAAAAAATGACTGGTATCCCGAAAACATTACCTATGACAATGTTGGTAAGCCCAGCTTTGATGTCTATAAGAAGGGTGAATTCTATGGCCATTATCAACTTATCATCCCTGGTCAGCATAATGTTCTGAACGCCCTTTCAGCTATTATCTGCGGTGACTTCCTTGACATCCCAGTCGCAATATCGATCGCTTCGATGGCAAAATTCAGTGGTGCTAAACGTCGTTTCGAGTTCCGGGGCGAAGTCAACGGCATCAACGTTTATGAAGACTATGCGCATCATCCCACCGAGTTAAAGGTGGTTGTGGACGCCTGTCTCAATTATGAACACCATAAACTCTGGGTTGTTTTTCAACCCCATACCTATTCCCGAACCTTCTTTTTCTTTGATGATTTCGTGGACGCTTTTGCCAAAGCCGACTATGTTATTCTCAACGATATTTATTCCGACCGGGAAGACAATGACTGGGATGTTTATTCCGAGGATCTGCAAAAAGCCATTGAAGCAAAATACAGTATCCCAACGGTCACTATTTCGACCTTTGAGGATATTGTTAACCATCTGACCGCTAACTTATGCCCGAATGATCTGGTTCTTGTGGCTGGTTCCCAAACGATCAACCACGTCGCTTTTGATCTGGTTGATAAGTTAAAAGCGATTCATAAATCTTGACATTTTTTCCCAACAAGCGTATTCTAAAGAGAGAAATAATTTTACTTTAGGAGGCTTACATGGAACAGTATAATAATAAGGCGACTGCTTCCCTTGTATTGGGAATCGTATCCTTGGTTAGTATCTGGTTTAGTTATTTTACCATTATTGGTATTATCTGTGCGATTATCGGTTTAATCTTTGCCATCCAGATCCGCAAAGCCGGCGAATTGGAAGGGTTTACCCCAAACGGCATGGCGACTGCCGGTTTGATCCTTAATATCATTGGCCTCGCCCTCTGTGCACTTGTACTGATCGCCTGTGTGGCCTGTGTCGGACTATTGGGCACCGCAGCGATGTTTGGCTGATTCAAGCAAAAAAATAGACGACTGCCATCGTCTATTTTTTTTACCTGAGAATCAAATTTAATTATTTTTATCCCACCCTTCCCAATGAAAGGAGTTTTATGTACCCCCTTATTCATATCTTTCAATATACCATCCCGACCTTTGGGGTCCTGTTTTTAATTGGAACCGGATGCGGCTTTCTACTGGCCATTCCAACTGCTAAAAAATATCATATCTCAACGATGGATGCCATGTTTTTCGGACTTTTTGGCATCATCGGTGGGATCATCGGGGCCAAGCTACTGTATATCATTGTCGATTTGCCCAATCTGATCGCCAGCCCGGAGACCGCCCTGATTCGACTCGCCACCGGTGGTGCCGTCTTCTATGGCGGACTGATCGGCGGAATCCTGGGCGGTTTTCTTTACACTCGCATCTATCGACTTGACGCCATCAAGTTTTTTGATATTGCAGTGCCATCACTGGCCCTGGCTCAGGCCTTCGGCCGGATTGGCTGCTTCTTCAATGGCTGCTGTTATGGTATTCCCTATGATGGTCCCTTGGCTGTCCATTATCCCGTTGGCGCCTATCCACCCTCCGGAATCGGTCTGTTTCCGGCCCAGTTGTCTGAATCGGCCTTTCTTTTTATACTCACTTTAGTTCTGATGGTGGTATTGTGGAAAAGCAGAAATCCTGGTTTTACAACCGGTTTTTATTTAATCGCTGCCGGTATCTTTCGTTTCATCAATGAGTTTTTCCGCTCCGATCCCAGAGGCATCATCGGTTTTCTCTCAACCTCACAGTTTATCAGCCTGATTGTTATTGCATTTGGATTACTTTTTATCATTAAAATTCCCCAGACCCTTTATCAAAAACACTTGAAAAATTAGATATTTACCGTACTTTAGGGTATAATCAGTATATCCGAACTTATTAGGAGGTATTATTATGGATATTTATGATGGTTATATGGGCGGTATTTCTTCCCATCCTGACAGTTTTTGGGCGATCATGCCCGTTATTATGTCAGTTCTCGGTATTATTTTAGCGATCAGTCTCGTTGTTGGCATAATTTGCTACGTTTTTAATTCACTTGGTCTTTATACCATGGCTAAAAACCGAAATTTGGATAACCCCTGGTTGGCCTGGATTCCTTTCGCCAGCAGTTATCTGATGGGTGAATTGATCAATGATGATGTTTCTATCGGCACCTGGCACATTCCCTATGCCAAACTCTTTCTTCCGCTAATGGGTCTGGCCTTAAGTATTGTCATGATGGTTCTTGGATTCATCCCTTATCTGGGCGCCTTTGTGAGCATCTTGTTATCACTGGCACTGAGCTTCTACTATTATGCCGCTCAATTCTGGCTTTACAGTATTTATGACAAGGATCACCGGGTCCTTTATCTGGTCCTCAGTATTATTTTCCCTTTCCTGGGACCGATTTTCATCTTTATCGTTCGTAATCGGACTCCCTACGATGAACGTCATCCGGAAGTGGTTGCAGAAACCTATGATTCTAAATCAATCCTTGCTCTGACGCTGGGGATCATCTCAATTGTCAGTGTTATCACTTTTATCGGTAGTGGTTTGTTTACCGGCGCCGTCGGTCTTATTTTTGGGATGATTGCCATGAAGGAACGAAAGCTCCAGGGTCTGCCCACTGGTATGGCAATGGCCGGTCTGATTTGTTCAATCATTGGGATGGCCTTTACCGTACTGATGGTTTTTGCCTGCATTACCTGCATTGGAGTCGGCGGCATGGGAATGCTGGGTGGTCTGATGGACGGCATGTACTACTAATCAAACGATTCTTTAGCAACACATTTCTTATTAACAAAGAGGTGAACATCAAATGTCGCAACAACCGTATGGCCTGGTTCTTAGTGGTGGCGGTGCCAAGGGCGCCTTTGAAATGGGCGTCTGGAAGGCGCTCAGAGAATCTGATTACTCCCTGGGGGCTGTGATCGGAACCTCGGTCGGGGCGCTAAACGCCGCTATGATTGCCCAGGATGACTATGAAATTGCCATGGAATTCTGGTCCAATCTGACCATTAACCAGGTTCTTGATTTAAATAAAGAAATGACCAATACCTATGTGGATAAGTGGTCAAAGGAAAGTTTTGATGTGTTCAGAACCGGTTTTTTAGCCGCTCTTTTTTCAGACGGTTTGGATATTTCGCCGCTCCGACACAATCTTACCCGAATGATCTGTGAAGACACCATCCGCCGCTCAACGATCCGGTTCGGACTGGTAACAGTTGATATTACCAGCCTGAAGCCACGTCAGCTAATGATAGAGGACATTCCCAACGGTCAGTTGATTGACTATTTGCTGGCGAGTGCTGCCCTACCCATTTTTCAGAAGCTGGAAATTGATGGTAAAACCTATCTTGATGGGGGGTTTTTTGATAATGTCCCGATAAATTTTATGCTGGAACAGCATTTCAACCAGATTATTTCGGTGGAATTCCCTGCTCCGGGAATGCGTAAATGGGTACGGGATAAACAAGCAAAAATCATTACTGTTAATAACTCCGAATATCTTGGCGGCGTCCTCGACTTCGATTCCAGGCAAATCGAGCTGAACATCCAATTAGGTTATCTGGATGCCTTAAAGGTTTTTGGCCTAGTCGACGGCCGATACTTTTACCTGAACACAAAAAAAAGCAACACCTTTTTCAGGAAGTTCATCAATACCTTGGGTCAACCGCTATCAAACCAGAAACAGTTGCAAAAAATGCTGGCGCTGCTTTGCCTATCACCTGACGCCGGGAAGAACGATGTTTTAAGAACCCTGGAAAACCTGTTGCAGAAAACCTCGTTTAGAAACCAGCCCCTCAGCCTTGCGATGCTGGAAATCACCGGGAAAAGCGTGGGTGTCCCACGACTGGAAAACTATTCCATTGATTTTTTCATTCAGGCCATTCTTAAAGAACTAAACCGGCTTTTGGATGAAAACCTCAATCTGTTGGATAATCCTAAAATCATCGGAACCTTTTTTACCCCTGCCAACAGCAGTTTGCTACGTTACAATTTCATTACTTTTTATCTTGTCTTTTTGAGTATTCGGGGTGATCTCAGTCCGGAACGAATGTCAACCTTTTTAAGTAAATTTTCGCCGGACATTGCCCTCTCAATGATTACTGTTTTCTATATTCATGAAGTTATCAACCACTAAAAAAAAGAGCTTTCGCTCTTTTTTTTATAGTCCGCAACACTTTTTATATTTTTTCCCGGAGCCACAAGGGCAGGGATCGTTTCGACCAACCTTTACCTCATTGACCACGGTTTTTGATCGCTTGTATTCTTTTTCCAGCTCAACCCGCTGCTCCACCGTGAAAAAGTTATCCCATTCCGCCAAAGTATAAAGCCATTCTGCCGGAACTGCCAGCATATTTTTATAAAGTTTGGCAAAATCGATCTCCAGCTTGACTTCTGAATCCAAGTCAATGGTCTCAAGATCAATAGGGGCCGTTAGACTGTCGCTAATGCCATCGAGAAAACCCATGTATTGGGGCGGAACCATCTTGCTTTCTTTAATCAGGTCTTCTACCTTACCGGAAATGGTTGTAATTTTCTCGCCCAGAATCTTCTGATACAGAACCTTTTCCTCAGCACAATATTTTTCCCAAAAGGTATTTTGTTCTTCCTGGGTGCTACAATTCTCTTCGATGTAATTTTTCCACGCATCGTATAAACTCATTTGAATTTCTCCTCATAATAATATCATTTTATTATATCCCAAAACCACCGGGAATTAAACCATTTTCTGACAAACCCCTACAAATTACTTCAATCGGAACAGCGCCAGGCTGATTTTACTTAAGGCAGCTTTAATTTAAAGCTCTTGTTGATTATAATCGCATTCCAGTTTACAATGATTGTATAATAAAACATGCTGAAAGGAATAGTCAATTGAAAAACGATAAACCCGACCCGATCAAAATAAAAAACAGTAAGAATCGACCCGATGAGGAATTGGTCTCGGTCTTAATAAAATATTTGAGTTTGACTTTAGTTGTTGCACTTGTTTGGGGCTTTTATTTTAACCTCGCATTGTTACCCCGTTTGGGCTATCATCCGCTTTTTATCATTCTGTTTACACTTGTCCCCAATTTATTGGTTTTTATTATCATGTCCCATTTAATTCGCAAAAAATTAAGCTACCTTAAAACGTTGCAAAAAGGATCCGAACGGATCGCCGCCGAGAATTTTGAATCCTATATTCCACTTCAGGACCATAACGAACTCACTGATATTGCCAATAACGTGAATCTGATTCATGATTTATATGAGGCTAAAAACAAGGCCGAATCGCTTGCTAAGATGGAAAATCATCATATTATCACCTCTGTTTCCAACGAAATCCATGCCCCCTTAACTGGCATCATCGGCTATCTTGAGCGGATTCAAAACCCTGATGAACGTGACTTTTCCAAAAAAGAAGCCTATCTTAAGATTGCTCTTAAAAAAGCGTATCAGGTCATCCGTTTTATTGACGATCTTTTTGAGCATGCTTTTACCGATAATGGCAAGGGCTACTACCAGTTCAAGGTCTATAACGGAAAACCCCTGATTCATCAACTTCTGAACACTTCCAGCCAGGCTTTAAAAGAAGCCGGATACGATGTTGTCGAGGAAAATTGCATCGAACGGGATTTCTCCCTGTGGGTTGATCTGGAACAGCTCCAACGCATTTTTGACTATCTGACTTCCAATATTATTAAGTATGCCGACCCCGACAAACCGGTCGATTTTGGCCTGATCCTTAATAAAAACGAACTCTGCATTATTTTGCGCAATAAAACCATAAATAATCCCGATGCTGCTGGCAAAAATGTCATTGAGAACGAAGGTTCCAGCCTGGACTCCTGCCGAAAAATAATCACCCGCCATCAGGGACGGATCGACTACTATCAACTCAACCAGCTGTTCAAGGTTGAACTGATTCTGCCGATTCATCAGTAACGATAAAACAATTGATGACCCCAATTCGGGGTCTTTTTTATTGTCAAAAATTCTTAAGAATTTGAGTAACCTGATCTTCATAATTAACGCTTATACTTAAACTATCCTATCAGTAAATACGCTGCCATCAAAAATTAGGAGAAACAATCAACAAAATTAAATAAAGTCGCAAGTATTTATTTTTTAATCTCGTACCAAAATGAGTTAAGAGGAGACGTTATGAAGAAAAAAGGAATTATTTTATGTGTTGTGATCGGGGTAGCCCTATTGGTCGGCGGAGGTGCCTATGTTTATGGCAATTCCCAACCCACCCCGGCGGTTGCTGTCAAAACCACCCCACTTTCAAAAGCAACCCTGCAAAACACCATTTCCGCCACTGGTGTCATTGAAAGCTATACCAAGGTCAAAGTCAGCGATACCAGCAATGATAAAATCGAAAAACTCTATGTTTCGGTTGGTCAATGGGTCGATAAAGATGATTGGTTATGTCAGCTCTACAACAAAGAAGGTGACAGTTACAGCTATGTCAAGGCCACAGCCAGTGGAACCATCACCGCCATGAACGCCGTTAAAGGGAACCCCGCCAATGGTGAGCTTTTTACCATTGAGGACACCAACGACCTTAAAGTGCGAGGCAAGATTAAAGAAGCTGATTTAAATCACATCCACAAAAATATGCCGGTGCTGGTAAAATCGGATGCTACTGGGGATACCGTTTTCCCCGGCAACCTGACTAAAATTGCGCCAACAGCAATTAAAACCGAAACCGCCACCAGTTCAACAGCAACAAAGGCTGAATTTGAAGTTGAAATTGACCTTCCATCCGATACCACCGGATTAAAAATCGGAATGACTACCCGCTTAAGCATAATCAGCGAAGAACGTCCCGATGTTTTCTGTGTTCCCTTTGAAGCTCTGGTGATGAATGATTCCGGTCAATCCTGCGTCTATGTTGCCAAAGAAAATCCTGTCGAACAAGGCTCTTTCACCGTCGAATCGATTCCCGTCACCACGGGTCTGGAAACTGATTCTTTAATTGAAATCGCCGGTGATCTACTTAGCGATGGACTCGCCATTATTAGCCAGCCCCAAACGGTCCAGCCCGGTATGGCCGTTACTACGGTGCAGCCCGGTACGACAGTGACTGAAGAATTGACGGTGTAATGATGCGAAATAAAATTATTGAAATGCAGGGGATTGTCAAATCTTATTATCTGGGTACCCCCAATGAACTGGAAATTCTCCACGGTATTGATTTGGATGTTTATGAAGGTGAGTTTTTATCGATTGTCGGCGCTTCCGGTTCCGGTAAATCCACCTTGATGAATATTCTTGGAGCCTTGGACCGCCCCACCAAAGGGCACTATTATCTGGATCATCTGCCAATGGAAAATGTTCGCGACGATGGGCTTTCAAAAATCCGCAACAAGAAAATCGGCTTTGTTTTCCAGACCTTTAATCTCATTCCCCGTTCGACGGCTTTAAAAAACGTGGCTCTGCCGATGCTTTACGGTGGAGTGCCGCGGAGCGAACGATCACGACGGGCCTCTGAACTCCTTCAGCTGGTGGAAATGAGTGGTCGAGCCCATCATCGGCCCAATGAATTATCCGGCGGACAAAAACAGCGCGTGGCCATTGCCCGGGCGATGGCCAACGATCCGGCCATCATCCTCGCCGATGAACCGACCGGAGCCCTGGACACTCATACCGGTCGCCTGGTTATGGATATTTTTCACCGGCTCCATCAGGAACAGGGAAAAACGATTATTTTAATTACCCATAACGTCGAATTGGCCGAAGAAACAGAACGAACCATCCGACTTCGAGATGGTTCCATTGTCGATAACCGCAAGAATGATCAATATCAATTGGAGGGTTACTATGAATCTGTTTGAAAATATCCGGCTGGCCCTGGAGGGACTGCGGGCCAACAAGATGCGAGCTCTTTTAACAATGCTGGGAATTATCATCGGGATTTCCTCAGTTATGGCAATCTCCACGCTGGGTTCGGCGATGACTGGCTCCGTCACCAAAACGATGGATAAAATCGGCGGAAAAAATATTATGGTTTATGTAACCGCCAAAAACTATGAGGTGGCCTCCACCTTTCAAGAAGACGACTATGTGACCATGGACGAATTGGAAAACTTCAAAGCGGCCTATTCTGATGAGGTTAAAGCCATCAGTACCTCCAGTTCGCTGGGCGCTGGTGAGCTTAGCAAAGGCTATATTCACCGAAATGTCACCCTCACTGGGGTCAGCCCTGACTATAGCATGGTTAATAATGTCAAACTGGTTCAGGGGCGCTTTATCAGCCCCCGCGATGTGCAAGGCGACCGCCATGTCATCATTATTGATACAACCGTTCGCAATAGCCTGGTTGGTATTCATGGTGATGCCCTGGGGATGGAAATTCAGGTTGATACCCAAAATACCAATGAAACCTATACCGTCATTGGCGTTTATGAAAAACTGGTGATTGATAACCCGCTGTTTAATATGGGTGACGAAACTCGCATTGAGTGTTTTATTCCTATTTCAACCGCTATGGCTTTAAACAGCGAAACGGCCAATGTTTCCGGATACACCAATTTTACCATTATGGCAACCTCCGGGACCGACTCCGCAGCCTTTTCTCAAATCAGCAAAGACTATTTTATCAAAACCCTGGCAAAGTCATCTGATTTCACCATTCAGGCTGAAAGTCTGGAAGCCATGGCCAGTGAAGCGACGGGGATGCTTGGAACCTTATCTCTGGGGATCTCGGTTATTGCGGGTATTTCGCTGTTAGTCGGTGGGATTGGTGTCATGAACATTATGTTGGTGTCGGTCACCGAACGAACCAAGGAAATCGGCATCCGTAAGGCTTTAGGGGCGCGTAATTCAGCCATTCGCAGTCAGTTTATTATTGAAGCGATTATCATCTGCCTAATTGGCGGACTGATCGGCGTCGGGCTCGGCTCCGGCTTAGGGATACTGGGTAGCACACTAATGAAATTCCCGTCAACGCCACCCTTTGGTCCGATGATCATTGCCCTGTGTTTCTCGATGGCCATCGGCGTCTTCTTTGGCTTTTATCCGGCCAATAAGGCCGCCAAGCTGGATCCGATTGATGCACTGCGGTATGAGTAGACGTACAACTTTATCCGTCTGGGGGATTTTACAAAATTGAATCTGATCGTTTAAAAGCTTCATCCCGTGCTTCATTTTAAAGCACGGGATGAAGCTATTTTATTTAATCATTATTCTTTCGTCGTGTCTTCTGCCTAAAATAACCGGTGTTACGCTTTTAAGTCAGTCAAATTAAAAAATAAAACTGAGGAATTAATGAATTCATTTTTTACCGGTATCTTTTTTACTTAAGCATTTTAAGCGCATTAAAGATCTCATCCATCCCTTCATAATAGGCAAAAATCGTATGTCGCTTGACCATTTTTTTTAAAATTCTTCCATCTTCAAAGCTGTATTCTTCCCAACCTTCATTTAATGATTGGCTTTCAATGGTTCCTTCAATCACAATACTTCCATTTGATCACCGCTGTAAATTCTTCACATGCCGGATAAAAACAGTATCGGCCGAGAGGTATTCCGTCTTGCCATCCGCGGTGAAGCTTGTCTCCTTGGCTGTCTCCACCTGCCCATACGACGCACCTGTGCGGCTGATAAACCGGTTAAAACCACCTCATCTTTGCTGACAATTCGTTTGTTTTTTATGAGATAACCCACGATTAATTTTTCATGAGGTTTTAAATCGCTCATTATCTTGCCATAATAAAAACCTCCTGGCTAATGTATTTATTCTACATCAACCACGAGGTTTATACAATTTTTGAAACAGTCTTCAATATAATTTACAAATAACAAAAGTTTAGGTTTGTACAATCACTACTCCTTGTAATTGAATGTGATTTGTTATATAGCCCTTTACAGTATCCATTATGCTCGCAAAAATTTTCTACACAATCGCTGGTATTTAGGAGTACTAGTTCCTTAATTTTATCTGCTATCAAGCTATATTGAGATGGTCTTGGTTGAAATTTTAACCAAAATAAGCCATAATGATCTGTCTCACCTTTGGTTGGAACTAATACAATAAAATCTTTTCCATTGTGCGTCAATAATGCTCTTTGTTCCAAAATTGCTTTTTCTAGAACTTTATCATCGGTAATACCTCTGTCAGGTTCTTTAGTCATAGCTTTTAAATCAAACAAGGAGTTATCAAATTTTTCAATTAGTTTGTGTGACAAATTTTCATCAATAAGAATTTTAACTTTTAATTTTTGTTCATTCAAAGCACACTCAGTCATTTGTATAAACACCGTCCAGTACACTGGCCACATACTCTAAAGCCGTTTTTACATCTTCAACAGTAATATTAAAGTCTTCCGCAACTTCTTCAATGATTAAACCATCCGCTATGTGAAGTAGTAGCGTCGAAACGGAAACCCTTGTATTTTTAACACAAGGCATTCCTGATAGAATTGACTTATTTAACGAAACCTTACTGTACCCTTTTGAAATTTTAGTAAAATATTCTTTGATAGAACCACTACTAGATTTAATACCCCATTGATTTCTTCCGAATATTTCTATAATTTGATCTGTATGCGAATAATTTAGCTTATACTCTTTGTAGTACTCCCCGTAATTTTTTTCTGTTACCGTCTCAGGAATATTATAGATTTTTTCTCTGTTCACAGGTTTTGCAACCGAAATAAACTTATCGCCATTTTGCCATCCAAGGGTAGTGGCCTTTGAAATATCAGTTTGCGTAACAATCATATTAACCACCTCACTTAATAACAAACTTAACTTTTTACAGCTTCCAAATCTCTAATTGCTTTTTCAAGAGTCCGAATCATTAAATGTAAATCAGATTCGGTTACCTCAAAAACTTCTGTTTTTATGTCGTCATCTTCGATTTTTAAACTCAATCGTGCTGTCTGATATGATCCGTTTTGAATATTCTCTCTATTATGAGTTGTCAGTATGTCATAATCGAAATCGAGTAATACCGTACCATTACTTTCATACAATGACATTAAATTATAGACTGAATCCGTTCTTGCTTTAATAAGTAAAGAAGATATTTCAATTATTTCTTGTCGTATTTCTTCTATTTCCTCATCTGAAATTTCGGTTTCTTCTTCAAAATCACTTGCAAGCTTATCTTTCAACTCCTCAAGAGTCAAAACTTCATTTGATTTAATCGCCTCTTTATCAAACTCTTGTTTTGACATCAAAAAATAACCTACTACATCTACTGATGAAGATAGAATAAAGTCAAAATAATTCTCTTGATTTTTATCTTTTAATGAA
>Ga0163223_100319_pt1 | contig 16305 bp, 14 predicted proteins | sample MSEWel2016_02_17_2_FD_113147 | JGI IMG/M metagenome (GOLD analysis project Ga0163223, IMG submission 113147) | Subsurface microbial communities from deep shales in West Virginia, USA - MSEEL Well Study Marcellus 5H_2016_02_17 ...
CCTCAACAGGCCCAGGCTCCCGGTTCGACAGCCCAAGAGACCGCGACACAACCCAAACAGAACGGCGGCCAGTTGGTTCGCTTCCACTCACCAGTGTTCGGCCCGGCGCAAGCGCCAGTGACCATCGTCGAATTCTTTGACCCTTCCTGCGAGGCATGCCGCGCCTTCCACCCCTATGTGAAGCAGATCCTCGCCGAGAACCCGGAAGACGTGCGTTTGGTGCTGCGCTATGTACTGTTCCATCAGGGCTCCGAAGAGGTATCACGGATGCTGGAGGCGGCGCGTAAGCAAAATCTTCATGAAAAAGTGCTGGAGGCCGTGCTGGAGGCCCAGCCCGGTTGGCACGACGACCCCAAAGTCACGCAGGCATGGGCTGCTGCCGAGCGCGTCGGTTTGAACTTGGAGCAGGCCCGCCAGGACATGCATACGCCTAGCGTCAACGCCGTGCTTGAAACGGACATGCAGGACGTCAAGGCCGTTGGGATTCGTGGCACCCCGACCTTTTTTGTAAATGGTCGTGCGCTCAGCGAGTTCGGCCCGGAGCCGCTGCGCCGATTAGTGAGCAGCGAAGTGGCCAAGGCACGGGAATGACACTATGAGCGCGCTGGAGAACCGCGTGCCACCGCTGCTCGTAGCGGGCCTGATCGCTCTGCTGATGGGGTTGTCGGGATCCAGATTGCCGAGCATCGAACTGGCATGGACCGCGTGTCTGACCTTCGCTTTGCCGGTACTGTTCCTGGGGCTCGGCGTGTGTTTCGCCGGCGTACTGTCGTTTCGCCGCGCACGTACTACTGTCAATCCATTGCAGCCGCAGCAGGCTTCGGCATTGGTGGAGGCTGGCATCTACCATTACAGCCGCAACCCCATGTACTTAGGCTTCGCCATTATTCTGGCGGCTTGGGCGCTGGCCTTGGCCTCACCTCTAACACTGCTGGGCGTGGTTGCTTTCGTGCTGTACATGAACCGTTTCCAGATCGCAGCTGAAGAGTGGGCGCTGGAAGCATTGTTCGGCGAATCATTTGCCCGCTACCGTGCACGAGTTCGCCGCTGGCTCTGAGCGTCCGCGGCGGTAGCGACTGGCGGGGCTTGCTCGTCGCTGCAGCCCGCCGAAGGAGCCACGACCTAGCCTAATCTCCTCGTGAGAGCTGATTTGGCCACATGCCGCTAACATGTCTCTGGTAGAGGACATAGCGCCAATAGTGATGTCGCAAGTTCACTCCGTTGATATCGAGCTAACTACCTAGCAACAGCGTTGAGCGCAAAGCAGGCTTATGCTTCGCTGCGATGACTGTCGGCCTGCCTGGTGTCGATACAAACACTGCCGTCTAGCTCCATTTCAAGTGTCGAGTGGCTGACTTTGAATTGCTCATGGAGTACTCGTTTTAAATCGGTCTTCACCCGTTCGATATCAGGCAGATTAGCCTTATTTATGACAACGTGGGCTTCCAATGCAGTTGTGTGTTCCGCGATTTCCCAAACATGCACGTGGTGCACACTTTCAACATCGTCTACTTGTTCCATGACGTTGATTATATCGGCGATGGAAACTCCTTCTGGTGCGCCCTCCATTAACAAGTGAATGGTTTTAGGCAGCATGCTAAAGCCCTGCCAGAGCACGTACCCAGCAATCATCAGTGTCAGGAGAGTATCTGTCCAATACCAGCCATACAGGAGGATTAATGTTCCGGCAATAATGACGCCGACGGAGGCCAGCGCATCCGACACGTTGTGCAAGAATGCCGCCTTTATATTCATGCTGTCCTTAGACATTGTGTAGGTCAGCAAAGCCGTAGCGATATCTACAATCAAGGCTATTCCCGCCACCACGACCACTGTCCATCCTTCAATGGGCTGCGGGGCAAAAAACCGACCTATAGCTTCGTAGATGAGGTAGAGACCAACGATAATCAGCGTGACCAAGTTAATCAAAGCCGCTATGGTTTCACTGCGTCGGTAGCCAAAGGTTTTAAAAGCATCTGGCGGTTTGCGGCCGATCTTACGTGCGATGAGCGCAATAACCAGTGATGCGGCATCGCTCAAGTTATGTAGCGCATCAGCTATGAGCGATAAACTTCCAGAAAGTATTCCGCCAACAACTTGTGCCAGAGTTAATGCAGTATTAACGCCAATAGCTGCGATTAAACGCTTATCACCCATGGCTTCGGTGTTATGGTTATGTTCGTGAGCCATATTTTTACCGCTCCTTAAAAACTAGCGTAAGAAAAATAGGGGAGCCAAACGACCGCCCATAAGAGATAATAAAAATACTAGCGCCTATACCATCGGGCCCTCCAAGCCACACTGACAGAAAATGCGACCACTCTCGAGCAAGTTCGTGCGTTATCGTCTTTAACTTGCCGATAACAGGTCGATCTCTCTCAGACGCTAAACGACGTTGCTCGCTAATGATATGGATTATGCGGTGCCATGCCCTGAAGATGACAATAATGTAATCTTCCGACCATTCTTGCCGTAGGCTCAAGCCCCTTGCAGATTGGTGCGCCTCGGTGCTGAAATGACGAAGCAAGGCGATCATGTCACTGCACAATGGGAGCATTACATTTCAATAATGTAATGCTTCGCTCATGCTGCTGTTAGCTTCAGTCACGCAAAATTCATTCGAACCTGTAGAGCTCACCGATAAAGCTCAGCAAGACACCTTTGAATTTAGCGAGGACTGCCCTATGAATCTGTTGAAAGCTATTGTTGTTGGATCGGTAATATTCGGCTCCGCATTGTCTTATGCAGAAGATGGCTACGACCGCTCGATTAAATTTAATGAAAAATTCCGAGCAGATCAAAAGCGAATTCACGGAACCGAATCCGCCGAAAAAAAAGCAGGCGAGTTGAAGGTTAATGATATTCGCCAGGATCAGAACAACATGGAAATCAAAAAAGAAACCAAAGCTGACTAACCACTTAATATCCGAACGATATCCGCCGCCGCCAGCTTCCAAGCTCCGTTGGTAGCAGTTGTACTCTAAGCGCCCTTCGGGGCGCTTTTTTGTGTCCATCACTTGCACGCAAAATCGCTACCAGCGAATCGCCCTGGCCTTTATAGGCCGTTTCGTTAAGTCAGGCCGCTATCGCCTGATCTGTTTGTTATTAGCGTTCGCAAGAGCATATCCGATTGGGCTGAACAGACGCTGGTGGCGTACAACGCATCCATGTCAGGGTCGCCCTCTCAACGGCCTCGCGGTTCGTCCATGATTGAAGGTGTCAGCTCGGCCTTGTAAAGCCCGCTGATCGGTCCAGCCAGGGCGTTTTCGTAGCTATCGCCCGTGCTGCCGCCCGGGGCAGCTCAGCCGCTGCTTGCATAATCTTTTTTCGTCAGCTCACCGTGGGTGAAAGCCATCAGCCGAGGAGGCGTATGTAGCGCGGAGTCATACGCACTAAGCGCTGAGCACCCTTTCTATTCACCGCTTAGATGCATTAGACCTACGCTATAAAGGCTTTGCTGCCCGCTGCGCCGCAGCTGAATCTTAGCACTCCGAAACCAACACGCCCCGTTCTCGCTAGCTAGCAAGAACGGGGCGTTGTGTGCCGCCACTCGATTTTCTAGCTAGTTCTGTCAGCGGCTAGCGCAATTTCTTGCTCCTCCAATTCGTCTTCGCGCCGATGAGCCAGCTGGTAGAGCAACGGTAGCACTAATAGCGTTAGCACCGTTGAGGAGAGAATCCCTCCGATTACCACTGTCGCAAGGGGACGTTGTACCTCTGCACCGGTACCCACATTCAAGGCCATCGGAACGAACCCGAGTGAAGCCACCAAGGCTGTCATCAATACCGGCCGTAGCCGGGTCAGAGCTCCCTCGCGGATCGCGGTGTCCAGAGGTAAACCTTGCTCCCGTAGGCTACGGATGAAGGAGATCATTACCAGGCCATTTAGAACGGCGACGCCTGACAGAGCAATAAAGCCAACTCCTGCTGAAATGGACAACGGGATATCTCTCAGCCACAGCGCAACAATGCCTCCGGTGAGCGCAAATGGAATCCCTGTAAAGACCAATAAGCCGTCTTTGACATTGTTGAACATCATGAAAAGCAGAATGAACACCAGGAGCAGCGCCACGGGGACGACGATCTGCAGCCGCTTCGTTGCCGATTCAAGCTGCTCGAAGGTACCGCCCCAGTCGATCCAATAACCTGCCGGGATATCTACTTGGGCCTGGATTTTCTGTTCTGCCTCAGATACGAATGATCCAATGTCCCGACCACGGACGTTTGCACTAACGACAATTCGCCGTTTCCCTTCCTCTCTACTGATCTGATTCGGACCGGGGGCCAAATCCAGAGTGGCCACCTCGCCGAGGGGGATATAACTTATGGCGCTGTTTAATTCCCTTGGAAGGGCAATTGGGAGCCTCTCAATTGCGGCGAGATCGCTTCGTATCTCGTCCGGTAAACGAACTACGATATCGAAACGCCGGTCTCCTTGAAACAAGGTGCCTGCCTCTCGGCCCCCGATGGCTACTGCAACCGCTTGCTGGACGGTATCTAAACTCAGGCCGTATCGTGCGATTTGATCGCGATCGATATCAATCGTGAGCATAGGAAGGCCAGTCGTTTGCTCGACCGTAACCTCGGAGGCGCCTGGTACTTGTCCTAGCACCTCGGACACTTCCGCCGCCGTGCTGTTAAGAACCTCCATGTCATCACCATAGATTTTCACGGCTACAGCGGCACGAACACCGGAAATCAACTCGTTGAAACGCAGCTGAATAGGCTGGGAAAACTCGTAGTTATTGCCCGGTAACTCAGCGGCGGATGCTTGGACCTCGCTTAAGAGTTCGTCGCGCGACTTGCCTGGATCCGGCCACTGCTCTTGTGGCTTCAGCATGACGTACCCGTCAGAGATGTTTGGAGGCATGGCATCGGATGCCACCTCCGCAGTGCCTGTGCGCGCAAAAATCCGCTCGATCTCCGGAAACTCATCCATGAGCTTTCGCTCCAGCTGCTGCTGCATCTCGACAGACTGACTAAGGCTGGTAGCCGGTACACGAAGGGCTTGGATAGCGAAGTCCCCCTCGTTGAGGCTAGGCACGAATTCACTGCCCATACGTGCCCCTACGAGGCCGGAAAGTACAACTGCAACAACGGCAAAGGTGAGCACTACTGGCTTGTTGGACATCACCGCATCGAATGCAGGTGCGTAGGCCCGTTTAGCATTGCGGATTAGAAAGTTTTCCTTCTCTGTAACACGCTTGCCGATAAAGAGCGCAACGGCTGCCGGGACGAACGTCACCGAGAGAATCATCGCCCCGAATAGCGCTGTCACTACGGTAAACGCCATGGGCGTGAACATCTTACCTTCTACCCCTGTAAGGGCGAATATCGGCAGATATACGATCATAATGATCAGCTGCCCATAGAGTAGAGGCCGACGCACTTCCTTTGCCGCAGCGAACACTTCATGAAGCCGTTCGGACAGCGTTAATGCCCGCCCGTGATGGGACTGAGCGTGAGCAAGTCGACGCACGCAGTTCTCAACAATCACCACGGCACCATCGATAATGATGCCGAAATCCAATGCGCCTAAGCTCATCAGGTTGGCGCTGACCTCGTTGGCTACCATGCCGGTGAACGTAAAGAGCATCGCCAGCGGTATAACAAGTGCGGTTAGGATCGCCGCACGGATATTGCCCAAGAAGAGAAAAAGTATAACCACAACAAGAATGGCACCCTCAGTGAGGTTCTTCTTAACGGTGGATATAGCTTTGTCTACGAGTACAGTTCGATCGTAGACAGTAATCGCCTTTACGCCCTCTGGAAGCGAAAGGTTTATCTCTTTCATCTTGTCATCGACAGCCCTAGAAACTACCCGGCTATTTTCACCGATAAGCATGAAAGCCGTACCTAGAACCACTTCGCGGCCATTCTCGGTGGCTGCGCCAGTACGGAGCTCCTTTCCAACCTCTAGCGTCGCAACGTCGCGGATACGTACTGGGGTACCGTCAACGTTGCTAATAAGGGTATTGCGGATGTCCTCTACTGATTGCATTTGTCCTTGAGCACGAACAAGATACTGCTCGCCGCGTTTTTCAATATATCCGGCACCTAGATTGTTATTGTTTTGCTCAACCGCTTCGATCAGATCTTGTAATGTCAGTCCAAACGACCGCAAAGTGTCTGGATTGGGGGCGATCTGATATTCCTTTGCATATCCTCCGATCGTATTGATCTCAGTTACGCCTGGTACATTGCGGACTTGCGGTTTGATGATCCAATCTTGAATCTCACGCAAGTCAGCAGAGGTATAAGGCGTACCGTCCGATTTGGTGGCACCGTCCTCAGCTTCAACCGTCCAAAAATAGATTTCGCCAAGCCCAGTGGAAATAGGGCCAAGTGTTGGAGTGACGCCTTCCGGAAGCTGATCTTTGGCCCCTCCCAAGCGCTCATTCACAAGTTGGCGGGCAAAATAGATGTCAGTGCCTTCCTCAAAAATAACTGTGATCTGAGAAAGTCCATATCGAGACAAGGAACGGGTCTGCTCGAGCTTGGGCAACCCGGCCATTACCGTCTCGAGCGGGTAGGTAATGCGCTGCTCCACTTCCAGCGGGGAATAACCTGGGGCCGCAGTGTTGATTTGCACCTGTACGTTGGTGATATCAGGGACAGCATCGATAGGCAGCTTTTGGTAGCTGTAAGCTCCTAACGCTGCCATGCCAAGCACGGCTAGCAAAACCAGCCAGCGATGCTCTATAGAAAAGCGAATGATACGTTCGAACACAGTCTATAACTCCGTATCAGTGAGCATGCGAGGCGCTGGCTTTGCCAAGCTCGGACTTAATGATGAAACTGTTGGCCAAGGCATAGCGCACTCCGGCCTGAAGACCTTCCTTGATTTCAACCGCTTCACTATCGCCGCGACCAGTCACGATTGGCTGAGCAGCAAAGCCATGGTCGGTCCGTACAAACACCACCGGATTATCTTCCAACGTGTGGATCGCATCGGGCTTGACTGCAACCGGCACGGACACTCCGCCAGAGCCTACCCGCACTTTGACGAACAGGCCGGGACGCCAAACACCTTCCGGGTTCGGAAGCGTGACCCGGGCGGTAGCGGCGCGGCTTTGCTGACCAACAAGTGAGCCGACATAAGAAACGGTGCCATTGGCACTGGACTCGAATGCTGTGGCTTCGATAACCGCGTTGCTGCCGACTCGTACCGCGCTGAGTGCATTGGCAGGAACGCTGATATCTGCCCAAACGGTAGAGAGATCGGAAATGATGAATATCTGGTCGTCGGTATTGACTGACTCACCGAGCGTGATGTCCTTCTCAACGATCATCCCATCGAACGGCGCCCTGAGTTCGTAGCGGCTCAATGCGTCTGGCTTGCCAGCATCACTACCAAGCGCTTGTAGCTGTGCTTTTGCATTCGCAACCGTCAGCTCTGCTTCCCGTAGAGCCTGTTGTGCCTGTAAATAATCCTGTTCTGCAGAAATACGCTCTTCCCACAGCTCCTTTTCGCGTCGATAGGTTTTCTGAGCCAATGCAAGACGTTTTTGTGCCGCGTAGAACTCGCTTCTACGTTCCGACAGGTCGGTACTCGCGATCACAGCAAGCACTTGCCCCTGTTTCACCTGTTCGCCCAAATCGACTTTGACCGCTTCAACGACACCTGAGAGACGAGGCACAACTTGCGCTGTGCGGTCTTGGTTGAATGTAATTTCGCCAGGCAGCTCGATTGCGCTTTTTATCTGCGCAGGCTGAGCGGTTGCTAGCGAGATGCCCGCGGCTAGGATTTGGGTCTCAGAGAGTTCAACCTCTGCTGCTTCAGCGTGCGCCGCTCCCTCAGGGCCATCGTCATGCTCATCTTTCTCTGCCGCACCGACCTCGTGATCGCTATCGGCGCCTTCTTCATCATGGCCATGACCTCCTTCGGCTTCGGTATTCTCATCCGAATGCCCTTCATCTTCATGCTCCGAAGCGCCACCATGCTCGCCATGCGCGTCGCTCGCATTGGGCACGGCAGGACTACTGCTAAGAAGTAATCCACCAAGCACCAGTGCCACGCCTAATATGACGACGATCCAAAAAATCTGTTTTTTGTGAACAGCCAAGGAAGATGTGTTCGATTTACTTGTCATATGGATTCCTTATGGCTGAGTGGCCGAGGTGATAACGGCCGACCCATCGCCGACAATTCGCGAGATTTCTGCCGCCGCCTGGTTAGCTTGTGATAGCGCAGACAGATACTGAGATCGGGCTTGGAAAAGCGTGCGTTGAGCATCCAGTACGTCAAGGAACGTGAACTTTCCAAGTTCGAACCCCTTGCTGGCAGCTTCATAAGCGCTTTGGGCACTGGGGAGCATGTCGTTGCGCAACAGTTCAAACTGCTGGCGGGCAGTGCGCAGCCGCATGTGCGCTTGGGAAAGTTCGCTTTTCAGGCGTATATGGACGGCGTTGAGCTCGTCCTGCGCCTGGTAGGCCCGTTCCTGCGCTGCTCCGATGTTGCCTTGGTTTCGATCAAACAACGGCAGGGGCATCGAGATACTCACCAGTCCCAGCGTGCCGTTATATTCATCTGAGCGTTGGGCACCTACGCTAACCGTCACGTTAGAAAAGCGATTCGTCCTTTCCAGCTCCAACGCAGCCCGACGTCTTTCTGCTTCCCGACGCGCGCGGGTTAGTTGAGCGGAATCGCTCAAGCGGCTATAAAGCTCAGCTAGTTCGGGAAGCGGAGGTACTGCCTCTGCCGGCTCTAGTACTCGCTCAAAGCGTGGCTGTGGGTTTCCCCAGTTGGCCGCCAGACGAGTGCGCGCAGCTTCGAGTTCAGCTGTGGCCTGGGCAAGCTCCACTTGCACTCCAGTAGCCGCAACCCGCGCCCGGGTTTCCTCTACGGGAGAAACCATGCCGGCCCTCACACGCCGATTGGCCACGTTCACTGCTTGCTTCGCAAGCTTTGAAGCAGCCTGAGCGAGCTCCAGCCGTTCTTGAGCAGTAAGCACATCGTAGTATGCGCCCATCACTGCCCCCCTCAGTCGAGCTTGAGCGTCCTGTAGGTCGGCGGCCGCTACGTCCATGGCGCGTTGCGCTGCCTCAATACGAGCCGAACGTTTACCACCCAGCTCTATTTCTTGGCTCAGCTCAAGCGTCGTCTCGGGGGCATCACCTCGGATTCCCTCCTGGCTAGCGGACAATATTGGATTCGGACGCGCTCCGGCTTGGCTAATCAATGCGCGAGAAGCAGCCAGCTCACGTCTTGCAGCAGCCAATTCAGGGCTTGCAGAGCTAGCGAGCTCCAAGGCGCGTAGAAAGCTTATGGAGTCGACAGACTCAACGGGGAAGGTATTTGCCACACTGGCAGGTAAGGTCTGTGTGAAGGTCGGCAACTCTAAAGGCTGCGCAAAGGCGAGGTTGCACGACAACATCGTCAACCCCAGCGGTAAAATAACTTTTCGCACCGAAATCTCCTAGAAAAGGGAAGGTTCGGTGAGACCTCAGATACAGATAAATGGCGTCCTACTGGTTAATCTGGCGTCTCACCGGCTTTGCACCGATGCGCCAATTAGGTTTTTCAGGACGCCCGGCTTCAGCCGATGCGTAGCTAGCAGAAAAAAACGGTTTCAAGCTTATTGATAATACCGAACCAGGAGAAATCCCTTTCGTTATAAGCGGCTTGATATGGTCGCCATGAAAGACACAGTCTCCATCCAAACTGATTTTTTTTGCGGCTTTTGACGATCCTTCCTCGTCAGTACCCAGAGACTCGTGCGGATGTTCGTGATGTCCAAAATGATTTGCTGCCGAACCATCCTCATGACTGCAGCTCGTGCTAACAACTGCCCATGATGATTGCAATGGAAACAAGGCTAGCAACATCAGCAAAACTATTTTTCTCATCCAAGACAAAACGATGACTTCCTGGTTTAGATGTCGAATCCAATCATAAGAACTACCCCCGCCAAGACGCGAAACACATGCGCCTCTACTGCGATAGTGATTCGCCCTGAATTTAGTAGACAAATACACGAAAGCGTTTTTATCAGCCTTGCCAAGCCGGCGAGATAGCTGATGGCTATGGGGTGGTGACTTTAAATAAGTGTGGATAACGACCTGGTGACCGCAACATTACAAATCTGTAATCGAAGGAGTGCGCGATTGGGCTTCCTCAGATTACAAAATAGTCATTTGCCGCTAATCCTGCCGTCATCTCTAGGGGAAGAACATGGCCAAGCGCTAAAAACAAAAAGGCGAAAGGCGTCATTCGAGCACTGACCTGCCGTACATAAGGAGCATCATCATGAGCAAAAAGGCCGTTTTTTCGCTGACAGCCCTTTCACTGGCATTGGGCAGCGCCCCGGTCTTTGCCCAATCGGAAACAGCCGAGGGCTTCATCGAAGGCAGCACGCTATCGCTGATAAATCGCAACTTCTATTTCAATCGGGATTTTCGCGACGGTGAGAGTGCCGCCGGCAATGGCTACTCCGAGGAATGGGCCCACGGATTGATGGCCTTCTTCGAGTCCGGATATACCCAAGGCTCGGTAGGGATTGGCTTCGACGCTTTCGCCATGCTCGGCCTCAAGCTCGACTCCGGTTCGGGGCGCTCCGGTGTGGGCGGCAGCATCGACCTGCTTCCCCACGACAGCGCTGGCGATCCTGAGGATGACTTCACACGGGTGGGGGGCGCGGTGAAAGCACGCTTGCTGGACACCGAGATCAAGGCCGGCGATGTATTTCCCACTACACCTGTCGTGCACTTCGGCGACTCTCGGCTGCTGCCGGAGTCTTTCAAGGGTGTCACCGTTGTGAACAACTCGCTGGACGACCTCACCCTTCAGGGAGGCCGCTTGCACGCGATGAGCCAGCCCAACACCAGTAACATGAACGAAGACTTCGTCACCTTCTACGGCGGGGGCGTAGACGCGCCTTGGCTCGGCTACGCAGGCGGTGACTACAGCGTGAATGAAAATATCAGTCTTAGCCTGTACACCAGCCGCCTCAAAGATGCCTGGAACCAGCATTACTTCGGTGCGTCGGCCACCTATCCGCTCTCCGATATCGTCGCGCTGCTGGCCAGCTTCAACTATTACAAGGCAACCGACGAAGGCCGTGAGTTGCTGGGCGAGTTCAACAACAACATCTGGAGCTCCAGCCTGGGTGTCGCCTTCGGCGCGCACACCGTCACGGCGTCGTATCAGCGAAACAACGGTAACAACGACTTTGACTACTTGCGCCAGGCGGACTCGATCTACCTGAACAACTCCATTCAGTACAGTGATTTCAACTCACCTAAAGAGCAGTCCTGGATGCTGCGCTACGACCTGAACATGGCGGAGTACGGCATACCCGGGCTTACTTTCATGACCCGCTACGCCCGCGGTTGGGGCGCCGATTACAGCAACGCGAACGAGGTGTACATGCGCCAAGACGATAACGGTGCGCCGCTGACGGGACAGAACCGCTGGGAACGCGACGTCGAAGCCCGCTACGTTGTACAGACTGGCTCTCTCAAGGATTTGTCTCTGCGGGTGCGCCAGGCTACCACGCGGGCGACTGCTTTCGAGTCCGACCTCGATGAGGTCCGATTCATCGCCGAGTACCCTCTCTCGATCTTGTGAAACACCATGAGCAACACCACATCTTCTTTAGTTTTGCTCCCTTGGTTTGAAGATGTGTTTCAGGCGCCCATCAGGGCGCCTTTTTTCGTTTGGTGCACCCGCTCGCGCTGCGGGTCAACCAAATGACCGGTAGATTACAAATTCGCAAGATAGCCCTCACAGGGCTTTTACCGCGTTAAAGTGCTTCCCGCTTCCCTGGGCAGATCTTTTCGCCTCTGCCTTTCACGCTAGAGCCAAGCCGCTTTCGTCTTGACCTAGTTACTACATGGATTTTTTTGGTTCCGCTTACCGCGCACCTCCTTGCCGAGTTACCTCAAAACATGCGCATCCTGGTTGTCGAAGACGAGATCAAAGCTGCGGAATACTTGCAGCAGGGTCTTATCGAATGTGGTTACTTGGTCGATTGCGTAAGTGATGGCCTCGATGGGTTTCACCTGGCACTGCAGAACGACTATGACATCGTGCTGCTAGATGTGAATCTGCCAACCATGGATGGGTGGGAGGTTCTCGAACTCATCAGGCGGCGTAAGCAGACACGCGTCATCATGCTGACTGCCAATGGCCGCTTAGAGCAAAAAGTCCGCGGCTTGGAATCGGGCGCCGACGACTATCTGGTCAAGCCGTTCCAGTTCCCCGAGCTGCTTGCCCGTATCCGGACACTGTTGCGGCGAGGCGAGGCAGTCACACTTCCGAGCAACCTGCGTGTAGCCGACCTCGAACTGGACCCGGCCCGGCATAGGGCTTACCGGAGCGGTCAGCGTATCGACCTCACCAGCAAAGAATTTGCGTTATTGCATCTGCTCATGCGCCGGACTGGCGAAGTCCTCACGCGTACGGAAATAACTGCCATGGTGTGGGACATCAATTTCGACTGCGATACCAACGTGGTAGATGTCGCGATTCGCCGCCTGCGGATGAAGGTGGACGAACCCTTTGGCGATCGCCTGATACACACTATCCGGGGTGTGGGCTACGTGCTGGAGGCGCGGCCTTGAAGCCACTCAGCCTCGCATCGCGTCTCGCGCTTCAAATCACACTGACCGGCGCCGCTTTGGTCGCGCTGCTGATTGCACTGAGCTACTGGGTACTGGTGCGCCAACTGGAACTGCGCGCCCAGGAGGAAGTGACGGCCAAGCTCTCTCAGATCGATCATGGACTCCTCGAAGACACCAAAGCCCGTATGGGCCGCTCCTGGCAACACGCATTGAGCGATACCGTACTCGGCCATGACAACCTTTCGATTACGGTCATCGGCGATACAGCGAAATCACCCATTTTCAGTATCGGCCGATTCGCCAATGCGCCGCAGCAGCTGGATCTCGTGAGCAGGGACGGCGACTATCTTGGCTGGACAACGAAAGATGGCGTGCAGATGCTAACCGGGCGCAAGCAAATCCAAGTCCCGGGACTGGCTCCAATGACGCTTTTACTTTCGCAAGATCGCAGTGCCGATCAACGGCTGGTGGCTGCATTCCTGCGCTCGGCCTTAGTGACCGTGCCGATGCTACTGATATTGATCGGATTGGCTGGATGGCTAATCGCCCAAAATGGCTTGCGGCCGCTTCGCAAGTTCCGGGCCTTGGCGACTAAGGTATCTACACAGGATCTATCACCTCGAATCCGCACCGATCGGCTTCCGCAAGAGCTCCAGGCATTGGCGCACAGCCTCAACGTAATGCTTCATCGACTCGATGACGGCGTTCAGCAACTGTCACAATTCTCGGACGATGTGGCTCATGAGTTAAAAACTCCGCTGAACAACCTGATAGGCAAGGCGCAGGTGACTTTGGTGCGTGAGCGAAGCAAGGAGCATTATCGGGAGGTGATCGAGTCGTCGGTTGAAGAACTCGAACGCATGGATCGAATCGTGTCAGACATGCTGTTTCTCGCCCAGGCCAGCCACGCCAGCCCAGCACTGAAGCTCGAACAATTATCTTTAGGAAGCGAGGCGAGGCGCGTATGTGAATACTTCGAAGTCCTTGCCGAAGAAGCGGGAGTCGCTACGACAGTAACGGGCGATGCCATGATTTTGGGAAATCGACTTATGGTCCAGCGGGCCATTTCCAACCTGCTATCCAACGCGCTGCGGCATTCAAATACTGGCAGTACGGTCGAACTTAAGATCCTTGAGGAGGACGTAGACATCGTCTCGCTGGCTGTCACCAATCATGGCGCGACTATCGAATCGGATCATCTCCCACATCTGTTCGACCGCTTTTACCGCGTTAACGGCATACAACCTCGCGGGGCAGGATTGGGGCTAGCGATTGTCCGCTCAGTGATGAACCTCCACAAAGGCCACGTGGCCGTCGCCAGCAAAGACGGTCGGACCACGTTTGAACTCACGTTTCCTCGGCAGGCCTGACTCAAAGTGATACCGCACGGAGACAGCCATCACTACGAAGGGGCAAAAACCACAGGGACAAACAACCATTTCGAGGGCATGCGCGTTGGCCGGGTAACCAGGCCCGCAAGCCCCAACGCCGTTCATTTAATGCATGCGTCCTCGCTAATTCCGGCGAGAATGCCGCAAGCCTCAACTTCCCGCCCATCGTTGCAATTAGCCCGCAGTGAAACGAGTTGTCGTTCGAGTGATTGCAGAGCGGTTATCTGGGATCTGACTTGAGAAATGTGATCATCGAGTAAGGCATTGACGGCCGTACAAGGCTGGCGAGGGTCATCCTGGTAGCTTTGGAGTGCGTGAATCTCTGGAAGTGACAGATTCAAGATTCGGCAGCGCCGGATGAAAGCTAGCCGCTCGCCATGCTTCTCGGTGTAGACACGATAGCCGTTCGCCTGGCGATCAGGCGGTGGCAACAAGCCCTGCTGCTCATAGAAGCGGATCGTCTGTGTATCAATCCCTATTAGCCTTGCTAACTGACCAATGCGCATCGTGTGAATCCTCATCGGCTCTGCGTTATTGACCTTATAGTAGCTATAAGGCTTTTAATGATCCCATCTTCGATTTCAAGTGGAGCCGTATCATGAGCAAGTCCGATGGTCCCTGCGGCTGCGATGCGACACCAGCCGCTGATGCCGATATGCAAAACCCTTCCGATACGACGGGGCAATGGGTCAGTGTTTACGCCGTGCCCAAGATGGATTGTCCATCAGAAGAGCGAATGATCCGCTTGGCGCTGAATGGTTTGGACGGAGTTCGGAAGCTGACTTTTGATCTGTCGGACCGTCGGTTAGATGTCATGCATGACAGTGCCGTTGAGCCCATAACCAAAAAGCTGGCGACGTTAGGGCTAGGCGCCACTCTTCAGAAAACTGTCGCGGCAGACCCTGAGATGATCAAAGCCGCCGAGAATCCGGCGAACTCTACACAGGAATCCCGCTCCCTACGTTTACTGTTAGGCATCAACGCCTTCATGTTCGTGGTAGAGATGACTGCTGGCCTGATTGCCAGGTCCGCGGGTCTGATTGCCGATTCGCTCGACATGTTCGCTGACGCGGCAGTGTACGGCCTGGCCCTTTATGCGGTTGGGCGCAGCGTCAATCTGCAGGTGCGTGCTGCACACCTTGCTGGTGTGCTCCAGCTGATTTTGGCCCTCGGCGTGCTCGTAGAGGTGATCAGACGCTTTATATTCGGCAGCGAGCCCGAGTCGCTGATAATGATGGCCGTCGCGTTCCTGGCATTGCTCGCCAACACGGGTTGTTTGCTGCTGATTTCCAAACACCGGGAAGGTGGTGCTCACATGAAAGCGAGCTGGATATTCTCCGCCAATGATGTGGTCATCAACATGGGCGTCATAGTCGCCGGAGCGCTCGTCGCTTGGACTGGGTCCAACTACCCAGACCTGATTATCGGTACCGTCGTGGGATTCATCGTTCTCAACGGCGCTCGGCGTATTCTGGCGCTCAAGGGTTGAAGGAGCTCCCGTTACAGAAAAAGGGTGTCTTCATGCCTGTAAGCCATCCGGGTCTAGCGGCGTCAGCTAAAACTGGCGACGCCGCTTTAGCCGTTGGCGGATGGTGGGTATTGCAGAACGTGGGCTGCAAAGTCCATCAGCGAGACGAAGCCGCACTGATCGGCTTTTCCTTCACGCTGTAGGTGGTAGCCCCGCATGCCTTGCCCAATTGGACCAAGCATATCGGCTTGCAACGTGTCACCGATCATTGCGATAGCGGAGGCTTCGCAGCCAAGCTGTTCGATCATCTGACGATAGATTGCGGGCTCAGGCTTTATTGTCCCAACCTCAAAGCTCCATCCGTAAACATCGAACGACGGCAGTAACAGTTTGGCCGGAATCGCATATGGGGCTGCGAGATTGGAGCACAACGCGAGATTCAGGCCGGCGTCCTTTAGCTGATTTAGCGACTCCAACGCATCATCGAAAAGGCGAACGCTGGCCAGCTCGGTGAAAAGGTCGCTTTCAAGGCTAGCTAACTCAGAGTTGCTCAACTGCGCACCGAAATAATCGGCAGCTCCAGCCAAGCCCAGATTTCGAGTCATCAGAGTCCGTGCGTCATCCGGCCTTGGTGTTTTGCCCTGAAGCCGCAGGTTCTGCATCAGTTGGCGGAAAGGATGGCGGCGCTCACCTATCTGGAGAAGCGTGCCAAACACATCGAAAACTACTGCTTGTATCATGCCGGTACCTCTACCGTTGGAGGCGAACCGCCCACCCGAAGAGCGATGCCGCCCCTCTCAGTTTTCTGAACTGGATTTCTTCAGAGGTGGCACGAAGAAGATGGGTCTTTGCGGGGGCGCTATCAGGATATCTGTCGACTTGA
>Ga0163223_100320_pt1 | contig 16273 bp, 17 predicted proteins | sample MSEWel2016_02_17_2_FD_113147 | JGI IMG/M metagenome (GOLD analysis project Ga0163223, IMG submission 113147) | Subsurface microbial communities from deep shales in West Virginia, USA - MSEEL Well Study Marcellus 5H_2016_02_17 ...
ACCGTGGTGATAATATCATTTTTTTTAAGCACCTCAATTCCTTTTTCGGTTTCTTGCAAAATCAGTCGCACAATCCCAAAGTCGGTAGCATCAGCAATATTTAGTGACCGAATATTGATCTTATTATCGGCCAGAATTTTGAGGATATGATTGAGTCGGCCTTCATGGTTCTCGATGAAAATGGAAACTTGTCGTATCATTTTTTCTTCTCCTAAATCTTTCTTAAATCGACAACCCGTTGGCTTTTTCCTTCGCTTCGGGGAAGGCTCTTGGGTTCTACCAGCGCTACCTTGGCGCTAATGCCAATGGTTGACAAAATCCGTTCTCTGATCCGTTTTTCCAGATTCTCCAGATTGCTGATTCGATCCGAGAACAAGGCTTCACTGAGCTCTACTTTAATTTCTAAGGTATCCAAGGAGCCGTCTCGTCTGACGACCAATTGATAATGGGGTTCCACTTCACCAATTTCTAATAACACGCTTTCAATCTGGGTCGGAAAGACATTGACGCCACGGATAATTAGCATATCATCGGAGCGTCCCTGGAGTCGACTGATGCGCAAGTGGGTTCGTCCACAGGCACAGGGCTCCGGTTTGATGGTGGTAATATCCCGGGTGCGGTAACGCAGAATCGGAATTCCCTCTTTGGTAATGGTGGTAATCACCAGTTCGCCCTGTTCACCATAAGGCAGCACCGCTAATGTTACGGGATCAATAATTTCCGGAATAAAGTGATCTTCCCAGACATGAAGACCATCTTGAGCTTCGCATTCGATGGCAACCCCCGGCCCCATAATTTCCGATAAACCATAAATATCAAAGGCTCTAATTTTTAGTTTTTTCTCAATTTCTTTGCGGATGTTTTCTGACCAGGGTTCGGCTCCAAAAATACCAGCCCGAATCTTCAGGCTGGCCGGATCAATTCCCGACTCCGCCAACACCTCTGCTAAATAAATAGCATAAGATGGGGTGCATGTCAATATGGTTGAGCCAAAATCTTGCATAATCATAATCTGTTTTGCCGTATTTCCGCCAGAGATCGGAATAATTGATGCACCCAGTCGTTCCGCTCCATAATGCACCCCCAAACCACCGGTAAATAACCCATAACCATAGGCATTCTGAATCACCGAATGAGGACCGGCACCGGCTGCGACCAGGCAACGAGCCATCAGTTCCGACCACATTGATATATCATTTCTGGTATATCCCACTACCGTCGGTTTACCGGTGGTGCCGGACGAGGCATGGATGCGAACAATCTGTTCCAGTGGTACGGTAAAAAGGCCATAGGGGTAATTATCCCGTAAATCAACCTTGGTTGTAAAGGGAAGTTTTTGAAGATCATCCAGTGATTTTATATCTTCTGGCATTAACCCGTTTTCCTGAAATTTGTTACGGTAAAAGGGAACATCATGATAGATCCGATTGACCATTTTCTTTAATCGTTCCAATTGCAGTTCCTGTAAATTTTCTCTTGGCATGCATTCGTAGCTCTTATTCCAGTACATCTTTTCCTCCAAAATTTTCTTTTTAATTTTCTTTCTAATTCTATTGCCATGCAAATAAAAAGACCCGTCCTTATTGAAAAGGACGAGTCTGACTCGCGGTACCACCTAATTTGATTAGTTACTAATCCACCTTTGTAGAACAGGACTTCTAACCATCCCGTTCTTACTCTTGCTAACGGCGAGCAACACCGGATCTGCCTAATAAGTCTGCAAATAGATTATTCACACCCATTCAGCCAATCAACTCCTGAGGGAACTTCACTCCCGTCATTGCCATTGGCTTCCAGCCTTACCAACTCTCTGAAGACGCCAACGGAAATTACTTTCCTCATTCACAGTTTTTAATCATTTGAATTATTATATTACTAACCGCAAAATAATGTCAAGATTTTTTTAGACCAGCCGACTCAACGGTCTTATTTAAAACCCCAGGAACTAGCCGAAACGTATGGATATTGCTAAAAACATATGATAGGATTAGAGTGGCTAAATTTTTCAGCAGGTAAATCTTGATGATTGACTAGGAGGTTATTATGGACACGATTCTTATCTCACTTCACTCAATTTCTAAATATTTCGGAAAAAAATTAATCCTAAACGATATTAATCTGACGATCACAAAAAAATCCGCCCTCGCTTTAATGGGCCCCAATGGCAGTGGTAAAAGCACCCTGCTCAAACTAATCGGTGGTCTATCAATAATTTCTTCCGGCTCCCGTGACTCTGCGCCACAACTTAAAATAGCTTACATCCCGGAGAATTTTCCCAAAATTGATTTAACTCCCGAAGAATTTATTAATTCAACGGGTTTGATCGGCGGTTTAGCACCTAAACAAGTCACCACCCGCATGACAGAGTTATTTCAGGCCTTTCAGATGGAAGACATGGGCGCTGTTCCGATCAAACATCTTTCCAAAGGCACAATCCAGAAGGTCGCCGTTATCCAGGCTTTGCTTACACCCCCCGACGTCTTACTGCTGGATGAACCATTATCCGGTCAGGATATCCAATCGCAAAAATTATTTATCCGCATGGTTCAAAAGCTGCATCAACAAGGTGTGGCAACGATCATGTCCTGTCATGAGCGTTTTCTCGTTAAACAACTGGCTCACTCCGCCTACGAACTATTAGATCATCAGTTAATACCAATGGATTTATCCGGCTTAAAGGAAATAAAATATGATCTGATGATTTTTGAAGCACTGGCCAAATCAGCGATTGATCCAGCGCTACAGACTTTAATTGAGCAGGCAGAATGGGATCATAACCGTCTAAAACTGATTGTTTCAAGGGATCAGAGTGACGTTGTTTTAAAGGAGCTGTTAAAACAAAAGTTTAAACTGCGAACCATGGAAGGGATAAGCCAATGAAGAATTTGTTAGTTTATCACTTTAAAACCTATCTCAAATCCTATAAATTACTGCTCCCCTTTTTAATCTACCTGATCTATTTATTTACCGCTTACGGGATCATGCCCTTTTCCATTGTTTCCAGTTTTTCCGAATCGGCCGGTGTTCTTTTCTTTATCATGGCCTATGTCGGTTTCAGCTACGCTGAACTTGAAAATCCGATTACCGAACAGCTAGTTTTGCTAAGGATCAATAACGACACTCTTTATTACCTGAGCCGACTGACCATGCTGCTGATTATTGGCGTTGTTATGAGTATCATTGGCATCTTGTATCCGCTGGTTTTAAATGTTATCAACAACAATCACTTATTTACCCGCAATTTACAGTTTGAAGATGTGGCGATTGGACTTTTCCTTCATTGTTTAATGGCCTTTTTAGGGGCCATGACCGGTTCATTTTTTCATCCCCGAATTATCCGAAACCGAAAAATGGCCGTGCTGCTGTTGTTCTTTGTTGCTGTCATGGGGATATCAAAGGGCGCCCTGGCCGATTATTTTCCCCAAACCCGCTTGATCGCCTGGGTTTTTCCGCCTGTTTTTGATATCCTCGCCGCATTTACCGGCCTGGAGTTTTTCAGCCTCCCGGCCATGGCATTACCCGTTGCCCTAACCATCATTTATGGGTTCGTTTTAATAATTGGTCAAATCGAACTTTTAAAACGCGCTAAATTCTAGACCCCTGGTATCTCAAAACGCGCTGTTGCTAAACAAATTCTGAAAAAGCCCATCAAAAGATTTCACTTCTGATGGGCTTTCGTGTTATTGATTTAATTCTTGGATTTTATTCTTAAACAACACCCAGACCAACATCGCCATAGGTTGCCATTTCGCGATTCATGTATAAGGCAGATTCGACAATATTAAAGGCGATCGCAGCACCACTGCCTTCTCCCAGACGCATACCCATGTTCAGAAATGGTTTAGCACCGATAAATTCCGACGCAAAAGCGGCCCCTTTTTCAGCCGAAGCATGGGAACAGATTAAATAGCCTTTTACCTTGGGATCAATCCCGATGGCAATGGCGGCCGCAGCGGTGGAAATAAAACCATCAATTAAAACCGGAATATGATTGGCGGCTCCGGCCAGCATCGCACCGGCCATAGCACCGATCTCAAATCCGCCGACCTTTGCCAGGACATCGATGGCATCGGTTTTGTCGGGTTGATTAAGAGCAATGGCATCCCGAATCACCTGGGCTTTGATAACCTGCTTATCTTCCGACAGATTCGCTCCGGCACCAGTTAGTTCCCCCGGATCAACACCACTAAGGACTGCGATAATAGCGGCACTAGCCGTCGTATTAGAGATCCCCACTTCACCGGTGCCGAGAATATTATACCCGTTATCGATGGCGCGTTGGGCCACATCGATTCCTACTTCCAGGGACTTTACGGCTTCTTCCCGGGACATCGCCGGACCTTTTTTCATATTTGATGTGCATTTTCTGATTTTTTTATCCAAAATTTTTGATTTTGGTTCCAAATCCGATTTCATCCCAACATCACAGACAAAAACATCGGCGCCAGCTTGTTTGCTTAAAGCGGCAACGCCGCTTTTGCCAGCAACGATCATCTGCGCCATCAGGTCGGTTACTTCCTGGGGTGCCGCAGCAACGCCTTCTTCAAAGACGCCATGGTCGGCAGCAAAAACCAGCATCGCTTTTTTGCTGACATCCGGATACATTTCGCCGGTAATGCCGGCTAACTGCACGGCGATCTCTTCCAGTGTTCCCAGACTGCCCACCGGCTTAAGTAGAAAATCCACTCGATCCTTGGCGGTTTTGATCATTTCTTCATTAAGCGGCTTAATTTTTCCCACTGTTTCATTTAATAAACTCATTTCTTACTCCTGTCAACTCAACTGTTTTTTCTCATTATAACATATCTGCGAACTTTGAAAATTCAATTTTTTAAGTTTTACAGCGGAAGTCGCACTTCAAACCACACACCATTATCGCGGTTATCCACAGCCACCTTGCCGCCATGGCAGATTATAATGCCTTTGACGATTGCCAGACCTAAACCAGTGCCTTTTTTATCCGATTGGGCCTTATAAAAGTATTCCCAGATCTGATTAATCTCATCTTGCGGAATTGACTTACCCACATTATAAACAGAAACAATCCACTCTTTTTCCTGGCTTTCACAGCCAACCTGAATTATTCCGTCAGTTGGACTGACATGTTTGATGGCATTGTTTAAAAGATTATAAAAAACCTGTTCCATCCGCTTGCGGTCCATGATCACTTTTTTTTCTGGATCACAATGATTATTAAAAACGATATTGTTTCCCGGATAGGTATTTACAAACCGCTCAACCACCGAAGCGATGACCTCAACCCCAGAAACGCTTTCTTTTTTAAGCTGATAGGCACCCGATTCGATTTGGGCCAGATCTAAAAGATCGCTCGCGATTCCGCTGATTTTATCAGCTTCCCGCTGGATCGTCACAAAGTATTCCAATTCTTCATCCCGATTCTCAAGAATGCCATCCTCTAATGCTTCAGCATAGCTTTTTATCACCGCCAATGGGGTTTGGATTTCATGAGACACCTGAGCGGTAAAACGCTGCCGCATCTTTTCAAATGCACGTTCTTTACTCAGTTCTTCCTGAAGTTTTAAAATAGCCCCTTCCAATTCATCCGAAATATGATTCAAGGTTTCTCCTAGCTGACCGATCTCATCCTTTCTAGTTCCCTGATATTTTTTTGTAAAATTGAGATTTCCCATTTCTCCGGAAATTTGATTTAATGAAATAATGGGCTTTGAAATACCCCGAGAAAAAAAATAGGCAAAAACAAGCGAACACGTAAAAACAATCATTAAGAATACCAGCAGAAAATTTTCCACAATCTCAATGACCTCGTGAACTGAGTAAAGCGGAATACGTCCGATAATCAGGGCGCCATCAGCAGCTAAAACCTTATGGGTCAGCCACTCAACCTGGTGATCATCATTTCCCAGCACAATAATAAAACTTTCATCTTCCTGATGCTCTTTCACCTGATTCTCCAGACTATTCTGTTGACCAGCACCAGAGCCCTTACCATTTTCCGATCCGCTACCGGAACCACTACCTGATCCACTGCCCGATCCGCTGCCCGATCCGCTACCGGTACCACTGCCCGAATCACTACTCGATCCCGACGCATTACCGGCACCACTGCCGGCGCCAGCACCCGTTTCTTTTCCCTCACCACTGTGTTCACCACCTGCTGCCAAACGTTTTTTTTCAACACTTGTCAGTCCCAAACGATCCATTTGATTACTCTCATCACGTCGTTGACTCGCTGTCACTATTTCAGCGGTTCTAGTTTCTATCGAAACATCTTCAAAAGAGCTATCTTCAGCGCCCGTTTGCTGCCCAATAATTTCAACAACAATCCCTTCCTCTTCAGCGACATCGATAAATAATTGAAGTTCGGGGGTTAATCCATTCTGATTATACATTGTTACAGCCTGATTCGTTTTATCAATTAAGGCCGCGGTTCTTTTCTCAGTATAGTATACCTCAAAATAGGAACCCAGGACATAATACGTTAATAAACAAAGCACCAGAAAGAAAGCCCCAAGATAGAGCATTAATCTCGAAAAAATCGAACTTCTCATTCTTTAAACTTGTACCCCAGCCCTCTGACGGTTTGGATGCACTCTCCTTTATCTCCCATTTTTTTACGTAATCGTTTGATGGTTGTATCAACAACACGTATATCACCATCATAATCATATCCCCAAATCCGATCAAGAATCTGCTCTCTGGATAACACCAATTTCTGATGATTGACAAAATAGCTTAAAACCTCGTATTCTTTTTGTGTGAGGTTAATAATTTCATTATGAATTGTTATTTGTCGTTCGTCTGAATTTAATCTCATTCCACAAACATCAAGCTTATTTTCAGTTGTAGCAACCCCGCTTCTTTTTAGCAAGGCTTTGATTCGAACCATCAATTCTCGGGGACTGAAGGGTTTTGTTACATAATCATCTGCGCCAACTTCAAACCCTTGAATCTTATCTTCTTCTTCTCTTCGAGCCGTGAGCATGATGACTGGTACATTGTCCGTTTCCCTTATTTCTTCCAGCACTTCAAACCCATCCATTTTCGGCATGGTTACGTCGAGAATAATACAATCCGGTTGTTTTTCTGTCCAAAGGTCCAATGCTTCCTCTCCGTCCGCCGCCCCGAAACCTTCATAGCCCTCTTTTTTTAAATATTTTAAAACGATTTCTCGCAGTTTTTCTTCATCCTCAGCCACTAATATGCGAATGCCTTTCATTATATATACCTCCACTACCTTTATCAGCTTATCATTTTTTGATGGCAATTTTGTGTCAAAACATATCTTTTATTGATTTTATAAACGACAACTTATAATTTTATATTTTAACACACCATCCTCATTTTTTTCTAACCTTTAAACAATTGTCTTTGTTATATCCTTATACATCTTTTGTTTATATCATCTTTACGGTTATAAAAATTAATTTTTTAACATCTGACACCTAAATGACATACAGCTATCCTATAATACAAACATCGAAAGAAAAAAAACGGAGGAATTTACAATGAAAGCAAAATTAGTTTTAGTATCATCATTGGCGTTAATGTTAGCAACAGCAGGTACAACCTTTGCCGCTTCAGGTTACGGGCAGGGCAGTGGCGTTGGTCAGAGTAGCGGCGGAGAGCGACAATATGCAAACAGTCAGGAATCAGTTGATGCTGACGGTGATGGCATCTGCGACCTCACTGGGGATCCTGTCGGCACTGGCGGATTAGGCTATGAATCCGGTACCAATGCACTTGTTGATGAAGACGGTGTTTGTGACATTGGTGACGGCACCCCTATTCAAGATGGATCTGGTCTGCAACGTGGTAATCAAAGTTTTTGATTGAACCTCATATTTTAATAATTATTAATATGACCTTTTTGACACATGAATGACATAAAGCAATTGTATAATGAAGGTAGTAAAAGAATCACAAAAATAAAAAAACGGAGGAATTTACAATGAAAGCAAAATTAATTTTAGTCACATCGTTAGCATTAATGTTAGCAACAGCAGGTACCACCTTTGCAGCGAACGGCAATGGCCGGGGTGCTGGTGATGGATCCGGTCTTGGTCAAGGTAACGGCGGCGAAAGACTGTATGAGAATTGTCAGGGAACCGGTGATGCTGACGGCGATGGTCTCTGTGATTTAACCGGAAATCCTGTTGGCACTGGCGGCGCTGGCACTGGCGCATTTGTTGACGCAGACGGCGATGGTGTTTGTGATGTCGGCGGCGGTACCCATCCTCAAGATGGATCTGGAATGCGACATGGCGGAAGAACCCGTTAATCATTCACCCTTACTTTTAAAAGCCGCAATGATCGTAAACGATCATTGCGGCTTTTTTATTTATATAACTCTACTTCAGGACGATTTTTAATAAAAAAAGAAACGTCTCGGTTTGAGACGTTTCCAGAAATTAGGACTTAAGACATCGGTACAACAGCGCCCTGGTAATTGCTTTCGATAAAGCTGATCACTTTTTCGCTTTGCAGCGCTTTCATCAGTGCCAATGTTTTTTCACTTGTTTCATCGCCAGTTCGTACTGCCACAATGTTGGCATAGGTCTGTGCCGCTAAGGAATCTTTTTCTTCTTTCGCGATGGCATCGGTTCCGGCATTCAGTCCTGCTTCAATGGCATAGTTTCCGTTAATAACAGCCAAATCAACATCCGGAAGTGAGCGTGCCAGTTGAGCCGCCTCCAGTTCTTTAAAAACAAGATTTTTGGAATTTTCAATAATGTCTTTTGGTGTTGCTTCCAAACCAACATTCGGATCAACCTTGATTAAGCCAATTGTTTCAAGTAATAAAAGTGCTCTGGCTTCGTTTGTTGTATCATTTGGGATGGCAATCGTTGATCCATCAACAATGGCATCCAAAGTTTTTAATTTACCTGGATATAAGCCCAATGGTTCATAATGAACCGCACCGGCACTCACCAACTTGGTATTATTTTTCACATTAAAGTCTTCCAGGTATGGGAGATGCTGGAAAAAGTTGGCATCTAACTCTTTATTTTCCAGGGTTAAATTCGGTTGAACATAATCGGTAAATTCTTTAACTTCAAGGGTGTATCCCTCTTCTTTTAATACTTCACCAGCAACCGCTAAAATCTCTCCATGAGGTGTTGGACTGGCTCCGACTACAATGGTTTTGTCATCTGTGCCTTTCGCCGCACAGCCTGAAAATAGGGCCAAACCGAGAACACTGACCAATACTACTAAACCTAATTTTTTCATGATCTTCTCCTTTTCTTTTCTTTCATATAATTCCTAGTTGAATAATATGTAATATAACATGGGCGGTGTTTACTGTCAACCCAAATTGTCTGCGGATCGTAAAATCCTGATTCTTTATTTTCGGCGATCCTGTTTTTGGGCAATTTTCATACCAACTTCTTGAAAGAGCTGGACAATTAAAACCAGTAATATTACGGTTATCACCATCATACCCGTTTCATAACGATAGTAGCCAAAGCGGATGGCAATATCTCCCAGGCCGCCGCCACCGACAATCCCTGCCATCGCGGAATAACCTAAAATAGTGGTGGTCGCAATGGCTGCGCCAATAATCAACGAGGGCTTCGCCTCAGGAATCATCACCTTGGTCACCACCTGCATCGGACTGGCGCCCATTGACAGTGAGGCTTCAATAATCCCATAATCCACCTCTTTAATAGAAGATTCCACCAACCGGGCAATAAATGGTGCCGCTGCAATCACCAGCGGTACAATGGTTGCCGTTGATCCAATGGTTGTCCCGGTAATCAGCCTTGTCAGAGGAATCACTGCAATTAGCAAAATCAAAAACGGGATCGACCGGGTAATATTGACCACCATGTTGAGTACCTTATTCAGCCACTTCATCGGGACAATCCCATCGGAATCGCTGGTGACCAGCAAAACGCCCATCGGTAACCCAATAACATAGGCCAGAAGTGTTGACGCCAATGTCATATAAAGGGTCTCAAGGGTTCCTTGAACCATCAATGCCGTCATTGAACTATCCCACATGGGTACCCACCTCCTCAACCGTAATTTGATGTGAGCGGAGATAATTAACGGCCCGTGCCGCGCTCAGCTCATCCTCAGGCAATTGGATCACCATTTGCCCAAAAGCAAAGCCATCAATATTTTTCATGTCAGCATGGAGAATATTCACCAGACATTTTGTTTCGAGGATCATTTTTGCAATCACCGAATCACTGGATGATTTTTCATCAAAGACAATTCGATACGTGTTTTTGCCCATCACCACCGAACCCTGATCACCTTCAGAAAAAATCATTTTTTTGGCAATCTCAGTTTTGGGGTTTCTAAAGATCTCTTCAACCTCACCGTTTTCGGCAATTTTACTTTTATCGATGATTGCCACATGGCTACAAATCTGCTCCACCACACTCATTTCATGGGTGATGATCACAATGGTAATGCCCAATTTTTGATTGATTTCTTTTAACAGCTTGAGTATGGAATTGGTTGTCGATGGATCCAGAGCTGATGTTGCCTCGTCACATAACAAAATCTTAGGGTTATTAGCCAAGGCTCTGGCGATCGCAATCCGTTGTTTTTGCCCCCCCGACAACTGGGTAGGATAGGCCTTGGCTTTATCGGGCAAGCCAACCAACTCCAACAGTTCAGCGGTTCTTTTTTTGGCCGTTTCTTTATCCACCCCGGCAATTTCAAGGGGAAAAAGAATATTTTTTTCGGCAGTTCGTTGCATCAGCAAATTAAATTGCTGAAAAATCATACCCACCGAATAACGTACCGTTCTCAGTTCTTTTTCGGCTATTTTTGATATATCCTGTCCATCAATAAAAACACTGCCGCTGGTGGGCTTTTCAAGAAGATTGATACAGCGAACCAGGGTGCTTTTACCAGCCCCGCTCATACCGATAATTCCATAGATATCGCCCTGGTCGATGCTTAGATTTATGCCATCTAACGCTTTTACTTCGCCGCTTTTAGGACGAAAGGTTTTCCCCAGATCCTTTATTTCAATGATGGGTTTTTGGGACGTCTTTTTCGTTTCGATGTTCCTTACCCTCCTATAATCAACAAATTTAAATAAATAAAACCATCTTAAAAACAGTGGGTTTAACACACACCCACCGTTTATTATAGTATCGATTTCATTTTCTTGTCAAGCTTAATAGCACCTTCGGCTACTTAAATATCGCGAATTTGTGTGCCAAATGGAAACAATGCCAGTTTGGCAAATTTAAACCATTGTAATCCAAAGGGTATCCCAACCAGGGTAATACAGTAAATAATCCCCAGAATCGCAGATCCCGCTGCCAAACCCCAACCGAAAATCAGGATCCACAAAATATTTAAGATTACCGATCCGGTTCCCATGTTTGAATAATCAACGGTCTTACCAAATGGCCAGAGGACTAACTGCGCCATTTTAAAAGCCTGCAATCCCAGCGGAATACCAATAATGGTAATGCAGCAGAGAATACCGGCTAAAAGCCAAGCGATCGCCATAATCAGGCCCCCCAAAATAATCCAGATAATGTTACCAATGATGCTCATACTTTTCCCTCTTTTCAATGTCACTTTATTTGTTTCTTGTGAAAGTAACTGCTTTTACGTCAGTTTTTAATGACCCGCTTCTTATTTTAAAGATGGGTCCCGGGCTACCGCCGCCTTTTTAAACTCACGGTTGCCGATATGGCAATAACCTCCGGGGTTCTTTAACAGATAGTCCTGGTGATAAGCTTCTGCAGAGCTGTAGTTTTCAAGCGGCAATACTTCAATGGCCAGGGGCACCCCGTATTGCTGCCTTAACTGATCGACTGATTCTAATATCACCGCTTCATCGGAAGGATCCGAAAAATAAATGCCGGTACGGTATTGAGAGCCTCGATCATTCCCCTGACGATTGACCGCTACCGGGTCGATGACTTCAAAATACAGACTTAACAAAAATGGTAAGCTGATCACCTGATTGTCATAAAGCACCTTAACGACTTCAGCATGCCCGGTATTTCCATGGCACACATCCTCATAGGAGGGATTCGGGGTTTTTCCGTTGGCATAACCCACCTCCGTCTTAACAACCCCTCTGATGGCTTTAAAATACATTTCCGTTCCCCAGAAACAACCTCCAGCCAAAACGATTTCTTTGCTGTTTTCTTTTTTATTGTTTTCCATATCAATTTCCTTTCCAGATTTCCATAATTTTTGCTATTGTTATCGCTTGCTGTTCAGCCGATGAAATAGATGCGATCCCATCGCCGGACTGTTCTCCATAATTACCGAATCCGCTATGATTACCACCTGCTATTTCATAATAACGGGCCGTGACCGGCAGCTTATTTCGGCCTTCGGTAAAGCCCTGTTGGTTAATAATCTGATCTTCGCTGCCATATAGAGTCACTACCGGATGACTGCTCTGAGAAAGCGATTCATTTGGATAAGCACCTAATAAAGTCAGCCCCGCTACCTTGTCTTCATGTTCGGCCAGATAGTCCGAAGCCATGGCGCCGCCCAAAGAGTGACCCACCATGATCCAATGCTCGATCTCCGGCAACGCTTCCAACACCTTGTCAGCACCGTTTGCATTAAACACGGCCAGATTAAAGGGCATCCCCACAATCACGGCCGGATAACCTTGTTCCGCCAGTGAGCGCATCAGCGGAGCATAAGCGATATCTTCCACCTTACCACCGGGGTAAAAGATAAAACCCGTTTCATCCTGACCTGTTGTTGGCATAAATATGGTCAGATTTCCTTCTTCCCTGACAATTACCTGATTTCCTGAAATCAGGGCCTCATGGACCGTTTGATCAGCATGGTAATAATCTCCCAGATAGGTCAATGTTATAATGACAAACGCCACCAATACCATTCCAATTATTTTGCTGATACGTATTAAGCTTTGCCCTTGTTTCATAACCATCTGCTCCTTTTCATTCCAAAATGACATGATAATACAGATTTGCTCTATTTTATACCCCAACCCGTTATAAAACAACATTTAAGTCATTTTAACATTTTTCAAAAAATAAAAAAACCGCAATCACTGCGGTTTTGATTTCAAATGGTGACCCATGGGCGACTTGAACGCCCGACACCCTGATTAAAAGTCAGATGCTCTACCAACTGAGCTAATGGGTCATGCTAAAATTTACTTTTTGTTTGTCTCCAAACGATAATGAATACTCAACTTTGCCTAACTAAGCGATTCACACAAAAATGTTCACTTCCTTCGGTCGTGCATTTTTGGTTCTCTGCTTTGCAACTGAGCTAATGGGTCATGTCTTTTTTCTGTCTTCTCTGCCGAGCAAAAGTGGCAGGGGTAGCAGGACTCGAACCTACGGATGCAAGAATCAAAATCTTGTGCCTTACCAACTTGGCTATACCCCTATTAATATAATGCTATTGAAATGGGGTGGATAATGGGACTCGAACCCACAACTTCCGGAATCACAATCCGACGCTCTAACCGATTGAACTATACCCACCACGAGATAAATACGATAAAATAAATGGTGCGCCTGAGAGGATTCGAACCTCTGGCACACGGCTTAGAAGGCCGTTGCTCTATCCTACTGAGCTACAGGCGCTCAATTCTTTTCGCAAAAATGGAGCGGGTGAAGGGAATCGGACCCTCGCGACTGGCTTGGAAGGCCAGGGCTCTACCACTGAGCTACACCCGCATTGCCTCTCTTAGAGACAAGTGTTAGTATACTTTAAATAGAAAGAGTTGTCAACTACTTTTTATTTTTTATTTGATGCTCGCTTTATTTTGCAAACACACCGTAATCCGTCATCAAAAAATGAAATGTCTTAGACGGTTTTAATGCCCACACCTTTTTTAAAAATATGCGCCGCCACTAAAAACACACTAATAACAAGGCCAATTGTTAAAATAACATGAATCACAATATTGCCTTCACATACCCCAATATAGGCATATCGGGAAACATTAACCAGGGGATAGATCGGGTTTATGTATTTAATGGAAGATAATAATCCCGGCAACTTTGAAATTTCAAAAAACACACCACCTAAATAGGTTAGAGGCGTAATGATAATCGCCAATGCAAAATTCATCTTTTCAAAGTTATCCAGTACCAGCCCGGCAATCAAACCCAGTGATGCAAAGACAAAGGATGTTGCGGTTAATGCCAATACAAAAAACAGTGGATGCACCACTTCATAACCGACAAAGAAAATTGTTGCCACATAGGTTAGAATACCCACCAGCACCCCACGAAACATCCCCCCAAAAACAAAGGCCAGAATTTTTTCGGTAATTGAGATCGGGTAGCTGTTTAAATCCTGAATGGTATTCTGAAATTTTTGCGAAATCATTGAAAACGCCGGATTTTGAAACGCGGCAAAAATCGCCCCCATTGTCGCTAAGCCGGGCACTAAAAAATTAAGATAACTAATCCCTTCGATCCCGACCTCCCTGGTTTGAAGCATCCCCCCAAAGATTAACATGTATAAAATGTTTGAAATAAGCGGAGCCAGAACCGTCTGAACTGGCACCTTCATAAACCGATGAATTTCCTTGTTCAGGAGGGTTAAAAATCCAATTCTATTGTAAAATATCCTGTTTTTCATCTGTTCTCCTAATGTTTGATGATATTTAAATAAATATCTTCGAGCTTTGGTCTTTCCACCACCAGATTAGTAAATTCCATGTTTTTCTCTGACAGTTGTCGAAAGACTTTGGACAAGTCCTTCTTTGAGGCCTTCAATTGAAGTCTGGTTTTGTCTTCGATATGCGGGTGGTAGTCACTTAAAAAATCAAAATCAGCTAGACTTAGCTCATCTTCAAAATGAACTTCAATGATGGATTCCCGGGAAAACGCATCCATCAACTCTTCTTTGGGCTCATCGGCAATAATTTTTCCACCATCAATAATTACAATCCGCTTACACAGTTTTTCGGCTTCCTCAATATAATGAGTGGTCAGGATGATGGTGGTACCCGATTCATGCAGCTTAACCAGAAAATCATATAAGGTATGCCGCATTTCAATATCGACTCCTGCTGTCGGTTCATCCAGAATCAGAATTTTGGGTTTATGAACCAATGCCTTGGCGATTAAAAATCGCCGTCGCATCCCTCCGGATAGATCCCGGATTCTGGCGCTTCTCTTTTCGGTTAAGTACAAAGCGTCCAGAACTTCATCGATGTATTCCTTGTTATCCTTGATCCCGAAATAACCGGACTGTTTTTTTAGCGCTTCATCTACGGTAAAAACAAAATCATACCCGGTATCCTGGGGCACAATGCCAATAATCTTTTTTGTTTCAAGCTCATTTCTGTCGAGGCTGTACCCACCGATACTGACATCTCCCCGGGTCTTTTTTACATTACCGGCAAGAATATTGATCAGGGTACTTTTTCCCGCCCCATTTTGCCCCAGCAAGGCGGTAAATTCGCCTTCTAAAATTTCTAGATTGATATTCTTTAAAGCCTCTTTTTTCCCTTTTTGATAGGTCATTGATACATCTTTAATACTCAGCATTGATTGCCTCCTTTTTCCGTCTTTCTATCAGTCGCGCCAAAGCGGGATGATTTTTGCGTTAATTTCGCCATTCTCAATGATAATCAGTCCATAGCTTTCAGGATCTCCCATTCTGGGAGCCCCCACCGAGCCAGGGTTCATCATTAGAATGCGGCCATCATCTTCGATATAAGCGTGGTGGGTATGACCATAAAGAATCACCTCGGCCTTTTTTTCCAACCCGACAACGTAAAGACGGTGCAAATCGTTCTTGACGCCGTACTTATGGCCATGGCAGGCAAAAAATTTAAAGCCGCCCAAAATGGTCTCCAGCGACATACTGCCATCATCAGCAAAAGAATCCAAATTGCCCTTCAGGATGTGGATGGGGGTATTTGTGATCGTACGCAGATAGAGGGCATCTTCGACATAGTCGCCAAGATGAATCATCACATCCACTTGACCCATCTCCTGGACGGCTTGTTTTACCGCTTTTAAATTACCATGGCTGTCACTCATTACACCAATTTTCATTTTATCCTCCATCCCTTCCTTCTGCTTAATTAAAGGATCCAATTGTCCTGTTTTTAAAGTGCCTGATTCAACAGTTCCCGAGCCTTTGCAATAGCGACCGCCCGATGACTCAACCGATTTTTTTCTGCTTTGGTCATGTCTCCGTAGCAACGGCCAGACGCTTCATGGATAAACAGCGGGTCATAGCCGAATCCGCCAACACCGCAATAATCAAAGGCAATTTTCCCCCGGACCAGACCTTCGCAGCATAACTCCCGTCCATCAGGCAGAATCATCGCGATGACGGTGATAAAAGC
>Ga0163223_100321_pt1 | contig 16242 bp, 18 predicted proteins | sample MSEWel2016_02_17_2_FD_113147 | JGI IMG/M metagenome (GOLD analysis project Ga0163223, IMG submission 113147) | Subsurface microbial communities from deep shales in West Virginia, USA - MSEEL Well Study Marcellus 5H_2016_02_17 ...
AACCACTAGAGAACCCTCTAGGTCATAGGCCTTGTCTGTCAGTAGCATATTGAGCCGAGTGCCATCGCAGGTGATTGTCAGCTGGCCGCCACAACCTGGGTGCTCAAAGCCGACAAGCTCAGGGAGAGGCTCCGGGTCGAAGTAGTTGGCTTGGTGAGGCGGCAGACTCAGGCAATCCTCTGACCCACAGCGTAGGCAGCGTGCCCGGCTAACTCTTGCGGACAATGCCTTACGAGTCTGCCGATATTCGGCCAGCGCTTCTGCTGCCGATTTGACTGAGTACTCTAGGTTTGTTTGCTTGATGCTTTTTTTAGCCGGGAACGGCCACCAGCGCTTTCGGGGTGGGATAGCCGAGAGCACTTCACCAAGTTCAGCCTGTAAGGCTTCCAGCATTACTAGACGCTCCAGCTCGCCCTCAGCATCTGGTAACACTTCAACTACCCCAAGGTCACTACAGGCGTGACACCAGCCCATTGCAACACGCATCGGTACCTTGAGTACCCCACACAGATAATATCTGTAGCCCCAGGTACCTGAGTCCCAGTGGCTAAGATCGCACGCAGTACATCTGTAAGTAGCGACTGGGATCGACATGATTGGACTTCCCTGGACGACTGAGTTGGCTTTTGCTCGGTTTCACTGCCTGTGTGCGGCCTCGGGTGCGGCCTCGGCGGCACAGGTTTTCCGACACTTCGGTTTGGCCCCTTTCTCAAAGGCTGGCACTGGTGTAGTAACCAGACAAAGCTGCAAATTTCTAACAGATAGCTGGTACGCAAAGAGACGGTACGCAGTGAGGTACGCACGGAAAAGCACAGTTACAAAGTGACGTCCCGATGGTTAGAACCAAGACTAGCGCGCAAACCAAGGCAAGAGAGCGCCACGTTGGCGATGCTGCGGTTAACACGACGAGGTTAACAAGCAGTTAACACGCTTTTAGCTGTTCCGAGCGAGGGGCCATTGAGGCCCAACGCCTGGTTACAGGCATGGTTACGCCGGAATCAGAGCTAAACCTAAGCTATCTGCGAGCGATTGGCGAGAACCTACTACGGTAGCGGAGGCAACTCTGATGATGAGTTAGCAACCTGTACCGCCGAGACCACCTTGAATAATAGAAACATGGCCGGACGCGGTCGATCATAGGGAGGCTCGTTACAAATTGATTGCCGATCGCTCGCCGCGACTGGCGGCGAGCGGCAGAAAACGGACTGTTAGGTAAGGGGTCTCCTCAGCCATCAGCTCAGATAGATTAACCGCCAAACGCACATAACACAGCGCCTGCTTGCTTCTCAGATCCCCTTCCCTAGCATCTTGCCATTAACGGTTTCCCCGTAAAGGTTCACGCCGTCATTGGCGTGGTACTTATCACGCGTTTTCTCGACCGAGCCGTCGATCAAGCGTGGGTCCTGCGGTCGCTCGTGGCTGTTCATAAAGGCCGCCACGTTCCAGGCGTCTTCGTCTGACAGGGTGCCGCCTTTGCCCAGTGGCATGTTTTCCTTGATGAACGCCGCGGCCGTGTTGATCCGATGCATGCCAGCACCCCAGTTGAACGAGTCCGCCCCCCAGAGTGGCGGGAATACATAAAGGTCACCTGACCTCTGGCCTTCCCCGTTTGGCCCATGACAGACGGCGCACTGTGCATCGTAGACCTGTTCTCCCTTTGCCAAGTCGTATCCGCCTTCGGGTTGTGGCACTTCCGGATAGGCCCGACCGGGCAGCTCTTGCCCTGTGGGTGCTCCGGTTGCAAGCCAGTAGGAATAGGCTGAAAGCGCGGCGATAACGGGGCCGTCCGCCTCGGGTGCCTTGCCGTTCATACTGAACTGGAAACAGCCCTGAAGGCGCTCGGCATAGCTGTTCACCTTGTCGTTTTTCTTCCGGTACGCCGGGTACATGGTGTAGGCGGCCCAGAGCGGTGCAGAGTTGGCTTTCCGACCCTGTTCGAGGTGGCAGTTCGCACAGGCCAGGCCGTTGCCCACATAGTCGGGCGCATGCGTCTTGGTATCGACGAATATGGCCCGTCCTTGCTGTACCAATTGCCCGTAGGCGTTGTCAGGCAGTTCGCTTTCCTTGAGCGGCTGGAAGTACTTGCTGCTGGCGGGATCACCGGCCCCGGTCAGGATTTGCGACTGATCTTCCATTGCGATGTCGTCCGCGAGCACCGGGAAGGCCAATGACATCAACAGCAGTGCGCTTGTATGGGGCTTCATTTGGCTGCTCCTTTGTCGGTCAGGCCTGCGAAGTACGTCGAGACAGCCGTTACCTCGTCCTCGGTCAAGCTACGCGCGATGTGCCCCATTAGGTCGTTGGGGTCGTTCTTGCGGGTGCCCTGACGCCAGGCGTTTAGCTGAGACGACAGGTACTGTGCCGACTGGCCGGCCAGCGGTGGGAAGGCGTCGCCGACGCCCGTTCCGCTGGGGCCGTGGCAGGCGACGCACTCGGGGATGTTGCGATCCCAGGCGCCACGCAGGGCCAGTGTTTCGCCAGGCCCGTCGACCAACGCGGTGCGGTCGATTCGCTCGACCTGCGGTTGCGGCTTGTCAGCCAGCATCGTCGAGACGGCTTCGGCTTCCTCACGACTCAAGGCTGCGGCAATCGGCTGCATGATTGGATTCGCCCGCGCACCGGATGCGAAATCAGCCAGTTGCTTGCGCATGTAATTGGCCGACAAGCCGGCAAGACGGGGGAATCCTGCAGCAGCCATGCCCTCACCCTCGGCGCCGTGGCAGGTGGCACACGCCATAGCGGCGGGGTTGGCCCCGCCTTTGCTGTACACCGCAGCGGCATCCGCGGCGTGCGCGGACACCGAAATCGCAAGGAAGAGCCCGGCCAAGGGCCAGAGGGGGACGTTCATGTAGCCTCCATATCATTCTTGTTATAGGTGCCGGTGCTGACTGACCGTGTCGTGTTGCTAGCGTTTTGACAACGGCCCCATGATGCCATTCAACGCCTCGGGACGAGGCGCGCCCTGATGTTGCTGCAGACGCCCTTGCTCATCCTGGTAATAGATAGCCGGGGTCGCCGAAGCGCCCATTTCGCCCATCAGGGTGAGGTTCGCCTCAAGCTGTTCATTCACCTCGGGCGCGATATGCTCGATGGGCTTAAGCGTGCTGGCCTTGCCCGCGGCCTCGTGCTCATTGAGAGCCGCTTCAGGGTCTTTCGCGGCCAACAGCGCCGCGGATTTACCCACGCTGTCCGCGCGCAACATGCCGACCATGACGTGACGGAGCTGAACGTCGCCCGCTTCGACCCAGGGCCGCGCCTGTTTCCAGAACATGTTGCAGAACGGGCAGTTCGGGTCGGAGAACATGTAGATCACCCGTGGCGCCTCAGCCGCGCCGTCAGCAATCCAGGTGCTGCTCTCCAGCCGCTGCCACATCTCGCTGCTCATCGGCTCATACACAAGCTTTTCAAGGGGTGCCTTGGTCAGGTCTTCGCCAGCGGCATCCAGCAAACTGCCGACCACGACATGATCACCGTCCGGTGTCAGATACAGCGCAATGCCTTGTCCGTTGTAACGCGCCGCGTAGCCCTTTAATCCGCCCGGCGCGTCGAAGCTGCCAACCACTTTGGCTCCGCGCGCTTCAATGGCCTGAACCGCAGGGGGCAGCGCTTCGGCCAGCGCCCAGGGCGTCGGCAGTAAGGCGAGCGTTGAGATAAAAAACGAAAGTGAACGTACCGGTTTCATGGCTGGGTTTTGACCTCTAGCTGCTCAAGGGCGCGCGCCAGGCTGGCACGGGACAGTTCACCGAGGTGGCTGCCAACTTGGCGTCCCTCGGCGTCATAAAAAAGCGTGGTGGGCAGCGACGCAGACCCTACGTGCTGGCCCAGACGACCGCCGGTGTCGAGCAGGACGTTTTCCAGGCCGAGCCCTTCGCCGTTGAGGAAGTCGGCAATTAATCGCTCACCCTCGCCCTGGTTGACGAACAGAAAGGTCACGTCGGTGTTGTCTTGTTGCGCCTGCGCAAGGACCGGCATTTCACGCCGGCAGGGCGGGCACCAGGTGGCCCACAGGTTGACCACCAGCGGCTTGCCAACGTAATCCTGCAAGGCGACGGGTTTACCCTGGTTGTCCCGCAGGCCCATCTCAGGCAGCCGCGTGCCCTGCTCGAACGCGTGCAACGCAAAGGTACCGAACCCCCAGCTGAGCACACCCGCCAGCACCGCTGCGCCCAGCGGTCGGCGCAACCCGCTGTCGCGCCAGGCAAGCCAGGAACCCAACAGAATGGCCACCAGCAAGCCCGGCCAGGCAATAAAGCCCCCGTCACGTATGTCGATCACGCGCCAGGGCTTATCTCGGAAATGCTCGACGTACACCAGCACGAAGGCCAGCCGCGCGACCAGTAGCGCCACCAGCAGCAGCCTGAAAAGCTGCTGTTCCGGATTCCGCTCGCTGCGCCGCCCAACCCACCAGCCGGTCAGCATCGCCAGAAACAGGCTCACCAGCATCAGCACATGTGGGACGGCAAGTGCCAGGGGCCCCAGGTTGATCGTCAGCATCAGCCACGCTCCATTGTCTGGTTCCATCTGTTCAGAAATTGATTCGCATCGACTTCGCCAGTGATGCGCTGGGTGCGTCGCTCTTCCCCGTCCGGGCCGATGAAGAGCAGCGTCGGCGGCCCCATGACCTGATAGCGGTTCAGCAGCTCGCGACTGGCGGGATCGGTCTGCGTCACGTCCGGCCGCAGAATCCGCACGCCAGTTAGCGCCGCCTGCACCTGCGCGTCGCCGAACACCTCCTTTTCCATGACCTTGCAGGACACGCACCAGTCGGCGTAGTAGTCCACCAGCACCCACTGGCCCGCGGCGCTGGCGGCAGCCAGCTCACGATCAAGGTCGGCCGGCTCGCTGAACCCGACAAATCCGTGTTCAGACTCAGCACCCTGCGAGGACGCAATGCCGCCCGTGAATACACCGAGCGGCCGCATGACATCCTGCGCGCCGCCAGCCGCTCCGAGCAGCAGCGCTACGCCCCAGACGCCGGCCAGCGACGCCACCGCGCGGCTGAGCGCCTGATGCCGCACCAGTTCCCGCGACAGGTGCAGCAGCCCGCTGGCACCCACAACCAGCAGCGCGCCCCACAGCCCTACCCAGAGCGGGTTGGACAACAGCGGACGAAGCACGTAGAGGGCGGCGACCAGAAACAGGAAACCGAAGGACACCTTGACGCGATCCATCCACGGCCCAGGCTTGGGCAGGAAGCGATTGCCCACTGTCACCAGCAGCACCAGTGGCGTACCGATTCCCAGGCCCAGCGCGAACAGCACCAGGCCACCGTTCACGGCGTCGCCGCTTTGGGCGATGTACAGCAGCGCCGCGGCCAGCGGTGCAGTCATGCAGGGGCCCACCAGCAGCCCGGACAACACGCCCAACGCGCTGGCCCCGGCGAGGCTGCCGCCCCGGCGCTTGCGGCCGACCTGCTCCAGCCGATCACGCAGGCCCGCCGGCAGTTGCAGCTCGAAGAAGCCGAACATGGGCAGCGACAGCAGCACAAACAGGCCTGCGAAGCTTGCGATCAGCCACGGCTGCATCAGCCATCCCTGCAGATTCGCACCTAGTAACGCCGCCACCACTCCGAGGGCGGCGTAGACCAGCGCCATGCTGAATACGTAGGCCCCAGCCAGTGCCATGCCGCGGCGAGGCCCGGCCTGGCTACCCACCACAATGCCGGCCAGGATGGGCAGCATCGGCAGCGAACAGGGCGCAAAGGCAAGCAGCAGGCCGAGTCCGAAGAAGATCAGCAGGCTCCAGCCCAGCGACTGCTGCTGTAGCCCGCTGGCCAAGGCCTGGTCGTCGGCCTGAACCGGCGTGGACGGAGGGGTGCTGCTGCCGCCCAGGTCTACCGTGCGGGTTTGCGGCGGATAGCACAGGCCGGCATCGGCGCAGCCTTGCCAGCCGAGTTCAAGCGACGCGAGATCCGCATCGGGGAGCTGCACTTCCAGGCTGTCGCGATAGACTCGCGAATCTCCAAAATACTCGTCATGGTAAGGCTCGCCAGGCGGCAACTGGGGCTCGTTCCCCGGCGGCAGCCCTGCGAATCGCAGACGCTCCTTGTAGAGGTAATAGCCCGGCGCAATGTCCCAGCGCAGCACGGCTCCGCCAGCGTCAGGCTGCTCGACGTGCAGCGTGAAGGCTTCGTCCACGGGCAGAAAGTCCTGCTGCTTCTGACCGAAGGTGAACGGCGAAGCGTTCGCCAGCTGCACAGACCATAGGCAGCAGGCCAGAAAGATAAAAAGCGCTCGCATGCACAACACCCGATTACCAGATTCGACGGCGAGCTTGCCGACTCGGGATTAAGAGGCGATTAACGAGGCTTGCCCGGACACAACCTGTAAGGCTGAGAGACGTTGAGGCACGAGCAACTCGGCGTACCATCTGCTAACGCGCCGTTAATCCAGGCGGACGATACTGACAGCTGTCTATCAAGCGATTCCCACATGCACGTACTGCTGACAGAAGACAACGCACTGATCGCAAGTGGCATCGTCGCCGGGCTAGAAGCCCAGGGCTTCAGCGTGGCCCATGCCGCTACGGCCGGGCAGGCCGACTCGCTGCTGCGCACAGCCAGCTTCGACCTGATGATTCTCGATCTGGGCTTGCCTGACGAAGACGGCCTGCGCTTTCTGCAGCGCCTGCGCCGCCGCGGCCTCGAGCTACCTGTGCTGATCCTGACCGCCCGGGATGCGGTAACCGAGCGGGTCTCCGGGCTTCAGGCAGGCGCTGACGACTACCTCGTCAAGCCCTTCGACCTGCGTGAACTCGCCGCCCGCCTGCATGCCCTGCTGCGCCGCGCTGCCGGTCGGGCGACGCAGATGATCGAACACGGGACGCTGAGCTACGATCCCGCTGCCTGTGCGGCGTTCATGGCAGGCGAACCCGTAGACCTGTCGCGCCGTGAACAGGCGCTGCTCCAGGCGCTACTGCAGAACCCCGGCCGCGTGCTCTCGGCCGAACAGCTCAAGGACGCCGTGTACGGACTCGGTGATGACGTCGAAAGCAACGCCCTGAATGTCCATATCCACCATCTCAGGCGCAAGCTGGGTAACGGCATCGTCGAAACCGTCAGGGGGCTCGGTTATCGCCTGGGCCCTGCCGGCCATGCGTCGGCTCCCACTGAGGCACCCGACCCATGAGCTTGCGCCTGCGCCTGACCCTCACCCTTGGCTCGGCCTTCGTGCTGCTCTGGGCGCTGGCCGCGACCTGGATGCTCTTCGATGTTCGCAATCAGTTGATGCAGTCCCTCGACCAGCGCCTTGCTGCGTCGGCGCGGATGGTCGCGGGCCTGCTGGTGCAACTGCCGCAACCGCAACTGGGCGAAGGCACTCGTCTGAGCGCCGAGCAACTGGGCATCGAGAACGGCCTGGCCTGCCAGATCAGCTCCTTGCGGGGTGAAATCCTGGCGCGCAGCCATGCGGCGCCTGACAGTGCACTCGACGCTCAGCGCACCGGCTTTCACGACCAGCTGATCGGCGATACCGCCTGGCGTAGTTTCACCTTCATCCAGAACGGCATGCGCATCACCACGGCCGATCGCCTTGACGAGCGCAGCGCACTCCAGCGCTCGGTGCTCCTGGCCGCGGCACTGCCGGTGTTCGTCGCGTTGCTGGGCAGCCTGATCGTGTTGTGGATCGGCATCGGCAACGGCCTTGCGCCACTCAGACGCATCCGCACTGCCCTGGCGCAGCGCAGCGCCGACTCGGTAGAGCCGTTGCACATCGAGCGACTGCCGCGAGAGCTGACGCCCCTGGTCGAAACCCAGAACCAGCTGTTCGCGCGGATCGCGCAAATGCTCGAACGCGAACGTCGGCTCACCGATGACGCCGCCCATGAACTGCGCAGCCCGCTGACCGCCATCAAGACCCACCTGCAGGTCGCGGCCATGACCGAGGGCGATACCGCGAAACGGGCATTGGCCCAGGCCGAGGTCGGCACGGATCGCCTGCACCGGATCCTCGAACAGCTGCTCATGCTGGCGCGGGTCGAAGGTCGCGTGTCCTTCGATGACGGCCTCAGCTGCACGGCCCTCGACGTCGCGCAGCTGGCGATCGCTGACGCCAGTCAGCAGCCCGGGCCGCACATCGAGCTGTGCGGGGCGCAAGATGTCTGCCCTCACCCACTGGCGATGCCGCCCACCCTGGCGGTCGCGGCGTTGCGCAACCTGCTCGACAATGCCCGCCGCCATACCCGGCACGGCACAGCCATCCGCTTGACGCTCTCACAGCTGGATGAACGCCGGGTTCGCTTCAGCGTGCAGGATCACGGCCCGGCCATCCCGCCGGAAATGCTCGAGCGTCTGACGGAGCGCTTCTGGCGCAGCGGCGAAGGTGAAGGCAGTGGTCTGGGCCTGTCCATCGTCAAGGCGATCGCCGAGCGCTGTGCCTGCGATCTGCGTTTCGAGCCGCAGGCGGACGGCCTCATCGTCGAGTTGGTGGTCAGCCTGCAGGCTCCCGCTCCCTGATGACGGCACCTCGATAGCCTGAACGTCCAGCCACGCACACCGTCCGAATAGTTGACTGAGCAATCCGTTAACCATCGTCGGAGGTGGCAATGCTTGTTTTCGAGCCTGTTTATACAGACGGCCTGGCGCAGATTTCCTATCTGGTCGGCGACAGCAAGGCCGCGGTAGCCGCGGTCATCGACCCCCGCCGCGACATCGATATCTACCTGCAAATGGCCAAGGCCCGGGGCCTGCGAATCGCCTACGCCATCGAAACGCATATCCATGCCGACTTCGTGTCCGGTGCCCAGGCGCTGGCAAAGCGCACCGGGGCACAGATCATCGGCGGTCGCGCGGATAACTACGAGTTCGAGCTTCGCCAGGTCAGCGGTGGCGAGACGATAGAGCTCGGCCAGGCCACGCTGCAGGTCATGCACACCCCCGGGCATACGCCTGAACACATTTCCCTGCAGCTGTTCGACGCCCAGCAGGGCGACCAGCCGATCGCGCTGTTTACCGGCGATACCCTGTTCAACCTGGACGTCGGGCGCCCCGACCTGCTGGGCGAAGGCAGCGAACGAAAACTCGCCGGCGCGCTGTACCACACACTTTTCGATCACTACCTGCCGCTTGGCGACCGGATCGAAATCTACCCCTGCCACGGCGCCGGCTCGGCCTGCGGCAAATCCATCGGCGACCGACGCCACTCCACGCTCGGCAGCGAGCGTCTCTTCAACCCCGCGTTGCGCGAGCAGCGGAGCGAGAACGCGTTCATCGATTGGCTACTGGCGGACATGCCGGAACCACCCCGTCATTACGCGCGCCTGAAACAGCTGAACGTGCGTTCGGCCGTGCAGGTGGAAGGCCCTGCCCTGCCACCGCCGCTCGCGCCGTCCGAGTTCGAGACACTGGCGGCGCGCGACATGCAGGTCGTGGATGTCCGCTCGATCCTCGCGTTTGGCGGCGGGCACGTACCCGGAGCGATCAACATCGCGTTGCGTAACGAATTCGTCAATTGGGCTGGGCGGATGCTGGATGATGATCGCGCGATCCTGCTGGTGGGCGAGTCGGCCGACGATGTCCACCAGGCTGTCACCCAGCTCTACCGGATAGGCCTGGACGATATTCGGGGCTATCTACGCAACGGCATGACTGACTGGCAGAACGCGGCGCTACCGCTGAACAGGCTTCAGGAATGGACGGTTCATGAACTGAATGCACGTCGTGAAGCGCCCGATGTGCAGGTGCTGGATGTACGCAGCCCTCAAGAGGTCGCGGCGGGCCGGGTGCCTGGCGCTAGGCACATCTTCGTCGCGCACCTTGCTGACCGGCTCAACGAACTGGATCCGGACAAGACCACCGCCACCTACTGCGGCTCCGGCTATCGCGCCTCCATCGCGGCCAGCATTCTCAAGAAAGCCGGCTTTCGTGACGTGGCCAATGTCCCCGGTTCGTGGATGGCCTGGAAGGCGGCAAACCTGCCGGTCCAGGAAGGCTAGGGTCTTATCCGGTCGCGCGGCGCAGGTGTCTGGCTTGCCACCTGCGGGTGCGCGATCAGAAGGCGACTTGAAGCAGCAAGGCCGACGCGGCAACAGCCGCGACCAATCCGAAGCCCCGCTGCAGCAGGCGCCCGTCCAGGCGAGAGGAAACCGTGCGGCCGGCGAACATCCCGAGCACGGCACCGGCCGAGAACGGCAGCGCCACTGCCCACTGGATGCCACCCGTCAGCGCGGCGGACAACACGCCGCTGACCGACACCAGGCCGATGACCGCCAACGACGTGGCGGCAATCGAACGCATCGGCAGATCACTGAAGCGACTGAGCGCCGGCACCAGCACGAACCCGCCGCCGACCCCCAGCAAACCAGAAAGAAAACCCGCCAGGGTACCGGACGCGGCGACGCTCGCTGCACAACGTGAGGTCCAGTGAAAGCGGCCGGTCTGCGGGTTCAGCCAACAGGGCACGGCTCTCGGGATCGAATCATCGCTCGGCGGACGCCTGAATGCCCTGAAGGCGACCCAGAACATCACCAGCGCAAACACCACGGCGAGTACATCGTGCGCCACCCGCGCGGCCGCCCAGACACCGACGGGCGCGAGCAGCACGCCACAGCAGGCCATCAGGGCCGCCGCCTTGTACCGGACGATGCCGTCCCGTAGGCCAATCACCGCGCCAACCCATGCGGCAAGCCCGACCGCCATCAACCCGATGGGCGCGGCCTGATGCAGCTCGAGCCCGACCACGAAGATCAGCAACGGGACGGTGAGAATGCCGCCGCCCGCACCGGTCAGCGCCAGGACGAGGCCGACCAATAGCCCGAGCCCGATCTCAACCATTCACTGCGGCTTCCCTGAAAAGCGTGTCTGCATCTCGTAGAGCGCCATACCCGCCAACATGGCAAGGACAAAGATCAGCGGTTCGCTCCGACCACTCAAAAGCGTCGCGACCGCCGGACCCGGACAGTAGCCAGCCAGCCCCCATCCTGCTCCGAATGCCAGGCTGCCCAGTACAAGAGGTCGATCGATCCGGGTGGCGGTGGGCATCCGCATGACATCTCCCAGCACCGCCCGGGACCGTTTGGAGGCGAAATAGAACCCGACACTGCCGACCGCAATCGCACCGCCCATAACGAACGCGAGCGAGGGGTCCCACGGCCCGGCCAGATCGAGAAAGGCGATCACCTTGGACGGATCGGCCATCCCTGACAGGATCAGGCCGAGGCCGAAAACCAGCCCCGCTATAAAGGCGCTCAGTAATTTCATGGCAACTCCTCAGCCCAGCAGGTGGCGGATGACGAATACGGTTAGAAAGCCGCTGGCCATGAAGACGGCCGTCGCGACCAGCGAGCGCGGCGACCGTCGCGACAACCCGCAGACGCCATGCCCGCTCGTACAACCGGAGCCATACCGCGTGCCGATCCCGACCAACACACCAGCCGCGATCAGCGTCAGGGTGCTCGCCTCTACGTCGATGTCTGGTTGCTCGAACGCGGCCTGAAACAGCACCGGCGCGATCACCAGCCCGGCAATGAATGCAACACGCCAGAGCACATCGCCTTTGGCCGGCCGCAGCAACCCGCCGATCACGCCGCTGATGCCCGCGATTCTCCCGCTCAACAGAATAAACAAGGTCGCAGCAAGACCGATCAGCGCGCCCCCGGCGAGCGAGGACCACGGTGTGAAATGTACCCAGTCAATCGTCATGTCGAGGGTTCCTCGCGTTCGGGATGCTGACAGTAAAGCCGGTAGAGCACCTGCATGACCTCCATCGCTTGAGGGCTGGCGATGCTGTAATGCACTTGCTTGCCCTCGCGTCGGGTGCTGACCAAGCCGTTGTGGCGCAGCACCGTGAGCTGCTGCGACAGGGTCGGCTGCACAATGCCCGTCGCACTGGCGAGGTCACCCACGCAGTGCTCGCCCTGGGTCAGCTGGCAAAGCAACAACAGGCGGTCAGGGTTGCCGAGCACTTTCAGCAAGCCGCAGGCGTCCGCGGCACTGCGACGAAGCGTTTCGATATCGATATCTGCCATGTGGGCCATTTTGTTCAGGTGGGTCAGGTGGATTTGACAATACGATTTATCAATATATATTTCAATAGATCGTATCAACGCGGCAGCGGACGCCCGGTCAGAACTCGACGTCCCGCACACGTCCTAAATATGCGGCATCGCTGTGACTTTTCACCTCGCCGCGCCCACCCCGTCGGCGCGAACCAGGAGATCAACATGTCATCGATTCAGCAAAACAGTACCAATCATGACCAGGCGGACCGGGTTCGCCGCTCAACCTCCCAACCTGTGAATCAGGAAATCGATCGGCAAACGGACGAGAACATTCGTCGATTCAGCGGGATGGGACGAAGCGCAATCCTTCAGCGTATCGACGCCTTGGATCGCGAGTGGGACGTGGAGCGCGTGCTCGAGGTCAATGCCTCCTCGCTCGCGCTGTCCGGCCTGCTGCTTGGCCTGACAGCGAACCGAAAGTGGTTTCTGCTGCCTGGCGTCGTGCTGCCGTTTCTTCTGCAACACGGCTTGCAGGGCTGGTGCCCGCCGCTGGCGATCTTGCGCCGGCTGGGCATCCGCACGCGGGGCGAGATCGATCAGGAAAAGTATGCACTGCTCAGTGCGCTGGAACAGGCACCGCTGAACACTCACCACTAGCCGAGAGCATCATGATATTTCGCCAGCTGTTCGAGCCCGTGTCGTCCACTTATACCTACGTACTCGGGTGCGAGGACACCGGCCAGGCCGTGCTCATCGACCCGGTCATTTCCGCAACGGACCGCGACCTGGCCGAGCTGGCCAGGCTGGACCTGCAGCTGGCGTTCACCTTGGATACCCACATACATGCCGACCACATCACCGCCGCGCTGAAACTGAAGAAGCAGACCGGCTGCCGTATCGCGGGGCCGGCTATCGACAAGTTGCCCTGCACGGATGTGGGCATCGAGGACGGTGTTCCTTTCATAGTCGGCAGCCTGCAGTTCACACCCTTGCATACCCCCGGACACACCGACGGGCATTTTGCCTATCTTTTCGGTGATCGCCTGTTCAGCGGTGATGCGTTGCTCATCGACGGCTGCGGTAGGACTGACTTTCAGAACGGCAGCGCCGACGACCTGTTTCACAGCGTTAGAAACAAGCTGTTCACGCTGCCAGACGACACCCTGGTCTATCCCGGCCATGACTACAGCGGTCGACGAGTCTCGACTATCGCCCAGGAAAAGCAGCGCAACCCCCGACTCGGTGAAGCGATAACGTTGGAGCGCTTCCGCGACATCATGGCGGAATTGAATTTGCCTTATCCCACGTTCATCGATCACGCCGTGCCGGGGAATCGCCAGTGCGGCGTCTGCCCACCCGACCTGACGGATAATTTCCGTCGCTATTGCGAACAGGTTGAGCACAGTGCTCAGGGTTGAGCACGTTATGCCAGCCAGTGTCAGCGCCGGGAGGCCGGGAGAATCCCGTTAAATGAGTCACCGTTCGCAGCCTCCAGGCGACGTTACCAAGCATCCATTTCGCTACGTGAAGGATTGAATATGAAGAGCCCTGATCGACCCCGTTTCCGCGTGAGCGCAGACCGACAATCGGGAAGCCGCCGCGTTCGCTATGTCGAAACCAATCATCCGGATAGCCAGAACTGCACCATTTGCCAGCTGGATGAGGAGAACCCATCGCCAGTCGAGGCGTCTTCCAGCGCGCAAAATGCCGACGAGCAAAAACCTGGAGCCAAGCCGGAGCTATCCGGATAGATCGTCCAAACCACCAGGCCCGCGGTTACTAATGAGTGAGGCTTAGCGCATACGCTGTGACATAGGCTTCAGTCTCGCCAGCCCGCTCACGTACCACTTCGCCAGCACGAAAAACCCAGCGGTGTCATTGTCTGCTATTGGCCGAGTAGCCAGCCACGACTAGTAGCTTCCGGACCTAAAGCAGCTGCGGGATGTGATTTGCTACATAGCTATGAGCGACGCTCTAACATGCTAACGACAGCGACTCGGACATCAAGAACCCTGTATGGCCCCAGGGCAGGCTGGCATCGCACATCGAGGCCGCGGAAGCCAGGAAGTTCTAGCTAAGCAGGGCTTGCCATTTATGTGAGCAGCTTCTGGATGTGGTTGATCATTGCCACACATAGCATGCTGCTGACAATGCCAATCAGAATGGAAACGTAACCCTGGCGTAACCCCGACCCATAAATGAAAAAGACCCGCATCGCTGCAGGCCTTGATTTCATTGGTGCCGGTGAGAGGAGTCGAACCCCCGACCTTCGCATTACGAATGCGCTGCTCTACCTACTGAGCTACACCGGCACAACAAGCGGCGCATCATTGAATTTCGCCGGTGCGGGCTGAAGGCCCGTTCCGGCGAAATCTACCGCTTGGCCAGAGCCGGAAGAGACGCTGCGTGACGTCACAAGCCAGCCGAGGTCGAGCCGGTTGTACTGGCCGAACTCGAGTTCGATCGAGGAGCTTCGCTGTGTTCAGCGCTTTGCTTGACCTGAGCCGCGACCTCTTCACCTTTGGCGGACATCTTCTGATATCCCTCCTCGGCCTTGTGGCGAAGCTTGTCGGTCATGCGGTCACTGGCCTCACCCAGCATCTCGTCCTCACGCCGCGTCGGCGGCACCGAAGCAGCCAGCAACGCACCCAACGCGATACCGATGGCACCAAGTGCCAAGGGTTGCTCCTGGAGCAATTGATTAAAGCCACCACGCGCCCGGTCAGCGCCACCGCGCAGCCTTTCGGAGGCATGGCGCCCAGAGTCGCTGGCCCGTGTACGGGCATTACCGAGCGATTCGGACATGTTGTGGCTCATCTGACTGGCCTTGTCCTTGATGCTGGCGCCTTGTTGCTTGACCCCAGCGGCCTTGGCCGAAAGTTTCTCCCCCATTGAGGGTCCGGTTGAGGCGCCATAGCTGGTAGTGGTGACATTCGAATGCGGCTGACGATTCTGCCCCGCCATCATCCAAAGCAACCCTATCGATGTCAGTACGGTCGGAACCGGGTTGGCCTTGACCGTATTGCTCAGGTTTGAAAAGAACTCTCCGCCGCCACCTTTCACGTACCCCAGTGCGGTGTCGATGAGCTCGCCCGGAGACAACTTGCTCTCCAGCGCGTGAACGATGTTGCCTATCTCGGCTCGCTGCTGGTCGATTTCCCGCTCCAGCTCGGCGGGATCCTTCTGTGCTTCGGCATCTATCTGATTACGTGTGCTCATGATGTGTGCCCCTTGACGGCTTCTTTATCCTTGTTGACCGAGTGAATGGTGCGCTCAGGCTTGAACGAGGAGGCCTCGAACTTCTTCTTGCCGGCAGACACCATCACCAGCCCGATCACCACGACGACACCGCCAACGATCAGCGCGGCGAGCCATTGCTCCATGACCGTACTCAGGCCATACACCGCGGACATCAGCAGGACGATGAAACCACCGAGCAGCACCGCACCGCCGGTCGCAACGCTGGCGGCACCGGCCTTGGTGGCGCGGATGGACTCGCTCAGTTCAGCTTTCGCCAACGCCAGTTCTTTGGTCACCAGCGAGGGCACTTCGTGAGTCAGCTGTCGCAGCAGCCCTCCTACGGAGGTGTCGTTCTCGCTGCGCATGCCTGGCTCCGGTGTCACCGTGGTCGTGGTTGTCTTACGTGCTTCGCTCATGGGAAAAGCCCTCCGTCAGTACCTTTGCCGTCGCGGTTGGTTGTGGAGCCCAGACCAGCGCCCGATGTCGAACCCAGGCCGCTACCGGTTCCCGTGCTGGTCCCAGTGCTGCTGGTACCTAGACCGGACCCGACGCCTGCGCCAGTGGCGCCACCACCCACACCGGCGCCCGTTCCGCTCGTAGACGTAGTGGGACGCGAACTGGTAGCTGAGGAAACCCCGGCATTACTAATGCTGCCAATCGTTCCAGACTCACCGGTGTTCAGACGTTCGTTCAGCTCATTCTGATCGGGGAAACGGTCACCCCGGCTGCCCGAGGACGAAAACGAACTAGAGCTATCCTGATGGCCATAGTCGTCATGGGCAGTTCGCTTGCTGGAGGCACGGGCGAAGCGAGTCAGCCCGAAACCGAGCGCGACGCTGCCCGCAATGAACAAACCGGGGTTGTCCCGTGCCAGTCGGTTCACGTCCTGAAAAAGCTGATCAACGCTCTTGCCGCGTAGGTCATCCGAGAGTTTGACCATGCTTTGCGCCATGGTGGAAACATAAGTGGACAAGCCCAGACGATCCTGCCCTTCCAGTCCCTGAGCAGCGGCCTTTCCGCTTTCTGCGACAGCTTCTAGCTCATCGGCAGCTGTTTCGCGATAGCCTT